>OGDA01000283.1_pt1 | contig 35417 bp, 20 predicted proteins | sample 1570281 | NCBI WGS metagenome assembly OGDA01 (sample SAMEA2582184, study PRJEB24529) | metagenome
ATCTCTACCATAATTCCTAATCTTTGTTTTCCAATTGCAAATTTACGATTATTTTTCCAAACCGCCATGCTTTTTCCTCTTTTTTTCCCCCATATTGCGTATAGTGTATTTCTATATGGGTGAAGAGGGGTGAAGAGTGGGTGAAGAGATAAAGAAAACTCTTCACCTCCCGAAACCCCGATAAACAGAGGGGTTACGGGCGAGAAGGTGAAGAGTGAAGAGATAAATCGGGATTGCTTAAATAGACAGAGAATTAAAAATTGTATTTTTCTCCTAGCATTTTATGGATAGTCTGAATGAGAATGTGGAAGGCTGGCTGTGCCATGGCACCATGACCATATCCGTCCAATTCGTAAAGCTGGGTGTCTGGGCGTCCTATCAGATTCATCATGCGCCACATATATGCATTTTCTTCATAACGGCCAAATAGTTCTATGTTGCGATCGCCTGTTATCAACACCAAGTGAGCTGCATCCTTGCGAACATGATAGAGTGGGGCATACTTGTCGATAGTTGGTTGCAGATTATCGATGCCGTTCATCTTGCGATAAGCAAAATGGCTAATCATCTGACCGCTGAATGGAATCAGACCGGCAATGTTGTTGGCATCAACTCCATAACGTGAAAGCCAAGTCTTATCTAATCCTAACATGGTTGTAATATAGCCGCCGGCAGAATGTCCCGAAACAAATATTTTCTTTGCATCTCCACCATATTGACTGATATTTTGGAATACCCATGCCAATGCAGCTGCACAATCATCTAGGCATTCGTCTATTTTTACCTTGGGAAGTAAACGGTAGTTTACACCTACTACAACAAAGCCTTGTTTCTTCAGCAGTCCGGGAATCTCTTTTTGGCCACTGGTCAATCCGCCTCCGTGATACCACACTACTACAGGTGAGTTTTTTTTACTCTTGTCATAGCAGATGTCGAGTTTGCAACGTTCTTTGATATAAGTATCTTTCCCATTCTTATATTGAATGTTGCTTGTTGTCACTTCGTCAGAAGAAATGGACTTCTGCGCATTCACGTTCAAGACCATAAAAGTCATGAATATCATCCATAAAACCTTTTTCATAAGTTGCTTTTGTTTAAATTATTTGGAATTTAGAAAAAATATTTGCAAATGTATACATAAATAAAGTAAATAGCAAATTTTGAAGAAATAATGTGATAATATTAACACAAATTAACTGGGAAGTTTAGGATGCTCCTTAATAATTTTGCCTTTTACAATTATAAATCTACCACTTATATTTAGAACTATGAAAAATGTAAAGTCCTGATAATCAAATGCAGTTATAAAAACAGGTGGTCATTTTTACCACTTAATTATTTAATCAACCAACAAATATCAGACATTTTATATACTTTTGCAATCGGAAACCAATCATGGATGGGTTCCCGACTATCAGACAACAATTTTAAACATAAATGAGAATAACTAAAGTTTAAATTATGAGAAAATCAAAAAGTAATGCGATGTTGCGAGGATTAGCAGCCTCAGCACTCGTCCTAATGGTCTCAGCGACAGCTTGGGGACAGAAGGTGAAGATTACGGGTACTGTAATCGACAATACCAATGAACCCGTTATCGGAGCTTCGGTTCTGGAGAATGGTACCAAAAATGGTGTTGCTACAGACCTGGATGGTCACTTCACCATCGAAGTACAGCCAGGTGCCAGACTCAAAATTTCTTATATAGGTTATAAGAATAAGGAAGTGAAAGCTTCTAACGGCGTACAGATTATGCTCGAAGAGGAGTCTAATATGCTCAACGAAGTGGTGGCTATCGGTTACGGCTCTGTCAAGCGTAAGGATGTAACTACTGCCGTATCCAGTGTGTCAGCTAAAGATCTTGATACCCGTCCTATCGTATCTGCCGCAGCAGGTATGCAGGGAAAGGCAGCCGGTTTGCAGATTTCGCAAGCCAACGGTCAGCCAGGTGCTTCACCAACCATACGTGTGCGTGGTACCACCTCTTTAAATGGCAGCAATGATCCGCTCTATGTAGTAGATGGTGTGCCAATGACCAATATCGACTTTCTGGCAGCTGATGATATTGATAATATCCAGGTATTGAAGGATGCTTCTTCTGCAGCAATCTATGGATCCCGTGCTGCCAATGGTGTCATCATTATCGGTACAAAGCAGGGTAAGGCTGGCGTAGCCAAGGTTTCTCTGAATGCTCATTATGCATTTAATACCGTACGCGATAACCAGGAATCTCTTAATGCGGCTCAGTATAAGGAGCTGATGGATGAAATCGGTTTGGTGAAACTGCCTGAAGGCTTGAAAGACCAGACCGACTGGAAAGACGAGGTGTTCCGTACGGGTAATGTACAGGACTACCAGCTTTCTATTACCAATGGTACCGACAAACTGAGATACTTTATCTCGGGTGGCTATACAGGCGAAAATGGTGTTATCAAGAAGTCAAGCTATCAGCGTTACAACTTCCGAGCATCTGTAGAGAACGATATACGTAAGTGGTTGCGACTCAATGCCAGTGTAACTTATTCTGATTATACCAACAAGGGTACAGGTATCATTTCGGGTGCCGGTTCTAACCGAGGCGGCGTAGTAACCGCTATCGTCAATACGCCAACCTATGCACCGGTATGGAATCCGGAGAATCCTAGCCAGTTCTACAACAACTTCTATGGCGTGAACATTACCTCGCCAGCAGAGAATATCGCCCGTACTCAGAATAATAAGTCGGCTTACAACCGATTGTTGGCAACCGGAAAGGCTACTTTCACCTTTATGCCTGAACTGACTTATAACACATCTCTCTCGTTCGACCGTACACAAGGAACAACAACCAACTTCCTTGACCCGATATCTACCACCATCGGCCGTCAGGAATTCGGTACAGGATATGATGGTAGAAACATCAGCAGCGTTATCGTATGGGACAATGTATTAAACTATAAGAAGGCATTCGGAAAGCACAGTCTGGATGCGATGGCTGGTAGTTCCTGGACACAGAGCAAGTGGAGCCAGAACTATATCAATGGTAGTAACTATGCCAACGATCTGTTCCCAACCTTGAATGCAGCCAACAAGATTTCCTGGACAGGAACCGGTTCATCAGCTTCTGATTGGGCAATTCTCTCAACATTCGCCCGTTTGCAGTACAACTGGAATGATACCTATATGGTAACCGCTAATATGCGTGCTGATGGTTCTTCCAAGTTGGCACCTCATCACCGTTGGGGCTACTTCCCATCATTCTCTGGTGCCTGGCGCGTAAGCAATGAGAAATTCATGAAAGATATCAAGTGGATTGACGACTTGAAGATTCGTGGAGGCTGGGGACAGACCGGTAACCAGAGTGGATTGGGCGATTACAGCTATCTGGCAAGATACAATATCAATCGTGTGCAGTGGTTTGGCGAGGGAAATGATGCCAATTCTACTCCTACTTTCTCACAGGGCAACCTGAGTAACCCTGAGCTGACTTGGGAAACAACAACCCAGACCAATATAGGTCTCGACTTGACCGTACTGGGCAACCGCCTCACCTTCTATGCTGATTACTATTATAAGAAGACCAAGGATATGTTGATGAACATCACCTTGCCGGCAGGTAGTGCTGCAGCAAGAAACCTGACCTATAATGGCGGTTCGATGATCAACAAAGGCTGGGAGTTTGCCATCTCTTCACAGAATCTGACAGGCGCCTTGAAGTGGAATACAGATTTCAACATCTCATTCAACAAGAATAAGTTGGAGAGCCTGTCTCTGACTCAGGTATATTATGAAGCCACGACTACCGATTTCGTCAACGAACAGGTGGTTCGCAATACGCCAGGTAAGCCATTGGGCAGTTTCTGGGGATATGTAGCAGAAGGTGTGGATCCCGAGACCGGTGATATGAAGTATAAGGACGTGACCGGTGATGGTCTGGTATCAGCCAGTGACCGTACTTATATCGGTGATCCGAACCCAGACTTCACCTTCGGTTTGACCAATACCTTCTCTTATAAAGGCTTGAATCTCAGTATTCTTATCCAGGGAAGCTATGGCAACGATATCTACAACGTTTCACGTATGGAAACCGAAGGAATGTATGATGGTAAGAACCAAAGCACCAAGGTGCTTGCTCGCTGGAGAGTTCCTGGTCAGATTACCGATGTGCCAAAGGCTAAGTGGGATATCCGCAACTCAACCTACTTCGTAGAAGATGGCAGTTATCTCCGTGTAAAGGATATTTCTCTCTCTTACGATGTGCCTCGCAAACTGATTTCTCGCTTCGGTCTGACCCGTCTGCAGCCATACGTATCAGCAACCAACCTGCTTACCCTGACCGACTATTCAGGTATGGATCCGGAGGTTAACCAGTATGGCAACAGTGGTAGTGTGCAGGGCATCGACTGGGGTACATATCCACTCAATAAGAGTGTAGTATTAGGTGTAAAAGTAGAATTCTAAACATCGACAACAATGAAAACATATCATACAATCAAGACATTGGCGCTCGGTGGCATCGCAATGTTCTCTTTGGCAAGTTGCTCTCTCGACTACGAGCCATTATCAGAGCCATCAGAAATAACACAGGGTGGTCAGACAGAGACCTCAACAGCCGTATTGAAGGACAAGGCTGCTGCAGATGCACAGCTCAAATCGCTCTATGAGTTGTTCCGCAACCGTCAGGAGCATACCCATCTCGACTATCTTCTGATAGGCGATTCACATAGTGATAATGCTTATGCCGGAACTACCGGTGCAGAGGTGGTACCTTATGAGACCAACTCTATCGATGCCAGCAACTCGGTATTGAGCCGTGACTGGAACCGCTATCTGGAGGATATCGCCAAGGCAAATGTGCTGATCAATGGTGTTGAGCAATTGAAGGAGAACGGTAAGATATCAGAAGCTGAATATCATTCCTATAAGGCACAGGGCGAAATCTTCCGTGCCCTGATGATGTTCCGAATGGCTCGTCTGTGGGGTTCTTTCCCAGTCATTACGACCATCGCAAAGACCATCACATCCGAGAATATCAATGAGGTATATCCTACCTATTATCCTCCTCGCAAGACGCCGAAGGAATGTTATGAGCAGATTATTGCCGACTTGACGGATGCTGAGCAGTATGCACCGGATAATGATAATTCAGACCGCACCAAGATGACCAAGACCGTGGCTCAGGCTATGCTTGCCAAGGTTTATGCCGAAAAGGAAGTGCAGGATTATGACAAGGTAATCGCTTATGCCGACAAGGTGATGAATACAACCGGTGTAGAGCTGGAAGACAGTTATGAAACTCTTTGGGGCTATGATGAGACTGCAAAAGACTGCATGAAACGCAATACCAAAGAAGGTATTCTGGAGGTGCATTGGACAACCGGTAGCGGAAACTGGGAAACCTGGATGTACGGCCGTCAGTTAGACAACTGGGACTACTACTTTACCTGGGCAAAGTGGATTACTCCTTCACGAGACATCATCAATGCCTTTGACAAGGAGGGTGATGAGGTCCGTAAGAATCAGGCTATCGTATATTATGCCTGTACCTGGAGCAACTATTATCCAGCTTCCAACTATCCGTTCATGTATAAGTTACGCTCTTCATACAATAATATTTACTGGGTTCGTCTAGCTGATATTATCCTGATGAAGGCTGAGGCAGAAGCCTATAAGGGCAATCTTGCCGAGAGTGCGAAACTCGTGAACCAGATTCGCAAGCGTGCCAAACTGAAGGAACTGACATCCGACAAGACTGGCAGCAAGGAATCTATGATAGAGGCTGTTCTCCATGAGCGCCGTCTGGAACTTGCCTTTGAGGGAGAACGCTGGTTCGACCTCTGCCGCAACAACAAGGTCGAGAAGTTTCTCAACGGAATAGACAACCGTGACAGCGGACGCATCAGACAGGTGAAACAGTTTGACAGCAACTCATACCTGTTGCCAATCCCACAGACCGCTCTTGACCAGAATACCAATCTAGAGCAGAATCCAGGTTACTAAGCTAACCTGGATAGCTTTCAACTCAAACCGTTATTAACAAATAATAGAAGAAACGAATATGAAATACTATAGCAGTAAACTGATGATGCTGGTCTGCGCAACAGCTTTCTCTGTGACAGCTTGCAGCAGCAGTAACTCCTTCTCAGATCCTGTAGACTTTGATACTCCTAGTGAGGCACCAAATCCGGTACCGGCACAAGGTACAGCCAAAACTTTCATTACCACAGCCGATGGAGTCTATTCATTGGCACAGGGTGAGGTGAAGTTGTATAATGGAGTATCTATGGCACCAACCACCATCGAACTCGATTTAAATAAGAAGTATCAGACGATTGATGGATTCGGTTATGCCATCACTTATTCATCCTGCTATAATCTGATGCAGATGAACCCAGAAGCACGTCAGGCTCTCTTGAAGCGCATTTACTCTACCACAGAGGGTTATGGTGTAAGTTATGCCCGTATCTCTTTGGGATGCAATGACTTTTCAAGTACTGAGTATACCTATTGCGACACGAAGGGCAGCGAGGCTGATCCTATCAGCAACTTCGCGCTCTATAGCGATGAGAACGATTATGTGATTCCGGTGTTGAAGGAGATTCTTGCCATCAATCCTAATCTGAAGATTATCGCAGCTCCCTGGACTTGTCCGAAATGGATGAAGGTGACAGATATAAACACCAAGAATCCTAAGGATTCATGGACTGATGGTCATCTCAATCCTGATTATCGCGAGGTTTATGCCAAGTACTTCGTGAAGTTTATCAATGTGATGAAGGAGAAAGGTATCAATATCTATGCTGTTAGTCCGCAGAATGAGCCATTGAACAAGGCTAACTGTGCATCTCTCTATATGCCTTGGCAGGAAGAGGCTCCTTTCGTAAAGGAATTGGCAGCGCAGTTTAAGAAGAATAATCTGAAGACCAAGATTTATGTCTTCGATCACAACTACAACTATGACAATATTGCCGATCAGGAAGATTATCCTGTGAAACTCTACAATGCTATCGGTGATAACTTTGAGGGCTCAGAGCTGGTTGTAGGTGCTGCTTATCATGATTATGGTGGTAACAACAGCGAGTTGACTGATATCCACAACCAGCGTCCTGACAAGGAACTGATATTCTCGGAAACCAGTATCGGAACCTGGAATAACGGACGTGACTTGAGTAAACGACTGATGGCGGATATGAAGAATGTGGCGCTCGCTACGGTAAACCAGAATTGCAAGGCTGTGCTTGTATGGAATCTGATGCTTGACAATAAGATGGGACCTAACCTGGATGGTGGATGCCAGACCTGCTATGGTGCTATTGATATCAATCAGAATGGCTACAACCAGTTGAGCTACAATTCTCATTATTACATCATCAACCACATGTCTAGTGTCGTTGCTCCTGGTGCGGTTCGCATTGGTAATACGTCCCGCACCGTTAATGACAGCAAGATTACACATGCTGAGTTTGTTAATCCTGATGGTAGTTATGCTGCTGTCATTATCAACGAGGGAGATGAGGCTAAGTCAATCAACCTCAGTGATGGAACTCATAATTTTACCTGCAAGGTTCCTGCTAATGGTGTGATTTCTTGCAAGTGGAATAAGTAATCCATAAACTATAGTAAATGATTCATTAAAGATACGATCATTATGAAACATATCAGATATTATATCATGGCGTTGCTCGCCCTGCCACTGATGGCATCTTGCGGCGATGATGATTACAGTGCGCCTACTCCTGCCGGTAATCCAGTGATGAGCTATACGGCTCCTGCTGCAGCTGTATGGATGGGCGATGAAGTGGAGGTGAAAGTAAACTGCAAGGATGAGGGAGGCGTGGCTCTCTCTACCTTGAAAGCAAACCTCCTGTTTAGTGGGCAGAGTGTAGATGAAACTACCATCCGTACCAAGGAGGCTGGTGAATATACAGTCAAACTGAAAGTGCCTTATGCACAGAATGTTCCTGATGGAAAGGTGGATATTCAGCTTACTCTGCAGAATGTATCAACCAAATCGAATACAGAGACCTTGTCGTTTGATATCAAGCGCCCTCACTTCAACAATCTGCAGTTTGTGAGTGCTGATGGTGTTAAATATGACATGACAGAGAAGAGCGACTTTGTTTATCAAGCTGTTCTTCCTAGCAGCAAGAAGACCTTCAAGGGATATTTTGCAACGAAGGATGGAAAGTTTGTCTTCGGTTCCAGCACAGGTAAGGATATCAGTTTGGGAGAAACAGGCAACTTCAACTTCACTTCTGAGAATATGAGCGATGTAGTTGTCACTTTCGATGCCAAGAACTATACGGCTGGTCCTACCGATGTATTGCCGGTTACTATCCTCGATTTTGCCGATTCTGATGCAGGTAAGACTTGGGTGGGTGATATCAAGCAAGGTGCTACCTGTAACCTTACTATCAACGGCAATAATCTGCCAGATGACTGGTATTATGACAGCGACTGGTTCCAGAAAGAAGAGGATGGAAGCTATACCTTCAAGGCTATTACCGGCAGATATACTATTTTGGCAGACTTTACCCATAAGTCATTCCGCATCTGGACTATGAATGGAAGTAAGCCTATGTCACTGAATGGCGATGGTACTGGTGCACTCTGGATTATCGGTAATGAAGGTGTCAACAAGCCAACTTGGGACGCTGTAAATCATGGCTGGTGGACAGGTGTTGACTCTGACGTCTGCCTCACTCCAATCAAGGATAAGGTATATCAGGTTACACTCACCGTTGGTAAGCAGCTCAGAGCTACTGACGTAAACTTCAAGTTCTTCGGTCAGGCAGACTGGGGTATTGAGTTCAAGGGTAAGGATCACAGCCATCTCATCTCAACTGAGAGCGAGGTATTCGGCATCGGTGACGGTAACGGTCACGACAACGGCAATGTTTACCTGAAAGATGGAGTAGAACTGAAGGATGGCGAGACATACGTTCTTACAGTTGACTTGACTGCCGGTGTAGACAAGGCTGTTCTCAAAGTAGAAAAGAAATAATATGTAGGTTTATAATCATTCATAAGCATTTTAGGTTTTAGTTTGATAATTTAGGTATAAAGCTTTGTTTAAGGCTGCTCCAAACCTTTTGGGGCAGCCTTTTTTTTGAGAGGTGCAAGGATGTAAGAACAACAAAAATAAAAAAGAATATCAAAAAAATGCTTGAAAATTTGGAAATGTACCCAAAAAGCTATACCTTTGTCTCTTGAATGTCCTATACAGCAGTAAGGGCTGGATCTAATGATACCTATACAACAAAATATTATCAACCTATGATAGAAAGATTATTATCTCTATTGTATATCTGGTGTTTCGCTACACTTACATCATGCTTTGCTCAAAAGGAAAGCATCAGTGAACTGTATGCCCAACTTGATCGGGCTATAGAGCAATCCCAGCACTATACCAAACTGAAAGAAAGTAGCATCGCTCAGTTGAAGGAATTGATTCATCAGGAGAACAATCCGAAGTTGCTCATCAATACTTATCGCAAGATTTATTCTGAATATAAGTCCTACCAGAGCGATTCTGCTGTGGCTTATATTCAGAAAGCCATTGTATTGGCTCAGAAGGAAGGACTGCCGGCTGAAGTTGCTGGATTGAAAAGTCAGTTAGCTTTACAGTATTCTACAGCCGGAGCTTTTGCTGAGGCTTTGGAGGTGCTCAATCATATAGATAAAAAGACATTGGATGAATCGAACCGGAAAGATTATTTCATCGCCTATTACCATGTCTATGGTGAGTTGGGCTTTTCTAATATTCATGTAGATACTGATTTAAGTCAGAAATTCTTTAGTCGTCAGAATGCATATCGGGATACTTTGTTTGCTATCCTTCCACATCATAGCGAAGATTATCTCATGCGTAAAGAGGTGATGCTTACCAGTCAGAATAAATGGGATGAAGCACTGAAGGTGAATGATGAACGGTTGAATTTATGTAAGGAGGGGAGTCATGAATACGGCATCGTAGCCTACTATCGCTATCTGATTTACCGTTCTCTGAAAAACGAAGAAATGCAGAAATATTGGTTGCTTAAATCTGCCATTTGTGATGTGAAGTGTGCTATCAATGATCAGGCTTCGCTCTGGATGCTCGCCGATATTCTGAGTCAGGAGGGAGATGTTGAGCGTTCTTATAAATACATCAACTTCTCTTGGAATGCCAATAAGAGTTTTAGTACGCGTATTCGCAGTTGGCAGATTTCGCCAGTTCTTGGTACCATCGATCATAATTATCAGGCACAGCTCAAGAAGGCAAACCAGCGTCTTGTCTTTGCCATCATCTGTGTCAGTCTTCTGGTTCTTTCATTAGGTGTTTTGGCTTTCTATGTCAATAAGCAGAAGAAATATGTTACCATAGCGAGAAATGAACTGAAGAAAACGAATGAACAATTGGAGGAACTGAATAAGAAACTTTCTGCTACCAACGAAATGTTGAAGACTTCGAATGATAAACTGAATGAGTCAAATGGTGTGAAGGAAGAATATATAGGTCAGTTCCTGGGAGCATGTTCTCATTATATAGACAAACTGGATAAGTTGCGTCTCCATGTCAATAAGATGGTAAAGAACCGTGAATATCAGGAACTTTATTCAATGACCAGAAGCAGTGAACTGAAGGAACACGAGTTGGGAGAACTCTATACAAATTTCGATAAGGTCTTCCTGCATCTGTTCCCGAATTTCGTGGAAGACCTCAATAGTCTTCTGAAGCCAGAGGCACAAATTCATCTTACTGATGCTGCGAAACTTCCGGCAATGGTGAGAGTATTCGCCTTGATAAGACTGGGTATTGATGACAGTACGAAGATAGCAGAATTCCTACATTATGCAGTTAATACGATATACAATTATCGGGCAAAACTGCGTAATGGAGCTATTGGTGAAAGAAATGAATTTGAGAAGAATGTGAAAGAATTAGGAACGATAAAAGGAAAAGAATAATATATTGAGCCCCTTTTTAAAGTGGGCTCAGTAAATGATGTAATAAAGTTGGTTAAAAATGTAGTAAAATGCTTGTTTGCTTGTCGTTTTTTTAGTATCTTTGCGATGAAAAATAAAACTCAAGTGTGGAAAATGTGGAGAATTTCACAAAAGAGGTATCAGAAATGTGTAAACTTACACATTTTTCGCACTTTAACGATGGAGGTGCTAAAAAATGTTTAATAGAATAATTATTCAAGAATTAAAACAATGGAGAGCTAAAAAAGACCGTAAGCCATTGATTATGCTGGGCGCTCGACAAGTAGGAAAGACTTCTGTACTTCAGAAGTTCGGAGAAGAATATTTTGAGCATTGCGCATATTTTAGTCTCAATGAAGAAGAGGGAGTCTGCGATATCTTTCGCAAGACCAAGAACCCGCTGCAAATCCTCGAGCAATTGTCATATCTTACTTCAGAACCTATTTTGCCTCAGAAGACTTTGCTTATTCTTGATGAGATACAAGACTGTCCGGAAGCCATTAGCGCAATGAAATATTTCTGCGAAAAGACGCCGGAATATGTTGTGGCTTGTGCTGGTTCTCTTTTGGGGTTGGCTTTTGGTCATCAAGGCTTTTCGTTTCCTGTGGGTAAGGTTGACCATATAAATATGTATCCTGTCACTTTTTCTGAGTTTTTGGAGCAGCGAGATGAAAGGCTTTACCAATATTATATGTCAATAGATAGCTTGGAACCTCTTCCTGACGTTTTTTTTGATAGACTTTCTCAGGCATTTACTGCCTATCGTATATCTGGTGGAATGCCAGCTGCGGCAATGAAGATGATAGAAAAGGATCTGAGTGGCGTGGAAACAACTCTACGTAATATCTTGCAAGATTATTCCTTGGACTTTGTGAAGCATGCTACGCCTTTACTGGCTAATAGGATTTCGCATGTTTGGAAGTCTTTGCCGTCACAGTTGGCTAAGGAAAATAGAAAGTTTGTTTATCAGCTGGTTCGTCCTGGTGCAAGAGCGAGGGAATATGAGGATGCTCTTACATGGCTTAAAAATGCGGGATTGATATATAAGGTAAGCTTGTGCTCTACTCCGCAAGTTCCTTTGAAATCGTATGAAGATTTGAGCATCTTCAAGATTTATAGTCTTGATGTGGGATTATTGAGAGTGCTTGCTGATTTGAGTCCTGAGGCTTATCTGGTTGATAATCCTATATTTAAAGAATATAAGGGCGCTTTGGCAGAGAATTATATTCTTCAGAGTCTAGTGGCTAATGGCGTTAATTGTTCCCATTATTGGGCTTCGGGTAATAAAGCAGAAGTGGAATTTATTGTTCAGCGTGGTTTGGAAGTTATTCCGGTGGAAGTGAAGTCGGGTACAAGTGTCACGGGGCGTAGTTTGATAGAGTATAACAAAAGGTACTCACCTGGTTTGCGCATCAGATATTCGATGCTTAATCTCAAGAGGGATGATTCCTTTATCAACATCCCTCTTTTCCTGGCTGATAGAACGGAGAAACTGATTTTTAAATAATTTTTAATGAGAAAAAAGATAAATGGGTGAAGAGGGGTGAAGAGTGGGTGAAGAGATAAAGAAAACTCTTCACCTCCCGAAACCCCGATAAACAGAGGGGTTACGGGCGAGAAGGTGAAGAGTGAAGAGATAAATCGGGATTGATTACAACTGATAGAACTTGGTGAAAGCCTTCACGCAATATTCGTGGTCGATAACGCTACCGGTTTCGCGGCAACTGTGCATGGCGAGGATGGCATTGCCCATATCCACACCCTTCAATGGGATGGAAGAGGCGAGGATATTGCCCAATGTGCTGCCACCTGCTACATCGCTGTGGTTTACGAAACGCTGGCATGGTACACCGGCTGCATCGCAGATGTTGGCGAAGATGGCTGCTGATACAGCATCGCTCGCATACTTCTGGGCTGCATTGAACTTGATGACCGGACCACCGCCCAACTTAGGATGATTCGTAGGGTCGAACTTTTCGCTATAGTTAGGATGCCAGGCATGCGCATTATCGGCTGAAATCATGAAGGCACGCTCTACTGCCTGATAATAAGCCTCTTCTGTATGGCTCTGTGCCAGGGCGATGCGCTGGAGCATATATGAAAGGAATGGACTTCCGGCTCCCTGTTTGGTCTGAGACCCCGTTTCTTCATTATCGAAGATGGCGAGAACCTGGGTGGTATCATTGGCATCTGCTGCAATCATCGCCTCTACACCAGCCCAGCACATAGACAGGTCGTCGAGTCTGCCTGAAGAGATAAACTCATCGTGTACACCGAAGGTGCAGGCTGGAGTGGCATCAGCCAGATAGAGATCGAAATCAAGAACATCCTCTTTCTGGATATTCAGTTCGTTGGTTATCACATTCATCAGGAGGTTACCCTTCTCCAGTTCATCATTGATGATGCCGAGGATAGGGAGCACATCCTTCTGCTTGCTCAACTTCACACCATCGTTCACCTGACGGTTGAAGTGGATAGCGAGATTGCTGATCTGCAGCAATGGGCGCTTTACATGAAGAAGGAGCGTCTGGGGATTCATCGCATTCTCGCCCTTCACGATAACTCTACCTGCCAAAGTGAGCGGACGGTCGAACCAGGTTGACATGATAGGACCACCATAAACCTCAGTATTCAGTTTTACGATACCGCCCTCGCAAAGCATCTCAGCATTTGGCTTGATGCGGAATGTAGGCGAATCGCAGTGGGCGCAGATCATGTGGAAACCGGCATCTGCCAAAGGTTTCTTTCCGATTTGGAAGGCGTAGATGGAAGAGCCGTTCTTGGTAACGAAGAACTTTTCACCCGCTTCAATCTTGCCCAAAGGCTCCTGTGGGTTCATACGTCGGAACCCGTTCTTCTCCAATTCCTCGGAGATATTCTTTACTGCCAGGAAATTCACTGGCGATGCGTCTAGAAAGGATAATAATCTTTTGATCATAGTCTATATCTTTATATTAATATCTTGCAAAGATAATAGATTTTTTTCATTTTATCTCATTATTCTATTTGTTTTTCATTTTTTTGTATTATCTTTGTCCCCAAATAAGATCATGAAAGAATTATGAAACGATATAAATCCTGCACTCTGATTATATTGCTGCTGTTGGCATCGGCTCTTCAGGCATATGCGCATATTTCCAGAAATATGTTCATGCTTTCCAATCTCAATACTGACAATGGTCTTTCCTGCCCTCGAGTTTATTCTATTGTCGAGGCAGAGGATGGTGCCATGTGGATAAGTACTAAGCGTGGAGTTGACCGATATAATGGGCAACAGGTAACCAATTATACTTTATACACAGAGATGCCGTATAGTGATGCTAGTGGTAGAAGTATTAAACTGACTAAGGATGCGCAACATCTGATTTACGCCTACGACAACAAGGGAAAGGTGTATATATATGATAAGAGGAAAGATACATTTGTTTTGAAATGTAATCTTCAGCATATTTTAGGTGGAAGTATCGTGTTGAACGAACTGTTGGTAGACGGAAAGGGCAATTTCTGGTTAGCTATGGATAGAGGCATTTATTGCTTATCAGCAGCTACTGATGGAAAGGAGATAGTTCGGGAGACAGCTAAGGGTAGGTTTGTATTGAAAAATACCTATATTAATCATATCCAATTTATAGGTCAGAAACTCTTGATAGGAACATTTAAAGATGTTTATTGCTATTCGATGTCTGCCCGGAAGTTAGAAAAGAAGATTAGTGGCAGTTCTGTAGTATCCTCTTATCATGATATTGTGGGACATCGTATCTGGCTGGGTACTTTTCACGAAGGAGTTAAAGTAGTGGATGATCGTACTTGGAAGCTGATAAAATCTGCTGATTTCCAATCTTTGCAAAACATTCCTAAAATTCCCGTACGTTCAATCATTTTATATGATAAGCAGACTCTTCTGATGGCTGTAGATGGAGCAGGAATATATGCTTATGACAGTTCGAATAAACAAACCAAGCTCTTGCTTGATACAGATGGACGTTCGGGTAACGTGCTGAATGGTAATGGATTATATACCTTGTGCTGCGATCGTTTTGGCGATTTATGGACAGGCTCTTACTCGGGAGGAGTAGATTTGGCAATACCGATGAAACATACATTGGAATATATCACACATGAATATCTCAACAATCAATCACTGATAGATAATTGTGTGAACGATGTTTTCCAAAGCCGTGATGGGAAAATATGGTATGCCACAGATAAAGGAGTAAGTGTTTATGATGCGCAGACTCGTCTTTGGCATCATGGATTATATAATAAGGTGGCGCTTACGATTTGTCAGACTGTAGACGGCAGAATTCTGGTTGGTACCTATGGTAATGGCGTATATCAGGTTCATGCTGATGGCACTAGTATGCCTGCTTATTCTGTGGAAACAGGAATGTTGAAGAGTGATTACGTATTCAGTCTTTTTACTGATAGCGACGGTAATATTTGGGTGGGATGTTTGGATGGAGATATGGCTTGTTTCCCTTCTGATAAATATAATTTGAATGGAACGGGAAAGTCGGTATTCTATCTGCCTGTCAACGAAGTGCAATGCATCACGGAATCACCGGATAAGCGTTTTATTGCTGTAGGAACTTCGCATGGAGGCTATTTGATTGATAAGCGTGAACCTTTGCATCCTCGTCGTTTCTTTTATCCTGAACAGTATCCCGGTAAAGACATTAATTTGTTTGTCAACAGTATGTCTTTTCAGGATTCCCGTCATATCTGGATTGGAACGGATGGAGGAGGACTCTATGATTATGATTTCCTGACAAAGAAGTTTAAGCGTTATACGAATCAGGACGCTTTGCCTTCTAATACTGTTTATGGACTTATAAAAGGTATTAATGGCAATTTGTGGATCAGTACGGACAAAGGATTGGCGTTCATGAAACAGGGGAAGATAGTAAACCTCAATATCTTTAAGGGAATGGAACGTGAGTATAACCGGATGTCTGTTGCGTGTACTTCAGATGGCAGGGTGCTTTTTGGCAGCAACGATGGAGTTGTCGCTTTGACTCCTATGTTTGCCAAAGGTTTGAATTATGCCGCTCCACTTCGTATTCATAGTGTTGAGGTTGAAGGTGTCGAACGTTCCGATCACTGGAATGAATGTCTCTTTGAAATGTTGAAGGAAGGCAAATTGAGTCTTAGCCATAATGAGAATACGCTGGTTGTTTCTTTCGAGAGTATCAATTATCAATACCAGTATGATATTCAATATCAATATTACTTGGAAGAATACGACCGTAATTGGAGTAAACCATCTTCTAATCAGTTGGCACGATTTGTAAATTTGCCTTCGGGCAGCTATGTGCTTCATGTAAAGGCTATTTGCAGAAGTAATGGTAGAGAATTGGGAGAAACAACTTTGGAAATTCATATAGCCCAACCTTGGTGGAATACCTGGTGGGCATGGATTATCTATCTCTGTATTTTTGCTGCCATCTTATATTTTGTCTGGCAGTATTACAAAGAGCGCTTACAGCGAAAGTATTATGATGAGAAAATCAATTTCTTCGTTAATACTGCCCATAACATACGTACTCCTTTGAGTCTCGTGTTGGCTCCTCTTGATAATCTGGCTCATGATTCCAACTTGAGTGAGAAAAGCCGTGGATTCTTGGATATGGCGCATCGCAACGGCAACAAACTGTTGAAGATGGTTACAGAATTGCTTGACTTCCAAAAGGTAGAGCAGTCTGCCGAACAGGTTCGCCTGCAAGATATAGAATTGCCGATGCTTTTACGTGTGCAGTTGGAAAAGTTTGTATTGACAGCTCAGGAGAAGCATATTCAACTGTGTATTGAAACGTGTCCGCAGCAACAGATTCATTCAGATGTCAAAATGATGGATCTGATATTGGAAAATCTTCTCTCGAATGCTATCAAATATACACCTCAAGGTGGAAAGGTTACGTTGTCGGCTTCTGTTGAAGGCAAGATGGCTATGATTCATGTATGTGATACAGGTATAGGTATTCCAAAGGCCGAAATTAAGAGTATCTTCAAGACCTTCTTCAGGGCTTCTAATGCGATAAATTCTCAGGAAATGGGAAGTGGATTAGGACTGATGCTTACACGAAAACTTGTAGAGAAATTAGGAGGAAAGCTTAGTTTCGTAAGTGAGGAAGGAAAGGGTACTACTTTCTGTGTGAAGATGCCATTAGGTAATGTAACAGATTCTTCTGTCCGGCTTGTTGGAGAAAAGAAAAATGTTGCAACTGAATCTTCTTTAGCCGAAGATAAGCATGATGAAACTTGCCAGACTGTGTCTTCTGCGGTTCTGCAGGATGCTGATGTTTCAACGGATACACTTCTTTTTGTCGATGACAATGAAGATCTTCGCAAATATATCAGAATGACTTTTGGTGATTCTTATCAGGTAGTTGATGTGGAGAGTGCAGAGGCTGCCTTGAAATATTTGAAAGAGGGCGGGGTATGTGATATCGTTGTTTCTGATGTCATGATGCCGGGAATGCACGGAGATGAGTTCTGTCGCAGCATCAAGGAAAATAAGGAAACATCATGGCTGCCTGTTATCCTGCTGACTGCTAAGGCTGGTCGTGACTTTATGATAGAGGGACTCGGACTGGGTGCTGATGACTATATAGCCAAGCCATTCGATACTGCTATTCTTGCGAGTAAGGTTGCCAGTATTTTGAAGAATCGTCGCCGGTTGAGTCAGTATTATATGGACAGAAGCCTTGCTCTTGTTAGAGGAGAGGTTGCTTCTGAGTCTGCTTCTTCCGAGCAGATTGTGGGTTCTGATTCTTCCTATGAACACTTGGAACCTACTGGAGTTTCTGAAGAGAAAAAGGATGATACTGTCTTGAATAAGCAAGGCCAGACATTCGAAAATGTGGCAGAAGCTGTTCTGGATTCACAAGACCAGGCTTTTGTAGATAAAGCTATCCGTTTGGTGTTGAGTCATCTGAGCGACACAGACTTTAATATCGACCGACTCTGTAGAGAGATGGCGATGAGCAGAACGCTTTTCTATGGTAGGCTGAAGACTCTTACGGGCCAAAGTCCGCAGGATTTTATGCGTTTGATACGTCTGGAGCAGGCTGCAATCTTCCTGAAACAGGGGGATAGTGTGCTGGATGTATCTGTGAAAGCCGGTTTTGTAAATGTGAAGTACTTTAGTACTGTATTTAAAAAGCACTTTGGAGTTTCTCCAAGTAAGTATCTGTAAATTAGAGTTTTAAATTCAAAGAAAAGGTTTCTGTTTAAACGATATGTCTGAATTGAAACCTTTTTTGTTTGTTATCTAACCCTCTGAAAGTTCCTTTTCTTTATCTTTGCAACCAGATTCTGTTAAGTAAGTCAAACAGTTATTTAAAAAACGAAACAATAACAATATAAACATAAAAATGAAAAGGAACTTTTTGAAATTTAGCCTCTTTTTAATAGGCGTCTTCACATGTCTCTCATGCGAAGCAAGTACGTTGCACTCATCCAGCAGTTCTGATGGCGTAGGCGAATCCATACCTACTGCCCAGCAATGGAATAAAGACGTTGTGGGGTGGAATCTTGGCAACGAATTCGAGTGCTCAGCTCCTGGACAGGATGGTGAGTCGATGCAGATTGGCAACCCTGATGGTTCTATCCATGCAGAGACAGCCTGGGGCAATCCCGTTGTTACCAAGAAGATGATACAAGCCGTGAAGAAGGCTGGTTTCAATGCCATCCGTATTCCAATCCGTTGGCAGTGCCACATTACCAACGCTCAGGCGATGAGCATCGACAAGGCTTGGATTGCCCGTATCAAGGAGGTGGTGGGCTGGTGCCTTGACAACGGTTTGAAGGTTATCATCAATGTGCATCATGAAAAATGGCTCGAAGGTCGTCCTACTTATCAATATAAGGAAGAAAACTGCCAGAAGCTTGCGCTCCTCTGGATGAATATCGCCTCTGAGTTTGCCAATTATGACAGTCGTTTGGCTTTCGCCGGTACCAATGAGGTTCACATCAGGGACAACTGGGGCAAACCTACTGCCGAGAACCTCGAAGTGCAGAATGCTTACAATCAGATATTCGTGGATATGGTTCGTGCCACAGGCGGCAACAATGCCAAGCGCCACCTCATCTTACAGACTTACGTTTGTAACCCATGGTTTGGCATAGAGAATGGAGATTTCATCATTCCGAAGGATGCCGAAGGCAATGGCAACAACTATATGAGTGTGGAATTCCATTACTATCAGCCATGGAGCTACGCCGGCGATTGCACCTACGATTACTGGGGTGATGCCTATAAGGATGCTGGCAAGATACCTGCAGAAAATGAGAAGACGATGACGGATTTCTTCGACAAGGCGGTGAATACCTGGAGCAACAAAGGACTGGGTATCGTAATAGGAGAGTGGGGAGTAACCGATCACTATAAGTCAAACTCAGAGAAAGTGCATGAAAACATGACCTACTACTGTAAGTTCTTGACTACGGAGGCTCGCAAACGAGGCTTCTCTACTTTCGTTTGGGACAACAACCACTTCGGCAATGGCTCTGAGAAGTATGGCATCTTCGACCGTTTCAAGAGTATGAAGGTGAATGCTCCTTGGATTCTCGAAGGAATCTTTGGGAAAGAATAATGTTGAACTAAAAACAAAAATATCAATTATGAGAAAGAAAACTATGTTTCTCGGCCTGCTCGGTGCAGGTTTGATGTGGATGCCTGCTTCTGCCATTCTCGCTGCCCAGATGAACAATGCAGCGATGAGCGTTCAGCAGAACCAAGGCATCAAGGGTACAGTGGTGGATGCCACTGGCGAAACCTTGATTGGCGCTAGCGTGAAGGTGGCTGGTACAACCAACGGTGCCGTTACCGATATAGATGGTAACTTTACGTTGAACTGCAAGCCTGGAGCAACGCTCGAAGTGAGCTACATCGGTTACAAGACGATGACCGTGAAAGCTGCTAATGGCATGAAAATCACGATGCAAGAGGATGGTAAGGCCTTGAATGAGGTCGTTGTTACCGCCCTTGGTATCAAGCGTGACCGCAAGGCTCTCGGCTATGGCTTGGAGGAGGTTAAAGGTGAGGAACTCACCAAGGCGAAGGAAACCAACGTCATCAACTCTCTTTCAGGTAAGGTGGCTGGTCTCGTTGTGCAGAACACCGCTGGCGGTGCTTCTGGTTCTACCCGCGTGCTTCTTCGTGGTAATACAGAAATGGCAGGCAATAACCAGCCTCTTTACGTGGTGGATGGTGTGCCTTTGGATAATACCAACTTTGGCAGTGCTGGTGAAGCTGGTGGTTATGACCTCGGTGATGGTATCTCTGCCATCAATCCTGATGACATTGAGACGATGACCGTATTGAAAGGTCCTGCTGCCTCTGCCCTCTATGGTAGCCGTGCTTCCCATGGTGTTATCTTGATTACGACCAAGAAGGCGGAGAAGGATAGAATTTCCGTGGAGTACAATGGTTCTTATACTATCGATACTCAGTTGGCTAAATGGGATGACATCCAGGAGATATATGGTGCTGGCTACAATGGTGAGCTTCCTAATTCGAGCACTTCTGGTACCAATGCCAGTTGGGGACCTAAGGCCGATGACTTCATGTTCAAGTATTTCGATGGCGAGGAACGTCCATTCATGATGCATCCTAACAATGCTTCTGGTTTCTTCCGTACAGGTTTCACCACCCAGAACTCTGCCATCCTCTCAGTGAATTCCGGTAAGACGGGTATGCGTTTCTCTGTTACCGATATGCGCAACAAGGATATCTTGCCAAATACCAATATGAGTCGTGACAACTTCAACCTCCGTGTGAATACCTCAGCTGGTCCTGTTGACTTCGACTTCACCGCCAACTATACTCGTGAGAAGGTAAAGAACCGTCCTGCCCTTGGTGACTCTCAGAGCAACGCGGGTAAGAACCTCATGACCCTGGCGGGTACCTATGACCAGGCTTGGTTGAAGCACTATGAGGATGCCGACGGCAACTACTCCAACTGGAATGGTAACGACCAGTATAACAAGAATCCATACTGGGATCTCTATAAGAACAGCAATACATCCGACAAGGACGTGTTCCGTTTTACGGGTAAGGCAATCTGGAACATCAACAAGCACTTCAAGTTGCAGGGTACCATCGGTACCGATATCAACAGCATGAACTTCGAGGACTTCATCGCCAAGACAACTCCAGGAACTCCTGCCGGAAAGCTTACCGACCAAATCTTCAACAACCGCACACTTAATGCAGAGATACTCGCCCTCTACAACAACTCATGGGGCGACTTCGATGTCAACGCTACCGCTGGTGGTAACATCTTCAAGGTGAACAACAAGACCACTACTAACGTCGGTCTCAACCAGCAGATGAATGGCATCAAGAACATCATGAACTATCAGGAGCAGAATACTCGCGAGAGCATGTATAAGAAGCAGATCAGTTCTCTCTATGCCAGCGCAAGCCTTGGCTACAAGCATACTTACTATTTGGAGGGAACCCTCCGTGGCGATAAGTCGTCTACGCTCCCTACAAATAATAATACATACGTATATCCATCTGTATCGGGTAGTTTGGTTTTCTCTGAGTTTATCAAGAACAAGAAGTTCATCAATTATGGTAAGATTCGCGCATCTTGGGCAAAGGTAGGTAGCGATACCGATCCATACCTGTTGGCACTCAACTATACCACGGGCAAGTACAGCTACTCGGGTTATACCATCGGTATGATAGCCAACTCAACACAGCCGAACAAGGATTTGAAGCCTACAATGACAGGTTCTTACGAGGTAGGTTTGGAGATGAAGTTCCTTAACGGACGCTTGGGCTTGGATGCCACCTATTACAACCAGAACTCCAAGAACCAGATTTTGAGTTTGGCTTCAACCACCACCTCTGGCTATGCTTACCGCCTCATCAATGCCGGTGAGATTCAGAACCAGGGTGTCGAGATTGCCCTCAATGCCCGTGCCTTGCAGATCAAGGACTTCGCTTGGGACCTGGGTGTCAACTTCTCGAAGAATACCAACAAGGTGAAGTCGCTCGTAGATGGCATGGACTATTTTGAGCTTGCCAAGGCCACATGGTGTGGTGTATCAGTAGGTGCTCAGGTTGGCGAGAACTATGGAGCTATCCGTGGACACGACTTCCTCTACAACGACAAGGGACAGGTGGTTGTCGATGCAGCTACTGGTCTTCCAAAGATTGACCAGAAGGTCAAGACCATCGGCAATTCTACTTGGGACTGGACAGGTGGTTTCTACTCAACCTTCAGCTACAAGAACTTCCGCCTCTCTGCATCCTTCGATGTGAAGGTAGGTGCCGACATCTACTCTATGTCCATGCGTTCAGCATACCAGACAGGTAAGGCAAAGGGAACATTGGCAGGCCGTGAGGAGTGGTACACTTCCGAGGAGGCTCGCAAGGCTTCGGGGATGGATCTTGCCGCATGGCGTGAGACTGGTAACTGCAAAGGACTTGTCGTAGAGGGTGTTATCGACAATGGCGACGGTACTTATCGCAAGAACGACATCGCCGTGAACCCTGAAGATTACTGGAAGCATGTGGCAAATGGCGTGCAGAGTGCCTTCGTTTACGACAATTCTTACGTGAAGTGTCGTGAGATTACTTTCGGCTATACCTTCCCAGAGAGCATCCTGGGCAAGTATGTCAAAGGCTTGACCGTATCCTTCGTGGCTCGTAACCCATTCATTGTTTGGAAGAACATTCCTAACATCGACCCAGACTCCAGCTACAACACCTCAGGTCTCGGTCTGGAATATGGTTCCCTGCCATCTCGCAAGAGTTATGGTTTGAATGTGAACGTGAAGTTCTAGTCTCGAAAAAATGAATCAATTTCTTTAGAAGAGTTCTAATATATAATAAGGTAAGAAAATGAACAATATAATCAAGAAATATATAGGTAAGAGCAGCCTGATGATGGCTTTCGCCCTGATGGCAACCGGCACTGCGATGACTTCTTGCTCTGATGATACCTTGAGCAACATCAATACCGACAAGACCAAGGTGAACGAGCTCGACCCTAACGCACAGTTGACAACAGCTTTGTTGCAGACTTACGGTGACTTCAGTCTGATGGATACCTACCGTAACTATATATCTGGTTTTCCACAGTATTTCGCTGGTGGTTGGAATGTAACCAATTACGCTGGTTCTAATTTCAGAGAAGATGATATGTCCCGTCGAGTTTGGGACCGCTATTATGAAATCAGTATCAAGAACCTTGTGGATGCCATCCACAATTCTGCTGACAAGGCAAACTTGAATGCGGCACTTCGTATCCACCGTGTCTATCTCACGGCAGTTTTGGCAGATACCTACGGTGACGTGCCTTGTTCGGAGGCAGGTCTGGGTTATATCTCAGGTATCTCCACCCCTAAGTATGATACCGTAGAGGAACTCTACAGCTGGTTCTTCGATGAACTTGACGCTTGCGAGAAGCAGCTTGGCACAGGTACCGACCACATTTCTGGTGATGTCACCAGCATGGGTGGTGATGTAGCTCAGTGGAAGAAGTATGCCAATGCACTCCGTATGCGCTATGCCATGCGCATTTCCGATGTTAATCCACAGAAGGCAAAGGAGGAGTTTGAGAAGGCTGTGGCTGCCGGTGCTATCGCCAGTGCAGCAGATGATGCTTATATCAAGTATGCTGATGCTCCATTTACCTATTATGATGGAGCCAACGATTACGATTTCCGTACCAATGCCTTGGGAGAGATACTCTATGGTCAGAATGCCACATCGCCTACCATGGTATGCTCTACCTTGTTCTATCAGTTGCAGAATACCAACGACCCTCGTCTCTATCGCATCTGTCGCCACTATTACAACATCAAGCGTAGTCAGGTGAAGCCAGACAAGGAGCAGAACATCGACTTGACCGATGATTTCCTGGCTTACTTCCAGAGCAAGAACCTCGGTGAGGAGCCTTGCAACCCTGGTGCAGCCTGGTACACAGACTGGATGAATCCACCTACGTTGGATGACCTTCCTACTTTGAAGAAGTATGCAGAGATAGACGAGAACACTTATGCCAACTCTGATTATATAGCCCGAGCTAGTCGTCCTTGCCTGAACATCGACTTCGAGATGCCTTCTTGCCCTGGCGACTTGATGAGCTATGCTGAGGTAGAGTTCCTCAAGGCTGAGGCTGCAACCAAGGGTTGGAATGTAGGTGGTGGTGATGCAGAAAGTCACTACGAGGCTGGTGTTCGTGCCAGCATGGAGTTGCTCAACAACTACTATCTCACGTCCAACAAGATTTCTGAGGATGAGATCAATGAGTTCATTGCCAACAACAAGTTGGGTGACAATCCTAAGGAGACCATCAACACCCAGGCTTGGATTCTCCACATGATGAACCCTTCTGAGGGTTGGGCTAACATGCGCCGCTCTGACTATCCTGCCATCTTGAATCGTGACCGCTTGACCAAGAATGGTTTCACTTATACGGATTCCGATTGGTCAATGCCTGTCCGCTTGCAGTATCCTGAGTTGGAAGCTCAGTACAACAATGCCAACTACAAGGCTGCCATCGACCGCATGGGGGGTACCGACAACTGGCACAAGCGCCTCTGGTGGGACAAGGCTGATGTAAACCTTCAGCCAGACTTCAATCCTCCATTCGGAAAGGGATACAGTGAGTAGTGTTTAATGCTTAATGTTAAATGTTGAGTTTTATAGGACAATAAATAGAATAATTAATGATGAATAAGACAATGAAACAATATAAGGGAAAAGTCTTGAAGGCTATGATGATGCTCTTAGCCGTGGGTTTCGCACTGGCTGGTACATCTACCTTGTCTTCTTGCTCTTCTGACGATGATCCATATTTCACCGTCAGCGAAGATGACAATCCACGTATCTTGAACACCGACTTGGCTGATTCCAAGATAGACCGCAAGACTAATTATAAGTTGGAAATCAAGGTGACTCCTGTTCACTACACCACTGTGACATGGTTGCTCGATGGCACTCAGATTGCCGAAGGTAATACTATCGACCAGACTTTGCCTGTAGGTATTCATGAACTGAAGATTGTGGCAACCACCACCAAGGGTAAGAGCACATCCCGCACCTTGAAAGTTACCGTAACTCCTGCTGCCGATGACCCAGCCTTGGGTACCAATGCCGTCGAGCTTTGGGTAGCTCCAGGTGCTGAGACCACTATCCATAAGTGCAAGAATCTCGGTACAGTTGCTAAAGTAATGGTAGGTAGCAAGGAAGCAGCCTTCGAGGTTCTCGAAGAGGACACAGCCTTGAAGCTCACAGCTCCTACAGGTTTGGAGAATGGTGACTATGATATCACTTTGGTAGATGGTGAGGGCAACCAGTTCCCTAGCGGTACCATCAAGGTAACTACAGAGCCACGTCCATCTATGGAGAACACCCTCTGGGAAGGTGAGTTTGCCGTGACATGGAGTACACCATTCGATGCCTTGAAGGATTCCTTCCTCTCAAAGGTGAAGGCTGGCACCATCCTCCGTGTCTATGTAGATGGAAATGGTCAGGGTACCGCTGCTACCTCTTGGTGGAATAACATCCTTACTGGTAAGGGCGACCCAGAGCGTGGCGACATCACGGTGGATGGACCTGCTACATGGAAGTTTGAACTGACCGACCTCTCTATCCAACTCTTGACTGAGCAGAATGGTCTCTTCCTCGTGGGTGATGGTTATACCGTAAAGAAAGTAACTATTGAATAAAATATTAGAAAGATTTCAGTTTTTTACATAAAACGTCAAACCTTTGAATTTATGAAGAAAATATTATTATCTATTTCAATGTTGGCATTGGCTTATACAGCCAGTGCCAATGTTCCAGTTATCAAGAGCGACCCTAAGATTGAGGCTCAGGTAGAACAAACCCTGAAGAAACTCACCTTGGAGGAAAAGATAGGTCAGATGATGGAATTGGTGACCGACCTCTTTGGTGCCAACGACAAGAACGGTGTGTTCTATATCGACGAGCACAAGACCGATTCTATCCTTTCCCGCTATAAGATTGGCTCTATCCTCAACGCTCCAAATACCTGCGCTCCTACAGCCAAGCAGTGGGAGAAGTACATCGCGCAAATCCAGAAGATCTCGATGAAGCGCATCGGCATCCCTTGTGTCTTCGGTCTCGACCAGAACCACGGTTCTACTTATACACAGGGCGGAACCCTCTTTCCGCAGAACATCAATGTGGCTGCCTCCTTCAATCGTGAGATAGCTCGCCGTTCGGCTGAGGCTACCGCTTATGAGACTCGTGCGGTGAGCGTGCCTTGGACTTACAGTCCTACCGTTGATCTCGGTCGTGATGCCCGTTGGCCTCGCATCTGGGAGAACTTTGGCGAGGATTGCTACCTCAGTTCAGAGATGGGCAAGGCGATGGTCTATGGTTTCCAGGGCGAGGACCCAAACAACATCGACCAGTATCACATTGCCACTTCAATGAAGCACTTCATGGGCTATGGTGTGCCTTGGACCGGTAAAGACCGTACGCCAGCCTATATCTCTCCTGCCGACTTGCGAGAGAAGCACTTCGCTCCTTTCCTGGCGGGTCTGCAGGCTGGAGCCTTAACCGTGATGGTGAATTCCGCTTCCGTCAACGGTATGCCGATGCATGCCAACAAGGACATCCTGACAGGATGGCTGAAGGAAGAGACAGGATGGGATGGTGTGCTCATCACCGACTGGGCAGACATCAACAATCTCTATACTCGTGAGATGGTGGCAAAGGACAAGAAGGATGCGCTCCGCATTGCCATCAATGCCGGTATCGACATGATTATGGAACCTTATTCTTGCGATGCTTGTGGCTATCTTGTTGAACTGGTGAAGGAAGGTAAGATTCCGATGAGTCGCATCGACGATGCCTGTCGCCGTGTACTTCGCATGAAGTACCGTCTCGACCTCTTCAAGAATCCAACCCAGAAACTCAAGAATTATCCTAAGTTTGGTGGTGAGGAGTTTGCCAAGCTCGCCTTGGAGGGAGCTACCGAGAGTATGGTGCTCCTGAAGAACGAGGGTAATATCCTTCCTTTGCAGCATGGCAAGAAGATTCTCCTTACGGGTCCTAATGCCAATCAGATGCGCTGCCTGGACGGTGGATGGAGCTATACCTGGCAGGGACATCGTGCCGATGAGTTTGCCGGCAAGTACAATACCATCTATGAGGCAATCTGTAATGAGTATGGTAAGGAGAATGTTATCTTGAACCAGGGTGTTACCTATAATGAGAAGGGAAAATACTGGGAGGAGAACGAACCTCAGATTCAGGGCGCAGTGGCTGCAGCGAAGGATGCCGACGTCATCGTGGCTTGCATTGGCGAGAACTCCTATACAGAGACTCCGGGCAACCTGACCGACCTTTGGCTTTCAGAGAACCAACGCAATCTCGTGAAGGAACTCGCCAAGACCGGTAAGCCTGTCGTTCTGGTATTGAATGAAGGTCGCCCTCGTCTCATCGCCGACATCGAACCATTGGCACAGGGCATCATCAACATCCTTATCCCTGGCAACATGGGCGGCGATGCCTTGGCAAACCTGGTATCGGGCAAGTCAAACTTCAGTGGCAAGATGCCTTACACCTATCCTAAGGAAATCAATTCGCTCGCCAACTATGACTTCAAGAAGAGTGAGGAGGTGGGTACGATGGAAGGTGCTTACGACTACAATGCGAAGATTACCCAGCAGTGGGGCTTCGGATATGGTTTGAGCTACACCTCTTACAAATATAGCAACCTGAAGGTTTCCCAGTCTGATTTCCGCCACGGCGACATCATCAAGGTGAGCGTGGATGTGAAGAATACGGGCAAGGTGGCAGGCAAGGAGAGTGTCCTCCTGTTCAGTAGCGATCTCATCGCTAGTATGGTGCCTGATGGCCGTCGTCTCCGTGCCTTCGACAAGGTGGAACTTCAGCCTGGTGAGACCAAGACCATGACATTTGAATTAAAGGCAGACGATTTGGCCTTCGTTGGTTGGGATGGCAAATGGAGATTGGAGGAAGGCGACTTCAAGTTGATGATTGCCGACCAGAGTGCTGATATCCATTGCACTGATACTTATCAGTGGTCTACTGCCAACCGATAATGTATATTTAAAAGAAGAGTTAAAGAAAAGAGCGTGCCAATAGTGGTGCGCTCTTTTTGTTTGCATAGTTAAATGCAGAAGAGTTAAATATCTACAAGAATCCCCCATGATGTTTGGTGTTATGTCTTGAAATGATTACTTTTGCAAATCATAATTTTTGCAGATTTACAGAATCATTCAAAACAAGGATAAATGGAAATAGTAATTGGAATCATCATAGGGCTTGCCATCGGATTCTTCGTAGGGAAACTGATGGAAGGAAAAAAGGCGGGAGAGGAGAAAACGCAGCTCATAGCGAAGGCTCAGGTGCTGGCGGCTAACATCGAACAGATAAAACTGCATCATGCTTCTGAGGTTCAATCCTTGAAAGCGCAGATGGAGAACGAGCGGCTGTATGCGGCAAAACTCAGGGCGGAAAGCGACCAGCAGTGGGCACAGAAACTCGAGAGCCTGAAGCAGGAAATGCAGCGAATGACGATAGAACAGCAGAAGGTGGCGGCTGAGCAGCTGGCTGCCAAGCAGTCGGCTCTGCAGGAAAACAACCGTCTGCAGATGGATGAACTCCTGAAACCTATCAAGGAACAGTTTGCTGATTTCAAGAAATCGGTAGAGGAGAGCAAAACCCAGAACGAGGTGAACAAGAAGGAACTGCAGAACACCTTCGAGGCAACGATGAAACTCTTCCAGCAGGAACAGCAGCAGGCTGTACTGAACCTGAAGGAGCAGACCGAGAAGATTGGCTCCGATGCTGCCAACCTGACCAAGGCATTGAAGGGCGACAGCAAGATGCAGGGCGACTGGGGCGAGATGGTGCTGGAAACCATCCTGGAGAATAGCGGACTTCGTAAAGATGAGGAATTCTTCATTCAGGAGAATACGAAAGATGAAGAGGGAAAGAACTATCGTCCGGATGTCATCGTCAGATTTCCGGAAGGCAGAAGTGTGGTCATCGATTCCAAGGTTTCGCTTACTGCCTATTCCGATGCTCTGGCAGCTGAAGATGAGGCTGAACAGGAACGCCTGATGAAGGCACATGCGCTGAGCGTACGAAAGCACATCGATGAACTGGCAGCCAAAGACTATTCCAAACTGGTGGATGATGCCATCGGTTTCGTACTGATGTTCATTCCTAACGAGACCAGCTATATCGCAGCGATGAAGCAGCAGCCTGATCTCAGCCGCTATGCTTATCAGAAGAAGATTATCATCATCTCGCCAAGCAATCTGCTCATGGCACTCCAGCTTGCCTATAATCTCTGGCAGTATGACCGGCAGAACAAGAATGTGGAGAAAATCGTGAAGACGGCAGCTGACCTGTATGATAAGGTGGCTGGCTTCGAAGATACTTTCCTGGGCATCGGCGATTTGATAACCCGCCTTTCGGGAACCTTCGATAAGGCGAAGAAGCAGCTCTATGATGGCACCGGCAATGTGATGAGAAGGGTAGAGAGCCTGAAGGGACTTGGCGTTACGCCGAAGAAGCAAATCAAATCGCTGGAAGAATAGAAAAGCAGATTAAATCGCTGGAAGAAGAGGAAAATGAAATCTAAAGATTAAAAAGAAGAGGATGTGGGGGCGAGAACTTACGTCCTCTTTTCTTTTTTTCTGATGTAACCCTTTTTTTATTTGATGTAACATAATCGTTAAAAACGGGTTCTTCTGATCCGTGACGTTTTGCCTTTTCGTTCAAATGTATTTGCAAATCGTTCATTTTATGAAATTATAGCCTTTAAAATGAGCGGGTTTCGATTTTTCTTTGTATTTTTGCCACGCCTATTCGGAAAGATAGGCGAGTACATGAAACAATCAAAAAAACTGTATAATCATGAAACTGAACGAAATTCTTTCAGACAGCTTTAATGCTGCAGAATGGGAAGCTAAGGGTTATGAGCTTCCTAAGTATGACATCGCAGCCGTAGCTAAGAAGACCCACGACGAGCCTACTTGGGTTCACTTCGGCGCAGGTAACATCTTCCGTGCTTTCCCGGCAGCCATCCTCAACGATGCGCTTAACACAGGCAAGTATGATCGTGGTGTAATCGTGGCAGAAAGCTTCGACTACGAAATTATCGATAAGGCTTATCGTCCTTACAATAATCTCTCGCTTCTCGTCAGCCTCCAGTCTAATGGTACCATCGAGAAGAAGGTTATCGCATCTATCACAGAAAGCCTCAAGGCGGATAAGCAGTTTGGTGAGGACTGGGCGCGTCTGGTTCAGATTTTCCAGGCTCCTACTTTGCAGATGGTTACTTTTACCATCACCGAGAAGGGATATTCTTTCAATGATGCCGATTTGGCACGTGGTCTTGATGCAGTATTTGCTATGGGTAAGCTTACCGCTCTTCTCTATGAGCGTTATAAGGCAGGCAAGTTGCCACTTACTCTTCAGTCTACCGACAACTGTTCTCACAACGGCGACCATGTGAAGGCTGGCGTAAAGGCTTATGCTGAGCGTTGGGCACAGGATGGTATCGTAGAGGCTGGTTTCGTAGATTATATCAATGACAGCAGCAAGATTACCTATCCTTGGTCTATGATTGATAAGATTACTCCTCGTCCACACGAGAAGGTACAGGCGATGCTCGTTGAGGATGGTTTCGAGGATAACAATACGATTATCACCGAGAAGCATACTTTCACCGCTCCTTTCGTAAATGCCGAGGAAGTGCAGTATCTCGTTTGCGAGGATACTTATACCAACGGTCGTCCGCCATTGGAGTTGGGCGGTGCGCTCTATACTTCCCGCAAGACAGTAGATGAGGTTGAGACCATGAAGGTAACCACCTGTCTGAACCCTCTCCATACTGCGATGTCAATCTATGGTTGCATGCTCGACTATACCTTGATTTCTGCCGAGATGGCTGATGAGGACCTTCGTGCCTTCATCCAGAAGATTGGTTATATCGAGGCAATGCCTGTGGTAACAGACCCTGGAGTCTTGAACCCATACGAGTTTATCGGCACTGTTATCAACAAGCGTCTGCCTAACCCATTCATGCCAGATGCTCCTCAGCGTATCGCTACCGATACCAGCCAGAAACTCTCTATCCGTTTCGGTGAGACTATCAAGAAGTATATCGACCGTGGTCTCGATAAGAGCAATCTCGTGCTGATTCCTTTGGTATTGGCAGGTTATGCCCGTTATCTCAAGGCATTGGATGATAACCTGAAGCCATTCGAGCCATCTTCTGACCCATTGCTGGCAGAACTCCAGGCTATCGTAGCTCCTTTGGAGGTAGGCAAGGCTGATCAGGATTACTCTTGCCTGAAGAACCTTTATTCCCGCAAGGATGTATTTGGTCTCGACCTCTATGAGGCTGGCTTCGGCGAGCAGATTGAGGGCATGGTGAAGGAACTCTTCGCTGGCGAGGGTGCTGTAAGAAAGACATTGCACAAGTATGTTTCTGCAAGATAATTGATTAACGACTTATACATTATATAATATATGGAAAGAACATGGCGCTGGTTTGGCAAGAAAGATAAAATCACTCTTGCACAGTTGAAGCAGATTGGTGTTGAGGGCATCGTTACCGCATTGCACGATGTTCCTCTGGGTGAGGTTTGGACACGCGAGAAGATTCATGAACTCAAGGAGTACATCGAGTCTTATGGTATGAAATGGAGCGTGGTAGAGTCTTTGCCTGTGGTTGAAACCCTGAAATATGGCGGTCCTGACCGTGATCATCAGATTGAGGTCTATAAGCAGAGTCTCCGCAACCTGGGCGAGGAAGGCATCAAGTGCATCTGCTACAACTTTATGCCTGTTTTGGACTGGGCTCGTACCGATTTGTCACACGAGAATCCTAACGGAGCCAACAACCTCTATATGAACTGGGGCGAGTTTGCCTACTTCGATATCTATATCCTGCAGCGTGAAGGCGCTCGTGAGGATTGGGCTGAGTTCTCCAAGGAGCACAAGTGGGGCAGAGACCTCGTGGCTGAGGCTGATGAAATCAAGAAGGCTTCTACACCAGAGCAGGATCATGCCCTGGTAGAGAATATCATCATCAAGACGCAGGGTTTCGTATCGGGTAACTTCAGCGAGGGCGATTCAGCTCCTGTCCAGAAGTTCCGCGACCTGTTGAAGCTTTATGATGGCATCGACAAGAAGAAGTTGCAGGAGAACATGAAGTACTGGCTGGAGGCTATCATGCCTATCTGCGATGAGTACGATATCAATATGTGTGTTCACCCGGATGATCCTCCTTATCCTGTATTCGGCTTGCCAAGAATCATCGGTCGTGCCGAGGATATCCAGTGGATGCTCGATGCTGTGCCAAACAAGCACAATGGTTTGACTTTCTGTGCAGGTTCATTCTCTGCCGGCGAGCACAACGACTGTGTGGCAATGGCTAAGCAGTTTGCTGACCGCACTCACTTTGTTCATCTGCGCTCTTGCTACATCTTCCCTAACGGCAACTTTACAGAGGCTTCTCACCTGGGTGGTCGCGGCCATCTCATTGAACTTTGCCGTATCTTCGAGAAGGCAGAGCAGGAAGGCAAGTGCAATTCGGGCCGCAGATTGCCTATGCGAGTAGACCACGGTATGACCTTCACTGATGAGCCAGGTGGCGTATTCGATGAGAGCAATCATGGTCACAATGCCGGTTACACTCTCCTCGGCCGTATGTTTGCCATGGGTCAGATTCAGGGTGTCATCGCAACAGTAGATGATGAACTGGGCATTGAGTATAAGCAGCCGGGATTCTATGATTAGTTGATAGCTTATAGTTTATAATTTATAGTTATAGGCTATTAAGCGATTTGAAATTCAGGTTAGATAAAATACGAAAAAGGCTAGCGTTTCTGATAAGCGCTAGCTTTTTTTTATGCTGATTTTATGGTTACTGGCTAAATATACTGCTCATTTTAGCCAATAATGCTTAAAAATAGGTGTTATTGGCTGAAAATTATATAAGAAATAGCCAATAATTACTTTTTTCTTGCTATTTTTGTAAATGGTTAGAAATTAAAGCAGGAGAATAAGAAATGAAGAATAATATTATCGGCAGAAAGAGTGAACAGGATACCTTGGCACGTATATACGAGTCAAGGCAGTCGGAATTTGTGGCAGTATGCGGACGCCGCAGAGTGGGGAAAACGTTTCTTGTGCGCGAATATTTTGAGCAGGAAATGGTGTTTCAGACATCAGGATTGGCGGGCGGAAACACACAGGAGCAGTTGAAAAACTTCTTTTATACGCTTCGACGTTATGATAGGAATGTAACCTCTGTTCCCCACGACTGGCTCGATGCTTTCGAGATGCTTATCACTTATCTTGATTCATTAAACGGGATAGAACGTAAGGTGATTTTTCTTGATGAACTGCCTTGGATGATACTGCAGGCTCTAATTTTATCTCTGCCCTGGAGCATTTCTGGAATGGATGGGCCTCTGCACGTCGCGACATCGTTCTCATTGTCTGCGGCTCTGCCACTTCCTGGATGATGGATAAACTTATCAATAACCATGGCGGACTTTATGGTCGTCTTACTCATCGTCTTTTCCTGCAGCCTTTTTCTCTTGGGGAGTCGGAAGCATTTCTGAATACTAAGGGGATGATGTTGTCCAGATATGAACTGGCTGAACTTTATATGATATTGGGAGGAATTCCGTATTACCTGAATCTTTTGGACGAGCGGTTAACTTTGGCTCAGAATATAGACCGTCTGCTGTTCAATCCCAATGGTCAGTTGTACAATGAGTTTACGATTCTCTATCGCTCTCTGTTCAAGGATTCAGAGGCATACGTCAAGGTGGTAGAATGCCTGAACGAGCGTGGTTATGGCATGATGCGCTCGGAAATAGCCGATGCCACAGGGATGAAGTCGGGCAAATCGTTGACCACGATTCTCGACAATCTGGAATCTTGCGGTTTCATCAGAAAGTATGTCAACTATGGCTGTTCTACCCGAAAGTCTCTCTATCAGTTGGTAGATTTCTTCACCTTGTTCTATTTCCGTTTTCTGCGCGATAGCTCTTTTCGTAATCTTCTGTATTGGAGCAAGTTGCAGCGCACGCCCCGTTTTTATGCCTGGGCTGGAGTCTCTTTCGAGATATTGGCGATGAATCATATCGACCAGGTGAAGCAGCGGTTGGGAATTTCTGGTGTGTCTACCCAGTTGTATTCCTGGCGAAGCAAGAGTGATGCCGGAGCGGCGGAGCGGGCAGCCCAGATAGACATGGTGATAGAGCGTGGTGACAATACCATTAATCTTTGTGAAATGAAGTTTTCGGAAAGTGAGTTTGCCATCAATAAGGATTACGAGAAGATTCTGAGAAACAAAATCGTCCGCTTTATGGAGGAAACAAAGACCCGAAAGTCGATACAGCTGACGTTTATCAGCAGTTATGGTCTTCAGCGGAATAGGTATTCGGGCATAGCCCAGAATGAAGTGGTGCTCAATGATTTGTTTTGAGCTCCACTTCCTCCACATACTTCACCAGTGAATCCTTGCCATTGAGGAGATAGAAGTCTACACGAACCACGTGGTTGATGTCGGCATTGCCCTTCACCTTTATGTGTCGGGTCTTGCTGTACATCATCGTGTCGCGGCGTGAAGGATAGGATACGAGCTCGATGAGGTCTTTGGTAGAATTGCTGCCCACATAATAGATGCCTACACTGTCTTTTCCGTTCTTGATGGCAGCAATCTTCGCCATCTTCTTGGCATGAGCCGCAGAGGTATCTATCGGGTAAAACTCGCTGGCAGCTACCGTGTCGCCGTCATGCTGGTCGGGTGCAAACTTGCAGCTGGTACCCATTGTAGTGATAAAGGATGCAGCAGCCAGGGCTGCCACAAAGTATAATATTTTCTTCATTGTTATTTCCTTTCTTTTCTTTTAAAGAATCCTGTTTTGTTCGCAAAATGCGTTATCGGCTGCAAAAGTACAAAAAATAACTCGAAAAGCCATACCTTTTTTATCTTTTTCCTTTTAATACTTCGGATGGAGAGACGTGTGCGGAAGTTGGGCGGAAGGAGTTGTGGGGATAGTATGGAAGAAGTTATGGGGATGGCATGGAAGGAGCGGTATGGAAGGTGTTAGAAGGTATGGTAGATATGGATGAAATGGATGGAATGGAAGGAATGGATGGAATTCCGTGCAAAGATACAACTTTTCTCTGATACTGCCAAATTTGGGGGTGTGATAAGGAAATGTTTGAAATGTGCTTTCAGATTGAAAGTAGTTAAACTTTCTTACTCATAGTTTTGCGGGTGACAACTCATAGTTTTATGGGTCGCAACTCATAGCTTTGCTCTCTTAAAGTATAGAGTTAAGCAGTAAATCAGGTGTTTACGAGGGTTATGATGTTTTTACTACAATGACTCAGTTCCTCAATAACTCAGTTCCTCAGTTTTTCTCTGACCCTTCACTTTTGTCTTTATTTAGAAGTTTATTATATATAT
>OGDA01000288.1_pt1 | contig 35137 bp, 30 predicted proteins | sample 1570281 | NCBI WGS metagenome assembly OGDA01 (sample SAMEA2582184, study PRJEB24529) | metagenome
GAACTCATGCCATCTAAACAAATACTAATCCGTCCAATATTTGGGGTGCACTTCACATTTGTCGCGGTCGCTTTTTGTTTTTGCGCTGTTTGTTTCCCTCCTCAGCTGTGCCGCCGGGCCAGCTCTTTTTCGAGGTCGGCGACCGAACAGCCGGTCGCTTCGAGCAGCACCAGCAGGTGGTATACGAGGTCCGACGCTTCGTAAATCATCGCCTCGCGGTTACCCGCCACGGCTTCGATCACGGTTTCGACGGCCTCTTCGCCTACTTTCTGTGCGATTTTGTTCACGCCGCGGTCGAACAGCCTGCTGGTGTACGATCCTTCGGGCATCTCGGCGTGCCGGCCCCGAATCACGCTCTGGAGGTAACGGATGAAGCCTTCGGTTTCGGGCGCGGCCCCCGCGAAGCAGCTCTTGGCGCCTGTGTGGCAGGTCGGGCCGTGGGGGATGACGCGGATCAGAAGCGTGTCGTCGTCGCAGTCGGCCGTGACCGAAACGATGTCGAGATAGTTGCCGCTGGTCTCGCCTTTGGTCCAGAGACAGCCCCGCGTGCGGCTGTAGAAGGTGACGCGGCCTTCTGTCAGGCTTTTTTCGTAGGCTTCGCGGTTCATGTAGCCGAGCATCAGCACCTGCAGGGTGCGGTCGTCCTGTATGACGGCGGGAATCAGCCCGTCGGTCTGTTTTGCGGAGTCGAGTTCCGCAAAGGGTTTTGCTTTGATTTTCATGGCGTTTATAATCTTACGTTGATGTTTTGCCGGTGCAGTTCCCGTTTGAGCGCGGGAATCGGAATTTCGTTGTAGTGGAAGATGCTGGCCGCCAGCGCCGCGTCGGCCCTGCCGAGCGTCAGCACGTCGGCGATATGCCGCACCGAGCCTGCCCCGCCCGAAGCGATGACCGGAATGGGTAGTTCGGCCAGCCGTGCGAACGTTTCGCAGGGGTAACCGTCGCGGGTGCCGTCGTGGTCCATCGACGTGAAGAGAATCTCGCCCGCGCCGCGCCGCCATACTTCGTGCGCCCACGCGAACAGTTCGCGCTCGGTGAGCCGCTTGCCGCCGTGGGTCGTGACGCGCCACACGCCGTCGATCTTTTTGGCGTCGATGGCCGCGACGACGAACTGTGAACCGTATTTCGACGCGATGGCGTCGATCAGCGCCGGATCGCGCACGGCGGCGCTGTTTACCGTGACCTTGTCGGCTCCCGCGTCGAGCAGCCGGCCTGCGTCCGCGACCGACGCGATGCCGCCGCCCACGGTGAACGGAATGTCGATGCGCGCCGCGATGCGCGACACCAGCCCGGTGAAGGTGCTGCGCCCCTCCTCCGTGGCGCTGATGTCGAGATACACCAGCTCGTCGGCCCCTTCGGCCGCGTATTTCGCACCGAGTTCCACCGGGTCGCCGACGTTTTTCAGCTCTGCGAAGTTGATCCCTTTGACCGTCTGCCCCTCGCGGATGTCGAGACAGGGAATTATGCGTTTTGCAAGCATCGCTTCAGTTCTTCGAGTGTGATACGTCCTTCGTAGAGGGCTTTGCCGACGATGACGCTACGCAGGCCCGCGCCGTCGAGCGCCTCGATGTCGGCCATCGAGCCGATGCCGCCGCTTACGGTGATCTCCACGCCGGGAAAATTGCCCTGAAGTGCGGCGTAAAACTCCGCCGATGCGCCGCAGAGCATGCCGTCGCGGGCGATGTCGGTGCAGATTACCTGCGCGAGTCCCTGCGGCGCGAACTGCGCGATCAGCTCCTGAGCCGAGAGTTCGGACGCTTCCGTCCAGCCCTGAACGGCTGCTTTGCCGTCGCGTATGTCGGCTCCGAGAATCAGCTTTCCCGGCCCGAATTCCGCGAGCCATCCGGCGAAAAGCTCCGGCCGGCGTACGGCGACGCTTCCGCAGATGGCGCGGCGTGCGCCCGCGTCGAATACGCTGCGGAGCGCCTCGGTGCTTTTGATGCCGCCGCCGTACTGCACTTCGAGCGCGGTTTTCGACGCTATGCGTTCCAGCACGGCGAGGTTGCGGGGCTGTGCGGCCTTGGCGCCGTCGAGATCGACCATGTGCAGGCGGCGTATGCCCGTCTCTTCGAAGCGGAGCGCCGCTTCGAGCGGGTCGCTGTAATAGGTCGTCCGGCGGCCGTAGTCGCCCTGCGTCAGCCGCACGCAGGCGCCGCCGATAATGTCCGTTGCGGGTATGATTTCTATTTTCATCGTGTTACGGTTTTAAAAAGTTGCGCAGGATCCTTTCGCCCGCCGAACCGCTCTTTTCGGGGTGGAACTGCGTGCCGAAAAAGTTGCCGCGGCCCAGCGCGGCGCTGAACTCCCCGCCGTAATCGGTGCGGGCGATCGTCGCTTCGCAGACCTCCGCCGCATACGAGTGGACGTAATAGACGTAGGTCTCTTCGTCGATTCCTTCCAACAGCGTTCCGCGCAGGCCGCCGACGGTGTTCCAGCCTACATGGGGAATCTTCAGCCCGTTTTCCGCGGGTTTCAGCCGCCTGACGTGCGCCGGGAAAATCCCCAGACAGCGGGCGTCTCCCTCCTCGCTGTCGAGACACAACAGCTGCATGCCGATGCAGATGCCCAGTACGGGCTGCGTCAGGGTGGGGATGACCAGATCGAGTCCCCGCTCGCGGAGTTTGGCCATCGCCGACGAAGCTTCGCCCACGCCGGGCAGCAGCACCCTGTCGGCGCCGCGCAGGAGCGCGGGATAGGCCGTGATCGTGAATTCGGCCCCGATGCGCCGCATGGCGTCGGCGACCGACCGCAGGTTGCCCGTGTCGTAATCTACTATCGCCGTCATAATACTCCTTTGCTGCTGGGTATGTCGTATCCGAATCCGCTGCGGGCCACGGCCATGCGCAGGGCGCGGGCGAAGGCCTTGAAGATCGCTTCGGCCTTGTGGTGGTCGTTGTCGCCTTTGGCCGCAATCTGCAGGTTGCAGCGCGCGGCGCAGCAGAGCGAGTGGAAGAAGTGGCGGAACATCTCCGTCGGGACGTCTCCGACCCGCTCGCGGCGGAATTCGGCGTCCCACTCGAAGTCGATGCGTCCCCCGAAGTCGAGCAGCACCAGCGCGCGGCAGTCGTCCATCGGCAGGGCGAATCCGTAGCGGCCTATTCCGGCCTTGGAGCCCAAAGCCCGGTCGATGGCTTTGCCCAGCACGATCGCCACGTCCTCCATCGTGTGGTGTTCGTCGATGTCCAGATCGCCGCGGGCCTCCACTTCGAGCGCCACGCCGCCGTGGTGGGCGATCTGCGCCAGCATGTGGTCCAGAAAACGCAGTCCGGTCGAAATCCCGTCGCCGCAGTTTCTATTGTCGCCGTTCCCGTTGTCGTCGTTCCTTTCGTCACTGCTGCTGTCGTTGATCCTGCTGTTGTCATTTCCGTCGTCGCGGTTTCTGTTGTCGCCGTTCCTTCCGTCACTGTTGTTGTCGCTGTCGCCGTTTCCGTCGCCGCTGTTCCTGCCGGCGTCGTTCCATTCCCCTGCCGGATTTTTCGCCCTGGCCCGGTTGCCGTCCGGTCCGTTGTCCGCACCCGTACCAACCCGATTTCCCGTATCCGTGCCGCTCTCCATGCCGCCGCTTCCGGTTCCGGCGGTCGGACGGTCTGCCGAAACATCGCCGAATTCCTTGCCGCCGAACCCTTTGCCGTCGAGGTCGAGCCGGACGGTGATCCGCGTTTCGCGCGTTTCGCGCGTTACGACCACCCGCCGTTCGCCGCGGCGGATGTACTCGGCGATCTCGGCCCACGAGTCGCTGATCAGCACGCAGGCCTCTTCCGCTCCGGCTTCGCGCAGCATCCGGCGGCCCGCCGTCTCCTGTGCGAACAGAATTCCCCGCGCTCCGAGATTGCGGGCCAGCAGGATGTCGGTCGCGCGGTCGCCGACGACGTAACTCGCCGCGAGGTCGTATCCTCCGCCGGTGTAGCGGCCGAACATTCCCGTGCGGGGCTTGCGCGTCGGGGCGCCGTCGCTTTCGAACGTGCGGTCGATCAGCATGTCGTCGAACAGCACGCCTTCGCCCGCCAGCGTGCGGAGCATCTTCTCCTGCGGAATCCTGAAATCCTCCTCAGGAAAGGAGTCGGTTCCCAGTCCGTCCTGATTGGTGGCCATCACCAGCTCGAAATCGAGTCCCCGGAGGACTTTGAGCGCCGAAATGGCTCCGGGCACGAATTCCAGCTTGGCGAGGCTGTCCACCTGCATATCCACGGGCGGCTCGACGATCAGCGTGCCGTCGCGGTCTATGAACAGTGCTTTTTTGAGTGCTTTTTTCATGGTCTGAAGTTTTTGACGGTTTCCAGCATGCGCCCGTTTTCGGCGGGAGTCCCCACGGTGATACGCAGGCAGCCCTCGCATCCCGTGAGCCGCGTACGGTTGCGGACGATCACCCCTGCGGCGATCAGTTCGCCGTAAAGCCGGTCGGGATCGGCGGTCTTCACCAGCAGGAAGTTGGCCTGCGACGGGTAGACCCGCTCGATGCAGCCGCATCCGGCGAGCGCCGCCGCCAGCCGTCCGCGTTCTTCGCGGATTTGCGCGATCTGCGCCGCAATGTCCCGGCGCAGACACTCGGCCGCGGTCTGCTGGGTGAGCGTATTGATATTGTAGGGATACTTGACCTGCCCGAACAGCGCGGCGATCCGCTCCGACGCGAAAGCCAGTCCGAGCCGCAGTCCCGCCATGCCCCAAGCTTTGGAGAGGGTTTGCAGTACGATCAGGTTGGGAAATTCGTCGATCCGCGGCAGGAATCCCTGTCCTTCGGCGAAGTCGATGTAGGCTTCGTCGAGCACCACCACGCCGTCGAAGCGGCGCAGCAGCTCTTCAATCTTCCGGTCGGGGAATGCGTTTCCCGTGGGGTTGTTGGGCGAGCAGAGCCACAGCAGTTTGGTGCGCCCGTCGGCCGCCGCCAGCAGCGCCTCGACCGGAAGCGAGAAATCGGCTCCCAGCGGCACTTCGCGCAGTTCGACGCCGTTGGTCTGCGCCGCCACGCGGTACATGCCGTAGGTCGGCGCGATCGAAACGGCGTTGTCGCGGCCCGGCTCGCAGAAGATCCTGAACGCGAGGTCTATGGCTTCGTCGCTGCCGTTGCCGAGGAATATTTGTCCGCTCCGCACGCCCTTCAGCGCGGCCAGCTGCGCCTTCAGCTCCCGCTGGTGCGGGTCGGGGTAGCGGTTCACGCCGTTGTCGTAGGGGCTTTCGTTGGCGTCGAGCCAGACGCCGATCCCGCCGCCCGCATATTCGTCGCGGGCCGTGGAGTAGGGTTGCAGCGCCAGAATGTTGGGCCGCACGAGCTGCGCCAGCGGTTTCATCGCGCACCTCCTTCCGTCCGGATGCGCACGGCGTTGGCGTGTGCGTCCAGCCCTTCGGCTTCGGCCATGGCCGTAATCGTCGGCGCGAGGGCTTCGAGTCCGCCGCGCGTCAGTTCCTGATAGGTTATCTTGCGCATGAAGCTCTCCGTGTTCACGCCGCTGTAGGCCCGCGCCCAGCCGCCCGTGGGCAGCGTGTGATTGGTTCCCGAAGCGTAATCGCCCGCGCTTTCGGGCGAGTAGCCGCCGATAAATACGCTCCCCGCGGCCGTGATCCGCGCCGCGGCGTCCCATGCGTCCCGCATGGCGACAATCAGGTGTTCGGGGGCGTAGGCGTCGGCGAACGCGATCTGCTCGTCTGGGTCGCTGAAAACCACGATCCGGCTGTTGGCCAGCGAATTGCCGATTGCGTCGCGGCGGCTGAGCCGCGCGGCCTGCTCCCCGACGGACGCTATTGCCCGCTGTGCGAACTCCTCGCTGCGGCAGACCAGCACGGCCTGACTGTCATCACCGTGTTCGGCCTGCGACAGCAGGTCGGCGGCGGCGAATTCGGGCCGGGCGTCTTCGTCGGCCAGCACCAGCACCTCCGAAGGCCCCGCGGGCAGGTCCACGGCGACGTCGGCTGCGCCGGCCAGCTGTTTGGCTTTGGTGACGTAGCGGTTGCCGGGACCGAAAATCTTGTCGACGCGCGGAATGCTCTCCGTTCCGTAAGCCATGGCCGCCACTGCCTGCGCCCCGCCGAGGGCGAAGACGCGGTCCACGCCGCAGAGGTCGGCCGCATAGAGAATTTCGGGTGCGATCCGCCCGTCGCGGCCGCACGGCGTGCAGAGTATCACCTCGCGGCATCCGGCGATCCGGGCCGGCAGGGCGAGCATCAGCACCGTCGAGAAGAGCGGGGCTTTGCCGCCGGGGATATACAGCCCCGCGCGGCCGATCGCCACGGCGCGCTGTACGCACCTGACGCCCGGCATCGTTTCGACCTCGACCTGCGCCGGGAGCTGCGCCCGGTGGAAGGCTTCGATGTTGGCCTTCGCCTGCTCCAGCGCGGCTTTTAACTGCGGCGATACGGCCTTCGCGGCTTCCGCACGCCGTTCGCGCGTCACTTCGAACGTTTCGGGGAGGTATCCTTCGATGCGGCGGACGATCCGGCGCAGGGCCGCGTCGCCGCCCGTGCGCACCTCGGCGAGGATCGCGGCTACGCGCTCCCCGATCTCCTCCTCCTGCCGCGTACAGCGGGCCGTCAGCGCCGGCCATTCGCTGCGCGGGGGATTTACATAGATTTTCGGCATTTCCATTTTTTCGGGTCGTTTTTAGGGGTCAGCGGATCATGTTTTCGAGCGTCAGCACCAGAATTCCTTCCGCGCCGAGGGCCTTGAGCCGTTCGATGCGCTCCCACAACTGCGATTCGCAGATCACGGCGTGTATCGAGCACCATCCCTCCTGCGCCAGCGGCAGGACGGTAGGACTGCGCATGCCCGGCAGGATCGTGATCGCTTCGTCGAGCTTCTCCTGCGGGAGGTTCATCAGCACGTACTTCATGCCGCGGCTTTCGAGTATCGAGTTGAAGCGGAACGTGAGTTGGGCCGTTTCACGGCGTTTATCCTCATCGAGTTCCGGATTTGCAATCAGCACCGCTTCGGAATAAAATACCTTCTCCACTTCGACCAATCCGTTCGAGATCAGCGTGCCGCCCGACGATACGATGTCGAATATCGCGTCGGACATTCCCACGGCGGGGGCGATTTCGACCGACCCTTCGATGGTGTGTATTTCGGCGTCGATGCCCTTCTCGGCGAAGAACCGCGCGAGGATGTTGGGGTAGGAGGTCGCCACGCGCTTGCCGCGGAAGTAGTCCAGTCCGTTGTAATCCGCCGTCCGGTCCACGGCCAGCGAGATGCGGCAGCTGCCGAATCCGAGGTCCATGGTCCGTTCGACCGGGAAGTTCTTCTCCGCGACCTCGTTCAGCCCCACGATCCCCAGATCGGCGACGCCCATGGCCACGGCCTGCGGAATGTCGTCGTCGCGCAGGTAGAGCACCTCCATCGGGAATCCGTCGGCGCGGGAGATGAGTTTGCGCTTGCTTTCGGCGACGCCGATGCCTGCTTCCGAGAGCAGGTCGATGCTCTGCTCGTTGAGTCGGCCTTTGGCCTGAATTGCTATTCTCAGCATGTTTGTTTGTTGTTTTTCAGACACCCGCCTGCGGAACGGACATGAAAAAAGCCCATCCGCAGGGGATGAGCTTCGTTATGATATATAATCCTTATTTACATATGCACATCGATCTTACCCCTTCGGAAAGTGGTTGTGATGATGATGGATATGGTTGAATATTGTCATTTGCAATGTCGTTGGGACAAATGTATGTATTTTTGGATGAAAAATCAAAATTTCTGCCGAAAAGTTTTCGATAATCTTCCGCCGGTGCCGCCGAAAACCCTCTTTGCTTTCGGTGTTCAGTCGTTTGTTGTTTTGATTGTCAGTTGTTTGAGTCGTTTGTAGATTCGCTGCGTCTTTTCGGTTCGCGGGCCGGTGATTTGTCGTCGGACGGCCGCGAATGGCCACCGCCGAGCCGCGAAAGACGGGGTTGCCGGTTTCAATATACGGATTATGCTTATCTTTGGAGGTCTGCCTAAGCAGTCTTTAGTAAAATATTGTTGTTATGGAAACCGAAAAGAAACGTATCGAATATACCAACGGCGAGATCGTCGTGGTCTGGCAGCCGCACCTCTGCATCCATTCGGGCGTCTGCGTCCGCATGCTTCCCGAAGTTTACAACCCGCAGGAGCGGCCGTGGGTGAAACTGGAAAACGCCACGACCGACCGGATCGTCGCGCAGGTCGAAAAATGCCCTTCGGGAGCGTTGTCCTATCGTAAGGCGTGACGCCCGCTCATCCCGTTGAAAAGCCGCCCATGGATGCTGAATTCGTCGATCTGACGGCCTAAAACCTTGCCGACGAGCATTTGTGCTGCATTATCCGCACGAAAAAGGCCCATCCGGGCGTAGAGGCGAAGCGGCGGTGGCTTTCCGACCGGCTCCGCGAGGGGCACGTCTTCCGGAAGCTGAATGCGAAGGGCGTGGTCTTTATCGAATACGCGCCTCTCGAAACGGCATGGGTGCCCGTGATTGGCGACAACTATTATTATATCTATTGTTTGTGGGTTGCGGGTCCTTACAAAGGCAAGGGCTATGCAAAGGCGTTGATGGAACATTGTCTGGCCGATGCGCGGACGCATGGAAAATCGGGCGTCTGCATGCTCGGTGCGGAAAAGCAGAAAGCGTGGCTTTCGGACCAGTCTTTTGCCCGGAAGTTCGGCTTCGAGGTCGTCGATACGACCGACAACGGCTACGAGCTGCTGGCGCTTTCGTTCGACGGAACCACTCCGCAATTCGCGCACAATGCGAAAAAACAGCGTATCGAAAGTCAGGCGCTGACCGTCTATTACGATATGCAGTGCCCCTTTATCCCCGGCAATCTGGAAATGATAAGACAACACTGCGAAGCGCACGGTGTCCCGGCGGATTTCATCGAGGTGGATACGCTCCGCAAGGCCAAGGAGCTGCCCTGCGTATTCAATAACTGGGGCGTCTTCTACAAGGGAAGATTCGAAACGGTGAATCTGCTGGACGCCGCGGCCTTGGAACGGATCCTGAAAAAGTGATTCCCGCCGGGACTGTCTCCCTATATCGGCCCTCCCCTCGAAAAAATCTCCGAACCCTTCGTCGTTCCGGATGCTCCATCCCGCCCGTCCCCGCATTATTCTGCTTTTTTTGCCCGCTTTTTCGGGACTCTTTTCGTATATTTGTAATTCGAATCTGAACTTACGCTTATGACATCCGCCGCCGTTATCGCTACCGTTCTGGGCTACATAGCCGTCCTCTTCGCCGTAGCATGGGTCTCCGGCCGCCGCGCCGACAACGCCGGGTTTTTCTCCGGCAACCGCCGCACGCCGTGGTACATGGCCGCCTTCGCCATGATCGGCGCCGCCATGTCGGGCGTGACGTTCATCTCCGTTCCCGGCTCGGTCGCCGTAGACGGCTTTTCCTACATGCAGATGGTCGCGGGCTTCACGGTCGGACAGCTGATCGTCGCTTTCGTGCTGATTCCCACGTTCTACCGCCTGAAGGTGGTGTCGCTCTACGAATACCTCGACGACCGCTTCGGCGTGCGGTCGCACCGTACCGGGGCGTGGTTTTTCTTCGTCTCGAAGATGCTGGGGGCGGCCCTTCGCATCTATGTGGTCTGCGCCGTGATGCAGTTGCTGGTCTTCAGCCATTACGGACTTCCGTTCTGGCTCAATGCGGCGGTCACGATGCTCTTCGTATGGCTCTACACCCAGCAGGGCGGCGTCAAGTCGCTGATCTGGACCGATACGCTCAAGACGGTGTGTCTGGTGGGAAGTCTCGTGCTGTCGATCGTCTTCATCATGCAGGCGCTGGGCATGTCCCTGCCCGAAATGACCCGCGAGGTCGCCGCGTCGCCCTATTCGAAGATGTTTTTCTTCGACGACCCGGCTTCGGACCGCTATTTCTGGAAGATGTTTGCGGCGGGCATCGTGCTGCTGATCGCCATGACGGGACTCGATCAGGACATGATGCAGCGCAACCTGAGCTGCGCCACGCCGCGCGACTCGCAGAAAAATATCGTCCTCACGGCCGTCAGCCAGATTTTCGTGATCTTCCTGTTCCTCGTGCTGGGCGTGCTGCTTTACATCTACATGGACCGCAGCGGGCTGGCGATGCCCGAAAAGGGCGATCAGGTCTTTTCGCAGGTCGCAGTCAACGGCGGATTGCCGGTATTCGTTGGCATACTGTTCGTTATAGGACTTATTTCAAGCACCTATTCAGCCGCAGGATCGGCCCTTACGGCCCTCACGACTTCGTTTACGGTCGATATCCTTGACGGCACGAAACGTTACGGCGAACGACGTCTGACCCGCCTGCGCCGCATCGTCCATGTGGCGATGGCCCTCGGCATGGCGCTGGTGATCCTCGCCTTCGAATACCTTGCCGACGACAGCGTCATCAATCTGGTCTACAAGGTCGCCAGCTACACCTACGGCCCGATTTTGGGTATGTTCGCTTTCGGTATCTTCACGCGTCTCAGGGTGCGCGACGGCTGGATGCCCCTCGTGGCGCTCGCCGCTCCGCTGCTGAGCGCCCTGCTGCAATACTGGGCGTATGAGGCGTGGGGTTACCGGATCGGTTTCGAACTGTTGATTTACAATGCCGCATTTACGATGGCCGGCATGCTTTTACTGGTCAAACGACATGAAAAATAGACTGTTGTATATTCTCCTGCTGCTCGGTCTGTGCGGGCAGGAGGTCTCGGCCGCCGGAATCGACGGCCCTGCGCGCCGCGAAATCGGACGCACGCTGACGCGCATCGTCGCCCGCGAAGTGTCGGGCGGCTATGTCCGCATCGAGGGGGTGGACGCCTCGCGCAAGCGGGTGCGAATCTACACCTCGGTCGGCCTTTCGTACTATCCGTTCCGCGAAGAGAACCTGCGCGCCATGCGCGACTCGGTGCGTCTGCTCATGCCGCCGGAGTTCCGCAAGGCGGACATCGAACTTTATTCCGACAAGCGGGAGGTCGGCGAGCTGATTCCGATGGCCTGCCGAACCGGGGCGGAATACCGGAAACTTTTGCGCAAGAAGAAGATCGTGCCCTTTACCAACCGCTCCGAGCGGCCGCTGGTGACCCGTTCTTCGGCGCCCGTGGTGCCGTCGCAGGGACTCGCCGGGCGGCATATCGCCTTGTGGCAGAGTCACGGCCGCTATTTCGACCAGCCCCAGAACCGCTGGAAATGGCAGCGTTCGCAGTTGTGGCAGACCTGCGAGGACCTCTATACCCAGAGCTACGTGCTGCCGTATCTGGTTCCGATGCTCGAAAATGCCGGGGCCTGCGTGATGCTGCCCCGCGAACGCGACGTGCAGAAGTACGAGATACTGGCGGACAACGATGCCGCCGGGCAGTACCGCGAGGAGGAGGGGCCTGAGAAATGGCAGCCGGGCGGCATGGGCTTCGCGCATGTGCAGCAGGTCTACACGACGGGACAGAATCCCTTCCGGGACGGCACGACGCGCCGCGTGAGATCGGTGACCGGCGGGGCGGAGAGCCGCGCCGTGTGGACGGCCGACATTCCCGAACGGGGCGAATACGCCGTTTACGTGAGCTACGATTCGACTCCGCAAAACGCTGACGACGCGCAGTATACGGTGCATCACCTCGGAGGGGACAGCAGCTTCGCCGTAAATCAGACCATGGGCGGCGGAACGTGGATCTACCTCGGCCGCTTTCTGCTCGACGCCGGTTCGCAGGAGGTCGTGACGCTTACCAACCGCTCGCGTCAGGCGGGCCGCATCGTCTCGGCCGACGCCGTGAAGATCGGCGGCGGTTACGGCAACATAGCCCGCACGGTGTGCGATTCGCTGCGCCGGCCCGGCATGGTGTGCCATTTGGAGACGAGCGGTTATCCCCGTTTCTGCGAGGGCGCCCGCTACTGGCTCCAGTGGGCCGGATTCGACGAAAAGGTCTACTCCCCGAAGGAGAACCGGGACGATTACAAGGACGACTACATGTCGCGCGCCCATTGGGTCAATGCCCTGACGGGCGGTTCGGAGCGGATGCCCGACAGCGCCGGGCTGCGCATTCCGGTCGATATGGCGCTGGCGTTCCACTCCGATGTGGGCGTGCGGCTCAATGACGACATCATCGGCACGCTGGGCATCTTCTATACGCGCGAGAACAAGGGCAAGTTCGAAGGGGGCGCCGACCGCTACCGTTCGCGCGACCTCACGGATATCGTCATGACCCAGATCGTCGAAGATATCCGCAGCACGTACGAACCGGCATGGAGCCGCCGCGGGCTTTGGAACCGCGCCTATTACGAAGCGCGCGTGCCGGGGGTGCCGACCATGCTGCTCGAACTGCTGTCACACCAGAATTTCGCCGACATGCGCTACGGCAGCGATCCGCGTTTCAAGTTCCTCGTGAGCCGTGCCGTCTATAAGGGTATCCTGCGCTATATCAGCTCGCAATACGGATTACCTTACGTAGTGCAGCCGCTGCCCGTGGAGTCGCTCGCCGTGCAGTTCGCCGAAGGTGGCAAGGCGGCGGTCACTTGGTCGCCCGTGATGGATTCGCTCGAAACGACCGCGGCTCCGACGGGGTATGTGGTCTATACGCGCATCGACGACGGCGGCTTCGACAACGGCCGTTACGTCGATAAACCCTGCCTGCTGACCGCGCAGGAGCCGGGATGCATCTACAGCTACAAGGTGACGGCCGTGAACGAGGGCGGCGAGAGTTTTCCGAGCGAGACCGTCGCCGCATGCCGCATGCCCGACGAGAAGGGGACGGTGCTGATCGTCAACGGCTTCGACCGCGTCAGCGCGCCGCTGAGCGTGCGCGCCGATTCGCTGGCGGGGTTCTATACCGACATCGACGGCGGCGTGCCCGACCGGCAGGATATTTCGTTCATCGGCGCGCAGCACGTATTCGACATGCAGATGGCCAAATGCGAGGTAGACAGCATCGCTTTGGGTGCCTGCGCCTGCGATTACGAAACGGAGGTGATCGGCGGCAACACGTTCGACTATCCCGCCCTGCACGGACGTTCGGTCGCAGGGGCCGGATATTCGTTCTGCTCGGCGTCGGTGCGCGCCGTCGAGCGCGGCGAGGTGTCGCCCGACGGTTATTCCGCCGTCGATCTCATTCTGGGCGAACAGCGTTCGACGACCATCGGACGCGGGGTGACGGGCTATGCCTTCAAAACCTTCTCCCCGGAGTTGCAGGCCGTTCTGCGCCGGTATATGGCCGGCGGCGGTGCGCTCTTCGTGTCGGGAAGCTATGTGGCGACCGACCTCTGGACGGGCGGCGAGGCCTCGGACGACGACCGCAGGTTCGCCGAGGAGGTGCTGCACTACACCTACGACGGCGGCCGGGCGGCGCAGCGCGGACGGGTGCGGGTTGTGACTTCGCATCCCGGATTTTCGCGCGACGAGTACCGTTATGTCAATGAATACCGTCCGGACCGCTACCGGGTCGAGTCGCCCGACGCCCTGCGGCCCGCCGGGGCGGGGGCCTTCTCGGTGATGCGTTACGTCGAAAACGGCCGCACGGCGGGCGTGGCCAGCGAAGCGGGCGGAACGTTCGTCATGGGATTTCCGTTCGAGTCCATCGAGAGCGACGTGCAGCGCGACCGGCTGATGCGCGACGTGCTGGACTTCCTGCTGAAGCAAAAGGATAGATGATTTGTGTATTTATTTAAAAATAGTAATTTTATGTCACTCGAACAACAGATTTCGAAAGGGATCATGGAGGCCATGAAGGCCAAGGATACCGTGCGTCTGGGCGCACTGCGCAATGCCAAGAAATACATCATCGAAGCCAAGACGGCGGGACCGGAAATCACCGAACTGCCCGACGCCGACGTGCTGAAGATCATCTCCAAGCTGGCCAAGCAGGGGACCGACTCCGCGGCGATCTTCACCGAGCAGAACCGCCCGGACTTGGCCGCCGAAGAGCTGGCGCAGGTGGCCGTATTTCAGGAATTCCTGCCCAAGCAGCTCACTGCCGAGGAGCTTGCCGCCGAGGTCAAGGCCGTGATTGCCGAGGTCGGCGCGACGTCGATGAAGGAGATGGGCAAGGTGATGGGCGTCGCTTCGAAGAGGCTCGCAGGCCGTGCCGACGGCAAGGATATTTCGGCCAAGGTCAAGGAGTTGTTGGCGTAGGGCGGCGGATGAGACGGTTGCTGCTGGTTGTTTGCTGGCTTGCCGCGGCACAGACGGTCTGCGCCCGCAAACCCGCCGTGCGCTTCGACCTGCCTTACACGCTCGAACGGGGCAAGTATGTCGTGACGGTCGAGACCGCTGCGGGACCGCGCCGCTTTGCCTTCGACACGGGGGCTTCGAAGACCTGCATCAGCGAACGGCTCAGCCGCGAACTGGGACTCGCGGCGTCTGGCCGTGGGACGTCGGGCGATTTCGAAGGTCATCGTCATGCGATCACCTATGTCCGGGTGCCGTATCTCCGGATGGGCGAGGCAACCTACTCCGACCGGCAGGTGATCGTGCTGCCCGACAGCTCCTATATCTTCCGCTGTCTGGGCTTCGACGGCATTGCGGGCAGCGATCTGCTGCGCGGCTTCGTCGTGCGGATGCCCAATGCCGACTCGACGATCACGCTGGCGGGCGACCTGCGCCAGCTCGGCGGGTTCCGCTGCCGGGGCGGTGCGCGGATTCACTTTGCGGGAAACGCTCCTGTAATCGCCGCCCGTGTGGGCTGCGGCAAGTCCCGGATGAAAACCTACATGAAATTCGATACCGGCTCCGGGGCCTTGTTCGACTGCCGTTACGACGAGTGCCGGGCGATGATCGAAAAGGGGATTTTGCGGGAGGTGCGCCGCACGGAGGGACACTCCGGCAATCTGGGGTGGACCAACCGGTCGGTCGTCGGTGAAGCCGTGCGGGGTGTGATTCCCGAATTCGGACTGGCCGGAAATACGCTTGCCGGGATGCCCCTCGAAGTGACCCACGGCGGACACAGCAAGCTCGGATGCGGAGTTTTCCGCTGGGGAACGGTCGTGATCGACTATCCCGGCCGCCGTTTCTGGCTGCTGCCGCATGCCGAACCGCCCGGACCGCCCGATGTGTCGGTAAGCGGCGTCACCGTCGCGCTGGACGGAGGACGGCTGGTCGTGGGGCAGGTCTGGGACGAGACGCTTGCGGATAGGGTGGCTCCGGGCGACCGGATCGTATTTCTCGGAACGGTGGATGTGTCGCGGGTCGATCCCTGCGCCGTAATCCGGGGTGAAATCCGCGGCGACAAACCCCAGATGACGGTCGAACGCAAGGACGGAACCCGTGTGACGGTTCCGGTAAAAAGGATGAAATAAATGCACGTATTGGAATATCTGCACCGCAATGTCAAGACGGTCGCCATGCCCTCGGCCATGGTGGCGGGCGCCTTGCTGTGCCGTCCGGTGACGGCGCTCGAAGCGTGGACGCACCAGATGATTACGCCCTCGCTGATCTTTCTGATGCTCTTCGTCACCTTTTGCCGGGTGAAACCCAGCCAGATGAAGCCGTCGATGCTGCACGTGTGGCTGCTGCTGTTTCAGGTCGTGGTGAGCGCGGCGCTTTATTTCGCGTTGCTGCCGCTCGATGCGATCGTGGCGCAGGGGGCGATGATCTGCGTGCTGGCTCCCGTGGCGATGGCCGCGGTGGTGATTGCGGGCATGCTGGGGGCCAACGTTCCGACGATGGCGACCTACAGCCTGCTGTGCAATATGGCGATCGCGTTGATCGCGCCCGTCGTGCTTTCGCTGGCCGGAACCGGGGCCTGCTCTTTCACGCAGATACTGGCCCGCATCGCGCCGCTGCTGATCATGCCTTTCGCGGCGGCGCAGTTCTGCCGTTTTCTGCTGCCGAAGACCGCGAAATGGATCGGCGACCACAGTCAGATTTCGTTCTATATGTGGCTGGCGTCGCTGGTCGTGATTATCGGACGCACGACGGCATTCATCATCGACCTGCACGATGCGTCGCTCTCGGTCGAGCTGTGGCTGGCGTTCGCCGCACTGGCGATCTGTCTGGTGCAGTTCAAGGTGGGCCGCATGCTCGGCCGCCGTTACGGGGACGCGCCGGCGGGCGGGCAGTCGCTCGGCCAGAAGAACACGGTGCTGGCCGTATGGATGGCGCAGTCGTTCCTCGACCCCATCTCCTCGATCGCCCCGACGGCTTATATCGTGTGGCAGAACTTCGTCAATTCCTATCAGATTTATCGCCACGATCAGCGGAAGTCGGATTGAGCGCCTTCGGCGTCGGGCTTTTCTTCCGCCTGCAATCGTCACGAAAAATAGGACAGCCGCGATTTCGGGTCGCGGCTGTCTTGTGTGTATGCGAGGTGTTTCCGGACGAGGGTTATTTCCGGAAGATGAAATAGACGGCCAGAATCAGGCAGAGGAATCCGGCGAGGTGGTTCCAGCGCAGGGTGTCGGATTTCATGAAGACCAATGCAAAGAGCGTGAATACGGAAAGCGATACGACCTCCTGTATCACTTTAAGTTCCCAGATGGAGAACGGGCCGCCGAACTGCGCGGAGCCGATGCGGTTGGCGGGGACCTGAAAGCAGTATTCGAACAGGGCGATGCCCCAGCTCAGCAGGACGATCGCCAGCATGCCGAAGCGTTCGAGTTTCGATTTGAATGCGATATGTCCGTACCATGCGAGCGTCATGAAGGCGTTCGATATGACGAGCAGAACGACGGTGGAGATTCCTTTGAACATATATGCGTCCGGATTAAAAATCCCGCAAATGTATCAAAAATTTCCGTACGATATCCGCTTCGGGGAAATATTTGCGTCGGCCGGCCGAATCCCGAATCCGGGAGGAGCAGAGGAAAGGTGATGCTGAGGAGGTTGCAAAGGGGGCGCGAGGGGCAGGAGGCGGGGCGTTTTCTTGGGTCGGGCTTCTGAGAGGGGGCAGCCGATCCGCATGATCCGCCGAAGGGGCGCCGGACAAAAATCCCGACCCTATTGAGGTCGGGAATTGCGGCGGCCTTTTGCGGGGCCGTGCGCTTATTTCAGCAATGTTTCGAGGTTGGTGATGTCGCGGAAGTCGCCGATGATGACGTCGGCGTCGGTTTCGGCGGCCAGCATTTGGCGGGAGTGCGTGGACGCCAGCGCGACGATGCGGCCCGCGCCGGCCCGCCGTGCCGACTCGATGCCCGCCTTGGCGTCTTCGAAGACGACGCATTCGGCCGGTGCGAGTCCGAGTGCGGCCGCCGCCGTCAGGTAGATTTCCGGATCGGGTTTGCAGCGCGTCACCATGTCGCCGTTGATTTTGGCGTCGAAAAAGGATTCGATGTCGCACTTCTCAAGCACGAAATCGACATTGGCCCTGCACCCCGACGAACCTACGGCGCAGCGTATGCCCGCATCGCGGAGCTTGCCCAGCAGGGCGACCAGTCCCGGCATGGGTTCGATTTCGGGAGCGTAGATTTCGCGGTAGATGGCCTCCTTCTCGTCGCCAAGCGCCGCAGTTCCCTTCTCGCGGATCACCTCTTCGGGCATGATGAGCCGCATGATGTCGTCGTTGCCCCTGCCGAAAGCTCCTCCCAGTTTCTCCTTCCAGCCGCGCACGCCGTAGCGGTCGCAGAAGATTTCGAACGCCCGGATGTGGACCGGCGAATTGGCCACGAGCGTACCGTCCATGTCGAATATGGCGCCTTTTATCATATGATTCCGTATTTTAAGCCCCAAAGGTAGTCAAAATCTTCGACACAAGGAACCCTATGTCAGAATTTGAGGTGCATGCTCAGGTTTACGGCGAAGTTCTGCACGTCCTGTCCCGGCTTGGGATCGCGGTGGGTGAGACGCCAGATGCAGTCCACGCGCAGCAGGCGGAAGATATTTTCGACGCCGAAGCCCATTTCGACGTAAGGGTCCGAAACCGACGTCATGCCGCGGGGGAAGAGCAGTGGGGCCTGCGTGTCGGGCAGACTGCCGTCGTTCTCCTTCGAGAGCGTGCCCCACACGCCCTTGCAGACCAGCACTTCGCGCCACTTGAGTTTCTTGACGAGCGGAATGCGGCCCAGCAGGATGCCGTTGAAGTGGTGTTCGAAGAAGAGCGCCACCCATGCGTCCGATGCGAATTCGTAGAAATTCATGCACGAGAAGGCATTGGGATCGTAGAAGTAGGTGCCGTTGCCTTCGTGGAGCTTGAGCAGCGGATAGGGGACCTTGCCGAAGATTTTGCCGCCCTGCAGCGTGATGTTGGAATAGCCCAGCGGCGGCAGTTCGGGTTTGTAGTGGATGCCCCCTTCGAGCCGGTAGTATTCGTAGCTGTCGTTCAGCATGGCGGGAACGCCGGCCGTGAATCCGAGCGTCAGGACGGGGTAGACCGTGCCCATGTACTGCTTGTCGAAGGGCAGGCGGTAGATGCTCTCGTTCTTCGAAATACGCATCCCGACGTGCAGCGCGGCGTCCGATACGGAGTTTACGATCCGGCCGTCGGGACGCACCAGCGGCACGTAGCGGTTGCCGAAGATCTTCTGGATGCGGGCGCCGAGGAAATTGCTGGTGCCGTGGCTCCATTCGTGTTCGTAGCCGATCTCGCCGCGGTTGACCATCGAAAGCCGGGAGTCGCCGCGCGAGAGCAGCGAGCTGAGGATGTTGCTCTCCGTGAGCGCGTTCTGTCCCGCGCCCAGCTGCATCACGTCGTGCCGGCCCGAAACGGTGAGCTTGCGTGTCAGGCGGCGGTTGAAGGCCAGTTCGACGCTGCCGCCGCCCTTGAACATGCCGTCGCGCGTGCCGTAGGCCGCATATCCTGAGAGACGTATGCGTTTGCTGACGGCCGTGGTCGTGCGGAATCCCGGCTGCATGCGGAACCCTTCGAGTTTGTTGAAGCTGGCTAGTTTGTAATAGGGGCCGATGCCGATGTATTTGGTGTTCCAGTAACCGACGATCACGGTGTTGATGAGCGTGTAGATGTTGCGGTAGAGCGGCACGTTCTGCACCGAATCGACCATCGAGTAGATGCCCTTCTCCTTGTCGCTCAACCGGTAGGGGCGCACTTGTTCCCAGAAGGCTTCGTCCGTGCGGCTGACTCCCTCTTCGTCGCCGATGACGACGTTGTTGTCCATGCGCGCGACTTCGTCGGGAATGGGAACCCCGACGCGCACGTCGGAGTAGACCACCTCGCGCGTGCCGATGAACGAGGTCAGCTTCGACGAGTCGCCCGTGGCGATCGAAAATTCGGCCGACACCCGGTCGCGGTGGCGGAACCACGTGCTGTCGGCGACGAGGCGGTTGTCGTTTTCGAGCCGCAGGTGCTTGATCCAGTTTACATTGACGCCCTTAGGCATGCGCGCCGAGGCCGACTGCAGGGCGTACGACGCCGAGTCGATATTGACTTCGCCGTCGAGTACGGGCGTGGCGAGCCGCTTGGGATGGAAACGGATTTTGTAGGTTTTGCGCCCCTCCACCTGCATGCTGTCCACCAGAAAATAGTCGTAGAAGGCCAGACCCGAATCGGAGAGCGGACTGGCGAAGCGGACGTTGAAGATGTCGATGTAATTGGCGTAGAAATTGACGTTGCCGTGCATCCGGCCCGTGAACTGGGCGATGGCGAAGCTGTCCTCGACGCCCGACACGCGGCTGGCGCGGATGATTTCGCGCGAAACGGCGGGGGTGCGCCTGCTGTGGTAATAGTCGGCCGTGGCTTCGGAGATCATGGCCGGCAGGTAGGCCTGTCCGGTGAGCGCCGAGGTGTCGATGTAGTCGAAGACGAACCCGAAATTGCGTTGCAGCCGCTTGCTGCGGAACCGGGGCTTGATGTTCGTCAGGTCGAGCTGCATCTTGGTATAGGTGGCGCAGGTGTAGCTGTCGTACAGGTCGGGATCGTTCTGGGGCTTGCGGCGGATGACGCCCCGCAGGATCGGATGCGCCGGGTTGTCGCCGGGGGTGATGACGACGCTGCCGATACCGAACTCCACGGCTTCGAGGGCGAAGTCGATCTGGTTGAAGCCCCCCTGCACGAGCGGTTTGGTCTGCGAGGCGTAGCCGACCATCGAGGCCTGCACGCGGCTCACCGTGTCGCGGGTTTCGAGCGTGTAGATGCCCGCCTCGTCGGTGGTGATGCCCGTCGTGGTGCCGGGAAAGACGACGCTCACGAACTGCATCGGCGTGCCGTCGGCGGCGTCGGTGACGCGCCCGCGGACACGGGTGCTCTGCGCCGGCAGGACGGTGGGGAGGAACAGAACCGCGATGAGAAAGGCGAGCGGTTTGTATGTGATTTTTCGGCGAAGCATCTGACAAATGTAGCTAAAATGCGACAATCCGGGTAAAATAAACTATCTTTGCGCAACTTAAGCCGAAAAATCGAACATCAATAGCTGAGATGGCACACGGAAAAGTCGAAAAGACGAATGCGGCGCGGCTGCTCGACCGTGCGAAGATAAATTACGAGCTCGTTCCCTACGAGGTGGACGAAGAGCATCTGGCGGCGACGCACGTCGCCGAACAGCTGGGCGAGGAGATCGCCACGGTTTTCAAGACCCTCGTGCTGAAAGGCGACCGGACGGGATACTTCGTCTGCGTGGTGCCGGGGAATCACGAGGTCGATCTCAAGGCCGCGGCCCGCGTGTCGGGCAACAAGAAGGCCGATCTGATTCCGATGAAGGAACTGCTGCCCGTGACGGGTTATATACGCGGCGGCTGTTCGCCGGTCGGCATGAAAAAGCGCTTCCCGACTTATATCCACTCTTCGGCCGGGGAGCATCCGTTCATCTATATCAGCGCCGGCGTCCGGGGCCTGCAACTGAAAATCGCCCCGGCGGAGCTGATAGCATTCGTCGGGGCGACCGTGGCTGAGATCAGCCGGGAAGGGTAGGCGGAAATTTACCTGTCCGGCCGGAGTGCCGTGCATTTTTCATATACTGCGGCCGTTTGTCCGGCGATAGCGTCCCAGTCGTATTTTTCCATCGGATATTCCTTTTGCCGGTAGGGTGCGTCGATGTTTTGCTGGAGCTTCTGCGCCAGCGCGGCTATGTCGCCGACGGGGAAATAAGCCTCTTTTTCAAGACCGACCTCCAGATTGGCCGGAATGTCGCTTACGATGACAGGCAGTCTGTAACTCATCGCTTCCAGCAATGCGATCGGAAGCCCTTCGTGCGAAGAGGGCAGTACGAAGCAGCGGGCGTGGGTGAGAAGGGCGTGCAGCTTTTTCCCCTTGATGAAGCCGGTCAGGACGACGCCCTGTTCCCGTGCGTATTTTTTGAGTCCTGCGGAGTACTCGTCTTCGAAATCCGTATCTCCGGCCAGCACCAGTCTGCACCCCTTGTTGTCGGTCTTCGAGAAGGCTTCGATCAGGTGGTGCAGGTTCTTTTCCGGGACGAAGCGGCACATGCTGAAGATGTATTTCCCCTTTTCGACGCCCGTTTCTTCGAGATATTCCGGAAAATCGACGATCTGGGGAGCCGGAACCCCGTTGTAAATCAGGTGACACTCTTTGCGGTGGTATTTGCGGATCAGCATGTCGTTTATGACGTTCGAAATCACGATGATTTCATTGGCGAAGCGTGCGCCCATCATTTCACCCAGTCTGAGTACCGTTTTGGCCGCCGCACCCCATTTGTCCCGGTCGTAATCCGGTCCGTGGTGGGTAAATACCACCTTCAGTCCCAGCAGGCGGGCGACCGGCGTCAGCAGCGCCGGGCCGACGGCGTGGATGTGGATGATGTCGGCTTTCAGCTTTTTGGCTTCGAGGACGGCCCGGAACGTATGGACGATCGCTTCGAACGACTTCTTTTTCGGGGTTGCGAGATCGACGAGCGTAATTCCCTCGTATTGCCGCAGCGTATCGTGCACGTAGCTTTTCCGCCGTATTACGGTTACGTCGAATCCCTTCCGGGCGATACGCGGAAACAGCTCTTCGCAGTGCGTTTCCACGCCGCCCATGATGCCGGGAATCCCCCGGGTGCCGGTGACGACTATTTTCATAGCCGGAAAACGGTCATTCTTTTTGGCATTCACGACTTGGTTAGAATTTTTCCCGCAAATCGCCCTGCATCGGGTCTTGGCCGACATCGCACCACTTCTTGTCCAGACAGGCCGGTTTTCCCCGCAGGCTGCGGAGCTTGTTTCTGAGCGCCCACTTCAGCGGGTATTTCATGTATTTGTGCATTACAGGACTGGCCGTACCGACCATCCAGCAGTTTTTCGGGCATTTCCGGACCATGGCGCGGACTTCCTGCGCCCGGTCGCTCTCCCAGATATCCATGAAGTCGGGCGTTTCGTGGATATTGCCCATCGATTTCTGCCAGTATTTCTCTTCGAGACCGTTGCACGGATACACCTCGCCGAAAGGATCGATGAAGAAGTTCGCCGAACCCGCTTCGCACGGCAGCATGCGGCGGCCGCCCTCGATGTAGTTGATCAGCCCCATATTGAACCATGCGCGGAACCAGCTTTTCGGGTGGTTCTCCTGCAACTGCCATTCGATCAGCTGTTCGAAGTTTTTGCACACCTCGTCCTTGTTGGTGATTACGTTGTCGTCCTTGTGGAAATAATAGGAGTTGTGAAAAGCCGCCGTAGCGAACTCCATGCCTAAGGACAGCGACAGCTGATAGAGCGAGAGCATATCCTTGGAATTGTTGTTCGACACGGTGCAGCCGAATCCGATGTCTTTCAGACCCATCTGCTTCAGCGTGAGCAGTGTCCTCAGCCCCTTGTCGAAGCCGCCGGCATGTCCGCGCAGTTCGTCGTTCTTGCAGCTCAGTCCTTCGATCGAGATGCGGATGCCGATGTTCGGGAATTGTTTGGCCAAGGCCACGACTTTGTCTTCGAACCATCCGGACGTGGAGATGACGATGCGGTCCGTATGTTTGTAGCATTCCTCCACGATTTCCGCCAGATCCTCGCGGACGAAGGGTTCTCCGCCGGTCAGGTTGATGAATTTCAGGCGCGGCAGCGTACGGAGGTCCGCAGCTTTGATTTCGTCGTCTTTTTTCGTGGGGTTGAACCAGATGTTGCACATCTTGCATTTCATCGGACAACGATAGGTCAGGATAATGCTGGCGTCGGTGGGGTGCGGGATATTTTCAGCAGACATGATTTTGACAGATTTGTGTAAACCCAAGGTTTGAATTATAGATTGTACAGCTGTATGAGCTGTTTATAGTATGTTTCCGAATTATAGCGCTTTTTCGCTTCGAGGGCGATGGCGGCATGGTCGAACGGTGCGTCATACATGGCCTGAATTTTGGCGGTCAGATCGTCCGTATCCCTGCTTCTGAAATACAAACCGTTGAATTCCTCCTGAATCAATTCGGGAATACCGCCGATTTGAGCGCCCAGTACCGGCGTGCCCAAGCATTGGGATTCGATGACGGAAAGCGGATTGTTCTCATATGATTCGGACGGAATGACGCAAAAGCGGGCCTGACTGACAATTCGTTTTATTTCATTCCACTGCTTGAATCCGGCGAATTCGACATTTGGCCCCGCGAATTTCTTCATTTCGGCATCCAGCGGACCCTTGCCGATGATTACCAATTTGTAAGGCAGTCGGTTCGCGGCATCGATCAGAGTCTTTATTCCCTTTTCATGCGATATGCGCCCGATGTAGCAGTAGTAATCTTTTTTCAGATAGGCTGCGTCTGCACATTTTTCAACGTCGATAAAATTGCATAATGTATGCAGTTTGCCTCTATCGAAACCGCCTTGTATCATTTTGTCGGCTAGGAACTGACTGGGGCAGATAAATGAATCGGTGCAGGCCTCAAGCCTTTCCCTGTTCCATTTCCGGGCTTCTTTATACGCCAATATACTCACCAGCCACGAGTTTTTCATGCATTTGTTCTCCAATACCTTGTGTTTGTCCGTGAAACATGCTTCGCAGATCGTTTCCCCGTTGCGCAGGCAATCGTACCGGGGACATAGCAGTTTCAGGTCGTGCAGCGTCCATACGACTTTGATACCTCTCCGATGGGCGAGTTCGGCGATCAGAGGGGATAATTGCGTGTGGATATTGTTCAGGTGAACGACATCCGGCTGGAAATCATCCAGCAATGCGTTGAATTTCCGTTTTACCTCTTTCGAACCGAATGGCCGTCTAAAGGTTTCAAGTATGTTGGGACCCGGCGAGAAGCGTATTTCGCTCGGAAAATATTTGCTCCACGGAGTCGGGAAATTTTCCGGATGTTGCATGGCGAATACCGCAGTATCGTGATTGTGGTCTTTGAGCAACTGTTCCAGATTCAGCGTGCATACGCAGTCTCCGCCGCGGCGGTAGTAGAATTTATTGGCGAGCAGAACTTTCATAAAAAACGATCGGAGGTAAGACGGAGAGTTTTCAATTTGCATTTTATATCGGCCGCAACTATTTCCGTATAGGCTCTTGCGCCGTTGTCGTTCAAATGCGATGAATCGGCAAAATATGTTTTGTTGTTTGCGAAGCGTTTGTCGCTTAGATAATTATAGTAGGGAATGCTGTACTTTGCACATATGCCTTCCACGATGTCTGGCCAGTCGGCATTGCTCCCGTATTCGGGCGATATGAATACGAACAGGGCGGAATGTCTTTTTACTTCGCAAATAAATTGCTCAAAATAACGGATTTTGACAGGATCTGTTTCGTTTTTCTTTGCGGTGGATTTTGACGGCTCGTAAGTCATCGTATCGTATAAAGGTATGTAGCCGTTATCGGAAGATATGGCTCGATCCGATAAATTATCCATTAGAATGCTCAGGAATTTCGAATTGAACCGGTAGGAATTCGACATCATTTTCCAACGTTCGGACGGATTTATGTCCCAGAATAATGAATCGACTCCCGGATATTGATAATACGGCCGCAAGGGAGCCAAGTATTTGCAATTGTCGTTTGTAAACAGATCGAATGTAGGCTGGATGTCCAGTATGACGATTTTGGGATAGTACCGGGCCGTAATCGTTTTTAGCTTTCCATACCCGTATATGATGCCGTTGCCGTCCAATCCGCAGTTATAGCAACTCATATCCAATGAATCGGACAATATCGAAGGGACGTAGTGATGAGCGGCCCGCGACGAGCCGAAAATCAGGATGTTTGCATCGACTTCGTCGGATATGAAATTATCCCGTTTTGTATATCCGCCGGTTGCATGGACTGTCAGATAACCGAAGATTTTGCCCAGACCGAAGTCGAGCAGACCGCATAACGCAAGAAATATGGCCGATTTGATCAGAAAATTCCGCATGCGTTAGAAGTTTACATAAATGAATTGTCCGGAATCCAATACGCCTGTCAGAAGGATTAGAAACATTAGAAACAGATAGGAACTCCACCTGATTGCTATGTTTCTGTTTTCGAAGAAGAGAAACCGGCGTGGGAAGAATTCGTCGCGCATGTCTTTAAAAAACAATATGCAGACGGCGACGAGCATGTAGATCATATTGCTGTTGTTTGATAAAAACAGGGTAGTCCCGAAATCCGTGAATATTTTGCCGATGACCTTGCATGCGTCCGTTATCGAGGGCATCCGGAAAAATATCCATGCGAAGTTGACGATAAGGAATGTGATGATAATACGAAGCCGGCGATTCCCCCCCCCTTCATACTTCTGAAGACGCAATGCCTTTTCGGCTATTTGCGCGACTCCGTGAATAATTCCCCATATGATGAATGTCCAATTCGCGCCGTGCCAGATTCCGGAGACCAGAAAAGTCGCGAAAATATTCCAATAGGTGCGTAATTTGCTGCATCTGCTGCCGCCTAGCGGAATATATACGTAATCACGGAGCCAGATGGACAGCGAAATGTGCCATCGGTGCCAGAAGTCGGTTATGCTGGTTGCGAAATAGGGGCGGTTGAAGTTATTGATCAGATCGAATCCCAAGACTTTGGCTACTCCGATAGCCATTAACGAATAACCTGCAAAGTCTCCGTATATTTGCAGCGAATAACACAAACTGGCGACGAACAGGGAGAACCCCGTCTGATAGGTGTAATTGTCATAAATGCTGTCTACGTACAGACCTAATCGGTCTGCTAACACGACTTTTAGAAACAAGCCCCATAACAACAGTTTCAACCCCTGTGTCGCTTTGTCGGCATCGAAAGTTTTGAGACTTTTGATTTGCGGCAGCAGGTCCTTCGCCTTGCTGATAGGCCCCGAAGCTATTTGCGGAAAAAATGAAATGAACAGTGCATAGTCCCGGAGGTTGCGTTCGCAGTCGGTCCGTCTGTAATATACGTCCGCCAGATATCCGTATGCCTGAAATGAAAAGAAGGATATGCCGATGGGAGCGGCCCAATGCATTGTATTTATTTCGATGCGCAGGTGGAGGGTCGTCAATATATCGTATACGATGCCATTTATAAAATTGTAGTATTTGAAGAAAAGCAGCGGCAGCAAGGTCAAAATTCCTGCGACGGTCATTTTTAGCTTGTTCTTGGGGCTGTTGCGGGATATATAATGAGCGCCGGTATAGGTCGTCAGAGTTACCCACAAGAGGATCAATGCGTATACGGGCACCCAGTTCATATAGACTGCATAGCTTATCAGCAATAGAAGCCAGCTGCGCCATTTTATCGGACAGAGATAATATGCGGCGAAGATTGTCGGGAATGCAAGTAGAAATACAAATGAATTGAACAGCATGCTGAGGCTCTCTAGTTAGGCGTTGCGTCTGATATGTCGGAAATGGTATTTTACTGTTTTTGAATTGATTTTTTATAGATGTCCGTTAATAATTGGGCGGAATGGATATTCGTTAGGTTTTCCCGGTAGTCGATACAATTTTTGACATAAAAGGAATTGTTGTCGATGATTTCTTTTAGCTCGTCTACTCCCCATTGATTCTTGGCTATTCCCAGCTTATTCGCTTGGATGTAGCCGGCTGAAGCCGGTTGAGTGTTTGTCAGAATCGGGGTCCCTGAAACGATGGATTCCGGAATGGAAACCATATTCAGATCTTTTCGCGTATTGATAAGAAAGCAAAGAGATTCTCGGATATATTTATTCAGTGTTTGCTGAGGTAAAAATCCGAGAAATCGGACACTTTCCGAGAGTTTTAATTCCGACACTAATTTTTTTAAATTTGCTTCTTCTTCACCTCGCCCGGCTATCAACAATTTAATGTCTTCATATGCTTCCATTTCATGGAATCGCTGGAAAATCCGAATTATTCCGTCGATATTTTTTCGGTGAATCAATTGGGACGAACTGATTATTTGGCGTTCTTTTTTTTCGGAATAGGTGAATTTATCGACATTAATTCCATGATCAACGATTTGCTTTACTGTTTGCGGCATATATTTGCTAATAAATTTGTAAGCAGGCTCTGAGCGGGGAGCTACTGCTGCAATCCGTTGCATGAATAAGCGAACAATGACATTATGCCATATTTTCGATGGAAGTCGATGGAATTTGTTTTGATGATCGGTCAGTTCTTGCCAAATTATAGTTTTTTCGGGACAGATTCTTGCTGCTAATAAAGACTGGAACGAAAATACTTCACTGGAGATCAGCAAATCGAATGATTTTTCATTTTCTTTGATATATGGCCATAGCTCAGGAGAAAAGGGCAACATAGCCGGCGGGAAAAGTTTTTTGCACTTGGATTTAAAAAAAAGAATTTCGAAATCATACGCTTCTTTTTCCGCAGGAGCATACTCTTCGGCGGCGGCTAATGTTACATCGTGTCCCAGTCGTTTGAATCCTAGACACATGTTGTAAATCATCGTGTCTTTTATGGATTTGACTTGCGGAATTACATTGTTGTCCGCCGTAAAAAGGATCGGATTCAATATCAATACCTTCATGGCATCACATCTGTTTGTTCGCAGGGGATGAGTACAGATTTATATAGTCTTGTTCCAATATATTCTCTGAATAGAATTCTGGATACAGATTCGCATTTGTGCTGGCGCTGCCGGAATCCAATGCCTGCTGCAGCTTGTCGGCCAGATCTTCGACATTTCCGGCTTTGAAGAACAGTGAGTCCCGGTTGGCGTATTCTTTGAAAAAAGGCACGTCTGACATCACGACTTTCTTCCTGAAATAGAACGCAAGGGAAAGCACGCCCGACATGGTGGCCGAACGATACGGATAAACTACGATTGCGGCTTTGGTGAATAGATCTCGGACTTCGGCATCCTCGATGAACCGGTTCAGTCTTATGATGTTTGGCTCGGTTATTTTGTCTAAATTACCCAAACCGGCAATGACTAATTTATGTTTGTCGGATTCGGGGTGTCGATTGTAGGCACTGATCAATATGTCTACTCCTTTGTAATGATCGACAGCTCCGAAAAATAAAATATAGTCGGATGTATTTTTTAATTCAGCAACAGCCATCGTTCCTTTTTTTATTTCTTCTGTAACCAATGTGGGGAAGTGGGTGAAAAAAATCTGTTTATTCGGATATTTCTCGCATAATACTGCATACTGACTTTTTGATGAAGTTGTTAAATGAGGTATTATTTCCCGGATATTTTTTGTACACCAATATAGGTATTTATGAAATATATAACTGCAAAATCCCTTGTCTTTAGATTCATGGGGATATAAATCGTGAATTGTGTAATAAAATTTTTCTTTTTGTGGATTGAATAATAAATATGTGAACAGACTGAAGTCTCCTGTTAATAGGTGTACAGCATCTATTTTCTGAGATTTAGTGATTCTTTTTATTTCTCGAATAATTCTTATCGGATAGAATTTGTATATTAATTTGAGAATTTTTGTCTTCGGGTATTCGATGTGTCTTATTTTTCGGTTTACTATGACACTCTTGCTGAATGACCTGTTTGGCGAATTTACAACAATAGCAAACACTTCGAATTTTTCACTGTTGGACAATGTGTTAATTATTGAAGACGCGTATGGGATCATTCCCGGAGCAAATTCGGTCGCTATTAATAAAATTCGCTTCATCTAACTGTGTATGGTAATTTACAGCCGTGATATTCTGGACTGATTTTTCGATATTTCTGAGCGTTGGCGGACTGCCTGTAATACAATTCATAAAGATAAAAAAGTAACCCATGGAAGAAGAAGGAACCTACTCGATAGAATTCTACGGTAGTGAAACTTGACAGCAGCAGAAAAATATAGAAAAATTTCAAAAAGAGAATGTTGTCGTCGCATTTTCTTCTGATGATCCGCAAGACGGGGAAGAGAAGGGCCAATACGGCCGGAATCCCGATCATCCAGCTCAGTCCGACGATCCCCCAGTCATGCCATCCGTTATACGGTCCTAATGCAGGATCGACAGTATAGAACGGCTGACCGTATTTTGTTCTGGGGTTGGGGATTCCGCTTCCGAATACATATTCGACCGGAGATTTGAAGTGCTCTTTTGTAAAATAGTTGAACTGGATGACTCGTATATAATCTTCGTTGGTGAATGTGTCGCCCGCTTCCTGCCGCTTCATCATGTTGTTTATGGAGTTCTGAACGACCGAAGTTTGGGAGAGAACACCTATGACAATAAGGAAGAGAAACATATATTTTACACTGGCGATTTTCTTTACCGAGTAGGTAAATAGGCCCAATGCCAATAATATGGCAGCCATCTGGGTTCTGAATCCTGCTATAAAAAGGACGAAGAACGCGGGCAGTATGTATAACAGGTATTTGGTCTTGCCTGAAAATAAATATTTCCCGTAAAAATAGAATAGACAGATATAGGCGATCAGTTGTCCGTACATGGTAAATCGTCCGATGTCCATATAGTCCGTTGCCAAATTGAATATTTTGTCGGGATATATCAGTTGGATTGTGAAGCAGCATAGAAAAATAACGTAGGCGATTGCTAATGCCTTTTCTATCTCTTTTATAGAATATTTGCCGGATAAGAAAACAAAATAAGACAGAATTGTGAAAAATTGCAGGCAGGCAATTGAGCTGAATGTTTTGAGTAGGCTTTGCTGTTCGTAATATGAGCTTGAAAATCCGCTGATTATGAAAAAGATGAAATATATGATCAGGTGTTTCTTAAACATTCCGGATTGCCTTTCCAGAATGGCTTTTATCATGTAGAACAACGCGAGAATCACCGGAAGCAAAACAAACTGAGGAGTGAGTAATCCCCAGCAACATGAAAAAAGCAATATCCAGATTATGAGTTTGTTGACATTCGAAATCATCGGCGGTTTGCACTTAGGTCGTTGAACAGTTCTTCCCAATTGTTGACAATCTCTTCTACGCAGAACCTGCGGCAGGAGTGCAGGCCCTTCATTGCCAGTTTTTCCCGAAGGGAGGTGTCTGTCATCAGCTCTTTCATTTTGTTTACATAGCCCGTAAGGTCTTCATTGGAAACGATGATGCCGTTGTATCCGGTTTCGACGATGTCGTGCAGCGACAGGTAGGAATCCATTACAACCGGAACGACACCGCATTGTTGTGCTTCGACCAATGTCATGGGAAACCCTTCGAAGGCAGAGGTCATCATGAAAATGGCGGCCTGCTTGTAATAGGGCTGCGGATTTCGGAAGCCTTCGAACGAAATCCGTTTTAATCCTAACGCCTCCGCCAGTTGTTTATACATGGCCAAATCCGGTCCTTCGCCGACAATCCGGAAGTTCCACTCGTCCAAGCGGGGATCGTTTTCAATAGCGCGCCATATTTTGATTGCCCGCGTTATGCGTTTCTGGATTTCCACCATCCGACCTACGAGAAGAACGGTCTTCTCTTTCGACTGCAAATCTTCGGGCCGCATTTCGTTCGGGTAAACCAGCGGATTGGGGATGGCACCCAACTGGCTATTTGTATTTTTATAGTTGGCAAATTGCTCGTACTGACGTTGAAAGGCTGGAGACAGGAAAATATATTTATCCGTATGCGGTAGGAACTTTGTCACCTGCCTGCAACTATGTCTCTTTTTCCAGAATTTATACAGCGAAGTGCATCTTTTTTTCAGGAATCCGTTTATTCCCGTTCCCTCGATCATTGGGGTATAAAGTGCCTGATGGAGACATGTGATGATCTTTGTCTTATACCGTCCCCTTATTCCACGGATATATTCGACCGGCCACCATTGATTGACAAGATAATGGATGTCGTTTTCCTGAATATATTCTTTCAGATAGCCGGTTACTTTGTCGGCATCGGGAAAGCGTGTCGTAAACTCGTCGCAGCGGATATCGGGTATTTGAACGGCCTTTATGGCTGGATCGATGAAAGGCAGGTCGGCCCGCGTATTGTTTTTAAAATACAAGACGGATACATTCCATCCTCGCTTTATCATTTCGTTGGCAAGGCAGATCGTTACGGTTTCTCCGCCGCCGTATACGGGCCACAGACGTAGCAGAAAGGTTATATTCATCAGTCGGATTTTATTGTTCGTCTCTTGCAGTAAGCGCATTTTCGAGGAAGCACATGGATTTTGAACGCATTTCTTCCAGTTTCGCATTTATGGGCTTCCAGTCTATGGATTGTCTTATGGGGCAACTCTCCAATCCGTTTGAATCGGATAGGGTTCTGTTCTCTATCTTGAACAGCTTCAACAGCGACTCGAATCGTGCGACGCCTCTGTTTCTGTTGACGTATAATACGAACGGTTTGTTGAACAGAATGGAAAAAACGCAGCCGTGAAAGGAGTCCGTGAAAATAAAATCGGCATAATACATCGCCTTCAGCCAGTCCGCTACGGATGGCGCTATTCTTTTTTCGAGAGGGGCCAGTCTGTCTTCGGTTTCCGTCGCTGCAAAGTTGTAGTCCATGGCTAAAACTTTCGAGACTTTTTTCAGCGCCGCCAGTTTGTCGTCGGAACGGTCTAATATGAATGCCGTTATTTTGTTTGCGTACTTTTCGGCACCTCCTTCGCCGATGAGTGCTCGATAGTCCGCAGGTGTCAGAAGCATTGTCGGATCTAAAACATGTTCAGCGGTATGGTTGAGATGCCTTTTGCATAATTCCATACCAGAATCTTCCCGTACGCTGACTGCGGTGAACTCCTTTAGCTTCTGGGTGCAGAATCGGGTCTCTTTCTTCGAATATGCCCATTTGTCGATACCGAATGACGCCGCATAGGCAATTAATTTCGCTGTACGGCCGTCGATCGGGGAGAAGTAATAATCTTTGATTTCCTCCATACACCCTTTGCGCCATACCTGATCAGAACCTACGATGTAGGCGTCGCATTTTAAGTCGCGGATGCTTTTGTATGCACTGCTGTTATAATAGACCGGTGAAAAGGGTTGCAGCCATTTGTCGATAAATGGTTGCGTGTGTTGTGTAATTACGGGGTATTCGTCGTAGATTTTCTTGTCGTAGAAAACGCAGGCAGGTTTTCTGAATATGTATTTTTTGACACTTCGTTTTAAGATGTTCCAGCCGTTGAACCGCTTTTTTTTAACGAGACGGCGAATGAGTATGACTTCGTGCCCTTGCCGCGTCAATACCGTTTTCAGCGCATATGCCTGCAATATGCTACCGTATCCTGTTTCCAAGGGCAAGGTCAGCAAGCCGATTCGCATATCTTTTGATTTTGTTTATTAGTCTCAGTTTTTTGCTCTGCCGGTGCAGCGAAGACTTTGCAACCGCCTTATAAAAAGTATCTCTTCTCGGATCCTTGATAAGACTGGCGGTGATCATCGGATTTTGTTTGATGACTTTCTCATAGGATTGCTCCGAACGTAATGTGCCGGTAATATATTTGCTGCCTTGATCCGTATTGATCAGCAACAGACTTATACCGTTGTTGTCATCCGGAAAGTCCTTGGTGCCGCGAAATCCCCAAAAATCGCCGAGTGTGATGTCGCTGCCGCTTTTCAGTTCTTTTGCCGGACAGGCGTAGCATGAATATCTTTCGGTCACATGCGACAGGAAGCAGTAAAAGAATGGATCTTTATAGTGTATTCTGGACACGTCTGCCGTCTCCGGAAGACCGGACCCGGTTTCTCTGCGGAATGAGAACCGCAAACTGTAACTTTGCCATCCGGTAGTCTTGTCCCTGAAATTGATACTCGTAATTTGGGATGTGGACCGCAACTCGGAATTTGGATGTCGGCCCCCCCCCGTCGCTATTATTTCATGTAAATATTGTCGCCAGATTTCGGGGCTGGGAACACCGTGGCAAACTAAATCTACAGTCAATAGATTTTCATATTCTTTTGCCAAAAAAAGCTTTAAACCTCTTATTTGACAGGGAGTGCCCGAAAAGAGCACCGGACGGCCGGATTCCAGAAATTCTTTTGCCTGCCGGTAAGTGCGGCCGATACGGCTTTGCACATACTTGCTGCCCCGCATGGCCGCGAGTCCTTCGAGCGTTTCGGTACAGGCGTGTTCTACAGCCCAATTCTCGTCGAAACGGGCACCGAAAACCACGCCGTTCTTCTGAATGATCTGTTCCGCTATATGGGTGAAGATACCTCCCGAAGAACTTTGCAGCCGAATCCGAGTCTTTGTGTTTTTTGCCGCATATACATGGAGCGGCTTCCGCTTTTCGCCCTGATTGAGTACCGGACATACTTTTTCGCATAGGCCGCAACCTATACATTTCGACGTGTCTGTTTGCGGATAAAGAAATCCTTCCTCGTCTTCACGCATTACGATGCAGGACGTGGGGCAGCGCTGTTCGCATGCAGCGCAGCCGCAGCACATCTCCTTCGAAGCAATGGAAATCATTTTTTGAATTTTGATGCGATGGATGAGACTTTCGAGCAGATATAGATTTTCTCGCCGGGCGTAAGTCCGAACCAGTAAACGGACATGCTTGTCGATATGGCGCAAATCAGGCAGATCGTCAGAAGGTTCCATATTCCTTCTCCCGGCTGCCAGTATGCCACGGCCAGAGGTACTGCAAGCGCAATTGCCGTTACCTTGAAAATACACCACACTACTTTACTGAAATATTCTCGCAGTGAAAGTTTAATCATTCTTTTGAGCATCAGCAGCCGGGCGAATTGGGCTGTAATTTCAATGACTAAATGTACGATAAAGACGCTGTATGCAGGGAGCCCGAACCGCAAACAGAGATAGGAAATCGGCAGGATCAGCAGCAGCAACCCTCCGACGACGCTTTGGTATAGTTTGATCTTGCCGGTGGCGGAAGCGGCTGTAATCAACGGATTGGAGACGGCATACACCCATGTCGTGCATAACATGATCCGCAGGAATACGACTGTGTGGTCCGGGACGATTTTCAGCCAGAGCGTCAGTATCGCTTTTGTCTCGATAAGGACGGGAAGCGATAACAGCAGCAGCAGGAAAAATGAAAATTTGGCGCTCCGGAAAATCAGGCCATGCATGTATTCCATATCGCCGGTCGCGTACGATTTGGTTATTTGCGGGTTGAGGGCCGTCTGGAAGTTGCTGCTGAATTGACCGATGGCGGTTTGGGCCTGCACGGCGATACCTCTGGCAGCGTTGACAACCGGACCGAAGAACATATTCAGCAGCAGGTTCAACCCCTGTGTAAATGTGATGGCCGCCAGACTGCCGAACATATTCCAACTGGCAAATCCTGTCATTTCCTTGAATAACCCCTTGTCCCAGCTCCAGCGATATTTTGTTTCGTTGAAATGCCGGTTGCAATACCAGCTGTAACATAGACGTATGAGGAACTGGACAATAACGATTAACGCGGCGTACAATATCAGTTTGTCGGTGTGAAAATACCGAAGGAAACAGACGATCAGCAATTTCAAAGAGACTTCGATAATCGATATGTAGGCGAATGCGCTCATTCTTTCATGGGCGATGATGGCCGCATTATACGGTACGCTCATGATCATGATCACCGATGCCGCTACCGAGCACTGGAATACCCAGAAAGCGGCATTCATGCGGTCGGCCGGAATCTGCATTTTGTTCCATAAGAACCAAAGCCCGACCGTTTCCGCCAGCACTATTATCAGAAAGGATATGATGCCATGTATTGAAAGGCTGGTCGAAAAAACCTTTGTCAGTTGCGCCCGATTGTTCTGTCCCAGCTCAAAGGTCAGGTACCGCTGTGTCGCAGAGGTCATGGATCCGTTGATGAATCCGAACATGGCGACGATTCCGCCCACGACATTGTAGATGCCGAAGTCCTCCACCCCTAGAATATTCAATACCACCCGGCTGGTGTAGAGACTTACCGCCATGGTAACAAGCATCCGGAAGTAGAGCAGAAGCGTATTCTTTGCTATTCGTTTGTTGTTAGAGCTTATTTCCTGCATTTCGGAGCCGATGTTCATCCGTTAAGCGCCATATCTACCTCTCCTTATACATGCTCTGATAGTATTGCTGGTACTCGCCTGAGGTAATGTCGTCCATCCATTTTTGGTTCTGGAGGTACCAGCGGACCGTCTTTTCGATCCCCTCCTCGAACTGCAGGCTGGGCTGCCAGCCCAGCTCGTCTTTGAGTTTGCGCGAGTCGA
>OGDA01000300.1_pt1 | contig 33586 bp, 18 predicted proteins | sample 1570281 | NCBI WGS metagenome assembly OGDA01 (sample SAMEA2582184, study PRJEB24529) | metagenome
CTTTCGACTTGGGCAAGAACGGCACATCGCCCACACTCGGCCTTTCGCCCGACGATTTCGTAATCCTGCTGACGCATACGCCAGACTATGCCGAGGACGTCCCGGTGACAAACTCCGATCTCATCCTGGCCGGACACACGCATGGCGGGCAGGTGACGCTGTTCGGGCTTTATGCACCGATAGTCCCCTCGCACTACGGGCAGCGGTTCCTCTCCGGGCTGAAGTACAACTCAAAGAACATCCCGATGATTGTCACCAACGGCATCGGCACTTCGCAGAAAGCCATCCGCATGTTTGCTCCCGCAGAGGTGGTGATGATTGTGCTGCACCGGCTGACGGACTGATTTATTCTTCGGGCATCAGCACCACTCCCAGTTTCTTCTTGCCATCCATCTTTACCACCATCGGCTGGTGGAAATGTACATGCCGCAGGTACTTCGTCTCGTGTACGGCAGGCTGTGCATTCAGGAATTCCTGGTTGTATACGCCGTCATTCATAAAGGCGTTGATGGTAAAGTATCCCACTCCAAAGGAGGTCAGGTTCTGGAAGAAGTGGGTTCCCTGGCTGGGGTCTACCCGGTAGTTGGTCAGTCCGGCTTCCACTATCACGCGGGCAGCGCTGATGTGCGGCCACTTCACGGGGATGCCGAGCCAGGTGTCACTGCTACCCCAGCGTCCGGGACCTACAAGGACATAGTTGCGGCCTTCGTCCAGGAACTGCTGGTTCAGCTTCTCTATCTCCCAGGCAATCTCCTGGTTGTGGGAGGCACTATAGTCGTCTGTCTTCACATAGATAATGTCATGTATCTCGTTCATGATGCCATGTCCCAATGAGTTGTTGGAACGGAGCAGTACCTGGTCGTCCGGAATGGCGGTAAGGTCTTCATCCAGCATCTCCTTGGTGTCGACTATCGGGCGGATTTGCAGCAGGTAGAAGGTGCCGGTTTTGTCCTTCTCGCGGCTCATGGTGGCGGCAAACTCTATCTCTACGGGACGGCGCATCTCCTGCTCTCCGTATTTCAAAGCCAGTTGCAGGATGCGTGGCAGGGGGAATACGTCGTGTTGCAGGATGTTGGCAAAGGTGATGACTTTGCGTCCGCCGGGATAAAGCCCGTCGCGGATAATCTGGTCGTAAGGGTCGTAGGTGGAGGCTATGTAGTTCAGTGCTCCGTCCTTTTCCGCTTCTTTGACGTGCAGTTTCAGCAGGTTGAAGCCGTCGTCGATGGAGAAGTCGTGACCGGCATTGCGCAGGTCGAGGGCATAGAAGCGGGTCTGAGTCTCTTTGAGGGCAATCTCCATTTCGCTGGTTTGCAGCACCTGGTTGGGGTGATAGGGCGAGAAGCGGAGCGTCATGCCACCGTCCACGATGTATTTACCTAAACCGAGCGCCAGATTGACGATACCTTCTTCTGCCTTCTCGTCGCCGATGGGGTAGTAGTTGAGCGAACGTGCCACACCGGACATGCTGGGGTAGTAGCGGTCACCATACTGGTTGCCCACTACCTCTTGCAGGATGACAGCCATCTTTTCCTGGTCGATAACGTTGCTCGTTGCCTGCATGTATGCCTTCGAGTCGCGGAAGTAGACCGAAGCATATACTCCCTTGATGGCATCGCTCAGCATGCGCAGCATCTCGTACTTGTCGTCTAGATAGGGAATCATATAGGTGTTGTAGATACCGGCGAAGGGTTGGTAGTGCGAGTCTTCCAACAACGAGGACGAACGGATGGCAAGGGGCGACTTCACCACGTCGAAGAAGGTGAAGAAGTCCTCCACCAGGCGGTCGGGCAGCTTTGCTTTGAGGAAGTAGCGCAGGATGACGTCATCGTCGGCATCGGACAAGGCTATCTGATACAGATTGTTGGTATCCATAAACTCGTCGAACACATCGGTACAGAGCACGATGGTCTTGGGGATGGCGACACGGGCATTCTCAAACTCTTCGAACTCGGGGTGATGCTTCACCAGGTTGTCGATGAAAGCCAGTCCGCGCCCCTTGCCTCCCAGCGAACCGTCGCCAATACGGGCAAAGTTGGAGTATCGGTCAAAGCGGTCGCGCCTGAAGACTGCCACTACTCCCTGGTTTTTCATCTTGCGGTATTTCACGATAGCCTCGAAGATAATTTTACGGTGGGCATCCACGTCTTGCAAGCTATTCCAGGTGATGGGCCGCAGGAACTCTGCCACGGGAAACATGGCACGTGAGTAGAGCCAGCGGCTGACGTGGTTGCGGCTGATGTGGTAAAGGAATGATTCTGCCGGAACAGCAAAAAGAATGTTCTGCAGCTCTTTGAGATTCTTTACGCGGGCAATCTCTTCCAGCGTGTCCGGGTTGCGGAAGATAAAGTCGCCGAAGCCGAAATTGTCTGATACAATACGGCGCAGGTCCACATCCATCTTTTTGGAATTCTTGTCGATGAAGGCGGCATCGTATTTGGCTGCATACGCTGCGTTGTCCGATTCGCTGGACTGTATGATAAGGGGTACAAACGGGTCTTCCTTGCGGATGGCGGCACAGAGCTTGATACCGGCCAGTCCGTCCTTCTCGCCCCGTTCTACGCGGGGGAAGCGTACGTCGGTGATGACACCTAATATATTATTCTTATATTTTTGGTAGATGCCAAAGGCTTCTTCATAGGTACGTGCCAGTACAATTTTGGGACGTCCCCTCATGCGCAGTGTGCGCTGGTGGGCATTCAGTGCTTCAGTAGAGAATTCCTGGCTCTGCTTCAATACGAATTTATACAGATTGGGCAGGATGGAGGAGTAAAAGCGGATGCCGTCTTCCACCAGCAGGATGAGCTGCACACCCACTTCGTTGACGTCGTGCTCCAGGTTCATCTTGTCCTCTATCAGCTTGATGATGGAAACCAGCAAGTCGGTGTTTCCCAGCCAGCAGAACACATACTCAAAGGGACTGAGGTCTTCATTGGCAATACGCTTGGTGATGCCGTGGCTGAAAGGGGTAAGTATCACCATCGGAATCTGTTCATACAGGTTTTTGATGTATCGTGCCACGTCGAAGCTGTCGTTGTCTCCCGTGCCCGGCATGCAGATGATGAGGTCGAAAGAGATGGAGGACAGCTGTGTCAGCGCCTCCTCGCAAGTGGAAACCTGCGTGAAACGGGGAGGGTAGCGCAAGGAGAGCGAAGTGTATTCATTGAATATCTTTTCGTCGATGCGGCCGTCATCTTCCAGCATGAAAGCATCGTAAGGATTGGCTATCAGAAGGACGTTGAAAATGCGCCGTGTCATGAGGTTGGCAAACTGTGTGTCCTTGAAATAGAGCTGGTTTAATTTGAACTTACTGAGCATGGCTTCTCATGATTTGTTGGTTTCGGAAGGCAAAAGTAATAGAAATCGAACCTATTCGGATAGTTTTTCGACCGTTTTTTTTATATTTATGCGTAATATTGCATCCGAAAAACAATATATGACCTATGTCTGCTCCATATCCGTTTCCATATAAATCCGTTGCATGTACATTTCTGCTGTTATGGGTGTTCGTTTTTTTGTCCGCTGACTTGTTTGCCGGTTCATTCCGCACCTTGGGTATCAAGGAGGGATTGGGCAGTCGGCAAGTATTCCAGATAAACAAGGATTCGGCCGGATTTGTCTGGGTGTATACTCATGTCGGGATAGATCGTTATGACGGGAATGAAATCAAGCATTACAAGTTGGACGGAATGGTTGATTCCAGGGACAATATCCAGTCTTCCACTACCATGATGTGTGATAAGGAGGGTATTGTCTGGGTTGCATTGAAGAATGGAAAAATCTATGCATACAACAAACTGACGGACTCTTTCCAATTGCGTGTGGACTTGGCCGATTACCTGCCTTCTCCGGTATTGTATAATATGCTGTTTGATGACGAAAACCGTTTGTGGTTGTGTATGTCGAAGGGGCTTTATTCTTGGGAAGAAAGTGCAGGACTGTCTTTTGCCGGATTGAAGGGGCAATCTGTCCGTTGCATGGTCCAAATGGAAGATGAAGTGTTTTTTGCAGGCACCGACAAGGGTGTCTTCCGGCTGACGAAGGCAGGAGCGGCAGGTTCTTCGTCTTTTGAGACGAGGCCGGTTGACCTGCATACAGAGATGCATGTGGAATCGCTCTATGTCTTCGGAGCGAAGCTGTTCATCGGTACCTTTTCAAACGGCGTATTTGTGCTTGACGGTCCCGAAGGGCAAATACATTCCTTGAATGACCGGATTCCTCATGTGCCTATCCGTTCGTTTGCAAGGACAAAGGATAATTTGCTGCTGGTGGGAGCCGACGGTGCAGGTGTTTTTTGCATGGATGTCGCTACCGGAGAACTTTTGAACCATTATATGAATAACGGGGATGATGACAAAAGCTTGAGTGGTAATACGGTATCCGATATTTGTGTGGATGAATCCGGAGTTGTATGGATTGGCACTTCTACGAATGGCATCAGCTATCTGGATCCGGAGATGCCGGATGTCTATAGAATCAGGCACGAACGCAATAATGATAATTCCCTGAAGTCGGACCATGTAAATGTGATGTTTCAGGACTCGGAGGGAGATTATTGGTATGGTACAAACAACGGCGTCAGCCTCTATCAACCTCGGTCACGCAAATGGACCCACTATCTGGACGGTACGGAATATAGTGGCAAAGTGGTATTGGCACTTGCCGAAGACTCCGGGGGAAACATCTGGGTAGGTGGCTATGGTATCGGTGTCTATTGTATTCATAAACAGACCGGACGGGTACAGAAGAAAGAGAAAAGAAATGCACATCCGGAGAAGGGAATGGCCACCGACTATGTTTATGCCATTTATGCGGAAGGGGATTATGTCTGGTTCGGTGGTATTGAAGGAGAGTTTACCCGTTACGATATACGGACGGATACTTATACATATTACCCGATTGATTGCATAGGTGACATAAAGCCGGGTAAGGGGGGCTCATTACTGATTGCCGGTTGCAGCGGGTTGGCCGTCTTTGATAAGAAGTCGGGAGACACGCAGTGGCATCAGACGTTTGGAGACATCTCTCTGCATTATCCTGTCCGTTGCCTGATGCAGTCCTCATCCGGTGATATTTGGCTGGCGACAGACGGGGAAGGCCTTATACGTGTTGGTCCGGATGGGAAAGAGGCGCATGCATATACCGTAGATGACAATCTGGTTTCCAATTCCATCAACAGCCTGCTGGAGGATAACGAAGGGCGTATCTGGTTCAGTACGGAGAAGGAATTGTATTGCTTGGACTGCTCCCGGGATATTATCATCAGTGCCAATGATTTTTTGGATGTCAGCTGGGGATATTACAACCCGAATGCTGCCCTTAAGTTGAAGAATGGATGTCTTGCTTTCGGTACTGCAGAAGGGGTTCTTTCCTTTCTCCCGTCTTTGGACTTGGGGACTCATGCACCCGTTGAGCTGATTCTGACAGACTTTAAACTGCTTTATGAATCGGTCAAAGCGGGAATGAAAGGCTCTCTTTTGCAAACGAATATCAATGATACCCGGAAAATAGATTTGAAGTATAATCAAAACTCCTTCTCTATTTCCTTCTCTGCCATCAACTTTGCAGTCCCGCATCGTATCAGGTATGAGTATAGGCTCGAAAATCACAATGAAGAGTGGGAACACTCCAATTCAGTGCGGAACGTGAGCTATATGAATCTCTCGTCCGGTAAGTATGTATTCCGCTTGCGGGCATTTGATAAGTACACCGGGCAGCAGGTGGGAGAAAGAAGTCTGGACATTGTCATTCATAACCCTTACTGGGTTTCGTGGTGGGCGCTGCTCCTCTATTTCATCTTGTTGTCTGTCTTTGTGTACATGTTTGTGCAGTATAGGAGGCATAAGGTGAACGAGGGGCGTATAAGGGACAAGATACGTTCCTTTATCAGTATAGCCCATGATATCCGTACACCGGTTACTTTAATAAAGGCTCCGCTGAGCGAGCTCGAAGCGCAGGAGGGACTTCCGGAGCAGGGTAAGAAAACCGTTGCGGTGGCTATGAAGAATGTGGAAAAACTGATGGGAATGATTACTCAACTGCTTGAGTTGCAGAAAACGGAACTGCATGCCGAGGAGTGTCTGAAGGTTTCTCCATACGACATTAAGGCTTATCTGGAGGAAAAAATGGCGGAGTTTCACTTAGCCGCCATGCAGAAGAGCGTCGGGATAGAGTTGGAGGTGGAGCCGGATATGCCCAAGGTTTGGATTGACCGGGAGAAGATGGATCATATCATAGACAATCTGCTCTCCAATGCCTTGAAGTATACAGAGAAGGGAGTCATTCACATACTGGTGAAGACTGCAAGAAAGAAGTGGACTATTGAAGTGAAGGATACGGGTATCGGCATTCCGAAAGAGGAGCAGGGCAATATTTTTCACGAATATTATAGAGCCCAGAATGCCATGAACTTTGAGGAAACCGGTTCGGGTATCGGTCTGATGATTACGCGCCGCATTGTGAAACAGCATCACGGCACCATCTCTTTCAGTAGCGTGGAAGGGCAGGGAACTACGTTTACGGTAACTTTCCCGCAGAGGATAAAGGCGAGCGTGGCGGTGGAAGCGAAGGCTGACGGCCGGGAAGAAGCTCAGGCCGCTACCGGGGCTGTGCATGAAGAAACGGAAGAATGTCCTTCTTCTGGCGGAGGACGATGCGGATATGAGGGAGTATCTGGTGGACAGCTTGTCTTCCGAATATAAGGTAGTTGCCGTGCCCGACGGCGGAAAGGCATTGGAGACGGCAAGGGAAATCAATCCTGATATCATTATCTCGGACATTGTGATGCCGGTACTGGAAGGTGATGAATTGTGCCGGATTCTGAAGTCATCGGTAGATACAAGCCATATACCTATTATATTACTGACCGCACTGAGTGAGAGGGAAAATATCATCTTCGGACTGGAGGCCGGTGCCAATGACTACATCATCAAGCCTTTCGACTTGTCTGTGCTGAAAGTGCGTATCAGGAATATTCTTCAGAATAGGCAGCATTTGCGCGAAACCGTGTTGGCGATGGATGCGCAGCCCGAAGAGACAGACTATACCAGCCAGTTGGACAAGGAGTTCCTGGACAAGGTTATGAAAGTGATTGAGGAGGAGTTGTCCGATTCGGAATTCTCCATCAATGACTTCTGCCGGATGCTGGGCATGAGCCGCACTTCTGTCTACAATAAGATAAAGACGCTGACCGGGCAGGGACCGAATGACTTCATCCGCATTGTCCGTTTGAACAAGGCAAAAGAGCTGCTGGTTTCCCGGAAATATTCGATAGGGGAAGTGGCGAATATGGTCGGATTTTCTGACCCGAAATATTTCAGTACATGCTTCAAAAAGCAGTTTGGTACCAGTCCCAGCAAAATTTAGAGCCATGAAGACTGCTTTTGAACCACTGCTGACAAGTATTAAACCTTTTTTGTCAGAGAATAAACCCTTGTCTCCCTGATAGTGCGTAATATTGTGGACAGTAAACAATATTAAAAAACGCATATAAAAAATGGAAACGTATTTAGGTCTTGATTTAGGAGGCACGAAGTTGCTGATTGGCGAAATGGATAGCCGTGGCAACATTTTGAGGTATAAGAAATATGACTCCGGTTACTTTAATCAGCAGGCTGCGCTGGAAATCATCAAGTCGTCGCTCGATGATTATATCCGTACCGTGGGCTGGTATGACCAGAAACCGGTAGCGATGGGTGTTGGCCTGATAGGGCGTGTAGATCCCAACGAAGGTGTCTGGCTGCAGATTGACCCGAGCAGGACACAGCGGATTGAGTTGGCAAAGGAACTGTCGGACATATATGGCATGCCTTGCCATATAGACAATGATGTGAAGAGCGCTACAAGAGCCGAGCGCGTCTGGGGATTCGGACAAATTTCCAAAAACTTCATATACGTAAATGTAGGTACAGGCATTGCCGTGGGTACGGTGATAAATGGGAGACAAATCCGTGGCAGCCATTTCAATGCCGGCGAAGTGGGACACGTGCGTGTAGGTGTGAACATAGGCATTAAATGCGGTTGTGGACGGATGGACTGTGTGGAGGCGATTGCTGCCGGCATAGGTTTTGACAATTGTGCCCGTCTGCTCCGCAACCAGTATGAGACCGGCCTGCATATTCCGGCTGAAAAAGGGGAACGGGTGATTGTGAGTGAGGTGTTTGCACTCAGTCAGAAAGGTGACCCTCTTTGTACGGTGCTGGTGGAGAATGCAGCTGAGGCGCTTGCCAATCTTATCATGAATCTGGTACGTGTGATTGACCCGGACACGGTGGTGTTGGGTGGAGGCATTGTGGCCGACGGGTATATGCACGAGAAGATTCTGGAGAAACTTCATCCTACGACCATGCGTTTTGTCAGCAACGGGGTTGTCATTACGAAACTGAATCCCGGATTTATCGGGCTTCTGGGGGCCGGCGCGGTGGCGATGAATATGTGATTAGGAATTAATGATTAAGAATATGAAAATAACAATAACAAAGAATGAAAAGGAGTTTGACTGCACGGCTGCATGGCGCATCATCGGGCAGATGTTGAATGAACCGGAGAGTGTGATAGGACTTTCGACGGGACGTACTACCGGCAATCTTCATCGGTTGGTGGGAGAAATCTATACTAAATATCCGTTTAAGGTGGATACCGTTACTTTCTTCGGATTGGATGAGGTAACGAATGTGCCGCGCGAATATGCCGGAGCATGTTACACGATGCTGAAAACGGAGTTGATGGATACATTGGGCATCAAGGAAGAGAATTTTTTGATGCTGCCTACCATTTCTGGTGATTTTGAACAGTCATGCAGGGATTTCCAGCAGGAAATTGCGAACCGTGGCGGTATTGATTTGCTGATTTTAGGGTTGGGTGAGAACGGACACCTGGGATTCAACCAGCCGGAATCTCCCTTTGGCGGTGAAGCATGGGTGACCCGGATGAATGTGGAACTGGAAGAACGCATCCGTAGAGAAACGGGTACTCCTCCCGATAAAGAGTTGGGAGGGGCTACTTTGGGAATAAAGAACATTATGCAGGCACGCCGGATTGTACTGGTTGCCAAAGGGACTAATAAAGCGGATATTGTCAAGCGGATGCTTGAAGGGCCTGTGACAACAGATGTTCCTGCTTCCATCCTTCAGCTTCATCCCAACTGTGAATTTCTGCTGGATGAGGCGGCGGCAAGCATGCTTAACTGCTAAGTCGCCTTGCAGGCGGCTGATAACTAATTATTTGAATTAATAATCAAAATACTATGACACAACAAGAAAAACAAATAAACTATATGGGGCCCTTCATCACGATGGTGTTCTTGTTCTTTATTGTAGGTTTCCTTACGACTGCCAATACTCAGTTTCAGGGTCCTCTGAAAGAAACTTTTCTTTCGGAAGTGGGCGGGTTGAAAAATACTTTTGCTACTTTGATTACTTTCTCCTGGTTCCTTGCTTATCCGGTTTGTGGAGGGGTAGGCTCGTCGTGGATTAGCAAATACGGATATAAAGGAACATTGATGCGTGGATTGCTGGTGATGATTGTGGGACTTGGTTTGTTCTTTGCCTCTTCCTATTTCACAGTACACTTTCCTGAAGCGAATTGGCATGCAGGAAATAATGTTATCCCTGGAGGGTTCTTGATTTTCTTACTGGGTTCTTTCGTGGTAGGGGCTTCGGCCACCATTCTGCAAGTGGTTATAAATCCTTATCTGACGGCTTGCCATGTCAAGGGTACCCAGTCCATTCAGCGTTTGGCTATAGGCGGTTCCGCCAATTCTGTGGGAACTACGCTTGCTCCTTATTTCGTGACCGGTGTCGTGTTCGGCGGTCTGTCTATGGAGGACATTCAGATTGACCAGCTGATGGTTCCGTTCCTGGCATTGATGGCTGTTATTTCTTTGATTGTATTGTTGTTGATGAAATTGTCTTTGCCCGATATCCAAGGAACCAGGGTAGAGAAGGGAGAAAAGCTGGAAAAAAGTGTATGGTCCTTCCGTCATCTGACATTGGGCGTGGTAGCTATCTTCTTTTATGTAGGAGTGGAAGTCTGTATCGGGGCCAATATCAATCTGTACGCCATCGAGATGGATTATGCTTCTCCGGCACTGATGGCTACGCTCTATTGGGGTGGTATGCTTGTGGGCCGCCTGGTGGGGAGCAGCCTGAGCAGAATTTCTCCCCGCGTGCAGTTGACGGTTACTACGGTATCGGCAGGACTACTCGCCCTACTGGCCATTCTTCTGAATAATCCGTGGCTGCTCACGGCAGTAGGTCTGTTCCATTCCATCATGTGGGGAGCTATCTTTACCTTGTCCGTTGCCCATTTGGGAAAATACACTTCGGTGGCTTCCGGTGTGTTCATGATTGGAGTGGTAGGCGGTGCCATATTGCCCTTGTTGCAAGGAGTGCTTGCCGATGTTCTTGGAGGCTGGAGATGGTCATGGTTCATCGTTCTTTTTGGAGAAGCGTTTATGCTGTATTATGCATTGATAGGTTCACGGGTCCGTCAGACCTGCGATAATTTGTAATTAAAGATAGTACTTATGAAAAAAATTAGAATGATGATGGCTGCCGCTTTGGGCGTATTGGTTTCATGCGGTAGCGTTAAGTCGGGAGAAGAGGTCGTTGCGGCTTCTCGCGATTCAAAGGTTGTGGTTGCTTATGTCACTTCGTGGAGTGAGGTGATGCCCGACCCGCAGTACATGACGCATATCAACTATGCGTTCGGTCATGTAAACGAGAGCTTTAACGGTGTCAAGATTGATAATGAGGAACGTTTGAGACAGATTGTTGATTTGAGGAAACAGAAGCCGGAGCTGAAAGTGCTGCTTTCCATCGGCGGCTGGGGAAGCGGACGTTTCAGTGAGATGGCTGCCAATGATGAATATCGCCGTGCTTTTGCCGCGGACTGTGACCGTGTGGTGAAGGAGTTCGCTTTGGATGGCATTGACATCGATTGGGAATATCCCACCAGCTCTATGGCAAATATATCCTCGTCACCGGACGATACGGAGAATTTTACACTTCTGATGCAGGATATCAGAGCTGCCATCGGCAATGAAAAGGAACTGACACTTGCCACCGTAGCTTCTGCCCGTTACATTGACTTCAAGGCTATCTTGCCTTCCGTCGATTTTGTGAATATCATGGCTTATGACATGGCTTCTGCTCCCAAGCACCATTCGGCGCTTTATCCGTCAGGACATAGCGGTGACATTACTTCGGACGGTGCCGTTACTGCACACTTGAAAGCGGGCGTACCGCCTTCCAAGCTGGTGATGGGTATGCCCTTCTATGGTCGTGGAGGTGACGGTTATCCCAGCTTCCAAGACTATAATAAGGTAGGGAATACGGATACCCAATATACTGAAAAGTGGGATGAGGTGGCTCAAGTGCCTTATCTGGCCGATAAGAATGATACGTTGGTATTTGGTTTTGAGAATCCCCGTTCACTTGCCATCAAGTGTCAGTATATTCTGGATAAAGATTTGCTGGGAGGCATGTATTGGGATTATAGCGGAGACAATGAGCAGGGTGATTTGCGCCGTACGGTAGCAGAAAACCTATTGGGCAAGCCGCACAAGGCGAAGGTACTGGTGTTGACGGAACGTGGCGGACAGCACGGAGGATTTACGGATGCCGGTTTGAGGTGGTTGGCGGCCGAAGGTGTAAAGGGGAATTTCAGTATTACCGAGATAAACAATGCCAGGAACATAACGGAGGCTTACTTGTCGCAGTTCAGCCTGGTTATTCAATTGGATTTCCCGCCTTATACTTGGCCGAAGGAAGCGGAAGATGCGTTCGTCAAGTATATAGAAGAAGGCCGTGGCGGCTGGATAGGTTTCCATCATGCTACTTTGCTGGGCGAGTTTGACGGTTATCCCATGTGGCAATGGTTCTCTGATTTCATGGGTGGTGTACGTTTCAAGAACTACATAGCTCCGCTGGCCAACGGTACGCTGATTGTGGAAGATAAACAGCATCCGGTAATGAAAGATGTTCCGGCCTCTTTCGTGGTGCCCGATGACGAGTGGTATACTTATGACAAGAGCCCGCGCCCCAATGTACATGTACTGGCCAATGTAGACGAATCGAGCTACACGCCTGCATCGGACATCAAGATGGGCGATCATCCGGTGGTTTGGGTCAATGAAAGCAAAAAGGCACGCAATGTTTATTTCCAGATAGGGCATAGTAGTAAGTTGTACGAAACGGAAGGGTTTACGACCATGTTCAGAAATGCCATTAACTGGACTTTAGAAAGGTAATACTTTTTATAATCAATGGATTTGGAAGAAAACGGGTACGTACAGAAACGTATCCGTTTTTTTATGGGTTTAAACTTTATCACTTTAAGTTTAAAATAAAACGTTTTTTATGGATGTGTTAGTAAATGAACTCCTTATGAGAAATATTCAACTTCCATTTCTTGTTTAGTACGTAATTTCGCTTATCGAAGTATTGGAATTTGTATCAATACAATATGAATAACTTCCTATTTTATAAACTAATACTATTATCATGAAAAGAAAAAGAGTCCTTTTGCTGCTTTGCATTCTCAGTTGCACTTTGCAGCTCTTCGCACAACAAATTAATGTGCAGGGTGTCGTTTATGACCCTTCCGGAGAAACGGTTCCGGGTGCTAATGTCAGTATGAAAAGTAATCCGGCTGTGGGTACTGTGACGGACATTGATGGGAATTTCAGTCTGAAAGCTTCTGTGGGTGATGTGTTGGTCTTCACTTTTATTGGTTATGAGCCTATTGAGTATAAACTGACTGCTGCAGATACAAATCTGAAAGTCCGTTTTACTGATTCTTCTGAGTTGCTGGACGAGGTAGTTGTAGTAGGCTATGGTGTACAAAAGAAGAGTGTACTTTCGTCTGCTGTGAGCCGTGTTACCAGTGAAGAGTTGGATAAAGGTAATCCTACAAATATTCAGAATGCTTTGAAAGGTAAAGTTTCCGGTGTACAGATTATCTCTAATTCAGGTCAGCCCGGTGCGGAATCAAAGATTCGTATTCGGGGTACCGGTACGGTCAACAACTCCGATCCGCTTTATATAGTAGACGGCATGCCGTCTGAAAGTGGTATCAGTCATTTGAATCCTTCTGATATTGAGTCTATTGAAGTGTTGAAAGACGCAGCTTCCGCCGCTATTTACGGAGCCCGTGGTGCTAACGGTGTTGTGCTAATAACTACGAAGAAGGGTACTAAAGGGAAGGCTACTTTGAACTATGAATTTACGTACGGTATTCAGAATCCTTCCAAGAAGGTGGATTTGCTGGGTAGTGCGGATTATCAGATGTTGATGAATGAAATGGCTGCCAATGCAGGTAAGGACCCTTATTTCCCGACTGTTTCCAGCGTCAATACCGACTGGCAAAAGGAACTACAGAACAAGAATGCTCCTATTATGAACCACAAGGTTTCGTTGAGTGGAGGTACGGACAACTCTACCTATTATGCTTCTTTCGGTTATGTAAAGCAAGAAGGTATTTATGCTAAAGGACATGCTGATTATGAACGCTACAATGTACGCTTGAATTACAATAATGTATTACTGGACACGAAATCACGAAATTGGTTGAATAAGATTAGTTTTGGTGCAATTGCAAGCTATTCCAAGTCAATCCAGACTGGTAATACTATTGGCAATAGTGAAGCAGCAGGCTTGATTACTTCCATGAATATGTTGCCTCCTACCGAGCCGGTTTATCAGACCGACCCTGCTATACTGGAGCAATATGCCGTAACTTATCCAAATCATGTCATTGCTCCCAACGGCCTGGCATACAATATCATCGAGATGCGTGAAATAACCAATCCGCTGGCAGCCATGCAGGTCAGTCATAACCAGAGGACTATGCCTCAGAATTTCGGTGCGAACTTTAACCTTGATGTCGACTTGTTGCCGGGCTTGAAGTTCAAGACTACCTATGGTGCGGAATGGGTATTCAATTCCATCAAGAATGTAACTCCGGTTTACGAGCTGAATGCTACCAGTAAGAATGCTACTTCCAAAGTAGAGGATAAGAAAAGGGAGTCTTCCTATTGGCAGTGGGAAAATGTACTGTCGTATACAAAGTCTTTCGGCCGTCATAATATAGGTGCACTGTTCGGTACAAGTATGTCTTCCTACCATTACTCCAATTTGGAAGCGGAAGATTATAATCTGCTGGTGGTGGATATAGACAAGGGATATATAGACACGGCCACAGCGCCCGAAGAACAGTCCAAAGTATGGGGTGGGGCGGAAGATCACCGCATTGCATCCGTATTCGGACGTATCAACTATAATTATGATGAAAAGTATTTGTTCGAAGCGGTAGTGAGACGGGACGGTTCGTCAAACTTCAGTCGCGAACACCAGTATGCTACATTCCCTTCGGTTTCTTTGGGTTGGGTGTTGACTCGTGAGAAGTTCATGGAAAACAGACCTTCCTGGTTGGATTTTGCCAAGATACGTCTAAGCTGGGGACAGAATGGTAACGAACGTATTGGCTCCTTTGCCTATACAAGTATGATGAGCCAGGGTAAGAATGCAGTCATAAATGGAAAGGTATATACAGGTATGCTGCCCAGTGGCTATGCCAATGCAGACTTGAAATGGGAGACCTCCGAACAGACCGACTTGGGTATTGACTTGCGTTTCTTCAACAGTGCATTGACATTCTCTGCCGACTATTTCGTGAAGAAGACGAAGGACATGCTGCTTTCCATGCCGATTCCTCTTTATACCAGTTATGGCAGTATGACGGTCAATTCGGGTACAGTGAAGAACGAAGGTATCGAGTTCGAAGCGTCCTATCGCTTTAAGGTGGGTGAAGTGAATCTGGGTATCAATGGAAATGCTTCTTATGTGAAGAATACTGTAACAGACCAAGGTCCCGACCGCGTCGGTCTCAATAATATCGGTGGTGGTATGGGCGGCCAGGTCAGTTGGAGAGAGAACGGGCGTCCGTACGGCTTCTTCTACGGTTACTTGCATGATGGTATTTTCCAGAATCAGCAGGAGATAGATAGCTATACCTACGTAGATTCTAACGGAAAGACTCATTTGATACAACCGAATGCCAAGCCCGGAGATATCCGTTTTAAAGATTTGGATGGTAAAAATGGTCTTAATGGCGATGACCGTACTATGATAGGTAAGCCGAATCCCGACTGGACGTATGGATTTACGCTCTCTGCCGATTGGAAGGGGCTGGATTTCAGTGCATTCTTTCAAGGAAGTATCGGAAACGACATTTATAAACTGTACAGACGTTCCAATGTGACTTTTGGTAACTACGACAAATCCTGGTTGAACCGTTGGCACGGTGAAGGAACTTCCAATTGGGTACCACGTGTGATAGATGGTGACAACAATAACTATCAGGTTTCAAACTTTTTTGTGGAAGATGGTTCGTATATGCGTTTGAAAGTGTTGCAGATTGGCTATAGTCTGCCCGGACAGATGTTGCAGCGTGTCGGCGTCAAGGGGCTGCGTTTCTTTGTGCAGGGCGAAAATCTGTTTACAATTACCAACTACAGCGGTTATGATCCTGAAGTGGGAACACGTGATGGATTTGACGGGGGAACATATCCGCAAGCACGTACTTATACCATCGGTGCAAACATAACATTTTGATTAATCTAAAAATTAGATACAATGAATAAGATATTAAAAGTATTGGCTTTGGGTGCGATGGCTTTGTCTGGAAGTGAATCCGAGAACTCAGGTGTCAGAAACCGAATTCTATAAGACGGAAGACGATATGATGAAGGGCTTGTATGCCGTGATAAATGAAATGCAGACCCGCATGCCGGAGGTTTGGTCTTACTCTTCTTTGCTGGGCGATGAGTCTGAAACCGGTGGTGGTATCGGTGAGGGATCTTACAAGACGAAATGGGATACTTTTACCTATGACGCGACTTCTTGTTTCGGTGCATGGGGCTATGGTTCTTGGTGGAATGAGTGGGATTTCGGCTTGTTCAATGGAGTCATTGCTGCCAATCTGTTGATTGACAAATTGGCCGGGTGCAACCTCAATGCAGACTTTGTCAATTCCATTTCTGCCGAAGCGCGCTTTTACCGTGCCATTTTCTATTACCATCTGTTTATGGGGTATGAGCAATTCCCGCTTATCAAACATTATCTGGCAGCCAGTGAAATGTATAGCGTTGCCAAAGGAACCCGTGAAGAAATTTATGAGTTTATGATGGGTGACTTGGATGACGAAGTGACTAAGTATCTGCCCCAGCGCAGTGCTACACAGCAGGGACGCGTTTGCCGGGATGCTGCCAAGCTGCTTCGTGCTAAAATTATTTTGTTCCATCGTGATGAGACTAAATATCAGGTGGCATTGAATGACATGAAAGAAATAATCACCAGTGGAAGATACCGGTTGAACCCTGATTATCAAAGCTTATGGGTGAAAGACGGAGAATGGTGTGCGGAATCTATCTTTGAGGTATGTTATGCCGGCAATAACTCCGGCGAAGGGTTTGGGCTTGCACGTTCTTTGGGTGGTCGTAACATTGTTGACCCGAGAAGTGCCGAGCAGGGCGGATTGGGCGAAGGTTATGGGCAGAATACCATGCCGAGTTCCGTTTACAACATGTTTAAGGAAGGCGATACGCGCCGAGAAGGAACAGTCATTGTCTATGCGGACGAGGCTAAGAAAGTGGCAGAAATGGTGGCCAAAGGTGAACTGCCGGCAGGAAGTGCTTTCCAAGTCAGTGACCAGCAGGAAAATTACGAAGGCCTGGGGCACTATAAGATTCATCCGAGAAAGGAGACGACGTCTACGGTGAACCCTACGGATAACTATTATAACTCTTGGCGTATTTACCGTTATGCCGATGTTTTGCTGCTGGCTGTGGAGCTTGATGTACGCATCAACGGAACTGCCAGTGCCGATGCGCAAGGCTGGTTCGACCAGGTCAGAGACCGCGCTTTCAAAGACAAAGAGCATCGTATCAACTTGGCCGGAAAGAGCAAGCAGGAGCTGTTGGATATTCTTTTTGAAGAGCGTGGGTATGAGTTTATGGATGAAATGCAGCGTTGGTTTGACATTCTGCGTTTCGATAAAGGAACAGAGATTTTAGGTAACAAAGGTTGGACGGAGAAGTTCAGATACTTTCCAATTGACCAGTCGGAAATGGATAGAGCTAAAGGTGGCTTGACACAGAACCCTGGCTGGTTATAAGTTTAGATTGGTTTTCTTTCTGAAGAGTCCCCGGTATTTCCTTTTGAAATACTGGGGATTTTTATGTGTAGGCAGTGGCGGTATCTCTCACTAAAGTTTATTTCGGCAAAACATCTGTCATGCTGTCACGCGAAGAGATTATTCTTTTGATTATAAGTTAATTAAAGTGTGATGGATACCTGTGATAGATAAAAAACATTACAACCATCCATCACGCTTTCCAATTTTTGTAAAAGATGGTATGCATACTTGTTTCGTGGGTCGTTGAAATAGTTATAATCTTAGTTCTCAGCATGAAACTTTTAGTTTCAAGACTAAATACGAAAAGTTTTGACAAGTAAGACTATTGGTTTCAACAAGAAAAACCAAAAGTTTCTTTCGATAAAACCATTCGTTTCAAAGGTTAAAACTCTTGGTTTCGACTATAGGAAACTATCATTCCAACTTGTCGGGACCAGCAAGGGTATCTATATGAAACAACCGAAACAGATACCTTTTCCTTCGAAAAGTATCTGTTTCGGCATAAAAGTGTTGTATTTTGGAGAAGATTTGAAGAATACTATCCTATTTTATTCTTTTGATTACTGTTATGGGAGTTGTTTCATTTGAGGAACGGGTCACCGTTCTTGTCTTTGCTCACTACCCAGCGGAAAGCATTAACCAATAGCAGGTTCTGTGTACCGTCGATAAACTCTTCGTCACCATGTCCCATATTCAGGTAAATCATTCTGTAATTCTTGTTGGACCATACGATGGGGAAGTCGCCAAAATTCACTACATCCTTGATACCCAGTGGATAGTTCTTGGGAGATAGGGACAAGAGTACCTCTACGTCCTTGTTCTGGCGGGGGCTGGGAGTCCATTGGTACCATTCGCTGGCGGGAGCCACGAATGATGCAGGCAGATTCTTGGTAACGGGATGTTCTTCGTTGTCGACTTCGACCAATACCGGCTGGGGAGGCCAGTTGTTGCAATAGAACACCCCACCACCAAGAAACTTAACGAACCAGGGCCAATGCGTGTTTTTGTCGTTGTAGGCAGCTGCGTGGAAACCTACCCAACCGCCTCCGTTTTCCATGTATTGCTCAAAAGCATCGCGTTCGGCCTTGGTGTTGGGGGATGTGTTAAGCATGATAATGACATTGTATTCTTTCAGTTTCTCGTATGGGTATTTTGAAAAATCGGTAGTAATATCCAGAACAAAGCCGTCACCGTAATTGAGCTTCTTGAAGAAAGTGGTTGCTTGTTCTGCAAATTGTACGTGTGCTTCTTCCGCATGTTGCGTGTAATAAATCAAGGCCTTGAAGCGAGGAGCTTTGGCATAGTTTGCCGGATAACCTTCGGGGACTTGTGCGTACGTCAGCAGGGTGCAAGCCGTAAACAATAAAATAAACAGATGTTTCATAATTTGTAATTTATAATTTATAAGTTATTAATTCTCCATTATCTAATATTCCGCAATCAGAGACAGCCATTTGCCTGCCGAGGTAATCCATACCTCTTTATAACAGGCATTGTTGGTTTGCGGCCAATAGGGGACATCGTCGTTACCCAGGGTACGGATACCAACGGGCATCTCTCCTGTCATTTCTCCCGAAGAGAAGGTATTCAGTTGCGGATAGTTGTGTCCTTCTCCATAAATCAAGGATTGTCCGAAAGGATTCTTGCCTACGGTCCAGTACAACTGTTCCAGACCGATGTTGAGCAGTTCCTTGTCCTTCAGGAAGTTTCCGCAGATGGCGGCGGACTTTCCGTTGGAAAGATGGATGGCGGTGTTGCCGTTGAAAATGTTGAACCACACGGGGAAACGTTTCATGTAGTGCTCTTTGTCCAGTTGTACTCCTCGTTTAATCTGTTCCGTGTACAGTTCCTTGGCATTGGCAGGGGGAAACAGATGGAGGGCGTAGAAGTTGGTGGTATCCTTATATTCCTCTGCATGGTAAACACCGCTTGGAATCATACCGTAGGGATGGGTATACTTCATCATTCCTTTCAGATACTCTCCATATAGTTGTATGGAATTCACCCATTTAGGATAATCGGGGTGCTCCTTCTGGGTTTCGCAAAGCATCACCATGGCCTGCATATAGACCTGCTCGCGCGACTGGTGTATGTAATGTACGATGGATTTGCGGGATTTGTCCCGGTAGAAGAATCCGCGTGTCCCGTCTTTGTCTTTCAGCGGTTCCGTGCGCTGGCAGTCGAGGGTGTAGCGGATGTATTCAGCGGCGATGTCCGCATAAGAAGGTTTTCCGGTCAGCTTGTATAATTGGCTTGCCGACCAGGAGATGGTAGCCATATACTGACTTTTCGAAGTGTTGTAACTGTGTTCGTAAGGCTGGACGAACTGGTCGAAGCCATCTTTTTTGAACTTCTCCATAGCAAAAGCGAAATCTTCTTCGGCCACGCGCAATAGGTATTCCTGCAGCATCGGGTCGTTGTCCAGCGTCATGGAGGCGTAAGCTTCGTATCCGGCATAGAGAAAGTTGTCAAATGCCATGTTCTGTACACGTACGGAAGATATGTCGTCCAATGTATTGAACACACCGTCTTGCCAGATAAGCAATCCCATGCTGCTGGCGCGGTAACCATCGCCGTAGCGGTTCTTTAGGATGAACTCTACTCCCCATTCCGCCTCTTCACGCAGGCGGGCGGCGAGGGCTGGGTTGATATTTCTTTGTTTATTATAGGCTTCGAGCAGAGCAAAGGTCACGTCTCCCGTCTGCAAGGTTTGCTGGGACAAGTCTCCTGCATCGTGCCATCCGCCGGAGTAGGAGATGCTGCGTCCGTCATGTCGGGACATGAGGTCTACGTGGCAGGTGGAATGCTTGCCGGGAACCGGATGTCCACAGCGCTGGCAGAAGATGAAGTTCAGCACTTTCCATTGTGAATCTTCCCAAAGTCTTTCTCCAATCCGGAAGGTGGGAGTTAGCGATGTTCCGACCTTCAGCTGATACTCTCCGGGATTATTGAAGGAGGTGAAATCAATAAGGCCAAATTCTCCGAGAGTGGTTTTCTCTTTTCGGATGTCTCCTTCGTAAGCTATTTCTCCGGTTGGGGTAAGCAGTTGGAAGCGCTTTCCGGCGTCTATGGTGAGGTTTGTGTTGATGAGGGCGGTTTTGGGGTGGTTGACGGCATAGCCGGTTGTCGAGTAGGAGATTTTTCCATCGGCAGGTATCCATCCGCTGACTTTCTCAGGGGCTTTCACCGTTTGCAGTTGTAGATTGTCCAGGTAGTAGATAGCTGAATCTCCTGTAGTCCGGTCTTTGCCTTTGAGGGCTGTGCTGAAGGTGATGGATATCACCTTGTCGCGCTGATACTCGTCTATTTCGAGGAAGCATTGGTTCCACTCCTTATTAATAAGGTTAATGAGGTGTGAACCCGAAGGCTGATTATATCCTTTCTTGGCAGGAGTATCTGCATTGCGAAACGTGAGGTTCATGTTGACGATGCGCGCGCCGTCGCAATCGGGATAGATGGAGAATACGATGCGGTTGTACTTCTCCAGATTGGCGCCGTCTAGATGATAGGTAACACTGCTGTTTCCGTAGGTGGCATAGTCTGGGTCGGAAGGAGAGCCGGTCGCCCTTTTCCCGGTGAATGTGGGGAATTGCAGTTTGATGCTGCCTTTGCCGGAAACGGTCTTTTCCGTACAGAAGGACATGCTTCCTGCGCCGGAATGACTCCATCCCTCTGTACCTGCCGAGCGGGTGAGAGGAGCGCTTTGCAAGACCTCCTTTTTCCATCCGTTGGTTTCGAAAGAGTTTTCAATATCCAGGGGGAGGGGTTGATGTATCAGTCCGCTTTCGTGGAGTTGTCGTTCCAGTTTGGGGTCTTGGGTCAGACGTGTCTGACCGTATGCGGCAATACTGCCGAGAGATAAAAGGTATAAAAATAATAATGTCTTTCTCATGTTGATGTCAACCTTTGGTTTCGGTTGCAATGTTAGCCATTATTAGGCAGAAGGAGGTTTGAAAACTGCCATAAAAGCTTTAAAAGCTATCCGAAGTAGAGGAAATATGAATTTCGGTAGATGTATAATCCCTATGATGTACGACTTATAATGCCAAAGAAAATACTAAAATCGTATTTTCATAACAGAAGAAAATTGTAACTTTGCGAAGTTATGTCACAATGTTAACCTATGATGCGTATCTTGATTTTAATAATAATGCTGTTGCCATGTTCGCTTGGTATGTATGCATCTGCAATAGATAGCCTTTTGTCTGTTCTGGATAAGACTATCGTAATGCGTAGACAATACGAGGAAGAAAAAGAACGGTATATTTCTTTGATAAAGGATGAGTTGAAGCAAGGGAGGCTTACTGACATGGAGCGTTATCTGATACAAAATCGTCTTTTTGCCGAATATAATTCTTATATTAGTGATTCTGCATTACATTATATAAATGAAAATATTCTTATTGCCACACGGCTAAATAATAGGCAATGGATAAATAGTTCTATATTAAATAAAGTACATATTCTAAATACTTCGGGCCTTTTTGTTGAAGCAATGGAATTGCTGAAATCGCTTCCTCGTAACACGTTGGAGGGTGAAAATATAGTGGACTATTATGTATGTTTTGAAAACCTATATCTCTATCAGGCAGAGTACGCCACTGATCGGAACTACGTGAACAATTATCTTCGGATAGCAAATTTGTATAGGGATTCTATAATCAGCCTAGTACCGGAAGATACTTATAGATATGTAGTCGTGCATGCACCTCAGCTCATTGACCAGGGAAAAAGTCAGGAGGCTATATGTTTATTGAAGAATTTTTTACCTCGGTTGAAATCCAATACGCGTGAGTATGCAGTAGCTACTTCAATTCTGGCTTTTGCTTATCATGTCGTGGGGAACAAGCAAAAAGAAATGGAAGCACGTATTAGCAGTGCCATTGCTGACATTAGGGCAGTGGTGAAAGAAAATTATTCTTTGTGCGCATTAGCGGAATTACTTTATGGAATGGGCGATTTGGAACGTGCTAATCACTATATCAAGATTAGTATGGAAGATGCTAATTATTATACTACTCGGTTGCGTAGTTCGCAGAATTCCAAGATGCTTCCGCTCATAGATCGTGCTTATCAGCAAGAAAAGGAAATACAGCAACAGCGGCAGAGAATGTTTATTACAGGCATATGTATCCTTTCTGTTTTCCTTCTATTGACAGTACTGTGTGTGCTATGGCAAATGAAAAAATTGTCTTATGCCCGTAAAAAAGTTGTTGCTGCCAATTCCCAATTGAGTATATTGAATAGTGAATTGAAGAAGCTGAACAAGTCTCAACATGAGGCTAATGAACGATTATTGCATACTAATCAGACTCTTACGGAAGCCAATCATATTAAGGAAGAGTATTTGGGACGTTTCCTCAGTTTAAGTTCCTCTTATATAAGTAAGATGGAAGAATATCGCCGCATATTGAACAAGCAGGCTGCTGCCGGTAAACTTGAGGAGTTATATCGTACATTGAAGTCCGACCGTTTCATAAATCAAGAGTTGAAAGAGTTCTATCACAATTTCGATGTATCTTTTCTTAAGATATTCCCTAACTTTGTAGAAGAATTTAATCGTTTGTTGCCAGTTGAAGAACAATTGCATCCTAAAAATGAAGAATTGCTTGTTACCGAACTGCGCATATTTGCACTGATTCGTTTAGGTATTACAGACAGTGCGCGTATTGCAGAATTTTTGCGTTATTCCATAACTACCATCTATACTTATCGTTCCAAGCTAAAAAACAAGTCTCTTTGTAAAGAGGACTTTGAAGAACGAGTGATGAAAATAACTTCTTTTTGATTTTATCCTCCTTTTGAGGCTTTCTTCTGCCTTAAAAAGTTTAGAAATGATTTAGAAATTAGTAGCAATAGCATTTTCGTAATGCGTTGTATTATAGTTGATTGCCTGTTGTAGGACTTTAGATTTTTATCTCAGCCCAAATCGTGCGTTTGTTTTGATAATACATTTGCATCAATCTATTTATTGTTTAACTAATTTCTAATAAGATGAAAAAGAAAAGTCTAAAGAGATGCCTTAAAAAGCGCATGATCCTTTTGCTGGGTTTTCTTATGATGACTGGTGTTGTTGTTGCACAACAACTTCAGGTACAAGGAAAGGTGACCGATGCTACGGGTGAAGGTCTTATCGGTGCAAGTGTATTGGTAAAGGGTACAACTTCGGGGGTGATAACTGACATTGACGGTAACTATGTGTTATTGAATGTCAATCCTGATGCAATACTTATTTTTTCTTATGTAGGTTACCAAACGCAGGAACTGAACGTATCCGGTAGAAACAAGATTGATGTTGTCTTGCATGATGACCAGCAGGTGTTGGAAGAAGTTGTAGTAGTGGGTTACGGTTCATTGAGTAAAAAAGAAGTTTCCAGTTCCATTGTACAAGTGGATAAGAAAAATTTTAATTTGGGGGCTATGAATAACCCGATGGAAATGGTATCGGGAAAAGTCGCGGGCTTGAATGTCAATACGCAGGCAGCTGCCAATCCTAACTCCAGTTCTTCATTACAAGTACGTGGTGCAACATCTGTTTCTGCAAGTAATAGTCCTTTGATTGTCATAGATGGTGTGGCAGGTGGCGATATCCGTAACATCGCTGCACAGGATATTGAATCTATTACGGTATTGAAAGATGCGGGTTCAGCTGCTATTTACGGAACGCGAGGTGCTAATGGTGTGATTTTAGTTACAACGAAACGTGGCTCGGGTGAAGCTGGAAAAACGGTAGTCACATATGACAGTTACATCGCTTTTAATGTAGCCAAGCCCTCTCCGGATATTCTGTCGGCTGATGAATTCCGTCGTTCGAGACGAGGTACAGACTATGGAGCCGACACTGACTGGTATGGACTGATTACTCGTGATGTAGCATACGACACAAACCAATATATATCTATTGATGGTAGCACAAAGAATGGTTTCTATGGTGCTTCCTTCAATTACAAAAGTGCCAATGGACTTGACATCGTGAGTGGTCGTGAAGAATTTGGAGGTCGTTTTTCTATGGAACAGCGTGTACTGGAGAATCGCTTACAATTCAACGGTTCGTTGAGTGCACGTCGTGTAAATGAAACCTGGGGAAATGATGGTTTCTTCGATAGGGCACTCACAATGAATCCTACAATGCCGGTATATAATGCAGACGGTTCGTATTATCAGCCTACTTCTCCTACGGGTGCAACCAATCCGGTTGCGGAGCTTGCTTTGAGAGATAACAACGGCCAGCGTATGTATTTGTTGGGTACGGCTGAGGCTAAACTGAATATTTTGCAGACAGAAAAGCATTTGTTGAATACAACATTAAGTTACTCATTGCATTACAATGACATGAAGCAACAATATTATGCTTCGTCTGCCGGTTCGGAGTCCTATTGGAATGGTTATAAAGGACGTGCGGAAATGAAGTATCAGAAATGGTACACCAATCGATTGGAGTGGTTGGGAAATTATGCACTGAACTTGGGCGACCACAATATTAAGGCTGTAGTGGGCTATACTTATGAGAAGTCTATCTGGGAACAGATTGGTGGTAGTAACAACGACTTCTCTTTTGATAATACGAAATATTGGGATTTGGGCAGTGGCTCTTATCTGAAGGATGGTTTGGCAAGTTTATATAGCGGTCGCTCTGAATCGACACTTATTGGCTTCTTTGGTCGGTTGAACTATAATTGGAAGGATATGCTTTTTGCATCGGCTTCGTTGCGCTATGAAGGCTCTTCCAAATTTGGTGCTAACCAAAAGTGGGGGTACTTCCCAGCAGCTTCTTTGGCTTGGGAAATGATGGAGATGGGCTTTATGAAGAATACCCGGAAAGTGTTGACCAGTTTGAAACCGCGTGTTTCTTTCGGAATTACCGGTCGTTCGGATTTTGATGCTTATAAATCACTTTCTACTTACAATACCAATGGTAGTTATCTCTTTGACGGGCGTTGGGTAACGGGCTATGCTCCCTCTAGTAATGCTAATCCGGATTTGGCTTGGGAAAAGAGCGTTGCGATTAATCTGGGTGTTGACTTTGTTCTATGGAATCGTTTACGTGGTTCAGTGGAGTATTTTGACCGTAGTTCTAAAGACTTGCTTTATACGTACACGGCACCTCAACCGCCTTTTGTCTATTCCACTATTTTGGTTAACGTTGGAACAACGAAAAATACCGGTATAGAAGTATCTTTGGATGGTGATATCCTTACTAAAACAGCAGTGAAGTGGACGAGCGGAATCAATTATTCTTATGGAAAGACTCAGTTGACCAAACTTTCTAACGATATTTACAAGGCATCTTATCTCGACCTTTACTTAAAACCGGGAACTGGTTCCAGCGAATATTTCTTCCGTGTGCAGGAAGGGGGAGAGATAGGGCAGTTCTACGGTTATGAATATGCAGGTGTTGACGAAAATGGCAATATGCTTATTTTGAATGATAAAGATGAGCAAATACCTATTTCTCAGGCTGATGCCAAGTATAAACGTTATATTGGCAATGGTGCTCCCAAGCACTTCTTGTCTTGGAGTAACAACCTGACTTGGAAAAACTTTGATTTGAGTGTATTCTTCCGCGGTACATTCGGTTTTGATGTATTCAACATGCGTAAATATGGTATGGGGCTTCAGGGATGTGGTACAGATAATGTTCTTCGCTCTGCGTATCTGGAAGATAAGAATATCCGTACCGGTGGTGGAGTAATATCTTCCTATTTCCTGGAGGATGGTAGCTTCATAAAACTGGAAAATGTAACCTTGGGATATAATTTTACTCCTAAGAACCGTAAGTTACTGGATAATATGCGCATATATCTGTCTGCCAAGAATCTGTTTACCTTGACCGGATACTCAGGTAATGACCCTTCAATTATAGACGTGAATGGTATCCAGCCGGGAGTAGATAGTAATAGTGCTTATCCTACAGCAACTCAATTGAGTTTAGGTGTGACTCTTCGCTTTAAATAAATGAGAAACAAATTATTAAAAATATGAAAGATATGAAATATATAAAATGTCGATGGTTATTGGCGATGATTATGTCATGTTCACTTTTCTCTTGTACTAATTTGGACGAGGAAGTGTTCGATCGTGTGGATGCCGGAATTTATTATCAAGATGAGACGAGTGTTCAGGGGGCAGTGGCAGCCATCTATTCGAAAGCTGCATATAGTTATTTGGAATACTTCTGGTATTTGCAGGAGTTTTCTGCCGACCAGGTGGCATGGCGCAGTTGGAACGGTGGACTTTGGGGATGGGATGAGGCATTGAAGTTTGCTTTGTCTTCACATACCTGGACGTCAGAATCAACCATTATTCGCCAAACTTGGGAGAATGCGTGGACTACTATTGGGCTTTGCAATACGCTTATTACAGATTTGCAGGCAATCAGCCCCGCATCTATACGCATGACTGAGGATGCTTTGAATAGTTATATTGCCGAAGTACGTACCCTGCGTGCTTGGGCATACTACAATATCTTTGAGATTTGGGGTGGAGCACTTCCCTTGAACATTTCTTCGGGTGCGGAAATCCCTGGTTCTGCAGATACTGATTTTGATAAGGGGTGCAAGATTATCTACGATTTTATCAGTCAGGAATTAGATGAGTCAGTTACAGATCTTATGAAAGAAGATGGTTCTGGAAAGACTCGCAACCGCATGAACCAAGCTGCCAATCGTATGATTAAGATGCGCTTGTTGCTGAATTCTGAGGTGTTTATCAAACAAAACAGTTATAATGAGTGTGCCACTCTTTGCCAAAATATTCTGAATGGCGATTATGGTACTTACAGTATTACCGATGACTATCGTGATATTTATTCGATAAACAATGTAGAATGTCCGGAAGTTGTAATGGCATTGGCGATGGAAGTCGGTCAGGTCAATACCGGTTGGATGCGTAACATGCCTTTCATGCCTTACAATTGTTGGGATTACTTTGGAGGTACATACAGCCAGAGCGGATGGAATTGTGTATGTTTGGCACCTTCATGGGATAATTCTGGAAATGTACAGCCGTATGGTGGTACTGACAATCCTAAGAGCTTTCTTACCGACTACGGTGATAAGTTAGGTGCAGTTTATGAACGTTTCCACGATAAAGATATCCGTAAGCAGAACTATGTGTATAATGAAACAACAGGAAACTATCAAGGCATTTTTTTGAAAGGGGCTATTAAAGCCAACTATGGTAAGGGTGCGGCTTTGAAAGCAGATGCCGACCGTGACGGTCAGGATTTGGTTTATGTGGATCAGGTGGGTACATTCCTTAATTTAGGACGTAATCTGGAGACTGTCATGTCACCTCGCTGGGGTGAAACGAATTCAGGTGTCCGTTTGGTAAGATATCCGGTTTATCCGGAGAGTGCAGGCATTGATTTCCAAAACATCGATGAGGTGGAATTCCGTTTGAGTGAAGTGGTCTATACTCTTGCTGAATGTAAAATGCGTGCAGGTGATACAGAAGGTGCTAAAGAGCTGGTATATAGAGTTAAAACACGCTATTTTACAGATAAATCGGCTCTCGAGCAGCCCGGTCCTGGTTTTACATCCTTTGATATGGATTGGATGTTGAGTGAATGGGGACTTGAATTCTTGGGAGAGGGGCGTCGTCGTCGTACAGACTTGCGTCGTTTCGATAAGTTTACGCAAGGGCAATGGTGGTTCTTTGGCCGTGCCACGGACGACGGTTTAAGCTATCCGGCTAAACGTGACCGCAAATACGAGTGGTATCCCTTGCCCCAGTCTGCCCTTATGGTAAATCCGGGACTGGTACAGAATCCTAATTATTAATCATCCTATAATAATAGTAACAATGAAAAAATATATATGTAATCCGCTATGGCTTTTGTTGCTTTTTGTAGCTTTCATCAGTAGTTGTGACAAGGAGGAAATTGTGTTTGACCATGAGTTGCCGCAATTTGAACTTCGTAGCGATGCTATCTTGCTGGAGGTGATTATGCCCCAAGGAACTGGTGCCGATGAAATAATTTATATTGCAGGCGATTTCAATGGAGGTCAGGATGCTGCTTCCGGAGACCTTAAGTGGCAGATGGAGAAAGCTGCAAACAATGATGTTAAATGGGGCATATACCTCTATCCGGAAGATTTTGTTAATGGAAAGACACTTGCCGATGGCTTTTATTTCGTTTCTAAGACACAAGGTATAGAGCGTACTTTGCAGAATGGGGATGCTTTACATCAAATTTCGGCTAAGGTAGGTACTCGCACTGATATAACGGTAACCCGCTGGAATGCTTATTTTGAGGAGCCGGAAGACCCAAGTGAAGTGATTCATGACGGTTATGCTGTGTTCGTGATGGACAATACAGGTTGGGATGCACTGACACTTTATGCGTGGGGAAATGATTTGCCGGAACTTTTTGGAGGTTGGCCCGGTATTTCACCTACTGGTAGCGTTGAGATAAAAGGAATTACCTATAAATACTTCGATACAGGTGAAGCAAATAAGGGATTGGTTTACAATTTGATATTTAACGATAATGGAGTAGGTTCACAATTTGATGGACCACAGAACTTTACTCTTGACCGTGACATATATTTGGAAATCACAGAAAGCGGTTGGACGGAAATAGATCCGGATGCAGTGGTTATCCATGATGGTTATGCCATATTTATTGAAGACCAGTCCGGATGGGCAGAAACAACCATATATGCGTGGGGAAATGATATACCGGAACTCTTTGGCAGTTGGCCAGGAATATTACCAACCGGTAGTGTTGAGATAAAAGGTGTCACGTATAATTATTACGATACAGGTGAAGCAAATAAGGGATTGACTTACAATCTGATAATGAATAATAACAATGGAGGCTCACAATTTGACCTCGCAGCAGTGACGCTTGATCGAGATTATTATTTCCGTATTACGGACATAGCTGGTGAGGAGATTGACCCTAACAATCCGGACGGAGACTCTGAACCGGAATCTGAAGCGGCTTTTGTTTCTAATCAGAATAATTTCTTGAAATGAGTTTTGTATAGTAATGAAGATGTTAAATGACCTATTGGTGGAATGAGATTGGGGATAGGATATCTCTTTTCAATCTTGCGGATATATGTCCCAAGGCTTGGTTTTTCTATCCCAAGTCTTGGGATAGAAAAACCAAGCCTTGGGAAGAAGTTATCTCTTAGCTCTTTTGTTTTTTAGTATTGGCTTCCGGGATTTTTAGTATTAAGTCTTAGTATCTTTTCTGCCAATGCCCATCACTGGAGAGTTTGGATGCTCCTTTTGCAGATATCAGTTCCGCCAATGAGTATAAGTATAGATAAAAAGTAGAAATATGAAAAAAGTAATAATTGCGACACTGCTCTTTACGATGCTACATTCTTGTATGGGGTGTAGTGATAGTCAGAGTGACATGGAACCGATTCCCGTCCCACAGGAAGAATACATGGCTTCGGATATGGTGATTTATGAGGCAAATCCCCGCATTTTTGCCGAAGAAAATGCGTTCTCTGCCATCAAAGCAGAGCTTGACCGTATTCAAAGCCTGGGGACTACCGTGCTTTGGCTGATGCCTGTAAATGAGCCGGGAGTACTGAAAAGTGTGAATTCACCTTATTGTATAAAGGATTATAAAAAGCTGAATACACGTTACGGAACAAAAAAAGACTTGAAAGAACTGGTAGATGCTGCCCATGCCAAAGGAATGAAAGTGATTCTTGACTGGGTTGCCAACCATACTTCGTGGGACAATGCTTGGGTGACTGAGCATCCGGATTGGTATACACAGGATGCAAATGGCAATGTGGTACAACCTCAAGAACAGCCTTGGGCGGATGTTGCTGACTTGAATTTTGACAACGAAACCATGCAGCAAGCCATGATTGATGCCATGAAGTATTGGGTAACAGAAATTGGTATTGATGGATACCGTTGTGATTATGCCGAGGGGGTACCAGATGCTTTCTGGAAGAAAGCAATCGCCGAGCTCCGTACACTTGACAATAATTTGCTGATGCTTGCCGAAGGCGGAAAAACGTCTTTAATGAACAATGGTTTCAATCTGCTCTACGGCTGGAACTTCCATAGTAAACTGAAAGACTATTATGCCGGTAAATGCTCACTTACTGACCTTTATGCTATGAATACTTCCGAATTGGAGGGAATGCCGAAGGGTACGTTACGGTTACGCTATTCTACTAATCATGACCAGGCAAGTGAGGCATCACCGATAGAATGTTATGGCGGTGAGCGTGGTGCCATGTCTGCTTTTGTATTAACGACTATGCTCGAGGGGATACCTCTTATTTATAGTTCGCAGGAAGTAGCCTATCCGCGGTCACTTAACTTTTTCAATTACGGAGTTATAGACTTGAAGTCCAATGAAGTCTTTGCGCAAGAGATGGCAGAAATCATCAGAGCCTATAAAGCTACGAGCAGTGTACGTGGTGGTGAACTGGAAGTTTATACTACCGGAGATGTCGCTTCATTTTATCGGGCAGCAGGCAGTCATGGCATGTTGGTCATGGTGAATACTGCCAATGAGTCTGTACAAGTGAAAGTACCTATGGAGCATGCTGGCAAGACCATGACCGATGTGATTGCCGGTGTGGATGTGGAGTTGCCTACAGTAATGACGATGGAACCTTATCAATATTTTATATATCAACAATAACGGATGTATATGAAACATGTATTATTAACAGTTGTATTTCTGGGAATTGCTTGTGTGGCGATGGCACACGAATTGTCATCTCCCAATGGGAATCTGAAACTCAATGTTGTGCTTGATTCCGAGGGGGGGCCGGTCTATAGCTTATATTACAAAGGAGAGCCGGTTGTAGAACCTTCTGCCTTGGGAATACTTATGGAAGAAGCGGATTTGTCAAATGGCTTCCGGATTCTTGATGCAACAAATTCTACTTTTGATGAAACTTGGATGCCTGTATGGGGAGAGTATGAAAAAGTCCGTAACCATTACAATGAACTTACTGTCACTCTCTCACAACCGGCAAAGCACGACCGTATGATGATTGTACGTTTTCGATTGTTTGACGATGGACTCGGATTCCGTTATGAGTTGCCGGAGCAGAAAACCATGAATTATCTGACGGTAAAAGACGAACTGACGGAATTCAATCTGACCGGTAATCATACACTCTATTGCATTCCCGGTGATTATGATACGAATGAGTTTGCCTATACTACTGCGGCCATTTCCGAAGTGCGCGAAGCTATGGAACGTAATCTACGTAAAAAAGGATATGAAGCTAAAGCGACTTCATTCACAGTACAAACACCCCTTATGATAAAGACTACCGAAGGACTTTATATCAATATTCATGAAGCTGCCTTGGTAGATTATTCTGCCATGTTGCTGAATGTGGATGATAAAGAGTTTAACTTTTCTGCTCATCTTACTCCCGATAAATTAGGAAAGAAAGGATATCTGCAATTACCGTTGCATACCCCGTGGCGTACAATTATGGTTAGTGACGATGCACGTAGCATCCTTGCTTCTCAGTTGATTCTTAATCTGAATGAACCTTGTAAGCTGGAAGATACTTCTTGGATTAAGCCACAGAAATTTATCGGTGTCTGGTGGGAGATGTTTACTGGTGGAGGAGGTACATGGGCATATAGCGACTATTATAAGGCTAAACCCGGCATAACCGACTATTCAAAGTTAACTCCTAATGGACATCATCCGGCCAATACTGAACATGTGAAAGAGTACATAGACTTTGCGGCGGAGAATGGTATTGATGCGGTATTGGTTGAGGGCTGGAATGAAGGTTGGGAAGATTGGGCATCCTATCGTAAGGATCGTCAGTTCCTTTTTGACAAACCTTATCCGGACTTTGATGTTGCGGTACTACATGCCTATGCCAAATCAAAGGGAGTAAAGATTATCATGCATCATGAGACGGCTGCTAATGCTGCCGACTATGAGCGGCAGCTGGATGTAGCCTTTCAATTTATGGTAGATAATGGCTATAATTCTGTAAAGACCGGATATGTGGGTTCAATCATTCCCCGTAGTGAATATCATTCCTCACAATGGATGAACAATCATTATATACATGTGGTGAAGCGTGCTGCTGATTATAAGATTATGGTAGATAGTCACGAGGCTGTTCGTCCCACCGGCTTGTGTCGGACCTGGCCCAACTGGGTAGCGCAAGAATCTGCCCGTGGTGGTGAGTTTGAATCTATGGGGGGCAATGATCCGGATCATACTTGTATCTTGCCGTTTACTCGGTTGAAGGGTGGTCCGATGGATTACACTCCTGGTATTTTCCAGACAAAACTTTCGTATTATAATAGTTCGAAACCTAAAGGTCAGGCGGGTACTACATTGGTAAAACAATTGGCTCTATATGTAACGATGCCCTCTCCGTTACAGATGGCAGCAGACCTGCCGGATAATTATCGCCGTTTTCCCGATGCGTTTCAATTTATTAAGGATGTAGCGGTGGATTGGAGCAATTCTTGGTATCTGGAAGCCGAACCGGGTGATTATATCACAGTGGCTCGTCAAGCCAAAGGAAAACAAGAGTGGTATGTAGGTGCTATTACCGACGAACATCCTCGTACGGCAACTATTCCTTTCTCTTTCTTACCCGAAGGAAGGAAATATATTGTTACCGTTTATGCAGATGGTCGGGATGCAGACTGGAAAGATAATCCGCAGAGCTATGACATCCGTCGTGGCATAGTAACGTCAAAGAGTGTGCTGCGTCAACCTCTGGCAAGTAGTGGAGGGGTGGCTATCAGTGTTCGAGAAGCAACAAAAGAAGAGGTAAAAGGATTGAAGAAATTATGAAGCTTGTCCGTACATAGTAATTATTATGTTGCGGATTTAATACAAGCATTTAAGAATTAAAGTTAGCAATTGGAAAGGCATAGTCCGTGAGGATTGTGTCTTTTTTCGTAAATTATTCGTCATTTCTTATTTGCTTTATTATAATTTTTCTATATTTATGCCGTTATGGCGAATTGTTGACAGAATAGGAAAAGAATAGACCATTTAGGTATGAATAGAGAATGCTGGGGATTTGACATTTTATCATTCTTTAATCAAAATATAACCGTAAAATTTAGCTGTTTTGAAAAGTTTTCTTATATTTGCGGTGTTATTCATTGACATTTTGTTTGAATAGCGTAAAGTCAACAAGGTAATAACCTTTAAAACGTAATATTATGAATATCGAACGTATCATGGCCTCTTTAGAGGCAAAGCACCCCGGCGAGTCTGAGTATCTTCAAGCCGTAAAGGAAGTTCTTCTTTCCATCGAAGATATCTATAACCAACATCCTGAGTTCGAGAAAGCGAAAATTATAGAACGTCTGGTTGAACCTGACCGTATCTTTACTTTCCGCGTAACGTGGGTGGATGATAAAGGTGAAGTTCAGACGAACCTCGGTTATCGTGTGC
>OGDA01000313.1_pt1 | contig 32478 bp, 32 predicted proteins | sample 1570281 | NCBI WGS metagenome assembly OGDA01 (sample SAMEA2582184, study PRJEB24529) | metagenome
CTACCACCTCCCCCTACGGGTACTCCTCCTTCCCGAAGGAGGAGAATGGAGATACCACCGACTATAAACTGTCAAGTCATTATTTTACCAATTCACCTTATAATCAAATTTTTTTTTTTTGTTTCTTTGTCTCTTTCTTTTGTTTCAAGACAAAAGAAAGAAAGTTGTAACACAAATGTAACAAGTATGACATCCCCCTGCAACCTCAAACTCCGTCCTTTGCAGGCGGAAATAACATACACACATTTATGGAGACAATTTATTTATGCATTATCATTTTCCTCTTCGTACTAGCCATATTCGACCTGATCGTCGGTGTGAGTAACGATGCGGTTAACTTCCTCAATTCGGCGGTAGGTGCCAAGGCGGCTTCCTTCAAGACCATCCTGTTTATTGCAGGCATCGGCATATTCATCGGAGCATCGCTCTCTAACGGCATGATGGACATTGCCCGGCACGGCATCTACCAACCCGAGCACTTCTACTTTGCAGAAATCATGTGTATCCTGCTTGCCGTCATGCTCACCGACGTTGTCCTGCTGGACGTATTCAATTCAATGGGAATGCCTACCTCCACCACCGTATCCCTCGTCTTCGAGCTGCTGGGAGGAACCTTCGCCCTCTCCCTCATCAAAGTCCGTAACAGCGACACCCTCGGGTTGGGCGACCTGATAAACACCGACAAAGCCCTTTCCGTCATCATGGCGATATTCGTATCCGTGGCAATCGCCTTCTTTTTCGGTATGCTCGTCCAATGGCTGGCCCGTGTCATCTTCACGTTCAACTACACGAAAAAGATGAAATACAGCATTGCACTGTTCGGAGGTGTGGCCGCCACCTCCATAATCTATTTCATGCTCATCAAAGGACTGAAAGACAGTTCCTTCATGACCCCCGAAAACAAGCAATGGATACAGGACAACACTTGGATGCTTATCAGTGTGTTCTTCGTATTCTTCACCATACTAATGCAGATCCTTCACTGGCTGAAAATCAATGTCTTCAAAGTAGTAGTACTCATGGGTACTTTCGCCCTCGCCCTCGCCTTTGCCGGCAATGACCTTGTGAACTTCATCGGCGTTCCCCTCGCAGGTTTCTCGTCCTTCATGGATTTCACGGCCAACGGCAACGGTAATCCGGACGGATTTCTGATGACCTCACTGCTCGGCCCCGCCAAAACTCCGTGGTACTTCCTCATCGGCGCCGGCGCTATCATGGTCTACGCCCTTTGCACCTCCAAGAAGGCACACGCGGTAATCAAAACTTCCGTCGACCTCTCCCGTCAGGACGAAGGCGAAGAAACCTTCGGAAGCACCCCGATAGCCCGTACAATCGTCCGTTTCAGCATGACACTTGCCAACGGCATCTCACGCATCACCCCGGACAGCACCAAGAAATGGCTGGACACCCGCTTCCGAAAAGACGAAGCGATCATCGCCGACGGAGGTGCTTTCGACCTCGTCCGCGCCTCCGTGAACCTTGTCCTTGCCGGCCTGCTCATCGCACTGGGAACTTCGCTGAAACTCCCGCTGTCCACCACTTACGTCACTTTCATGGTAGCCATGGGTACTTCGCTCGCCGACCGTGCCTGGGGACGTGACTCAGCCGTTTACCGTATCACAGGCGTACTGAGCGTCATCGGCGGTTGGTTTATCACTGCCGGAGCTGCCTTCACGATCTGTTTCTTCGTCGCCCTCGTGCTGTATTTCGGTGGAAATATTTCAATCATTGCCCTCATCGCTCTGGCAGCATTCATCCTGATACGCAGCCAGGTGATGTATAAGAAACGCAAAGCAAAAGAACAAGGCAACGAAACTCTCAAACAACTGATGCAAACATCGGACAGCGAAGAAGCGTTGCAACTGATGCGCAAACATACCCGCGAAGAGCTTTGCAAAGTTCTCGAATACGCAGAGACGAACTTCGAGTTGACCGTCACCTCGTTTATCCACGAAAACTTGCGGGGACTGCGCCGTGCCATGGGTTCCACAAAGTTCGAGAAACAACTTGTCAAGCAGATGAAGCGCACGGGAACGGTAGCCATGTGCCGCCTCGACAATAACACCGTGCTCGAAAAAGGGCTGTACTACTATCAGGGCAACGACTTTGCCAGCGAACTGGTGTATAGCATTTCCCGCCTTTGCGAACCGTGTCTGGAGCATATCGACAATAACTTCAACCCGCTGGACGCTATCCAAAAAGGAGAATTCAGCGATGTGTCCGAGGACATTACTTACCTGATTCAGCAATGCCGCAAGAAAATGGAGAATAATGAGTACAACGATATGGAAGAAGAAGTCCGCCGTGCCAACGACCTCAACGGACAGCTTTCGTTGCTGAAACGCAAGGAGTTGCAGCGCATCCAAAGTCAGGCGGGCAGTATCCGGGTCAGCATGGTTTATCTGACAATGGTTCAGGAGGCACAGAACGTGGTGACTTATACAATCAACCTGATGAAAGTAAGCCGGAAATTCCAAGTGGAAACGGAAATGCCGTAAAAGTCAGACGGAAATGTTACAGAAGTCTCAGACAGAGATGTTACGATGAAATATATAAAAACACACAAAAGAGGGTTTATTCAAAGTGCAGAATTACTAAGTCATTTTTAGGTTGGGGAACCATAGATGTACAATGAGAGATAAACCCAAAAACAGGCAGAGGGTGACTAAACAGTCGGAAGTTTTCAGATACTCTTGACTTTTAGTCACCCTCTTTTTTTGTCCGTTCCACCTGCCCGCTTTCGCTTGGTGGAACTACGTGCGGGTGGCACGTTTTCGTTTTACGTCATACTTTTCTTTCTTTTTTCCTGCCGGTCTCTCTTTTTTTCTGCCGGCTGCTAGTCCTTCTCCGTCTTTCCGTTTCTCCGGCGACGGAAGCGCAGAAGCGCTTCGAGAATATCAAGCAGTTTTTCAAGAAATAGTTTCATCTTTTTCTTTTTTTAAGGTTAATAATTCGTTTAGACAGACGGGTCCGGCGTTACGCCACCGCCACCGGGTGTGTTTCCGCCGCCGGGTTTGTCATCGCCGCCCGGATTTTCCGTATCACCGTCGGCAATCAGACCGGCTGCTACGTCTTTGACGTGTACAAATTCCACTCCGGCAGTCAGTGCGCGGGTCGTGTTTCCGGCAGACCGGGTGTACTCTGGCGTGAACTGACAGCGCAGCGAAACGATTTGCGAGCTGCTGACTTTGCTTTCCTGTTCCACGCCTTTTCCGCAGGCTTTGGCAACCATAGTGAATGTTCCCAATCCTTCGAGACGCACTGTGCGGCTATTGAGCAACTGTTCGCGCATCACGGACATCAGATTCCGAATCACGTTGTGCACGTCGCCCGCCGTCAACGAAGCCTTTTCGGCAATCAATTCCGCCATTTTCTGCGTGTTGACCGTTCTCCCGATTTTCACCAGGCGGGGATAAAAGAGTTTCTGTCCTTCTTTGTTGGCAAGCGTTGCCTGGTAAGGTTTGTAAATTAATGGCATACTACTGTTTTTCTTTCTTTTTAATGATTAATGGATCAATTGTCTCTGTAACCGATTACGCCGACAAAAGTAAACGGGCCAAAGAAAGGCGGGAGACACGATGTGACAAGTCGTGACGGGAGAGAGCAAGTTCAAACCGTTTCGCACAAATACTACCTGTAAGTACTTCTGTACAAAGAAGTACCAGACAACAAAAAATCACGTACCTTTATAACCGAAACGAATAATCCAATAAAAAAGCAGTAACAATGAAAACAACTACCACAGAAACTTCAATTCCGGAAGAGAAAACAACCTCCACCCGCATACAAGCATACAGTAAAAGTCAACTAGCCGCCCTCTACCTGCCCCACATCCAGCCTGCCTCTGCCCGCCGGACGCTCCGCAGCTGGATTGCCAAAAACACGGAACTGCAAGCGGCACTCACCCGTTCGGGATATACCGGAAAAGCAATCCTGTTGACTCCTGCACAAGTCGGGCTGTTCTTTCGATTTTTGGGAGAGCCTTAGAAAGCTCTCCGGTACCGGACGAACCCACATCGAGATTGATATACTCATATTCGGGACACATAAGGCAACGTGAACCAGAAAGTGCTGCCCTCGGCAAGCGTCCTGCGCAGCCATATCACGTACCATTTTTAACCAAAAACAATATTCCCAACCCGGATAGAACGGCTGTTCATCTCCGGGTCGGGAATATCTTCATTTCACAATGTACGGATTTGCGAACGAGTAAACCGGTAGAAACAAGCGTTTTCCCGGCAGAAGATTATACCAAGTTCTCACAGTACTTATCTTATTTGAACTCATCATCAATATTTCTGCGTTCATTGTCGCCCACGGGTTCCTTCTCTCCCTTTTTAAATACCGTCACATCCTTTTTGAACTTAATTTCGATAAAAAACTTTCTATTCCCTTCGAGATAGAAATGTACCTTTGCGGCGTTTCCGACCAGATAAAGCAGCATCGTTCCCAAGAGGACGACCAAATGGTTGGCGTTGACACACTCATTGGAAAGACACTTGACCAGTTTGAAAATCGACGACCAGCTAGCCGCCGTTTTCTGCGTTCTGAACGAGAATATACGTCTGACCGTTGATATGGAGGTGTCTGTTTGTTTGGCAAAATAAACCTCTTTGTAATTGTTCTCATAAGAACAAATTTTCACCTCGTCGATTACTTTTCCTTTTTCCTGCCAGTCTTCTTCGTCGAAATCACTAGATCTTCTCCGATTCCTCTCATGCTTGTTTGTACCCGTTTCCACTTTACTTTTAGCTGCGTTTTCAACTACATTTTCAACACTTGTTTTAGCTCCATTGTCCACAGTATCAACTGTTTCACTAGATAATTGTTTTGTCATCATAATTAATATTTCGTAAATAATGCCGACAAATATCGGATATTATTTTTAACATTATGCGTCACGCGTGACACTTTCTTACTTTATCTCCTAAAATAACTCAAACATGAACCCTTTATGTGTTACCCTTCCTCTACCTTTACCGACGAAATCAATGAAAAATAATTGAATATAATGACCGAAATTAAAAAAAATCATTCCCTCCGGCGGATACGACTCATGAAGCGGGCCGCCGTTATTCGTCAAAACAATGGCATGGACAAACGCGAGGCACTTGTCGTTGCGCATCAGATAGACGTTTTAATTCGCAAAATGTACTTAGCTAGCGTCAGTTTTTATTATACCAAGCAGGACGGAAGCATCCGTCACGCCGTAGGAACGCTCACCGGATACGAACATTGTTTCCACCGCCCGTATACGCCACGGCCGGAAAACACGTTCGTCGTCTACTACGACCTCGAAGCCAAAGGCTGGCGGACATTCCACGCCGAAAATTTCCTCCGTGCCGAATGAGGACGCCCGAAGAACGCAAAGAGTGGGAAAGGCTCTGCCGACAATACAACGTAGATTCGCTCTACGAGGCGATCGAAGGCTGCCGGGAGGAACTGGAATTCCTCGTCCACTGCGCCGAACGCCTCGAACCGCTGCCGGACGATGACACGCCGGCACTCCGCCCCCGCCGCGCAACGATTGCAGACCACGCCGTTTAACACATACAGTCTGCGCCGTTTCTGTGTGCACGAAACGCCGTTTTATGAAGACAGGAAACGCCGTTTCTCTTTCCGCATCCGGCGGAGGAGGACTATTTTTAACAAAGCATAATTTTATTAACATTATAAACAACATCAAGTATGGAAAACTGGAGATTTATCAAAGAAAACAATGATTATATGGTGTCGGACCACGGGCGGATCATGAGCCTGAAGAAACCTCAAAAAAAGATATTGAGCAGCAGTCTCCTCCACAATGGTTATGAGGCTATATACATCTATCAGAAAGGGATTCATGCCGCGCGCTATGTGCACCGACTGGTAGCGGAAACGTTTATCCCCAACCCTAAAAAACTCCCGCAAGTGAACCACCTCGACGGAAATACGCTCAACAATCATGTGTCCAACCTCGAATGGTGCGACGCCTACGACAACTTGATGCACGCTATCCGCACCGGGCTTCGTCCCGTTAACGTGCCGCGCTCCATTCCCTGCGCCGTGACGGACGAAAGCGGGACGATCCTCCACCCGTACCCTTCCATGAGGTCAATGGTGAAAGAGGAAAAACTGAACAGCGCACAATACAGCTGGTTGCAACTGAAACTCACGCATCCCGAACGGGTACGGCTGCATACGATGCGGCGGTGGCACCTGCCTTATCTGCCCATTCCTCCCGATTGCACCCCCGTCCGCCACTCCGTCACCCGGCAATATTACCGGCTCCTGTCCGCCGAAGAGGCCGCCGCACTGGGGTTCAGCTACCGGAGCGTCCGAAGGGAGAAAGGCATTCACTTAATTATCAGCAATTTAAAATAAACAAAAGAAAGGAGATTTTCAAGATGAAAGACGCTATTATCATTCACTGTTCCGCCACCCGTGCGGAACAGGACATCACCGCCGCCGACATCGAAAGCTGGCACCGTGCCCGCGGATTCTGGACGATCGGTTACCACTATGTCATCCGCCTCGACGGAACAATCGAACCCGGAAGAGACGTCACCCTCGACGGCGCACATTGCATGGGGTGGAACAAACGGGCAATCGGCATCTGCTATGTCGGCGGACTGGACAAGGACGGTCGCCCCGCCGATACACGCACCGACGCGCAACGCACCGCACTCATCCGACTGGTGAAGGCGCTACGGCTTGTCTTCCCCGGTGTGAAGCAGGTGCTCGGACACCGTGACACCAGCCCCGACCTCAACGGCGACGGCGTTATCTCGCCCAACGAGTACATGAAAGCCTGTCCGTGCTTCGATGTTCAGAAAGAGGGATTCTGAACTGAGTCGTACACATCGGTGTCCTCTGCGATGAAATTCAGGGTGCCGCACCCACGAAACCCGAACTAATCATTAATTTTTAATTCAATCCAAATGGCCCGTATTTCCAAATCCGGTTTAGATTATTTTCCACTCGACGTCAATTTCCTGCAAGACAGAAAGGTACGACGTATCTCTAGCCGTCACCACGCAGCAGGGATTGCCGCGCTCACTTCACTGTTCTGCCTCATCTACAAAGAAAAAGGGTATTATGTCCCGTGGAATCAGGACACATTGTTCGACGTTGCACAGGAAGCCTGTTGCGAGGAGGCGGAAATGCAGGCCATTATCGACGACTGTCTGGCGGTGGGATTATTCGACCCTCATATATATAAGGTGTATAGCGTACTCACTTCACAAGTTATTCAGGAACAATATCACAAAATTATCACCGACAGCCGGAGAAAATACAAATTACCGTTGGAACATTTCTGGCTAATCACGGACGGAGAAACGGAACAACAAAAGGACGAATACGGAAAGGAAAACAGCATAGCAAAAAGTGAAAACGAAAATAGAAACGGAAACCGAGCGGGAACCGGAAACGGAACTGTCAGTGATGCAGCAGTAAATGATATCTATGCTACAAAAACAGGAATTAATGCAGCAAAATCTCCCGAAATTGCTACAACAATCCCACAAACAAAAGAGGAAACAGACACCAAAGGTAAACAGGAAACGGAGAAGGAAAGAGATAGGGGAACTGAAACCAAAGCGGAAAGAGATAGAGATAGAGAGAAAGAGATAGAAAAAGACAAAGAGACAGAGAATAGGCGGAAAGCCGGAAAAGAGACCGAGAATGAAATGCCGCCCGTGCCGTCAAACGGCGTTTTTCAGGCTCCGCCTGTCGTTGTAAGTGGTTTGTCTTTTGGAAATTTCGGAAATTATTCTGAAATAAAAGAATGTTATTCTGAAGAAAAGGGAACTTATCCTGAAGTAATAGAGAATCCTTCCGGAGAAAAAGGGAATCCCCAAAGAGATAACGGAAGAAACAGCATTCCCCCCCAAGGAGTAACCGCCGGAGGCAGCTCCGAAACTCTCCTGCACATGAACCTTCAAACAATCGGCATCCGGAAAGAACAGACCGTGAACGCAATCACCGCCCTCGCCCGACGCAAAGAACTGGGCGGACCGGGAGGTACTTTATGGAAGATTCTCAGCAACGAATACCGCCCCACCCTGCTCAAAAAAAACGAACCGGGAGATTACATCCTCTGGGCCCTTAATCATCCGACGGAATTTGAGAACACCTACAACGGGACATTGAAGAAACTGGTGAGAGGAAGGTGACGCGGGTGCAACCGCAATCACCTCAACGTTCCGAAGCCCCCTGTGCTATGAAAAAATCGGTTCTTCTTCAAATTTGGTGGTTATTTAGCCAGTCGGTGGTATCTCCATTCCCCTCCTTCGGGGAAGGAGGGGTGGCTGAAAGCCGGGGTGGTAGGTGGATACACAATGCTGATAATAAATGACTTACGCATTCACCTACCACCTCCCCCTACGGGGACTCCTCCTTCCCGAAGGAGGAGAATGGAGAATACTATCAACTATCAAATTATTGTTGAATACTATCGACTATCAAATTATTATTTTCTCAATTAATTTTACCACCAAATTTGAAGAAGAATCAAAAAATCCCATAGTTGCCCCCTGTATGAAAAAAGAACTCTAATAATCCACCCCTATAATGAAACAAAACTCTAACAATAAACGGGAACGAAAAAAAATAAACGGGAAGAACAAAAAATAGACCGACCGTAAAGTCCGCCTATTTCATTTTTCAAGTGCGCCTTGTGATACCCTATTTCTACTAAACGGTACCGGTCCCGCAGTTCTACCCTATTTATTCTTTTTAAGTATCTATTCTACCATTGCAAGTCGGGTAAGTATTTACTTAGGGTGGTACGGAGAATACTCAAAGTGATCGGTTTCACCAACACTTCGGTAGCTCCCGCCTTCATCGCGTTTTCCTTGTCGGAGCTGAAAGCATAAGCTGTCTGCATGATAATGGGGATTTCCGTATTCGACTCACGAATAATCTTCGTAGCCTCCAGCCCGTTCATCAACGGCATTTTGATATCCATTAGTATGGCACTCGCTCTATGTTGGTGTTCTTGAAACAACTGCACCATTTCTTCGCCGTTCTTCGCCCATTCGATATCACATTTTTTACCTATGATAGCTTTAATCAATTTAAAGTTGCTGTCGTCGTCCTCAGCCACTAAAATGAGGGGTCTCAGTACACTCGTTTGTTCACTTTCCATATTGTTATTATATTGCTTTTTTTATTTGTCATTTTTGGTTAATATCTCTTTTCAGCCCGCAAGGTATAAAAAATATTCATATATTTCGCTATCTTTGCGCCTCAAAATAAAAGAATAATATGATTTCTGTTGACGGACTGGCCGTGGAATTTGGCGGCACGACCTTATTTAGTGATATTTCTTTCGTTATTAATGAAAAAGACCGTATCGCCCTTATGGGAAAAAACGGTGCGGGTAAGAGTACGCTGCTCAAAATTCTGGCAGGTGTACGGCAACCGACGCGCGGCAAGGTTTCCGCACCCAAAGACTGCGTTGTGGCCTACCTGCCCCAACATTTGATGACGGAAGACGGACGGACAGTGTTTGACGAAACAGCGCAGGCCTTTGCTCACCTGCACGAAATGGAGGCGCAGATCGACCGTCTGAATAAAGAGCTGGAAACGCGGACGGACTACGAAAGCGACAGTTATATGGCTCTCATTGAGGAGGTTTCCGCCTTAAGCGAGAAGTTCTATTCGATCGATGCCACCAACTACGAGGAAGATGTGGAAAAATCGCTGCTCGGCCTCGGGTTCACCCGCGAGGATTTCCAACGGCAGACGAGCGATTTCAGCGGCGGCTGGCGGATGCGCATCGAGCTGGCAAAGCTGCTGTTGCAGAAACCGGACGTGCTCCTGCTCGACGAGCCGACGAACCACCTCGACATCGAATCTATCCAATGGCTCGAAGATTTTCTGATCAACAACGGCAAAGCGGTGATTGTCATCAGCCACGACCGCAAGTTTGTGGACAACATCACCACCCGCACTATTGAAGTGACAATGGGACGTATCTACGATTATAAAGTGAATTACTCCCAATATCTGACCTTGCGCAAAGAACGTCGCGAACAGCAACAGAAGGCTTATGACGAGCAGCAGAAATTTATCGCTGAGACGAAAGAGTTCATCGAACGCTTCAAAGGAACGTATTCGAAGACGTTGCAAGTGCAGAGCCGTGTCAAGATGCTGGAAAAGCTGGAACTGCTGGAGGTAGATGAGGAAGATACTTCCGCTTTGCGGTTGAAATTTCCGCCTTCGCCCCGTTCGGGAAGTTATCCGGTGATTATGGAAGGTGTCGGCAAAACGTATGGCAATCACGTGGTGTTCCGCAACGCCAACCTGACGGTGGAACGCGGGGACAAGGTTGCCTTTGTCGGGAAGAACGGCGAGGGTAAATCTACGCTCGTGAAGTGTATCATGAAGGAAATCGAACACGAGGGGACACTGACGCTGGGCCATAACGTACAAATAGGATATTTTGCACAAAACCAGGCTTCGCTCATGGACGAAAACCTGACGGTTTTCCAGACGATCGACGATGTGGCGAAAGGTGAGATCCGGAACAAAATCCGTGATTTGCTGGGTGCGTTTATGTTTGGCGGACCGGAGGAATCAATGAAGAAGGTGAAAGTGCTTTCGGGCGGGGAACGGACACGTCTGGCAATGATTAAATTGTTGCTGGAACCGGTCAATCTCCTCATTCTCGATGAGCCCACGAATCACCTCGACATGAAAACCAAAGATATTCTGAAACAGGCGCTACTCGACTTCGACGGCACTCTGATCGTTGTCTCCCACGACCGTGACTTCCTCGACGGACTGGTTTCAAAGGTGTATGAGTTTGGCAATCAGAAAGTGACGGAACATCTTTGCGGCATCTACGAGTTCCTTGAAAAAAAGAAAATGGATTCGCTGCAAGAACTGGAAAAGAAATAAAATAGCCGGTAGTATCCCTTTATTGCCGGTAGTATCTCTTTCTCTTTCTTCCCGAAGGAGGAGGGTTCTTCTTCAAATTTGGTGGCAATTTAACCAGTCGGTAGTATTTCCATTCCCCTCCTTCGGGAAGGAGGGGTGGCTGAAAGCCGGGGTGGTAGGTGGATACACAATGCTGATAATAACTGACTTACGCATTCACCTACCACCTCCCCCTACGGGGACTCCTCCTTCCCGAAGGAGGAGAATGGAGATACCACCGACTGGTTAAATTACCACCAAATTTGAAGAAGAACAAATAATAAAAGATGTTATCGGCTTTTAACGGAGAAAAAGTTTTTGTATCTTTGTAACGTTCAAATAATCAAGCTGAAGCCGATACATATCCAAAAGAAAGGATGAAAAGGAAGAAACGATATATAGTAACATTGCTGCTTTTTATCAACATTATTATGTTGACGGCAGCCGTTATTCCTCATCATCACCACCCCAACGGAGCGATTTGCATGAAACAGGACTTGCCCGTAGAACAGCAATGTCCCAAACATCATCATCATCCGGCAAGCGACTCATGTTGCAGCAGCGAATGTATGACGCGCTTCCACTCTCCCATTCCTTCCTTCCACACAGATAGCGGACCGGACTATGTGTTCATCGCCACCCTGTTCACGGACGGAATCATCGAACATCTGCTAAAACCACAAGAGAGACGGGTCAAGAACTATTACGTCTACCGAGACTCGCTGCACGGGACAAACATCCCCCGTACCACCTCTCTCCGCGCCCCTCCCTATTCTGTTTTCGCGTAAGACCAACGTGAATGCAAACTTGTTGCATCCGCGTCACCCTATCTTTGTAACGTAAAAACAGTAAATTTTAGTAGGAAAATATCATTTATGAAAAAACTTATTTTTATGGGAATCCTGGGCTTATTCGCTTTAGGAGCCTGCAATAACAAGAATACACAAGGTCATGAAGGACATGGCCATAGTACCGTCACACACAACAACGATGAACACAACCATGAAGCGGAAGGTCACGACCATGAAGCAGAAGGACATACCCATGGAACAGAAGGAGAATGCAACGGCGATCATAAACATGATGCGGCCGACAATCACCAAGGCACTGCTGCCGGACACGATGAAACTGCCGAAGCCGCCCACAGCGACGAAATCATCCTCCCGAAAGCGAAAGCCGATGCTGCCGGAGTGAAAGTAAGCATTGTAGAACCCGCCCCTTTCCAACAAGTAATCAAGACCAGCGGACAGGTATTGGCTGCACAAGGCGACGAATCCGTCGCGGTAGCCACTGTGGCAGGTGTTGTCTCATTCCGCGGAAAGGTGACGGAAGGCATGAGTGTAGGCAGCGGCACTCCGCTAGTGACCATTTCCTCGCACAACATCGCAGACGGCGACCCGGTGCAACGTGCCCGCATCGCCTACGAAGTGTCGAAGAAAGAATACGAACGGATGAAAGCGCTTGTCAAAAACAAAATCGTATCCGACAAGGATTTTGCACAGGCAGAGCAGAATTACGAGAATGCCCGCATCAGCTATGAGGCGCTCGCAAAGAACCATTCGGCAATCGGACAGAACATTACCGCTCCTATCGCCGGCTACGTGAAAAGTATTCTGGTGAAAGAAGGGGATTATGTCACAATTGGCCAGCCATTGGTCAGCGTGACACAGAACCGCCGCCTGTTCCTCCGTGCCGAAGTGTCGGAAAAGTATTACCCGTATCTCCGTACAATTAATTCCGCCAATTTCCGGACACCATATAATAATAAGGTATATGAATTGGGAGCATTGAACGGCCGGCTTCTCTCGTTCGGCAAAACAGCGGGAGACAACTCTTTCTATGTCCCCGTAACTTTTGAATTTGACAACAAAGGCGACATCATAGCCGGTTCGTTCGTAGAGGTCTACCTGCTTTCCTCCCAACTGGAGAATGTCCTTTCCCTTCCCCGCACGGCACTGACCGAGGAACAGGGAATCTACTTTGTATATCTGCAACTTGACGAAGAGGGATACAAAAAGCAAGAAGTGACTTTAGGCGCCGACAACGGCAAAAATGTGCAAATCCTCACCGGAATAAAACCGGGCGACCGCGTAGTGACGGAAGGAGCTTATCAGGTTCGTCTGGCAAGCGCCAGCAACGCAATTCCCGCACACAGCCACGAACACTAAGCGGCAAGGCGCCGCAGCCGGATTGCTTTGCGGTGCATCTATCTAATTTTTTATCACTCAATTGATGAATTATCATGCTTAACAAAATTATACATTACTCCCTGCATAACAGGTTGGTCGTACTCTGCGCGGCTTTCCTCCTGCTCATCGCGGGTACCTACACTGCCATGAATACCGAAGTTGACGTCTTCCCCGACCTCAACGCCCCGACGGTGGTTATCATGACCGAAGCCAACGGTATGGCAGCCGAGGAAGTGGAACAACTCGTTACCTTTCCTGTCGAAACAGCCGTAAACGGTGCTACCGGTGTACGCCGTGTCCGTTCTTCGTCCACCAACGGCTTCTCCGTTGTCTGGGTGGAATTTGACTGGGGAACAGACATCTACCTCGCCCGCCAGATTGTCAGCGAGAAACTGGCGGTAGTCAGTGAATCCCTCCCCGTCAACGTGGGCAAGCCGACGCTGGGCCCGCAATCTTCTATCCTGGGCGAAATGCTGATTGTCGGTCTGACCGCCGACTCGACCTCCATGCTCGACCTCCGCACGATTGCGGACTGGACGATTCGCCCGCGCCTGCTGTCCACCGGAGGGGTGGCACAAGTAGCCGTGTTGGGCGGAGATATCAAAGAATACCAGATTCAACTGGACCCGGAACGGATGCGCCACTACAGCGTTTCAATGGGTGAAATAATGGCTGTCACCCAAGACATGAACTTAAACGCCAACGGTGGCGTACTTTACGAGTTCGGAAATGAATATATCGTGCGTGGGGTACTTTCTACCCCGAAGGTCGAGGAGCTAGGCAAAGCAGTCGTAAAAACTGTAAACACTTTCCCCGTCACACTGGAGGACATCGCCGACGTGAAAATCGGCCCCAAAGCTCCGAAACTGGGAACCGCTTCCGAACGCGGCAAACCTGCCGTACTAATGACAGTCACCAAACAGCCTGCCACTAGTACCCTCGAACTGACCGACAAACTGGAAGCCTCTCTGAAAGACCTCCAAAAGAACCTGCCTGCCGACGTGAAAGTGTCTACTGATATTTTCCGCCAAAGCCGTTTCATCGAAAGTTCGATCGGCAACGTGAAGAAGTCGCTTTTTGAAGGCGGTATTTTCGTGGTGATCGTCCTGTTCCTGTTCCTGGCAAATGTACGTACAACGGTGATCTCGCTGGTAACACTGCCTATCTCACTGCTCGTCTCCATTCTTACGCTGCACTATATGGGATTGACTATCAACACAATGAGTCTCGGTGGTATGGCCATTGCTATCGGTTCACTGGTGGACGACGCGATCGTGGACGTCGAAAACGTGTACAAGCGCCTGCGGGAGAACCGGCAGAAACCGGAGGCCGAACGGCTCAGTACACTGGAGGTGGTATTCAACGCCTCGAAGGAAGTTCGTATGCCTATCCTTAATTCAACGTTGATTATTGTAGTCAGTTTTGTCCCCCTGTTCTTCCTGAGCGGAATGGAAGGAAGAATGTTGGTCCCGCTGGGCATTGCGTTTATCGTGGCGTTGTTCGCTTCGACGGTTGTTGCGCTGACGCTGACCCCGGTACTTTGCTCGTATCTGCTGGGCAGTAACAAGACGAACAAGGAACTGAAAGAGTCATTCGTAGCCCGTTGGATGAAAGGGGTTTACGGGAAGGCACTGACTTGGGTACTGGCCCACAAACGGGTGACTTTGGGAAGTACAATCGGACTGTTTGTGGTCGCTCTCGGTGTGTTCTTCACTCTCGGACGCAGCTTCCTGCCTTCTTTCAATGAGGGCTCGTTCACAATCAACATCAGTTCGCTGCCGGGCATTTCGTTGGAAGAAAGCAACAAAATGGGACATCGTGCCGAGGAACTGCTGCTGACAATTCCAGAGATACAGACGGTAGCCCGCAAGACGGGACGTGCCGAACTGGACGAGCACGCGCTTGGCGTGAACGTCTCGGAAATCGAAGCTCCGTTCGAGCTGAAAGACCGTCCGCGCAACGAGCTCGTTGCCGAAGTGCGCGAGAAACTAGGAACGATCACCGGTGCAAATATAGAAATCGGTCAGCCTATCAGCCACCGAATCGATGCCATGTTGTCCGGTACAAAGGCAAATATCGCCATCAAACTTTTCGGCGATGACTTGAACAAGATGTTCTCACTCGGCAACCGGATAAAGGACGCTATCGGAGATATACCGGGCATTGCCGACCTCAACGTGGAGCAGCAGATCGAGCGTCCGCAATTGAAGATTCAACCGAAACGGGAGATGCTTGCCAAGTTCGGGATTACCTTGCCGGAATTCTCGGAATATGTCAACGTTGCCCTTGCAGGAAAAGTGATCTCGCAGGTTTATGAACAGGGAAAGAGCTTCGATCTCATCGTAAAAGTGAAGGATGACGCACGGGACGAAATGGAGAAAATCCGCAACTTAATGGTAGACACCAACGACGGCCGCAAAGTGCCTCTGAACTACGTGGCGGAAGTGGTTTCGGCCATGGGACCGAACACGATCAACCGCGAAAACGTGAAGCGCAAAATCGTGATTTCCGCCAACGTGGCGGACCGTGACCTCCGAAGTGTGGTAAACGACATCCAAAAGCGTATCGATACGTCTATACAGCTCCCCGAAGGCTATCACATCGAATACGGCGGACAGTTTGAAAGCGAACAAGCCGCCAGCCGGACATTGGCGCTGACGTCATTCATCAGCATTGTTGTCATCTTCCTGCTGCTTTACAACGAGTTCCGCAGCGTGAAGGAATCCGGCGTTATCTTGTTGAACCTGCCGCTTGCACTGATCGGCGGTGTTTTCGCACTGGTCATCACGACGGGTGAGGTCAGCATTCCGGCAATTATCGGGTTTATCTCCCTGTTCGGCATTGCGACCAGAAACGGTATGTTGCTTATCAGCCACTATAACCACCTCCAAAAAGAGGAAGGACTGAACGTATACGACAGTGTCATGCAAGGCTCGCTCGACCGTCTGAACCCGATTCTTATGACAGCGCTTTCGTCGGCACTGGCACTGATCCCGCTGGCGCTCGGCGGCGACTTGCCCGGAAACGAAATTCAAAGTCCAATGGCCAAAGTTATCTTGGGCGGACTTTTAACCTCTACGTTCCTGAACGGTTTCATCGTTCCGATTGTTTACCTGATGATGCACCGCCGGCCTACCGACGCTGCACCGGAGCAAGAATCCCTCGCGACACCCTGCTAATCATCAGCCAGACGTAATAGAAGAAACAAATAAAAGAAAAAGTATGAAACGGATTATCATTATAAGTTCTTTTGCTGCCACTGCACTCTTCACCCTGACGGGGGGTGTGCAGGCACAGAACAGCATAGAACAGGTATTAAAAAATATAGAAACGAACAACAAGGAGTTGCAGGCGAACGCCCAACTGATTACCTCGCAGAAACTGGAATCCAAAACGGACAACAACCTGCCCGATCCTACCTTGTCCTACGCTCACCTCTGGGGAGCAAAGGACAAAAACGAAACAATCGGCGAACTCGTCGTTTCGCAGAGTTTCGACTTCCCCAGCCTGTATGCCACGCGCAATAAACTGAACCGGTTGAAGGCAGGGGCTTACGACAGCCAGGCGGACGTATTCCGTCAGGACAAACTGTTGCAGGCGAAAGAAGTCTGTCTGGACATTATCATGCTCCGCCAGCAGAAACAAATTCTCGAAGAAAGGCTCCGCAACGCGGAAGTACTCGCTGAAATGTATGCCAAACGTCTCCAAACCGGAGACGCCAACGCCCTCGAGACGAACAAAATCAATCTGGAATTACTGAACGTCCGCACAGAAGCCTCACTCAACGAAACGGCGCTCCGCAACAAAATGCAGGAACTGAATACGCTGAACGGCAATATCCCGGTGGTCTTTGAAGAAAGCCGGTATCCCCTCACTCCTTTTCCCTCCGATTACCAGATCTTGAAATCGGAAGTGCTCTCTGCCGACCGTACCCTCATGGCGCTCGGCAACGAAAGCCTCGTTGCCCGGAAACAAATAGCGGTCAACAAATCGCAGTGGTTGCCGAAACTGGAACTGGGATATCGCCGGAACACAGAAACGGGCACACCTTTCAACGGGGTAGTAGTCGGCTTCTCTTTCCCTCTTTTCGAAAACCGGAACAAGGTGAAGATTGCGAAAGCACAAGCTTTGAACATCGACCTGCAAAAAGAAAATGCCACGTTGCAAGTTGAATCCGAATTGTCACAGCTCTATCGTGAAGCCAAAGCACTGCATAACTCCATGGAAGAATATAAAAAGACGTTCCGGTCGCAACAGGACTTGGCATTGCTGAAACAGGCACTCACCGGAGGACAAATCAGCATGATAGAGTATTTCGTAGAAGTATCCGTCATCTACCAGAGCCACCAGAACTATCTGCAACTCGAAAACCAATATCAGAAAGCAATGGCACGGATTTACAAAAGTAAGTTGTAGGCCTTATCCGGCCTTTACAACACGCGGATCTTTTCCGGCAAATACCCGCTACGGATACGCCATTCCTGCGGATAAAGATTATTAGCCCGGTTGCCGATATTCTTCACAAAACCCAGAGGAATATTTCGATAAGTGAGCAAAACATACCCGCGAGGGGCTGTCGCCGGCAAAGTGACAGCCTCTTTCCGCAAATAAGCGATTGCTTGTTCATAACTCACCGCCTCGGTTGCAAAAACATCCTGCCGCAGAAGAAGGGCACTCATGGCCAAGGCATGGGCGGGAATCAGATCTTTTCCTTTCACCTCGCCAACCGAAACGCCTGCCTGCACCACCCGCAAATGTTGTTTCATGGCAGCCAGTTCGGCTACGCATTGCTGAGGAAACGCATGTATTTCAGCACCTTCTGCCGACAAGACGTACTTTCCGACACACTCATCATTCAGCCATTTTCCGGCCGTTGCCATGTTTTCCTTGGAGACAGGCGAAGAAGAGGCTCCCCCACCTTTCTTACCTTTTTTCCCGGCGGATTTTCCTTTCGGAAACGAATAATAATCGGCATAACTGTCCTCCCCTGCCGTTTCCGGTTTGCGGAGTACGGACAAGAAAAAGCCTTCACCCTTCGTCTTATGCGGGAAAAAGTGATATACGGAAGCCGATTCGCCGCACAGCAGATTTCCTGTGATATTCCACTCTTCCCGAATATCTACCGCCAACGATTCCGCCCCAAATTCCTGCTGAATCCAACGGACATTTTCTTCGTCCTCTTTCGTGTTATATGTACAGGTACTGTATATAAGAATGCCTCCGGGCTTCAGACTCGGCCAAATGTCCGCAATAATCCTCCGTTGCCGTTGCCAGCAAATTTCCACATTCTCCGGACTCCATTCTTCAACGGCCACCGGATCTTTACGGAACATCCCTTCGCCGGAGCAAGGCACATCTGTCAGAATAACGTCAAAGAAAGAAGGCAAAGCCGAAAAATCAGCCGGGTCGTTATTCGTAACCACCACATCCGGATGTCCCCATTTCGTCAGGTTCTCCGCCAAAATCTGCGACCGGTTCCGGATTACCTCGTTGGCAACCAGCAAACTACCTTCGGGCAACACACTACGAGCATGGGTCGATTTCCCTCCCGGAGCGGCACAAAGGTCGAGCATCACCACCGGCTTCGTGACATGCTGCCGGAGCACCTGTTCCACGAACATCGAAGAAGCCTCCTGCACATAATAACACCCTGCATGAAACAACGGGTCGAATGTAAAAGTGAGCCGTTCGTCGAGGTAGATTCCCTCCGAAGACCAGGGAGGTTGAACCGATAGAGCATTTTCCACTTTCAACCGATGAACTTTCAACCGATTCAGCCTAATGCTCACGGGAGGTTCCTGCTGCAAGGCGGAAACCAGTTTTTCGTATTCTTCGACGCCCAACAAAGCGCGGGTATATTCTGTAAAAGAAGCGGGTAAATTCATTTTCATTTATTAATTTGCGCAAATATCAAAAATATTTCGTCTCTTTGCAACTTTCTCGGATACTAACTGCGTCTAACAGACAAAGAAACAAATTAAAAAATAACAAATATGAAACAAATTCTAATAGCATTATTGCTCGCATTCACCACTTCGACAGTAATTAATGCACAAAAACAGAGTAGCATTGAGAAGGATTCTACCGAAAATGTGAAAGTGACCCTTTCGAAAAAGACAGACACCAAGGCGGATGAATCCAACACAACAGTGACGGTGATCGGTGTAGATACAACGGACATGGATACGACGGCGGGCAAGGACGCAAACAGTGTCAGCTCCTCCGGAAGCAGCCACGGAAAAGTTGGTTTTACCTTCGAATCGGACGACAACGCCCTTCCCTTCGGCAATCTCAGCGACATGATCAGTGGCGGGATCCTGTTCTCTATTATCGCAATCGTCGCCGTCTTCGGACTGCCCGTATTTATCTTGTTTGTAATCTTTTTCTTCCGCTACAAGAACCGGAAAGCCCGTTACCGCCTTGCCGAACAGGCCATTGCAGCCGGACAACCGCTGCCGGAAAACTTTATCCGCGAAAACCGGCCGGCCGACCAACGCTCACAAGGCATCAAAAACACCTTTACAGGGATCGGACTTTTCATCTTCCTCTGGGCGATCACCGGAGAGTTCGGAATCGGAGCAATCGGACTGCTTATCATGTTTATGGGCATCGGCCAATGGATAATAGGCAGCAAACAACAGAAAACAGATGATGTTGATCCTTTCCGGATGAACGTTTCCCGGAAAAGAGACATCGACACCCGGAACAATTCTGCTGCCGGAAACAATTTCGGTATCCGAAACGATCCCCCCACCGGAGACAATTTCGACACAGCCGCCCCTTCGGCAACGCAGCAGGAAGAAAGAAACGGAGAAAAGAGCGACGAAAATAAATGAGCCAAATCAACGATATATCGCTAGTCGCACAGGTCGTAGTGTTCAAAAACACTAGGGCCTTCGACCAGTTAGTGAAGAAATACCAGTCGCCCGTGCGGCGGTTCTTTCTCAACCTGACTTGCGGCGACAGCGAATTGAGTGACGATTTGGCGCAGGATACATTCATCAAGGCATATACCAATCTCTCTTCTTTCCACAATCTGTCGAGTTTCTCAACGTGGCTCTACCGCATTGCCTATAATGTTTTTTATGATTATATTCGCAGCCGGAAAGAAATGGCCGGCTTGGACACAACGGAAATAGATGCCATTAACAGTACCGAACAAGAAAACGTCGGGCAGAAAATGGATGTCTACCAGTCGCTCAAAACGCTAAAAGATGTGGAACGAACCTGCATCACCTTGTTTTATATGGAAGATTTAAGCATTGACAAGATCGCAGGTATTACCGGAATACCGGCAGGAACGGTGAAAAGCCACCTGTCGCGTGGAAAAGATAAATTAGCAACGTACTTAAAACAAAATGGTTATGACAGAAATAGACAATGATAAACTCTTGCGCGACTTCTTTACCGAAAACAGGCAGGAGATAGCGGACAGGGGATTCAGCCGCCGTGTCATGCACCACCTACCCGACCGCAGCAATCGGCTGGCACGCATTTGGAACGCCTTCGTCATGGCTGTGGGAGCCGTACTTTTCGTCTCCTTAGGCGGACCGGAAGCTGCATGGGGAACGATTCGGGAGGTATTCATCGGCATGATTAATCATGGAACAACAAGTCTCGACCCGAAATCAATCATTATCGCAAGTGTAGTGTTACTGTTTATGGCTGCGAGAAAAGTAGCTTCATTGGCATAGGCGGTACGGAAATGTTAAGATAATACTATCGACTGTTTAATCAGTCCCCATTATTTTCCTCTTAATTTTTCCCTTACTAATAAAGCTATCCGAGTGTTAAACAATAATAAATCTACCCTTTGTCCCCGATTAGCCCAAACATAGATGTTGTATCTTTGTTGCTCTGTAAACTAAAATAGAGAGAAAAGTTTTGAAATTACGTATATTCATTTTATTCCTGTTCCTGCCTTTATTGCGTGCCCAGGCAAGCGTCATCGACAGTTTGATGACCCACCCCCGGGATTCTATCGGACTCACGAGTGATTCCCTTGTACTGCATTTTTTAGAGGAATCGGGTATACCTATCTCCGATAATAATAAAGTGAAACTGCTGAAAAGCGGGCGGGAAAAGTTTATCGACTTGTTTGAAGCAATCCGTCAGGCCAAGCACCACGTGCATCTGGAATATTTCAACTTCCGAAACGACTCTATCGCCAACGCCTTATTCGCCCTTCTCGCCGAAAAAGTAAAAGAAGGTGTCGAAGTGCGGGCAATGTTCGACGCTTTCGGCAACTGGTCGAACAACCAGCCGCTCAAAAAAAGACATCTCAAGAAAATCCGTGAACAAGGGATTGAAATCGTCAAGTTCGACCCGTTCACTTTCCCTTATATCAACCACGCCGCCCACCGCGACCACCGGAAGATTGTCGTAATCGACGGAGAAATTGCTTATACCGGCGGCATGAACATCGCCGACTATTACATCAATGGACTACCCAAAATCGGTACATGGCGCGATATGCACATGCGCATTGAAGGCGATGCGGTGAACGATTTGCAGGAGATTTTCCTTACAATCTGGAACAAGGAAACCAAGCAGAACATCGGTGGGGAAATTTATTTCCCTCAACATGAAGACAGTACAAATATCGTTGTCGCTATCGTAGACCGCACTCCGAAGAAAAACAGCCGTATGCTGAGCCATGCATACGCCATGTCGATCTACTCGGCACAAAAAAACGTACATATCGTCAATCCTTATTTCGTGCCGACTTCTTCTATCAAAAAAGCGCTCAACCGGACAATCGACCGGGGAGTGAACGTAACAATTATGGTTTCGTCCGCCTCCGACATCCCTTTCACGCCGGATGCCGCACTTTACAAGTTGCATAAGTTGATGAAACGGGGGGCAACAGTTTATATGTACAACGGAGGATTCCACCATTCTAAAATAATGATGATCGACGACTTGTTCTGCACCGTCGGCACCGCCAACCTGAACAGCCGCAGCCTCCGTTACGACTACGAGACGAACGCTTTCATCTTCGACAAGAAGACAACGGCGGAACTGAACACCATGTTCCGCAACGACATCGAGCACTGCACACAGTTGACACCGGAATTTTGGAAAAAGCGCTCGCCATGGAAGAAGTTCGTCGGCTGGTTTGCTAATTTATTCACGCCATTTTTGTAATTTTGCACAAAGAGGATGACTAAAAAGCCAATAGTATCCCAAACTCTCCTCCTTCCCGAAAGAGGGGATTGGAGAGGATACCGACTTTTAAGCACAGCCTTGCAAATGCATTAACGCTTTGATAATTTACTCATTATGAAACAATATCTCGATTTACTGAACCGTGTGTTGACTGAAGGCACGGAGAAAAGCGACCGCACCGGTACCGGAACGATCAGCGTGTTCGGTCACCAAATGCGCTTCAACCTCGACGACGGCTTTCCCTGTCTCACCACCAAGAAATTACATCTGAAATCAATCATATATGAATTGCTGTGGTTCCTCCAAGGAGACACGAACGTGAAATACCTGCAAGAACACGGTGTCCGCATCTGGAACGAATGGGCGGACGAAAACGGTGATCTGGGACATATCTACGGCTACCAATGGCGTTCGTGGCCCGACTACAACGGCGGATTCATCGACCAGATCAGCGAAGCGATAGAGACGATCAAACAAAATCCGGACTCACGCCGGATTATTGTCAGCGCATGGAACGTAGCGGATTTGAATAACATGAACCTCCCTCCCTGTCATGCGTTTTTCCAGTTCTACGTAGCGGACGGACGACTGAGCCTCCAACTTTACCAACGCAGCGCCGACATTTTCCTCGGCGTGCCTTTCAACATTGCTTCATACGCACTGTTGCTGCAAATGGTAGCGCAGGTGACGGGATTGAAGGCCGGAGACTTCGTTCATACATTCGGTGACGCACATATCTATCTGAATCATCTGGAACAGGTCAAACTGCAACTGTCCCGCGAACCGCGTCCGTTGCCGCAGATGAAAATCAACCCGGATGTGAAAAGTATCTTCGATTTCAAATTCGAGGATTTCGAACTGGTGAATTATGACCCGCATCCGCACATCGCAGGTGTGGTAGCAGTCTGACCCCGGCACGATGCAGACGGAAGAATATCAAACGAACTTAATCTGTATGAGTAAAATATCTATTATAGCGGCCGTAGACCGCCGCATGGCTATCGGATTCGAGAACAAACTCCTTTTCTGGTTGCCCAACGACTTGAAACGTTTCAAAGCACTGACCACGGGAAATACGATTGTTATGGGAAGAAAAACTTTCGAATCACTCCCCAAAGGCGCCCTGCCCAACCGCAGGAATGTCGTTCTGTCTTCAAATCCGGCTGCGGAATGTCCGGGAGCGGAAGTATTCCCTTCACTCGAAGCGGCTCTGCAAAGTTGCAAGGAGGATGAACACGTATATATCATCGGCGGCGCAAGTGTCTACCAACAGGCGCTTCCCTTTGCCGACGAACTTTGCCTGACGGAAATAGACAACACCGCACCGGAGGCTGACGCCTTTTTCCCCGAAATCTCGCCCGCCGTATGGCACGAAAAAAACAGAGAAGCTCATCCTGCGGATGAGAAACATCTCTGCTCGTATGCATTTGTTGATTACGTAAAAGCGTAAAAAACAATTATTACAACTTATTAATCTTCGTCTTCTACGTCGACCATAATCGGCATCTGCCGTTTAATGGCTTCGTGGAAGGAGATTAGCGTTTCGGTACGCGCCAACCCCAACGGTTGCAGCTTATCGTGGATAATGCTCAGCAAATGGTGGTTGTTCTTAGCATAAATCTTGATAAACATATCATATTTTCCGGTGGTGAAATGACATTCTACCACTTCCGGAATCGCTTCCAAGGCTTTTGTCACCGAATCAAAGGACTCGGGGTCCTTCAGATAAATGCCGATATAAGCGCAAGTCTCATATCCTATCTTTTCAGGGTCGATCACATATTCCGAACCCTTTAATATACCGAGATTAGTCAGCTTCTGAATGCGCTGATGAATGGCCGCGCCGGAAACGTTACAAGCTCTCGCTACTTCCAGAAAAGGAATACGCGCATTGCCGGCTATTAACTTCAGAATCTGCTCATCTAAACTATCTAATTGATGATGTCCCATATTTGAATCAAATTGTTTTAATCGACGAATCTTTTATGCAAAGTTAGCGATTTTCCGGCAACAAATACTATAATTTATTACTTTTATTTGCAGAAAGCGGATAAGTCAACAATAGTTTGTACCTTTGTGGAAAACATAAATATACTATTTATATGAAACAATTTTGCTGTACACTGCTTTTTTTCCTTGCCACTCTGACAAGCTACGCGCAAAATTTTGCGGACTTTTTTCAAGATAAAACACTACGAGTGGATTACATTTTCACCGGAGACGCCAACCGTCAGGCGATCTATCTGGACGAACTCTCACAACTGCCTTCCTGGGCCGGACGACAACACCATTTATCCGAACTTCCCTTGGCGGGAAACGGGCAAATTATCGTGAAAGACGTTGCCACCGGACAATGTATTTATAAAACATCCTTTTCTTCACTGTTTCAGGAATGGCTGTCGACCGATGAAGCCCGGACAACCGCCAAAGGATTCGAAAATACGTTTCTCCTGCCTTTTCCCAAGAAAACGGTAGAAGTAGAAATTACGTTATATTCGCCCCGTAAGGATGTTATGGCAAACTTCAAACATATTGTATCGCCCGAGGATATTTTAATCCACAAACGCGGCACATCGCACGTCACCCCGCATCGTTATATGTTGCAAAGCGGCAGCGAGAAAGACTGCATTGATGTCGCCATTCTCGCCGAAGGATATACGGAAAAGGAAATGGATGTTTTCTATCAGGATGCGCAACGTACCTGCGAAAGCTTGTTCTCACACGAACCGTTCCGGTCGATGAAACAGAAATTCAATATCGTCGCCGTAGCCAGCCCGTCTACCGACAGCGGCGTAAGTGTCCCCCGTGCAGACCAATGGAAGCAAACTGCCGTCCACTCGCATTTCGACACGTTCTATTCCGAACGTTATCTGACTACCAGCCGGGTGAAATCGATCCACAATGCGCTGGCGGGAATCCCCTATGAGCATATTATTATCCTCGCCAACACGGATGTATACGGCGGAGGAGGAATCTACAATTCCTACACGCTGACCACTGCGCATCATCCCATGTTCAAACCGGTGGTCGTCCATGAGTTCGGACACAGTTTCGGTGGACTCGCGGACGAGTATTTTTACGAGGATGATACGATGACCGACACTTATCCGCTGGATGTGGAACCGTGGGAACAGAATATCACAACACGGGTGAACTTCGCCTCCAAATGGGAAGATATGCTCCCTCCACACATACCGGTACCTACTCCGGTTGCCCAACAAAAGAATTACCCGGTAGGCGTGTATGAAGGAGGTGGTTATTCATTCAAAGGTATTTATCGCCCGGCGTACAACTGCCGCATGAAAACCAATGAGCATCCCGAATTTTGCCCGGTCTGCCAACGCGCAATCCGCCGGATTATCGAATTTTATGTGCCATAAAGAAATAACGTTTGTCAAACTTAAAAACCCAAGCCTTTATGATTAAGCTTCAACCGATCAGCACATCGGATTTACAACATTACAAGTTTATGGAAGAACTCCTCGTTGATGCATTTCCACCGGAAGAATACCGTCAATTGGAAGAGTTACGCGAGTATACCGACCGGACGGGCAACTTTCATAATAATATCATCTTTGATGATGACCTGCCTATTGGGTTCATCACGTACTGGGATTTCGACCGCTTCTACTATGTAGAACACTTCGCCACCAATCCCGCCCTGCGCAACGGCGGATACGGGAAACGGACGTTGGAATACTTGTGCAACCACCTGCAATTGCCTATCGTCCTGGAAGTAGAACGCCCCGTAGAGGAAATGGCAAAACGCCGTATTTGTTTCTACGAGCGTCAAGGATTCACCTTGTGGAAAAATGACTATTATCAGCCGCCCTACAAGCCCGGAGATGATTTTCTTCCGATGTATTTAATGGTGTACGGTGACTTGAATCCGGAAAAGGATTACGAAGATATAAGACATAAGCTCCACACTGTTGTTTACGGGGTAAAGGAGTAAAAGTAAATCAAAGCAAAGCAAATCAAAGCAAAGTAAAACAAATCAAAGTAAAAATCAGTAAGACTCCGGTTAAGAGATTGACCGGAGTCGCTTTATAAATACATATTCTTCTTCAATTTTAGTGGTAAGGTTGATTGGGAAAATAACAATTTGATAATTGATAGTATCCACCACTCTCCTCCTTCAGGAAGGAGGAGTACCCGTAGGGGGAGGTGGTAGGTGAATGCGTAAGTCGGTTATTATCAGCATTGTGTATCCACCTACCACCCCGGCTTTCAGCCACCCCTCCTTCCCGAAGGAGGGGAATGGAGATAGCACCGACTGGTTAAATTACCACCAAATTTGAAGAAGAATCTAAATATACAAATAAAAAAAACTGTTCCCAATAAAAAAAGGAGGGCTTCCAATTCAGAATTGGAAGCCCTCCTTTTTTATATATCAAATTAACTATTTATTTCTCACCACGTTTAGTAGCTGAGTAGTTAATCTTCAAAGCGTATGACTTTCTAAGAGCATTTTTTACGTCAGTAACAATACCCATTTTAGTCTTCTGGTCTACTTTCAGAGACACAGTCATTTTGGCAGCGTCACCCTCACTCATACTAGCACGTTCCTGGAAGATGAAGTCCTGTACTTCGCCCACTTCAGCATAGCTGTCGTTGAGCTGAATACGGCTTTCAGTACCCATTTTCGCACGATATTCCTGAGTCGGTTCGCCCACATAAATGAATGTCACCAATGATTTCTTCTCCAGTTTTTCGAGTTCAGTACCTTGCGGAAGTGTAAACTGCACCTTTAATGTTACCTCACGCATTGTTGTTACAATCATAAAGAAGAACAACAAGGTAAAGATAAGGTCAGGCAATGAAGAAGTATTCAAAGCCGGCATTTCACGTTTACCAGTCTTATTAAATTTTCCCATTACTTACTACTTTTTTTCTCCGTATTTTTTAGGTTCTGCTTCAGAAATTCGTTGCGGATAGATTTCACGAACTGCCTTTTGCTGTTCGTCACTCAACTCCGAGTATTTAACTCCGAATTTTTCTGTTGCTAACTCGTCTCTCAATTCATTATATGCAGCCACCAATTCGTTCTGCACACTAATATATGCCTGATAAGAAGATCCACGGTCGTTCTGCAAAGAAATTACGTGCTTGTCATTAACCATATATGTACCGAAGAATTCCACATTCTTTTGTGTCTTTTCCGGCATGTTCTCTGCGTTATTAACGTTAGCAATAAATTCTTTGGCTTTCTGTCTCAACTGATCAACTCCGATATAATCATTTCCGCACATCAAAGCATCATCTTTATTCAGATAAACCTGCAGGATGTTACGTTCTTTAATCTTATCGGTAGTATCATCATTCTGTTCTTCGGGTGGTGGAGGCAAAAGTCTTGCCAAACCACGGTCCGTATCCATTGATGTCGTAATCAAGAAGAAGATCAGCAACAAGAAAGCGATATCCGCCGTAGAACTTGAGTTAATATCAGGAACTTTTCTTTTTCCTTTTGCCATTTTAATTACTTATTTAATCGAGTATCCTCAATTGATTACGATAATTTTTTCTTTATACCACTCACAATGATTGCAACAACAGTCACAAACAACAAAATGTAAATAGAATAAAGGAACATATCAGTCAGTTTCAGCCAGAAATAAACGTTATCTGTACCTTCATAACCCGGGATATTCATCGGCGTACCGCTACCCATAGCCCAAGCTATAATTAAAACAACAACCAAAAGAACCAAACCAAGCAAAGATTTGATAGCAGAAGCCGGATTATCTTTTAAAGCTGCACCAAATTGGAATACGGCAGCAATCACAGTAGCTGCGATAGCGATACCAAACAAAGCATACATCAAATAGAGTAAGGCGTCTGTTTGAGCCGGCTGCCACATTTCGGGATCTACTCCCGGAATCACTGCATCGCCCGTAGCGTCTCCTCCAAAGAAGAAGATACCCATTACGATGAGGATAATGGCAAACATCGCATACAGTGCGTAGTACGATGCCTTATATGTTAACTTACTCATTTCAAATTATTTTTTGTATTTCAGATCATATTTGATTACCATGTCAAGCAAAGAGATAGAAGAATCTTCCATTTCGCTTGTAAGAGCTTCAATCTTAGAAAGTACGTAGTTGTAGAATACCTGAAGAATCAAAGCAACGATCAAACCGAAGATAGTTGTGATCAAAGCGACTTTCATACCACCTGCTACAACCGTCGGAGAGATATCACCTACCTGCTGGATTTTATCAAATGCCTGCACCATACCGATTACAGTACCCAAGAATCCGAGTGACGGAGCCATTGCGATAAACAGTGTGATCCAAGAACATCCTTTTTCAAGGTAACCAGCCTGTACGCCACCGTAAGATACAACTGACTTCTCAACTACATCGATACCTTGATCGATTCTCATCAGACCTTGGTAGTAGATAGAAGCAACAGGACCTCTAGTGTTACGGGCAATGTCTTTAGCAGCTTCAACATCTCCTTTTTCCAAAGCAGCTTCGATAGATGCCATGAATTTCTTTGTGTTGATTTCAGCCAAGCTCAAATAGATGATACGTTCGATACAGAATGCCAAACCAATCACCAAAGCGATTGCTACCAAACTCATGAAAGATGCAGTACCTTCGATGAATTTAACTTTGATTTCCTTGTGAATACCACCTTCTTCTGCAGCAGGAGCAGCAGCTGTAGTAGCTTCAGCAGCAGGAGCAGCTTGTTGTTCAGTTTGTTCTGCTGCAGGAGCGTCTTGAGCCTGAGCAAGTTGAATTGAGCCAAATGTAAAGGCCCCAATCACAGCAACAATTGCAAATAACTTTTTCATTGTGTGTCTAATTTTTAAGATTAATTAATTGATTATTATTTATTGTATTTACTTCACATTTCTCTTTTCATTACGCGGAGAGACGGGGATTCGAACCCCGGATACACTTTTGGCGTATACACGCTTTCCAGGCGTGCCTCTTCAACCACTCGAGCATCTCTCCCTCTGTGTTTTCAGCATTTTCAGCTACAAATGTATTCTTTTTTTTCTTTTCAAGAAGCATTCTCCCCCTTTTATCTTGAATAAATACTGCAAATTAATATAATTTAAAACCTTTCGAACCTTATTTGCGGATTCCGAACACTTTTAACGCATTCACAGAAGTGACCTGTGCCACATACTCCGGATCCCTCTGATAAATATCCGCCACCTTCATGAGTGTGTCTCTCACATTGGCACTTTCATTCCTCTTTCCCCTGTTCGGCACGGGAGCCAAATAGGGAGAATCGGTTTCAAGCACAATGCGCTCTAAAGGAACAGTCGTCAATGCCTCCGGCAAAGTCGATTTCTTGAAAGTTACAACTCCATTGATACCTAACATAAATCCTTCAAATTCCAACAATTTCGCCGCTTCTTCCGATGTCCCGGTAAAACTATGAAAAATGCCGGTTAATGGGGTATTTTTATAGGGTTCCATTACCTTATATATATATTCAAACGCTTCTCTTGAATGGATTACAATGGGAAGACCATATTCCAGCGCCCATTCTATTTGCTTTTCAAAAACCAAGATTTGCTCTTTCAGAAAAGTCTTGTCCCAATAAAGATCAAGACCTATTTCTCCGATAGCCACAAACTCACGGGAAGTCGACAAGTATTTGTGAACAATCGCTAATTCCTGTTCATACGATTCATTGACAGAAGTAGGGTGCAGTCCGATCATCGGATAGCAAAATCCCGGATAATCCCTACAAACCGACAACATAGCATCAATGGTCGTACTGTCTATATTGGGCATAAAAATATAGGAAACTCCCGCTTTCTGCGCACGTTCCATCACCAATGGCAGGTCTTCGGTAAATTCTTCAACAAAAAGATGAGAATGAGTATCGATCAACATGATATTTCTTTTTCTTCTTTTATTTTTTCGCTGGAGCGATAATAATATATCAGTCCATAGTCGCGGCATTTTTCTAATCGGGTATCATTGGGAGTGACATCCTGGTATTTGGCTTCTACCTGATTCCAGATATCCAAAATCAATTCATCGGCACGGTCACGCATAGACGCCAGTTCATCAAGACTACGATTGGTTAATGCCTGATAGTTCTTCTGCCGTTCATAGCTTTCCAGAAAAATATCATAATGCACTTTTACGCGTGCAATAGTCGGATTATAAATAGGTATGCCACCTTGAGTGGTCCTTAATTGTTCGCCTTCGATTATTTTCTTCCCCCACTCTACCAGAGAGGCTTCACTCAACAGGTCCGGTACGGTATTGGAAGCAGGCAAGCCATATAACTCTTTATGTGCCACCTTGATTTCATCACGAAGCACTGCCAAATTGAGCACCTGAATAAAATGAGAGATATACAGCCGGGCAGTCTTCACATTCATCTGGTGTTTACGGCTGGCACGCGACTGATTATCGTAGCACTGGGTATAATAAATTTGCGCTGCCTCAAACCGATGCAAAAAGTTACGCGCTTCAAATAATGTCTTCAATGTAATAGCCAAGTCACGCACATTATACATCTCTCCCTTTTCGACAGCCGCTTTCAGCGCCCGAACTCTTGCTTGATCTGTATTTGGTAGTCGTCTATAAGGCATATCTCCGATACTTAACTACATTTCACGATACATTAATAATTTCACCAGATTCTTCAGTTCTTTTTTTCTGTCTTCCGCAACAGCTACCGCCGCTAGACTTTCCATAGCGAACGTATAATATTCACGCATTTTGCTTTCACAAATATTGCGGATATTCAACTGATTATAGATTTCAGTTACCGCTTCGATTTTTTCAGAAGGTTGAAAAGCCTCCGCATTCAACCAACGATTCAATTCAGCATGCTGCTTTTCATCCGCACGGTTCAGTGCTTTGATAAGCATATATGTTTTTTTATTGCAGAGGATGTCTCCACCTATCTTCTTCCCGAACACTTCCGGATCACCATATACATCCAACAAATCATCCTGTAACTGGAATGCTACTCCAATATGCATTCCAAAATTATATAGATTTTCTGCATCTTCAGCAGTCGCTCCTGCCAGAATTGCACCTATTTTAAGACTACCCGCAAGCAACACGGCTGTTTTCAAACGAATCATTTCAATGTATTCGTCTTCTGTAACGTCACAGCGAGATTCAAATTCCATATCCAGTTGCTGTCCTTCACAGATTTCGAGTGTAGTCAAACTGAATAAATCCATCACTTCTTTCAGGTGTTCCGGTGGACAACCCGTCATATACCGAAATGCCAGAATCAACATAGCATCTCCCGAAAGTACAGCAGTATTATCATTCCAGACCTTGTGCACGGTAGGTTTCCCTCTGCGCACATCCGAACGATCCATCAAATCATCATGCAACAAGGTGTGATTGTGGTAAACTTCAATCGCAGTGGCAGGATCGTATATAGACGCAACATCCTCCCGATACAAGTTATATCCCATCAACATTAATACAGGACGTATCCGCTTCCCACCCAGAGAAAGGATATATTCAATCGGTTCATAAAGTCCTTTCGGCGTCCGGGTAAACTGGATTTCAGAAATATGATTATTTATCTTATCGAGTAATTGAGAAGCTGTAAACATGATGAATAAAAAAATTAATGAATAAAAAGAGGCTGCCGAAAGCAGCCTCTCCATTTATAGTGTTACAAATTACTGCAATCTAAACATCACAGGAACTGTAAATTTAACACGTACCGGTTTTCCGCGCTGCATACCTGGTTTCCACTTCGGCATGGTATTAATCACACGGAGGGCTTCTTTATCCAGATACGGGTCGACGCTACGTACAACCTTCGCATCTACGATACTACCGTCTCTGTTAACAACGAACTGTACGATAACACGTCCTTGAGTTCCGTTTTCCTGTGCGATAGTCGGATATTTAATATTTTTTGCCAGATACTGCATCAAAGCTGCTTGTCCGCCCGGGAAGTCCGGCATATTTTCTACAACCTCGAAAATAGTCTGTTCTTCCGGTTCTTCTTCAACCACTTGTACAGGCACATATTTTACTTCTACACGAGCTTGATTATCTTCATTGATAATAGTTGTTGTTTCCTCAATATCAGCTTTATCATCCACAATCTCCAGCAATTCTGCTACCTTTGGAGCTTCAGGTGGTGGTGGAGCTGCTTGTTCAGGGGTTTCGGTAATAGGAATAATTTCCTCTTCAAACACGACATCGGCTACTGCCTGGCTTGTATCAATCTTCACGTCACGCTGGGTCCATTCGAA
>OGDA01000326.1_pt1 | contig 31184 bp, 29 predicted proteins | sample 1570281 | NCBI WGS metagenome assembly OGDA01 (sample SAMEA2582184, study PRJEB24529) | metagenome
AGTCCGGTCATCTGATCTGTCTCCGACTGTTTCAGCAGTTTCACATTGACTGCTTCCATCTCCCTGCGGCTCTCATTTGCACGTTCGAGAGAACTTCTGACATAAAGCATGTTGACGATCATATCTTTGTTCTCGCGCTCCATGATCTCGGAAAGCTCATAATACAGACCAGCTGCCTGCAGATAACCTGCATTGTCCTGATTCTTGCGGTAGCCTTTGATCTTAATGGAAATGACTCTGCGCTGCAGATTGATCACACCTGAATCTTTCACGATCCGATCCAGCTTCTCAACGATCATCCACAACACATCATCCCGGCCGATCTCCAGCATCAGCCCGCAAAAATCACAAAGGTCGTCAAACACCTCCATGATCTGCACATTTTTATTGATTATTTCTACAATCTCCTGAATCTGTGCATCTCGTCTCACATAATTGTGGATCAGATGATAATACCTTGCCTTCAGGCAGTCCACATATAAAATGTCTATGTCCTCATAATAAGACGCACATTCCGCATCCAGTTTTTCTATATAAGCATGTGTCTTATCTAACATCCCCTGCAGCATATAGCAGCGTGCCAGATTCACGTAACTGGCCATCAGTCCGACATAATTTTCCTTCACATCCGGATTACTTCTGCAGTATGAATAAGCCTTTTCGAAATAACTTTGCGCCTCGTGATACACACCATTTTCCATGTACAGATTACCAAGATTCTGCATAATGCTGATCTCCATCTTAGTAATCCCATATTTGCGGCAGTAATTCAATCCTGTCAGATAGTAATCCATCGCTGCAGACACATTTCCCTTGTTGACAGAAGAGATTGCCATCAGGTTGTAAGACCTTGCGATCAGCTCCCACTGTCCGGTCTGTCCTAGCAGATGGATTGCCTGCGCAATGTTGCGGAACATGTGCTCCACATCATTCAGCAGATAGTAAGTTTCCCCACTGTAAAAATATGCAAAACCAAGAAGTGCCGCATCTTTATGTTCCTTTGCATACCGTTCTATATCAAGACAGCATTTGAGTGTATGCTCTGCGTCCTTTCCTCTGCTGTTCAAAACTTCCTGTTTCCATGCGTTTACCACGTCATTTGATCCATGAACTCCCATGCAGTCTCTTCCTTTCTGCCTGTTTTCGGTATTTCAATAAAATTTATTATAATCCAGAAATTCCGTGTGTTCAAGAAAAAGGAAATTTTTGCTATTCAAAAAATTCGATCGGATCGACCGGTACCCCATCTTTTCGAAGTTCAAAATACAGGTTACTGCCCTCAACCGAATAATATTTTGTCGGTTCCGTCACATAACCGATCACATGACCTGCCTCCACATAGTCTCCCACTGCAAACTCCGGTTCCTTAAGCTGTCCGTAGACTGCGAGATACCCATCCCCCAAATCTTCTGTCACGGTACATCCTGTCACTTCATTTGTCTCAATACTCTGGATTTTTCCTTTTGCTACCGCATAAACTTTGCTGTTGACATCCCCGGCAATGATGACCGCCGGATTGTATTTGTACTGGTCTAACGTCGCAAAATACACCGTCGAGTCCATGCTGTAATCTAAGATCACATTTCCTTCCATCGGCCATAAGATGCCATCTTCCGCAGCAAAATGGAGTGCCTGGGAAGTGTTTCCTGTCGGTGCCACCTCTTCCTGTTCACTGTCTGCTTCCTCACTCTCCTTTTCTACCTCTGCTGTCTCTGTGCTCTGTGTCTGCGGTTTTAAAATAGAAGCAACCTGATCTGCCTCTGTCTCTTCCTCCATTGCCACATCCTGGTTCTCCGTGTCCATCTCTGCTGCAATTTCCTGTTCTAACTGCTTTCTCTCCTGTTCCTGTCCTCTGCTATATAAAACAGTCATGCCGACTGCTGCAAGGATTACCAGCGTGCCTGCGATGATATACTGTTTTTTCTGCCAGAAGGCTGCCCATCCGTGATTCTTTCTCATATTTTTCACCGTCCATTGTTTATTTAGCAGAATACATTTCCTGCTATTAACAATAGTGTTGCCACATTCAGACGGTTTATTCACAGTAATTGGAATCGTTTTTCATTCCACATTTTCCAGCTCTGTGCCGGGAAAAAAATACTGTAAAATTTTTCTGTAATCCTCCCCTTTTTCAGCCATTTTCTGTGCTGTATACTGGCTCAGCCCAAATCCGTGTCCATGCCCCTTCGTTACGATCCGGATCTTGCCCGGTTCCAGTTCTGTCACATTAAAATTTGCGGATTTTAACCCAAGTTCCCCACGCAGTTCCTCTCCTGTGTAGGATTTTCCATTCATCTGCGCCTTTGTGACATACCCGGCACTATCCTTCTCTTCGATCGTAATCTCCTGATCCAGATACAGCACTGAAAGATAATCCGGCGCCTGTGCATCCTCATAACATGCCACACCTGAAAGATAGGGCATATCCGAATCCGGATATAATTCTTCCATATTTCTCGTATTTCCTGCACTCACTGCATGGTATGCCGCATATATGTAATGGTTCCGGTACTGCAGCGTCTCTCCGTCTGTCTCCTGTATCGCCTCCCTTATCTTCCCTTCCGCCTCGGAAAAATAGTCGCCCCACAGCTCCTGTAATTCGCTCGTCGTCATACTCCCCGGAAGTTCTGTCCCCATCTCCTCTGCTGCCTTAAGATTCGTGCGGGCAATCACACACTGGGCTTTGATACATTCCTCCGGTGCATCTGCGCTTATCTCCTTTGCGACAATGCAAAAAAGCATGTCCGCATCCTCCTCTTTTTCCGCTGTCCGGTTTACATTTCCCAGCAATTCTTCCAGCTGCATATTCTGGCAAAAAATGGTGAGAAAAAGTGGTATGAGCAGCAAGAGCAGAAGTATGGTCAGCATCGTGTTTATTCTTTTTGCCAAGTTTTTTCTGTGCATAAAAAATCTCCATCCCATATACAAGTATATGAGACGGAGTCAGCTTTTATGAATCAAATTTTATCCGGAGTTCCTGTGGAAAGTTTATGCCTGACCTCAGGGATTCTGTTGTCTGCAAAAAGTTATGATACACCGATACGAATATGGCAGGTGCTTTCGAATGAAAATGCTCGGCTTGTTGATTTGTCTGATGTCATGTTTGGACTTTCTGATTATTTATGTTCATTCGGAGCTGGACACTTCACGCCAAATGTGCGCCCGGGACAAACTCATTGCGAAAGAATCGTGCAGGAGTTAATACAGCAATATCAGCAGTTGTCCAGTCAAAAATTATCTGAACAGCTTAATTTTTGACTGGTTATAAACAATGCTGATAGCTGTATTTACTCCTGCCAGATTCTTGAGTTGAGTTTGTCCCGGGCGCACATTTGACGCGGAGTGTTCAGCTATGAATGTACATAAACCGTCAGTCCAAACATGACATCGGACAAATTTACACAATCCTCACGAATTTTCATTCGAAAGCACCTGCCATATTCGTATTGGTGTATTTTTACGTTATGATCAGACAACAGAATCTTTGAGGTCAGGCATAAACTTTCCACAGGAACTCCAGACTTCTATTATATTTTGCTGCCGATGATGTTGCTGAGCTGCGCGAACTGCTGAAGTGTCAGTGCTTCGCCACGGATGGTGACCGGAACGCCAAGTTCCTCAATGCTTTCCTGAATCACTTCCTTGGAGAGATGAATCTCCGGCGAATTATTCAGACCGTTCGCAAGCGTCTTGCGTCTCTGGTTAAAAGATGCCCGGATCAGCCTGAACATCAGCTTCTCATTGTCCACCTGCACTGGCGGCTCTTCATATCTCACAAGCTGGATAACAGCACTTCCCACCTTCGGTCTTGGCATAAAACAGTTCGGCGGAACGATCGCAACAATCTCCGGTTTTGCATAATACTGCACTGCAAGAGAGAGCGCGCCGTAGTCTTTGGTTCCAGGTCCCACCTGCATACGGTCTGCCACTTCTTTCTGCACCATGATTGTAATGCTGTCGATCGGCACATGGCTTTCAAATAATCCCATAATGATCGGTGTCGTGATATAATATGGAAGATTCGCCACAACTTTGATCGGCTTTCCTCCGTTTTTTTCCTCTGCCAGCTTATTAATATCTACTTTTAAAATATCATCATTGATGACTTCCACATTGTCGTATGCGCTGAGTGTGTCTGCCAGGATCGGGATCAGATTTTTATCAATCTCCACTGCTGCTACTTCTCTTGCATTCTCGCAGAGATACTGCGTCATTGTGCCGATTCCAGGTCCGATCTCCAAAACAAAATCATCCTTTGTGATTCCGGACTCCTCAATGATCTTCTCAAGCACATGCGTATCGATCAGAAAGTTCTGTCCAAACTTCTTCTGAAAATTAAAATTATATTTCTGTAAAACCTCTATGGTATTCTGTGGAATTCCTAACGTTGCCATATACTGCCTTTCTCTTCAAATAAACGATCTAAAAACTCTGCATACAGGCGGTTAAATGTTTCATGAAACGTAACTGCCACATTTACATCCTGATTTCCAGACATCTGTGCCTCCTCAAAAATAGCAAAGGCTGTCTCATATAAATCCGGGTTTTTGTCATAAAATACTTCCGTCAGACCATCCTGAAAGGCAAACTGCGCCTCCTGGGAAAGATTGTCCTTAAAATCCTCTTTGGAAATGCATCCACCCTCCTCGTAATCGGACAAAAAGATATGTCCGCCTGCGGAGGTCACGAAATCTTCAAATGCCTCTTTTACATCCTCATAAGTTACCGGAACATAATTTTCCTCCCAGTAACGGTCAAATGTTTCTCTATCCGGAAATGCTGCTAAAATATCTTCCATACCTGCGCTCCTTTGTGTTTTCTGCTCCATTTATACTATCATACTTTGCAATCGTTCCGCAATAATGTATACAGGGTTGGCTCTAAGTGAAATTCCCTGCACATGTTTTCCACTTCCGCTAAATATTTTTTCTTCGCAGAGGACGGTAAGACCGGGCGGCGAACCGCACGGATCAAAATATTTTTCGGTGTGTGTTCAAAGTCAATAAATTCCAACAGCTGGGTTTTGTATCCGCAGCACTCCAAAAGATTCGCCCGGATCGCATCTGTTGTCAGCGCTGAAAAACGCTCTTTGATAATGCCATATCTTGTGAGCAGGGAATAATCCTCACTCTGGATCTGCTTATTCACCTCATGCTGACAGCATGGTACGGAAAAAATCATTTTTGCATTCCATGTAATTGCATTGTAGAGTGCAAAATCTGTCGCAGTATCGCAGGCATGGAGCGTCACGACCATATCCACGTCAAACGGCGTCTGAAATCCATTGATATCACCTAGCTCAAAGCGCAGATCGTCATAGCCATATTTTTCCGCCGCCCGGTTGCATTTTTCGATGACATCTTTTTTCAGGTCGAGTCCAAGCATCTGCACTTTCATATGCCGGATCTCTGTAAAATAATAATACATGATAAAAGTCAGGTAAGACTTTCCGCATCCGAAATCAATGATGTGTATTTCCTCACCTTTATATTCCCGGATCGCATCATCGATCATCTCGATAAAACGGTTGATCTGGCGGAACTTATCATACATGGACTTTACCACTTTTCCCTCTCCGGTAAAAATACCCATATCCACCAGCGGAGGTATCACCTGTCCCTCATCCAAAATGTAATTTTTCTTCCGGTTATGCTCTGTGACTGTGTCGGGTGCTTCTTTTGAAGCTTTCGCCCTGAGTGTCACCGCACCTTTCTTTGAGATCAGAAGACTGTATTCTCTTTTCTCATCCCATGCATTTACCTGCAGGAATGTATCATGTATAGCTTCCATCAAATAGCCCTGCAGATCTTCTACGCCAAAATTATCGTGAAACACCTGTTTCTCTGTATACTTTGCCGCCTGATAGCCATCGCCTTTCTTCTCCACCACGATCTTTTTGTACTGGCAGTCTTTCGCCATCGGCTTACTGATAATTATTTTCATGAGCGGATTTGCTGACAGCTTTTCGATTGCCGCAATCCAGTCCTCATTCGCCTCAAATGTCTTTTCTTCTCCCTCTTCATTTGCGAGAATCACAAGACATTTTTCTTTTTCTCCCGGCTGCCGCTCTTCGCAGCCGTATTCTCCATCAAAAATCTGTTTTAGTTTCCACATGATCTATGCTCCTTACTGGGATTCGGAAATACATTCCTGTTCCAGCTTTATTCCTTTTTGTAACATATAAGTGATGAGTTTTCTCTCTTTGTCCGGCAGTTCCATTTTTTCTAACTGCATCAACCGCTTTTTGTCATTCTCTGTCAATGGTTTCGCATAATCCTCATACTTTTTCAATGTTTCAATGTCCATTTGAAACATTTGAAATGGGATCCCTGTTTTTCTTTTCAAGTGTTCTAAAATATAAAATCCGCCTGCATCCAGATCTCCAAAATGATAATATTGTGCATCCGGCAATTTCTGATAAATCTGCATCAACAGATTTCGTCTGCTGTGGTTATGATAACCGCCAAGATAGATCACCAGACTGTGTTCCTGTTTAAAACGGTAAAAAGAAGTCAGATTTTCAATTGTGAATACTTTATCAATCGTCTGATCCGGACAGATATCCGGTACATCCTCCTCACTCCCCACCGCAACAGCAATCCCTTCCGGGAAAGCACTGATATCTGCAGCCTGCTTTCCGGCGCTGTAAATCTGTACGTTTCCCTTCATATACACATAGCCCGGTGTTTTATAAATCTGATACTCCGCAAGAATTTCTTCATTTTCAAATCCTGTCAGTTCTTCATTTTCCTCCCGGAATATTTTACAGATTTTTGGGATCAGTGTCTCGAATACTTTGCTGTCATGAAAATGTTCTATGGAAAATTCCCTGATATAACATTCTTTCCTGTTCTGCTCTACTTTATCTAAAGTGTCAATCAGTTGTTCTGTTTTCCTGTGATCCATAATGTCGAGATATTCTTTTACTGACTGTTCGCTTTCCAGCCGCGTTATCATGCGGGACAAAAAGCTTCTTGTTATCTCACCCTGCGTTTTCTGATAAAACTGCTCCAAAATCTGTTTTGTACGTGCCTCGGCTTCCCTCTTCGGCTTCCTGCCAAGCCTCTCATATGCCTCTTCCACATGATCCTCACAGAGTACAAGCTTCTCGATAATATATCCGGGCTTCTGGTTTTTCCATGCGATTGCGACCAGTCCCTCACGCTCCATCTGTTCTGCGGCTGCGTGAATGGTTTCTATCTCAAGCGAGCTCTCATCGAAATACTTTGGCATCGTCTTCTTATTGAACGGAAATGCAATATGGATCGCTCTCTGGTTTTCTCCTCTGGAGAGCTTACTGTTTTCGTATTTGTCCAATAGATCATTCAATATCTTATTTTCGACCGGATGCATAACGATACTCCTCCACGAAGCTTACTTTATCGTCTGTCAGTACTAATAATGTCTCCTGCATTTTCGGACCGATATACTGGATTTTATCCGGCGGCGCTGCGATCACGATCTGAAGCGGCAGTCTGTTCATAAACTCAAGAACTGCCCCGATCCTCTCATCATCCATATTGTTAAATGCCTCATCAAACATCACCAGCCCGATTGCCTCTCCGCCGATATTATTATTGTACAACTGGACAAAGGATGCGGCTACCGTCACATAGAACGGGGTCTGTGTCTCGCCTCCGCTCTTTTCCTCACAAACCTTAGAGTAAAGAGAATAGCTGCCATCCTCATGTGTGATCTTAATATCATAATCCATATAGGTGCGGTAATCCGGAAAATCATCTAATGCCTTGATCCCATTGTCCTGATCCAGTGCGAGCTTTGAAAATAGTTCATCAATGACTTCCTTATGATTCTCATGAAACAGACCGCTGAAAATGGACTCTCCCTGCACTACATTGAAATCGTCCATGATCATATCGTAATATTTTCCATAGCTTTTGCTCGGCAAATATAAAAATTCATATCTTTCATTGCTGAAGGTGATATCTTTCAATGCCTTATTGAGTTCTCTAAACTCTCCCTGTGCCTGCTTCATATTTTCCTGAAGCTTGGATAAAAACTGTTCCCGGAATTCTTCCTCTGCCGATAATTTTGCTTTTCTTACTTTTTCTTCATAATTCAGAAGCTCGGAGTTCACCAGTCTCTCCTGAACTGCCGCATACTCCGGATATGCTTCTAACGTAGCTGCTGCACCAAAATCAAATGCCGTTTTGTAATCGTACATCGCACTTGTCATTTTCTTATCCGCATTCTCTTTTGTTGTATTATTCGCCTTACGTCTCCGGTCAAAATTCTGCCGGAACTGCTCTAATGTCTTATCACCGGTCTGTTTTTCGTATTCTTTCTTCCAGAGCACGATCTCGTTTTCTGCTTTCTGGGCAATGTCTGTGATCAGTTCATTCTTGTGTATGCACTCATCCTCGCACTCCACAAGCCTGTCTTTTGCATTGCTTATTTTCAGTTCGCAGGCTCCGCTTTCCCTGTCACTTTTGGAAATGTGGCTTTTCAGTTCCTCACACTCTTTCCGCATTTCATCCGCACGGATCTGCTTTTCGATCATGGTCGTATTCTGCTGCAGATTACGGATCTCCGTCTCACATTTTTCAATCTCAAGTCCTGTCCTTTTCAGTTCTGATACAATTGTAATCCTATACTTCACATCTGTATCATCATCCCACTCGAGCCATTGCAGCGTCACTTCCATATGTGTCATACGGTCTTTGCATTCTATTTTCTGCCGGTTTAAATCCTCCTTTTTCTGCAGTGCCTGCTCATACTGGACTTTGAATGCATTCTTGCCGATAAATGGAGTTGTATAGATTTCCGGTCTGATCGCAGATGCGACATGATTCTGATAGCGCATGCAATTTGGTGTGATAGAAACCGGATACTGTTTTAATTCATCCACTCTCTTACACATATGTACCTTACCAAGAACCATATTCACATACCGCTTCGCATAAATACTCTTCGACTCCACAACTGTTGCCAGACTTCCTGCTGGTGCAATGTCATATTCCTCGAGTTTGCCGGAATTGATCAGTCCCACACCGTATGCTTTCTTTTCTCTTCTCAGTTTTTCGTAAATACCAAGGGCAATGTCAAAATGTTCCGGCTCTACCAACACATAAAATCGCTGTGTATTCAGATAGCCCTCCACTGCATTTCTCCATGTCTCATCCGTGATTTCTAACATTTCACACAAAATCCTCGGCTTTGCCGTCCTTCCGATCTTGAGCAATTCCTGCTCCACACGCGACATCAGAAGCTGGACTGCCGAGGGATAGGAAAACCGGTGCTGTTTCAGATTACTGATCCGCTGCTCTGTCTCCTGCAGGTCTGCTGCGATCTCATTCAGCCGGCTTTGGATCTCTAAATTTTTCCTCTGCAGTTTTGTACTCATATGCTTCTTGTAAGCGATCGCCCGGTCAATCAGTTCCTGTGCACTAACAACGTCCTCCGTATCCTTCAGCCGGTGTAGCAGCTCATCATACTGCTTCATGCATTCATCCACATCTGGTATTTCAAGCAGTCTTTTTACTTTCTGTCCTGCTTTTTTTCCGCTCTCTAACAGTCTTTTCTTTTCCTGATATTGTATTTCTTCTTTTTCCTGTAATTCTTTCAGATATTTTTTCTGCTTTTCCAACGTCTGGAAATCTGAGTTGGCGTTCAGTTCCGCTAAAAGCAGTGTGCGGACTTCCTCCTTATTCTCCAGTTCCTTTTTCATGCTGCTGCACTTTGCATTCAGCTGTTCCAGACGGTAACTTTCGCGCCTGATCTCATCCTGCAGAACGCCGATCTGTTCTTTGGTCAGATCCACTGTGCCATAAAATATTCATACATCCGGTCAGATTGTATACAATCCACCACTGCTTTGTGGTGGCATTCGATCTCTGACAGTTTTTCAATCCTGTTTTTCACACCCTCCAGCGTTTTTTCCAGCTCCTGATAGCTTCTTACATTTTCGCGCAGATGATCAATATTGACTTCTTTTTCATCCAGCACATAGGAATAGACAAAATCCTTGATATCATCAATTGGTTTAAATGCCAGTGCCTTTGGAATCAGCTGGAAGAACTTATCCTCGATTCTTCCAAAACGCTGTTTCATCATCTTTTTGCCTTCCGCATTCGTCTTTGCAAATAATTTGATGTTTTTATTGTTAAACGACCTGAATTCTGTGATGGTCCGTGGTCTGTTTCCGATCTTAAACATCTCATCCTCTAACATCACATTGTCCATGAGATAACGCACGACTGTCTCCTGCCCTTCAGTTGCCGAATCGATCACTGCCCCGATGACAAAATACTTTTCCTTGCTCTCCTCATAAAATTCCAATGCGACATGCGCACTGATTTCTCCGGTTCTCTCATAAGGATGATTTTCACGTCCGGTCTTACACCGGATATAACCGGTCAGCTTTCTCTTGCCGTTCTCATGGGCAGCCTTATTAAAATGATTTGTGGAGCAGGTCACAACAAATTGGATTGCATCTAAAAGTGTGGATTTTCCAGCTCCATTTTCGCCGGAAATCAGAGTTGAGTCCCCAAAATCTATCGTAACATCCGAGAAACGATGCCAATTAATCAGTTTCAGTCTGGTCAGCTTCTTCATCTTTTAATTTTCCTTTCCTATAACTGTCAACTTTTTCATAGACACTTTTGATGTCCTCAACCCGCACTGCCATCAGGATGGAATTATAGATCAAAACTCTGGACTCCTCATTTTTCAGATCCGATTCCAGCAGCTCGATCAGCTGATATCTCCGGAAAAGACGAAGCGCATTTCCCATCGTTGTCTTATCGATCATTTTGTCACGGATCTTCAGGCTTAAAAACTTGTCCTGAATATCGCCCAGATTCACAATGACTTCATCACTCACAGACAATTCTCTTTTTTTCTCATCAAACAAAATGCGCAATATCAGCAAAATAACGGACTCATATAATTTTAAATTCTGCCGGTTTGTGTTCAGGGCATTCGTGAGCTGCACCACTCCGTATTCGTCATTCATTTCTAATCTGTAACCAAGCACTCCCAGTAGTTCTTCAAATTTTTCTTTGTACTTTTCTATAAAATAAAAGTCACTTCTTGTTGCCTGATTCTGCCTGCATATGAAACATACATTAATCAGTTTATTACATATTCTGCGGAATTCATCCTGATCCTTCTGCAGCATGCCATTTAATAAATCCATTCTGCTCTCCCTCTGCTATGCGCTGTCAGCGTTTTATGATTGCAAAATCCGGGAAATCAAACTCTCCACTGATTTTATTCGCACCTTCTGCCTTTTCAATCCGATATCGCATCTTTTTTCTGGAACCATACAGTCTGACATAGATCAGCCTGATAAAATCATCCATTGTTTCCATCGGAAGCTCAGACGCATAGATTTTTTCCCTGTCTCCTAATTGTTCTTCTACAAACCGCTCTATCCGTTCCGGGCTTAAAATGCGCTGCATCTTTTCGGTCATCTTCCGAAGCTTTTCCTGCCGGAGTTCCACATCCGGCATTACTTCTGTCAGTTCCTGCGGATGAAACTCTTTCTTTCCCTCGATCGGGCTGTAAAACGATTTCTCATCAATAAAACTGCTTCCAAACAGCCTCACCAGATTGTCCAGATACTCGATCTCATAAATCCCATTCAGATCCAGCTGGCTCTGTTCCATCTGCTCTCCAATGTATAAAAGGATTTCTTTCATCTGTCCTCTGACATCTTCCGTCCCTGCCAGCAGAAACTTTGCACGGTTTACCGCCGCCCTCTGGTATTGTGTGTTTTTCCGGTTGATCTCTGCCAGAATATCATCCATATTCCGGAACGCTTCCACAATCTCATGCAATGTCTGATATACCAGTTCTTCTGCCTGCCCGACCGGTATCTCCCGAATCGCTGCCAACTCTTCCGACGTCTTTGCGATATAACGTGAGCTATGCCCATTTGCTTCCAGCCGCTCTATGATCTCCGGCCGGAACTTTGACACATTGTCTGAAGTCAGTAATCTGTGGTAAGCTTTATCTACAATATTCGTAATATAATCATTAAACAGCGCATTCATAATCTCCGCTACGGTCTTATGCTTTGTCAGTTCATCAATGTAATGCTTGATATTCGAATTGAGGTTCTTTAGTCCTGTGATCAGCATATCCGTATTATCCCGGATCTGCTGTAACACAACAGCCGGATGATCCGTATTGGTCCGCACAAGACTGTAAATGGTATAAATATAGCCCTGATATTCCACCTTTCGTCCGTCTGAAATCTCAAGAAGCGTTTTCATGACTTTTACGGCATAATCATAAAAATTGACTCTCTGCACATAACTCTTATCCGTCTCAACCTCAAGCCAGCCGTACTTCTCCAATAAGCGCAGCATCTCATTTGCCTTTTTTCTGGAATCCATGCCATTTATGTCATCTTCCTCAAATTCCGCTGCCTGATTCTGTTCAAAATAAAACTGTAATTCATCCACAAGGATTTCTCTCTCGATCCCAAAGGAAAGCTGTGCACTCATTGCCTGAAACAACCGGCACAGACAGTCCCAATATACAAGTCTGTTCGGCGATGCCAGCGGTGTGAAAAATTCTTTTGGAATAATACCAAATAATGGATTGGTCTGCTGTGCCTGTGCGTCATCCATATCTGAAACTCCTGTCCTTCCCTCTATTATGCCATGGTGATCCGCTCAATTTTGCAGGAATGTTTTTTATAATCGTCCTTCTTTAACTCTTTGCTCTCATAATTGATCCCAACAAGTATCACTTCGCCCCTGTAATCCTTCAGGCTTTCGACATACTGTTTTCTTTTGATCTGTGTGATCGCTGCTTCCGCTGTCTGATTCCATTTCAGCTCTACAACGATTGCCGGTGTCTGTGTCTATTCCCTTGGAACAAACACCATATCTGCAAATCCTTTTCCTCCGGCAAGTTCCCGGTATACTACATAATTCTTCTTCGCTGAATAATACGCAAGTGCGATCACACATGCCAATGAATTTTCATCATTATAGGCAAGTATGGATGTATTCTCCTGATGTGCATTCTCTATCATCCGGGCAACCGTTTCTTCCTCACCGCGGATTGTGGCTGCAAGCAGCTCTTCGGATTTCCGGATTGCGTCCATAACCGGTTCCCAGCCACCATCTTCAATACAATTAATAAATTCCTTCTGTACTTCCTGATTCGGGATATGAACGGTACATGTATCAAAATCATAAGTCAGATATCCCAGATGTACCAGAAGTGTCAAGACATCATCTGCACTTGCAAATGTAGTCATATCATTCTGAAATTTATCTGGATTTATCTCAATAGAACTTCCCGCAATCAGTCTCGTTACAAGTTCTTTCAAATTATACATATCCATCTGGATATACTTTTTTAATGCCTCATAAGTCTCTGTTTTGGTCCAATAGCTGTCAAAATCATGTCCTGAAAGTGACATTACGACTGATCTCGGATTATAAATCTGTATCCCTTTTAAATCATAACCGTCATACCACTGTTTCATTTTATCATATGACATGTCATACTGCGGGCACAATTCCTGCACTTCCTGCTCCGTAAATCCTGTAAATTCTGCCAGCTCACGCTGATTGGTCATGGAATATTCATCAAACATATTAAGGGCAGAATGTTCTCCATATTTTTTAATCGGAAGGATTCCGGTCATATAAGCCAAAATGCAATAAGGCTGGTTCTTTAACAAATCTCTCAGGAAATTCAGATACAATTTTTGTGCTTCTGTATCTTCCCCTTTTACACGGAAAATGCAATCCCACTCATCAATAATAAAAACAAAAAAGCTGTGTGTCTGTGCATAAATCTCTTCTATCACAGACACTAAGTCTTCTTCGTAGTACGTCACATCTGCAAATTCCCGCTTCAATTCGCGTGTTACTTTTCGTGAAAGCAATTCCAACATCTCATGTATTGTCTCTGTCCGCCCCAAAAACTGCTGGATGTTTAAATGAATGACATTATATTTATTTAAATGTTCTTTAAAACTGCTGTCATCTGCTATTTTAAAATTTTCAAACAATTCCTTCGAATCGCAGCCTTTGCTGTAATATGCCACCAGCATATTGGCTGCCATTGATTTTCCAAAACGCCGTGGTCTGCTGACACAGATGTTTTTATGTTCACCAAAAAGTTGTGAATTTGTAAATTTAATCATCTCAGTTTTATCAACATATATTTTAGAATGAATCGCTGCATTTCGAAATTCTTCATTCCCCGGATTCAAATAAAGTCCCATTTTGACCTCCTTTGCTGTGACGATCAGTCCACGATCAACACTGTCTTTCCTTCAAATGCAAAACCGTACTCTTTAATCTGATCTTCTGTAATTCCCTTCATTCTCAGTTCTTCGCTGTATTTTCTTTCCCGAATCTGTGTGATTGCAGACTGCGCTGTCTCTTCCAGACTTTTTTCTTTTCTTATGCTGCGCACTTTAAATTCCAGAATCACTGCGTTATCCTTTCCCGGATTCTTTGGTTCAAGCATGACATCATATCTTCCAAAACCACTTTCCCGGTTCGATTTCAGATAATATCTGTCCTGCAGATCAACAAGCAATCCTAACACAAATCCATGATAAAACCGTTCCGGTTCTGCTCCCGATGCTCTGTCTCCGGTATCAAAATAACTGAATGTCTGCAAGGCCACCCGGTTCATATATTCATTCATCGCATCCACATCACCGGCAAACATTGCTTTAATAAAGTCGTTGTAATCCGGTCTCGCCATTGCGAACCAGTCATGAATCATTCGATGGAACATCAGTTTCACTTCCAGATTCGTAAGTGCCAGCTGATACTTTGGCTCAGTTCCCTCCGGAATATCCTTGTACTTTTCATAAGAGAGGACTTTTAAGTAACCACTTGCCAGCAGAAGACTCCACACCGCCTGTTCATTACCGTTGAGCTGATCATAAACAATCTGTTCATCAATTTCTGACCATATACACTCTCCGCAAAGCAGCTTTTCGAATTTACTCTTGATATTGCGGTTTCCCTCACGGACTAATTTTGCCACCAGACTGTTTGCACTTGTATTTGCCCAATATGTTGTGTACTGCTGTGAATCAAGATAATTTAAAATTGACCACGGATTATAAATATCTTTATATTCCCCGAAAATAAAACCATCATACCATCTTTTCACTTCGCTCTTTTCACTGTCCAGTCCACACTTTCCCAATGCTTCAAAGACCTCTGGCTCTGTAAAACCAAATGTTGTGGCATATTCATCAGATGTCGTTGTAACTACTTTCAGATTATTCAAATCGGAAAAAATAGACTCCTTGCTCACCCGTGTGATGCCTGTCATAATGCCACGTTCCAATGCCGGATTTGTCTTGAAAGTTGAATTAAAAAGACTTCTTGTAAATGTCACCAGTTCGTCCCAGTAACCATCTACAAAAGCTTCCTGCATTGGAGTATCATATTCATCCAATAAAATGATCACTTTTTTCCCATAATATTTATATAAAAATCCTGATAAATAGTTTAATGACAGCGTAGCATCTACATAGTCCATATGATTCATGATTTTCTTATACAGATTCACTTCTTCCTTAATCAAAGCATTGCTCTCTGTTATAAAATCAAATTTGAAATATAATTGTGCAATAAGGTCGCAGATTTTCTTTTGTGTCAATTCATAGGTTGGTTCTTTTATATTTGCAAATGAAAGACTAATGACAGGATATGTTCCCTGCAAATTGCGGTATTTCTCGTCATTCCAGATTTCCAGCTCCTCAAACAGATCAGATCGTCCCGCATATTCCATTGAGAAAAACTGCTCCGTCATGCTCATGGTCAACGTCTTTCCAAAACGTCTTGGTCTCGTGATCAGTGTAACACTGTCACCACTATCCCACCATTCCTTTAAAAAGGCTGTTTTATCCACATAAAAATAATGGTTTTCTATCAATGTTGAAAAATCCTGCACTCCAATCGCAACATTCACTGACATATTCTGCCTCCTTTTTGCTATCTTTGAAGAAAGCCTTTAGACTTATTATAATCTAAAGGCCTTGTGATCATCCTATGATATTTACTTTAAAACAATCGAAAGGGTCTCGCAGGTGCCATATGAAATGAATATTCGCCGCCCTTCTTTACTTCAGGCTGCATGTTTGCATAATTACGTTCCTTATATGACCAAAACATTTTATTCTTCCGCTTGCCATTTGGCAAAGTTTCATATATTTTATAACAAATGAGATTCTTATCATATAAAAGCTGTAAGGCTTCACTCGCAGTCTCCATAAACGGTGGAATCTTCCGTCCTAATTCTCTTAAATACTTTATATATTCTAAATGTTTTTCCTCAAAAAATTTATAATTGAAATTTCTATGCCCCTGAAAATAATCAAAGAATATACTAAAATTATTATAATCTGAATCATCCATATAAATTAACATATAATCTTTCAATTCGCCTTTTAAATACGTCGAATAATTGGATAAAATACCTTCAAAATCAGAATGTTTAAACTGCGTACCACTTGTTGCATCAACCATCTCGTTTAACATGGTTAAAATATCTCTTGGTTTGTATAAGGAATACCTCAAGAATTCAACAAACGGATTATCTGGTGCTTTCCATTTTTCCTGATATTCCACCTTGTATGGAAAATAATAATTCCAGCATTCTCCCAGTTCATATGAATAATCCTGCTGCTTCATAAAATAATCGTCTGCAATCTTAAATAACTTTGAATCAATATATTTGCGATAAGAAGTTACCCAATTTAACAACACCGAATTATTTCTAAGCTTCTGATTCATATTATGAACTGGCATTTTATACATAATGTCCGGTCGGATCAGCAACATAATTTTGATCTGTTTCTCTTTCAGGAATGATTGATTCATTTCTAAAACTGCATTTACCAGTCCAACCAAACACTCAAAATACTGCTCATTATCAATATCTCTTGGTCTTGCATCAATGCCATCCACAAACAAAATCGTTGGTTTTTTCAAATTAACACTCATAAATGCTTTTTCAAAACCATCTCTTATCTTCAAAAGACTAATCTGAAAACTCTGTTCCACATACTTCTGGGACGTTTCCGCAGATGCCTTAGTTCCAGTTGAAAACAGCCCCTGTTTCATCATCGAATTAATAGATGCAGAGGCATTGTCAACAAATTCAAAGGCATTCACAAATTCCGGTTTAAAAGCATCACTATAAAAAACATCTATTGCCTTCGATAATTGTTTATACTTCATGCTGCTGAAAAAAGTCTCACCATATTCTTTTCTGATCTTTTCTGCAAGAATCAAATAAATCAAATTAATCCATACATCTTTGAAACTTGAAAGTTCCAATGCTTTCTGTCTTTTCATATTAAGAAATCTCTGATACAGCGTATTTTCCACAAGTGAAATGGAACAAAAACTATTTATCTTATCAGATTTCGACATATACACCGAATATGCTGTTTTTCCAGATCCTTTTTCTCCAATCAAAAAATATTTATCCGGTTTGCAAATTTCTTCTACAATATCGTCTACCAAAAATATTTTTTCAAACAGATCTGTATCTTCATTTCCGGCAATGTAGTAATCGTATGCATCACCTTTTACCTGTTGTAATTCCTGAATTTTTTTCATAGTATTTCTTTCTGGCAAATCAAAACTCCTCCAACATAAAACTGTCGTTACTCCATACCTTTTTAGTTAATTATCGTTTATAGTAGTATAACCCATCTTATTCGCAAATGAAATAGTTCTCTTAAAACTTTTAAAAGCCTTTAGACTTATTATTATCTAAAGGCTTTCGCTGGTACTCCGGCTGCCTTACAATGATCTTCCACATCTCTCACGACTACCGATCCTGCACCAATCACAGTATTCGTTCCAATCGTAATACCCTGTATCACATTTGCACCCATACCAATTTCTGTATTGTCGCCGACTATCACATTTCCTGCTAATGTGACATCCGGACTTAAGGTTACATAATTACCTAACTTTCCGTCGTGACATACTTTGCTTCCGGTATTCATAAAAACAAAACTCCCAAGCGTTACATTAGTTGATATTCTTGCATCCATACTAATAATGCAGCCTTTTCCCATCTGCACATCCTCACAAATTCTTGTATCACCAAGTATTATGTTCGGGAAAATAATATTTTTATTATTTTTCAATTTCTCTACAATTTTTTTTCGAAGCTTTGGCTCTCCCACACAAACTGCCACGTTTGTCAATTCTGTTCTTGCCAGCAAATAATCATCATTCCCAATATATTCTATGGTTTCATTTCCAACTGTAACGCTGCTGTGTTCTTCCGGCGGCATTCTATCAACATATCCTAATATATTCCAATTTTCTGCTGATTTATTCTGTTCCTGCATCTGCCACACAATTTCCCTCATACAGCCAACGTAACCAACTAAAATAATATCCTGCATTTTACCATCCCTTATAACATCAATACATTCTTGATCTGTTCCACAACATAAACTATATCGTCTTCTGTAATCTGTGTGCTGCTTGGAAAATTCAAGATGCATTTACTATAATAAGGTGCTTTCTCCATCTCATATGTTATCGCATTCTGATACGGCAGCTGTTCATGGATCAATCCCCAGATTGCCCTTGTCTGTACACCTCTTTCCTGCAGCTTTGTGATGATATCCCTTAAAGAACCATTCACTCTTTCCATTGGTATTTCAAGCGAATAAAACCACTGATTTGAGTATGTTCCTTCTCGAAAGCCAAGTAATTTTCCGAGTTCAAATCCATTAAATAGTTTTTGATACAGCTCATAATTACTGTGTTTTCTCTTTATAAATTCCGGCAATTCTTCCATCTGCGCCACACCAAGCGCTGCCTGTAAATTGGTCATGCGATAATTATATCCAACTTCATTATGAATATAATAATGTGGATCATCCTTTGCCTGTGTGGAAATATACTGCATATGTGCAACCGTTTTTGCATCTTTTGCTGTCACTGCACCGCCACCGCCGGTTGTAATGATCTTATTCCCATTAAATGAGTATGCTCCAAAATCTCCGATCGTTCCCGCATACTTTCCGGCAAAACGTCCTTCCGTGTAATGGGAACCCAATGCCTCTGTGGCATCTTCTATCACCTTCAAATGATACTCTTCCGCTATATCCATAATGCTTTCCATATCTGCCAGATTTCCAAACACATGCACTACAATAACCGCTTTTATTTTCTTGCCAGAAGCCGTGTGAATTAATTGTTTTTGTTCTACATGGCACTCTTTTTCACAAAACTTCCGCAGCTTGACCGGATCCATGCATAAGCTGTCATCACAATCCATAAATACAGGCTCTGCAAACTGATAATGTACCGGATTCACTGCTGCAATAAAAGTCAATGTCGGCACGATCACCATATCTCCCGGCTGTACATTACATTCCAATAACGACAAATGTAATGCAGATGTGCCACTCTGGCAGGCAGCTACTTTCTCTACATGAAGAAATCCTGCCATCTGTTCTTCTAGTTTTGTAATATAGGCTCCGCCTGTAGATACCCAGCCCTGATCTATTGCATCATCTACGTATTTTCTCTCATTTCCCTCAAAATTCGGAATTGACAATGGTATAAATCGACTCACTTTCCTCTTCCTTCTTTCCTTTGTTAAAACAATAAATCTGTCAATCTTGCACAGTCATCCTGTTTACATCCTGTTTACTTCTACACATTATAAATATCTGTCTTATATGCAGCCATATTCTGTCTGATCCATGCGATCGTCTCTGCAATCCCCTGTTCAAAGGTGTATTGCTGCTTCCAGTCTGTCAGTTCTTTTATCTTCGCATTTGCTCCAAGCAGACGATTTACCTCACTCTTTTCCGGACGTAGCCGCTGCTCATCACATACAATTTTTGCATCCGGGTTAATCTGTGCAATAATTTCTTTCGCCAGATCTCCAATGGAAATCTCACGCTGTGTCGCTATATTAATCTCCTGTCCGATGGTTTTATCAGACTCTGCGATTGCTATAAATCCTGCTGCTGTATCTTTTACATAATTAAAATCTCTTGTCGGTGTCAATGAACCCAGTTTTATCTCTTCCCTGCCAGCCAAAAGCTGTGTAATAATTGTCGGGATTACCGCTCTTGCCGATTGTCTTGGTCCAAACGTATTAAACGGCCGGACAATTGCAACCGGAAGATTGAAGCTGCGGTAAAAGCTCTCTGCCAGACGATCTGCCCCAATTTTCGTTGCGGAATACGGCGACTGCCCCTGGAATGGATGCTTCTCATCAATCGGAACATACTGTGCGGTTCCATATACTTCCGATGTAGATGTCACCATAATCTTCTCTGTTTCCAAATCCCTTGCCGCCTGCAAGACATTCAACGTACCCTTAATATTGGTATCAACATAGGAATCCGGTGAGTGATAACTAAATGGAATTGCAATCAGTGCCGCCAGATGAAAAACCTGATCGACACCTTTCATTGCCTCTCTCACTCCATTCGGATCTCTGATATCTCCACTAAACACCTCGATCTGATTTAATTTTTCCTTTGGTAATGTATCTAACCATCCCCATGTATTAAAAGAATTATAATAGGTAAAGGCTTTTACATCATAACCTTTTTCTAATAAGCTTTCTGTCAGATGACTTCCAATAAATCCATCTGCTCCTGTTACAAGTACTTTCTTCATTCTATATTCCTCGTTCTTTCGTCTAATTATTTATAATACTATTATCAATTTCAATTTATTATGTAAACCTATTATTTCTTGTAATTTACTCTGCCTACTCTGACTTCAAATCCAATTTTTTCTCCATACGGTGCATCTCTTCAAACTCACCCATATCCAGAAATGAATCCTCACTAATCGGATACATGCCGACCTTCCGGTTTTCCTTCAACAACTTATCTGTCAGATCCGTCATATGATAAAAGGTATCTTCTGGAATTTCCTTCTTTAATTCCGGATTCAGTATATACATACCAGTATTTACAAAATAGGACAGCTTCGGTTTTTCCTCCATAGACTGCACTGCACCATTTTCACTAGAATGGATAACACCATAGGGTACTACAATATTCTTTAGTGCAGAAACGATTGTCAGTTCATTGCCGCTTTCCCTGTGATACCGGTAGATATCCTCGTAATCTGCGTGGATCAGTATATCACAATTCGTCACGATAAAAGGCTGTTCAAAATCTTCCTCTATCAGCCGCAGGCTTCCTGCTGTTCCTAATGGCTGATTTTCTTCTACATACTTTATTTCATAATCTTTTGCCGTATCAGTGAAATAAGATTTGATCATATTCTTGCGGTAATTCACAGTCGCATAAAAATCCGTCACGCCAACATCCCTGAATTTATCAATAATCCGTTCCATAATCGGAATATCCCCAATCGGAATCAGCGGTTTTGGCAAAATCTTGGTATAAGGATATAACCTGGTTCCTTTCCCTCCTGCCATAATGACTACCGGCACTTTATCTAAAGAGAGACTTCCTTCCCTCACCTCGGTTTTCTGCTCCTGTTCAAAAAGAATGTCAATCACGATTCCCTTTGAATTGAGCACAGGCAATGCCGTGATCGCATATCGTCTCATCACATCCTGCGCAGACGCCACTTCCCTTCGATACACGGACTTAGGATTACGGTTCATAAGGCGGCTTATCTGTTCCTGCAGATTTCCTGTCTTAATCAGCCAGCGGCGGATATCTCCATCGGTGATCGCTCCTATTAATTTTCTATCTGTATTGGTAATAAAAAGAATCCCCTTCGCATTCGCATCTATCTTCTGCATTGCTTCTACGATTGTCTGCTCCGGGGAAATCAGAAATGTTATCAACTGTTCTGTTTTCATAGACGAACCTCCATGTTCTTTTCCTATCGCTCCATGATAGGTTACAATCTATATATCGGATAATCGCCTGCAAAAATTAATCTTTATTGTCTTTCATTAACGTCTCGACAAATAAGAAATCAAGTTCATTGTCAATATCAACAGAATGTCTCTGATCCATAATATAGGCATAAGATTTTTCGTTATAAAAATTCTGCTTATTCATCAGCAGCTCTGTTTTCTGAATATAAATTGCTCCATTCAATCGATAATAAGTATCCGACAATTGTCTGGCTCCAACTTTATTGCTGTCAATAAAATTATACATTGAGCCATTTTCGCCTAATTTGTTGCATATCTGAATGGAATGTTCTAATTCGCAAATACTAATGACCGCGTCCGCAGATTTCTGTTCAAATACCTCATATGCTTCCCTGATATTCCGGGCGTTTCTCATCGGAGAAGTTGGCTGTAACAGAGTTACCAGTTCAAATTCTTTTCCTCGTTTCCGGTACTCCTGTACCACATAACGTAACGCGTCCCAGGTACTGCTCTGGTCTCCAGCCAGGTCCGCAGCCCTCAGAAAAGGAACATCTGCCCCGAACTGCCTTCCTATTTCAGCATATTTCTCACTGTCTGTCGACACATGTACACAATCAAATACCCCTGATTCTAATGCAGCCTCAATTGTATATGCCATTAGTGGTTTTCCATTTAATTCTTTGATATTTTTGTCTTTCAATCCCTTTGAGCCACTTCGGGCCGGAATAATCGCTATATTCCTCATTTTATATCATAAAATCCTTTTTTCAATTTAATTTTATCATTCAACAAATAATCCTTTATAACACTTATAATATTTGCTGCTGTATTTTCTTTTTCATATGGATTTCTACAGTTTCTGGCTTTATTTTCAAACTCCTCTGTCAGTGCTGTTTCCATAGCCCGCTGAATTTCCTGCTGTGTATATCCACAATTAATCACACTGTCTGCACATATTCTTCCTTTTTGCCGGTCTCCTATATTAATAATCGGTTTGCCAAAGGAAGGTGCCTCAATAATGCCACTCGAAGAATTACCTATAACTATTCTGCAATACTTTAATGCACTTAAATATCTTTTCTGTCCCAATGACATAAACGCACAGGCTCTTTCACTATTTTGGGCTGCATATTTATCTATCAACTCATTGACAATTCTGCCATTTGTATCCGCATTTGCTTTTGTAAATATCATTCTTATCTTAGGATTTCTGTCCAATACCTCTAAGAGATTTAAGAACTGTTCCTCAACCGTATTATTTTCCAATGTTACCGGGTGATAAGTCACAATCACTGTATTTTCATCAATTTCAAAATGAATCGATCTCTCCAGTTCTTCTTTTGTCATCAAGTTAATCTTTTTTATATTTTCTACTCCAATTGCCCCGACACAGAACACTCTTTCAGGATTCTCCCCTAACTGTATTACACGTCTGCGGTATTCTTCTGTACTTGTAAAGTGAAGATAACTCATCTTAGTAATAGAATGACGTATTCCCTCATCAATGGCGCCCTCTGTCAGTTCTCCTCCATGAAGATGTGCAATCGGTATTCTCATGACCATTGCACTGATTGCCGCTGACAGTGCCTCATATCTGTCTCCAAGCAAAATCAGCATATCCAAATCTGCTCTTTGAAATTCATCTGCAAATCCAATTACACCCAAACCAATCGATTTACTAATTCCTGCCGGGCTATCGGAACTTAACAGCATCTCTACTTTTGCATTTATTTCAAAACCGTCTTCCTCGATTTCCTTATAAGTCATTCCAAACTCTGGTGACAGATGCATCCCTGACACAATCAAGTATAATTCCAAATCATTATCTTTATTAATCTCCTGCATCAAAGACTTTAACAATCCATATTCTGCTCTTGTTCCTGTCATTATCCCAATTCGTTTCATACGGTTCTCCTTACATCTTTTGCTATGCTTTCAGTATAAAATATAAAATGCTATTCTTTCTCCTCTCCTAAATACATGAATGGCAAAAATAAATTTTTTAAAGATTCTGATTTTGACCAGTCTATTTTAGAAATAAAAGTTCCAAAAGATCTCATTGCATCTTTCGGATTTCGAACACTAAAAAAAGTTCCAACTGCAGCCTTATTAGCTTTATTAATTTGATTTAATTCAGGCACTAACCTTGCTTTTAATGAATCAACAAACTGAATTACTTCTTCTACCAACTCTTTTTCTTCCGGAATATCTTTCAATGCATCTATTATTACATTTTCTAGTGCTCCCTTTTTATCCGCTGGAACAATTAAAAGATATGTATCTACCTGCTTTTGTTGTCCAAACGAATCTACAACATCGTTACAAATCCACACTCCTGCTCTGTATGATACGTTCTCAAACAAACTGTTTATCGTTCTTCCAATTTTGGGAATTGAATCCTCATCCCGGTCTGTCACAACCATTATTGAGGATATCTCATGTTCAATTATCATACTATTGATGCGGTGCCTTTCTACGAAATGTGCAAATCTTCCATTTCCTCCCACACCGCACAAAACAAGTTGTCTTCCTTCTTTTGAAAGACTTTCTATGTGATCATGTTCATCCAGTGAATGTATTCGAAGGGGGTTATTGTTGTCATGTCTCCAGCCATACACATTTTGTAAATAATAGCTAATCAACTGTACATCCGATACACCTTCAACAAGCATTAATTCCGTCATCATAAGCGCACCTCAAATTCAAATGCCTTGCGGTTTTCATACACATACTTACCCGTAACATTTCGAGCAGCTATATTACTTCCCTTTCCATCGTTTGAATCGATTTTCTTTAATGTAATAACTTTAATCGGATCCTTACTGTTGGTATCATTTTCATATTTACCATACTCCAGTATTGCATCAATTGCTTCCATACTATGTGTCGCAATAAATAATTGTACATTCAGTTTTTTAGCCAGCTCAAATACTACCGGAAATAATTTATCATAATATTTCTTGTGCAAACCTGTCTCAATTTCGTCTATCAACAAAATTGAATCTGTTGCATCAAATAGTTTATTCAAAATATATAATATTTTCTTAATTCCGTCACCATAAACGGAGAACGGCATGTTTACGCCATTTTCTGTTATAATGGATTCCACAAAGGATTCATCATCCGCCTTGGTATAACAAATATCCACTATAGATTCATCAAACTTCTTCAGAATGCTGATAGCTAATTTCTTATATTCCGGATTATCTACGATATTCTGCAATAAGTCATATCTCAAATGACCAAATGAAGATATATATTGAACTTCCCTCTTAGTTACAGGACCTACCATTGTATTGTCTAAAGACGTGAAACGAACATTTTTCTCTATTGTTTTTTTACCATTTTGACTAATAATACTACCTGTAAACAGTTTGACCGTTTCGGGGATAAAAGTTGTTGATTTTCTATAATACGTTTTTTGACGTGAAGACATCGTTGAAATTTGAAGTGCGTCTTCTCCAGAAATGGTTTTCTCACGTCCAGTCATTTCAAATTCAATCGGACCGTTATTACTTTCTGCATAAATATCGAGATCTAGCAAATCCTCATTTTGCTCCACATTGAACATTTTAATAAAAGAAGTATAAAAACTATTATCATGAATATTAAGTACTGTTCTCTGCCTTATTATATTTTTAACAGAGCTGAGTTGAGCTTTCGCAAACAATAACTGAATTGCCTCCAAAAATGTTGTTTTTCCACTGTTATTATCGCCTACAATAAGATTGATATTTGAAAAATCAGAAACTGTTAATTGCTTAATTCCCCTGAATTGATTAATCTCAATGGACGTTATATTTGCCATTTTTAATCCTCTCCTTCCATGCTTTCAAAACTTATTACAAGTCTTGTGTGTGTAGCATTCGCAATCTTTTGTAGTGTTTCTATCCTTGGAACAACCTTTCCGTTTTGTATTTTACTAATATTGGACTGTGACATATTTGTTATCCGACATAAATCCTCCTGTGTGAAATCATTTTCATCCAATACTCTTTGAATTTCCTCTGATATTCCATTTAAAACTTCTCGAAAAGTATCCTTTTCATACTCAGCATTTGTTTCTTTGGATTCTGTAACAGGTTTTTTTAAATTATTTATCTGATCAAATATAGATTTCATATCTTCGTTATTCATAACAACACCCTCCAGACTTGTTAGAAATGACATATTTTAGCAGATTCATTCACCAATATGTCATCAATGACATATTTCCTTTATCTCGTCCTCTATATTGTTATTAATAACATATTTTATAATTTCATGCAATAAAATTGTCATACTCATAGTGAGATATAATGCAACACTTACGCTTTTTCCGGAGTTTATCATATAAGTTCATCTTCCACATAGTCTCTTTGTGCCTTTGTGCCGATCAACTCTTTCCACTTCATCGGACTTATCCCACTTCCCGGTCTTTTAACCGTAAGATTTGCCTCTGTAAAAATGTCTCCCTTAGAAATCGCACATTTGGCGACAATGCTCTTTCGTGCTGCCGCTATATTATGCTGTTCCGAAGCTGTTCTTTTCTTATTACCATCACCAAGACTTTTTTCTATATGGCGGATTGCACTGACCATCTGTGCTAACTCCTGTGGTTCGAGACTCGCCTTATGATCTGGTCCTTCCATATTCTTATCTAACGTAAAATGCTTTTCAATAATTTCAGCACCTAATGCCACTGCTGCGATCGGCACTTCAATCCCGACCGTATGATCCGAATATCCCACCTGCTTTTTAAAGGCTGTACACATCTGCTTCATTGCCAGCAGATTCACATCCTCATATGGTGTCGGGTATTCTGTATTACAATGGAGCAGCGAAATATTCCCTGCTCCATTCTCTTCCAATACTTTCATTGCTTCTGCAATCTCATCCATCTCACACATCCCGGTAGAGAGTACGATATCCCTGCCGGTCTGCGCAATCTGCACCAGATACGGATAATTTGTGATCTCGCCGGAAGGTATCTTCCAGAAATCCATGTCCAGACGATCAAGAAACCGGATACTGTCCTCGTCAAACGGTGTGGACAGAAAACCGATTCCAATCTGCTCACAATACTTTTTCAATTCCACAAAATCATCATATGACAATGCCAGTTTTTCTAACATCTGTAGCTGCGATTCATTATTGCCCGTTGTTTTCTTCTGGTAATCTGCTTTCTGTGCATATTTGGAAACCAGCTTTTCCGGTTTGAATGTCTGAAATTTGATATAGTCTGCTCCAGCCCTTGCTGCTTCCTCAATCATTTGTTTTGCAAGTTTTAAACTGCCGTTGTGGTTTACACCAGCTTCAGCGATTATTGTTGTGGTCATTCGATATCTCCTCGGTTTATAACATATATAATATCTTCTAATAGCACCAGCGTTTTATAGCGTCAACAAAGTTTCCTCTGTGAGTGGAATAAATAACTGTATACATTTCTCTACCATTTTTGTATATTCAATTCCTTGTCTGGCTATTTCTAATCCCTCTTCTCTCAGATTATCTTCTTCATAAAACTGTTCACTTTCAATAATATAGTTTGCAACAGGCAACGTGTATAAAATTGTTTCGTACAACTCGTGTTTCTCGATTTCCTTTGTTAATTTTTCAACATTCTTTAATACACGTAGATATGCTTTCTTGTCAATTTCCCTTTTTGTACATATTGATTTCAGTTTTTTATATTCCTTATTTAACTTTGTTACCTTTAATTTCAGTTTTTTGTACATTTCTGGAAATGTACTAAGATACTGACATGCTTTCTTCCGTTGTTCTTCATTAAAAACCGGTGTTAATTTTTCAAAGCATTCCTCAATATTTACTTCTTTAGAGCATTCTCTCTCAATTGCATCATGCAATGTCATAATCTCTGTGTTATTTATGCGCGCTCCACCTTCTGTGGCATTAATAACATGTATTTCTTCACATCCTTCTATATAATAATTAAACCAATCCAGATACAGCTTAAAATCTGCTCTCGTAGGAACTTCTTTCTCATAATTTCCCGGAACTTTTATACAGTGGCTTGTATCAATTTCATCCATTACACTTTTAAATGTACCATCAGCATGTGTTTTATTTCCTGTCAATGCAAGATCTTGACCCACTAAAATAATTCTCGAAAAACCAAGTTTATATACAAGTGAAAAAGCACTGCAGGCAACCGATCCACCACACGACACTGTACTGAATGGGATCCCATTCATCATCATCATGCTCCAAATAAAATTCTGACCTTCAAAATAAAATATTTTCTTTCCTGTATGATTTTGCAAAATTTCTTTTGTGGAGGTAATACTTGGCATTAACGGAATTTTTTTTGCTTCATCGAAGTCCAGCAATTCTTTTGGTTTTAAACCGTCCACAACGACGTACATATCAGGAATAATTCCGGCATTCACTAATGGTCTGACTGCTGTATCTACCGCAACAATAAATGCTTTATTTTTGGCATTTTTTAATTCCAATATATTTTTGTTCAGTGATGGACCAGCCGAAACAATAATTGCAGGAATATCTGTTGGTATGATATCGCATAATTGTGTAGTTATAGATCCATTGCATAAATATTTTACATTATGAAACAAATTATCCATTTCTACTGCCGAATATCTGATTTGCGTATTCTTGCCTACAAGCACATCAGATATTCTTTTGTCTATTTTTTTTAGAAAATCTAATATCTGCGTTTTGAAAAGCTCACAATAATTTATATTTTCATAATGCTTTATGTATTCTATATTTGAAAGTCCGAGAAGTTTGTCAATGATTCCTCTCTTTTCCTCACCATTCATTCCATCTATAATCAATGCCGGAATTCTATTTTCAAACAAAAAAGCCAGATTAATATTTTCCATTATCTCAAAAAATATTGTTAATGAAGGTTCATATATTACAATCTGCACAGATGGCTCAACCATCAATACCAGCTGTTTTAAAAATGTAATATCAGCTAATCCAGTTGCGAATATTACCGCATGCTTATCGACTTTTCCCCATTTTTCAAATTGAATCCTTACTTTATCAGCCGGTTCTCTTTTTCCATTTATATATAATTCTCTATCACCCTTTTTAATCTTAATGATATCGCTTTCATCAGCCGCCTTCTCAAAAAACACTTCTATGTTATTTTCTATTTTATCTCTGCTTTGATTAATAATTTCACAAATACCAGGAAAGCTTTTTTCAAATACCCGCATATTAGATTCATATATCTCCTTATTCATTCATGCTTTCCTCCTTCATTCTTTGCACTTCCGTATCATCTATAAATAATTCCAGAAAAGGAAGTAACCCATACTCCATTGTATCTTCCAGTAAAATGATGTCTTTGTTTTTCAACCCTTGAAAAAAATCTTTAATTATTGTGATGAACAGTTTACGAATAATATCAAAATCTGTTTTTTCCAATTGTAACGTATTCTCTTTTAGTATTTCTTCATAAAATTCGCTTAGTTCCGGAAGCATTTCCATCGATTTTTCTTCTACATTTTTCTTCCCATATACTGAAAACCCAACGCAGGCATTCCAGACTCTTTTATATAACTGCTTCTTATCCATGTTAACCACCTTAATATTATTATGAAAAAAAGAGTTGACATCTCTGCCAACTCTTCTTCTATTTTGCAAATTACTGGAGAAGTGATAATACTCCCTGAGTAGACTGATTAGCCTGTGCAAGCATAGACTGACCTGCCTGTGCAAGAATGTTGTTCTTGCTGTACTCAACCATCTCTTCTGCCATATCTGTATCACGGATACGAGATTCAGCAGTTGTTGTATTCTCAACAATGTTATCTAAGTTGTCGATCGTATGCTCTAATCTGTTCTGAACAGCACCAAGAGCGGAACGCTGGGAAGAAACTTTAGCTACTGCATCTGCAATTGCATCAATCGCATATGTAGCTGCAACACCTGAATCATCTTTTACATTGATTCCTTTAATTCCAAGACCTGCTGCGCTCATTGCATCAATATCAACATTGATTTTATTTGTTGCATCTGCGTCAGCACCTACATGTAAGCTGAAAGAAAGAGATTTCTTTACTTCCACTTTACCCTGTGTAATTTCAAACGTACCATCACCATTATTTTTTACACTTGCTTTTGTCTTCTCATCAGCACCGATACTGCTGGCTGTCTCTAATTCTTTAGCCATCATTTTGTAAGCATCATCAATTGTTATTTCTGAATCTTTCTCTGATCCCTTTGGTACAACATAATACTGATTCGTTCCAACTTTAATATTGGAATCTGAAGATACCATATTTGCAAGATCATCCGCTGTAGCTTGCTTCTTTTTCAAATCTGTTGTTGTTGCAATTGTATATTCCGTACCATCAATCGTGACCTTACTATTAGCAGCTGCTTTTTTAATCTCAGCCTGAGCCTCTGAAAGTGTTTTAGCCATTGTTGTTGCAGCAGCATCTCCCATAAAAGTAGTTGTTTTTCCACTTCGTGTTAATTTATCACCGGCTGCAACTGTAACTGTATCTGCTCCTGTAGTAGTATTGCTGTCTTTAAACCAGCCTGCAGCTGCGGCTGTTTGACCAGCAGGTGTTGTTCCGGTTGCATCTACATATGTATAAGTTTCACCATCTTTTGTAAGCTTATCGCCTGCTTGAGCAGTAAATCCGTTAAGATCAGTGTAATCTGCTGTATCAGCAGAATCTACTAATGTGTACTCTTTTCCTGCAATTGTAACTTTGTCTCCTACTGCAAGTGCATCAGCCGTAAATGTTGTCTTTCCATCTACAGATTCACTAAGTTTTCCAGCAAGACCTGCATCATGAGCTGCAACAGTATTAGTCTTTGTTGTACCGGATTTATCTCCTTTTAACAGATAAATCTCATTGAATTTTGTTGTCTCAGCAACACGATCAATTTCAGTTGTCAACTGTGAAATCTCATCCTGAATTGCCTGACGATCATCCTCGGAATTTGTTCCATTGGAAGCCTGTACTGCTAACTCATTCATTCTCTGTAACATAGAGTGAACTTCTGTCAAAGCACCCTCGGCTGTCTGTACAGAAGAAACACCATCCTGTGCATTTGTTGAAGCCTGATCAAGACCTTTGATCTGTTTTCTCATTTTTTCAGAAATTGTCAAACCTGCTGCGTCATCTGCTGCACGGTTGATTCTGTAACCGGAAGATAACTTCTCTGTGGATTTTGCCTGCTGTCCTGTTGTAACGTTTAACATTCTGTTAGCGTTCATTGCCTGTAAATTGTGTTGTACTACCATAATATAATCCTCCTTGTCTCATCTTTTTGATGAGCTATTATGTTTTTTCTCCGGGGAATCCGTTCCCCGGGCTTATTTATAACAAACAGGGCGTCCCGGGTTGTGCCCTGTCTATTACCAGATGATTGTG
>OGDA01000360.1_pt1 | contig 28667 bp, 27 predicted proteins | sample 1570281 | NCBI WGS metagenome assembly OGDA01 (sample SAMEA2582184, study PRJEB24529) | metagenome
GGTGCTGACCGCCGCCGTGTGTGGGACAGCATCCGACGCGGGCTGAAGAAGCTGGCACGTCTGCTGGACACGGCCCGATAATATGACCGCCGTATAGCGGCAAAAAGAAAGCCGGTGGGGGACTTTTATTCCTCCACCGGCTTACTTATCCTCTAAATTCTTATCTAATTCTGCCCCGGCCGCCTGCACCATCTCTTTTAGCTCATCAGTCAATGCACGGGTCGAGTTTAACAGCACTTTTCTGGCAGCCGGAGGACACGAAAGGTAGAGCTGTCGCATATCGTTGGCGGCTTGCTCATCTTCTGGCAGGTCGAGATTCATCAGGGAATCCAAGGACAAATTCAAAACTTTGCAAAAAGCACGCAGAACCTCAAAAGAAGGGTTCTTCACCCCTCTTTCGCAGCCTTGAACGTGCTTCAGAGAAACGTGGCTCAGATCTGCGAGTTCCTGTTGTGTCAGTCCTTTTTCCTTACGCGCTTTTTGTATCCTTCGGCCCAACTCTTTTATCAGTTCCATAGGTACTATCGTCTCCTTAATAATATTTTATCGTGCCCATTTCCTCGCAGGAAGAACCTTATAAAAGGCGCTTTTGGGTACGATAGTACCTATTTTATTGTGCTTGCTATGCGCTTGACCCTCCCGCAGCTCCTGTGGGGCGGCAAGGCAAAAAAATTTCATAAAAATTGCATTACAGACAGGACAAATCGCCTGTTTTTGTCATGGTTATCAAGAAGGAGTTTTCCTTTCGCTGTTCTTTGATAACTGAATACACGGCAGAACAGGTACATAACCCGCGTATGAGCGAATGCAGGACGCCGCGAAGATGGAGCAGCCAGGAGGTGATGGACAAGCTGTTTCGGAGCGATCAACGACCCTGTGACCCGGATGGTGGCAGATCCGGCGCGATGACTGCGCGGGGGCTTAAAGATACTTCCTCACGGCCCGCCAAAGACTTGGGGGGAACCCTGCGGCGCACGAGTAAAACGACGCTGCGGAGTTATGACAGCCGCGCCAGCGGAGACCGGAATGTCCCCATCGTCAGGGGTGCGTGGCAAATGTGGCGAGCAATAACCAAACTATCATACAGTAGCCGTACCGATTGTCAGGTTCGCATACACCTTCAGCTTTATCGGTGCGGCTGCTTATCTTTTATATGAATTGAGACAACCTGTTTCCTCATATCTTATGAAGAAGCAGTTTTTTTGACTGGAGGTGCGTCAATATGGATCAGCAGATTACCCCCACGACCTCCTACAAGGAGGTAAAAATCGGGAAAACCATTTACCGTGTGACCAGCTTTTTTTCGGGCGAAAAGGAGCTGGGAAAGACTTTGGAGCAGCTGGCTGTCCGGCGCGCCATGTCGGAGGTTTCCACATCTGCCAGCTGCTCCGCACACACGGCTACATAGTCACACCATCCTCCCGGCCTTGCCGCATCCTTGCGCGGCGATGGATTCTCCGTTACGATGTTCATGCAGGGAGATTCCCTGTGGAGCCATCACGCCGCACGAGGTATGGAATCTGGATGATCGGGAGGGAAAATAAAGATGACTGCAAAAACATACAACGTCGGCATTTACTGCCGTTTGAGTAACGACGATGAACGCGACGGGGAATCCGTCAGTATCGAGAACCAGAAGCTGCTGCTTCAGAACTATGTGCGGCAGCGGGGCTGGAATGAAATTGATACCTATATCGACGATGGATATTCAGGTACAAATTTTGACCGTCCTGGGGTCAAGCGGCTGATTGAGGACGCCAAGGCCAAGCGGATCAATGTGATTCTGGTCAAGGATCTGTCCCGTTTTGGCCGTAACTACATTGAATTTGGACAGTACACAGACTACCTGTTTCCGTCCCTGGGCTGTCGGTTTATCGCTCTGAACAACGGCATTGACACGGAAAGCACCAATGGCAGTACCGATGTCATGTGCTTTTTGAACTTATTTAACGAATTTTATAGCCGCGACACCAGCAAGAAGGTCAAGGCGGTCAAAAAAGCCTGTGCGGAAAGCGGCAAATTCATGGGAACCTATCCCGCCTATGGCTACAAGCGGGACCTGGCAGATAAACACCATCTGGTGATCGACGAGGACACCGCCCCGGTTGTGCGCCGTATCTTTGAGATGCGAGCAGCCGGAACAGGGTTTCACGCCATCGCCGTCACGCTAAACGAGGAAGGCATCCCGTCCCCTGGTGTGCTGTACTACCAGCGCAAGGGACAGAGCGATCCGCGCCGGGTCAACCACAAATGGGCAGATCAGACGGTGAAAAATATCGTCCGCAGCGAGGTTTATATCGGCAATATGGTCCAAGGAAAGACCGGAACCCTGTCGTATAAGTCACGCAAACTCGTGGGCAAACCGGAGGAAGAATGGATTCGTGTGGAAGGGACCCATGAGCCGATTATCTCACGGGAGCTGTGGGATACCGTAGTTAGCATTGATAAAAAGAAAGTGCGGAAATCTTCTTCCGCTGACGGCTATAAGAGTATCTTCACCGGCCTTGTGTACTGTGCGGACTGCGGCTTCAAGATGCGGAATCAGGTGGAGCGATTCACCTATAAGGACGGAACGCCGGGGCGGTACAGCTCCTTTATATACCAGTCCTGCTTGTGCAGTACCGAGTGGTCGGGCAGTACCTTGATTGCCTTGCACCACGTGGCATGGATACTCTCGTATTCCTTAGCGGCAAGGGAGCCTGCACGATTCACACTATCTATGAAAATGTGCTGACCCAGCTGGTGTTGGAGGACATTCGGGAAAAGGCCCGTTTTGCGGAATATGACCCAGAACAGCTGGTGCAGCAGATCATCCGCTTAAAGGATAAGGAAGCAAAAAGCCGCCTTTCCTCCTGTGAGCAGGAGCTGAAAACATACACGGCGCGGCTTTCCGAGCTGGAACGGCTGATGCAGAATCTCTACGAGGATAAGTGTGCCGGAACCATTCCGCAGACCGTTTTTCAGACCTTAATGCACAAATACGAAGCGGAACGGGCAGAAAAGTCCGAAGCCATCCCGGAACTGGAACGCAAGGTCAAAAGCTACCTGGAGAACCGCACGGATGCGAACCGCTGGCTGGCTATTATCCGCCGGTACACAGAGATTACCGAGCTGGATGAATCCATTCTCTTTGAGCTGGTGGATCGTATTGAGGTCGGAGAAACTCAAAAAGTGGGCGGACAGCGGATTTGTGACCTCCGTGTTTACTACCGCTATGTGGGCAATGTGGACGCGGCACTGGTACAGGAAGAAAGGAGGCAGCCACTTGAAGAAGCAATATAAGGTCGGCATCTACTGCCGCCTGAGCGTGGACGATGCCTCCAATTCCGCAAAGGCAAAGAACTATATCCCCGGCGATAAATCCGCCAGTATAGAGAACCAGTACGAAATCCTCTCCAAATTTGTCATGCTCAACGGCTGGATGGAGGTCAAGACCTATCGGGACGATGGGTACAGCGGTGGGAATTTTCAGCGGCCCGGATTTTTGGAAATGCTGGAGGATGCCCGCCACGGCCTGATTAACCTGATCCTGGTCAAAGACCTGTCCCGCCTGGGGCGTGACTTTGTGGAGGTAGGCCGCTATACGGATGTGATTTTCCCATCCCTGGGCTGCCGGTTTGTATCTGTGCTGGATTGTCTGGACAGCGAGGGTGACAACACCGATATGCTGCACTTCCGCAGTCTGATGAACGACTATCATCTAAAGGACCTGTCGGGGAAAATCAAATCGGTGCTGTACGCCAAAAAGAAAAGCGGCCAATACCTGACCGCCTATGCTCCTTACGGATACCGCAAGAGCGACGAAGATAAACACCGGCTGGTGGTGGATGAAGAAGCCGCCGCTGTGGTGCGGGAAATCTATCAGATGCGCTGCTCCGGCATGGCTTACGGCAAGATCGCGGCGGCACTGAACGAGAAAAGCATCCTTTCTCCCCGCTGGCATTGGGAGCTGCACTACGGAAAAAAGGGCAGCTGCAAATACTCCAAACTTTGGACCTATGCCACGGTGAAAAATATTTTGAATGACACCGTTTATCTCGGCATAGTCACACAGAACCGCACCGGTTCCCGTTCCTACAAGGACAAAACCATGATCCAGAAGCCGGAAACGGAATGGATTTGCCATGAGGATGCCCACGAAGCAATCGTTGACCGGAAACTGTGGGAAACAGTTCAGGAAAAGAACCGGGCAGTCAAACAGCGAGTGGCAAGCCATGCCGCCCCTTTACCCGCCCTGTTCACCGGCAAGCTGGTCTGTGCCGACTGCGGGCATCCCCTGGCAGCTACCCGTGAGACCCAGCGCAGAAAAAACGGAACATCCAAGCGATATGTTTCCTATATCTGCTCCCACTTTGCCACTACCGGACGCAGTGCCTGCTCATGGCATCGGATTTATGAAATCTCGCTGAAAACGCTGGTGCTGAATGAAATTAGGGCGCACAGCCGGGCGGTGGCACAGGATGAAAATGCCGTACTGGACAAGCTGAAACAGCAGATACTTTCCGAAAGCGCAGCCAGGCAGGAGGATTCCAGGCTGGAAATCAGCCGGTTGCGGCGGCGTATCGGAGAGCTGGAGCACATGACCGCTAAACTATATGAAGATAAGGTCAGCGGCATAATCAATAACGACACATTTGCTGTCCTGATTCAGGAAAGCGAACAGGAACGCATCCAAAAGGCGGAGCGTTTGGAGGTTCTTCTGGCAGAGGAACGGAAAGCCCAGCAGGAGGTTGAAAATATCCGGCAGTGGGCCGGTATCATCCGCCGCTATCTGGATATGCAGGAGCTTGACCGGGAAATTGTTGAGGAACTGATTGACCACATCGAAGTCGGAGAACGCTCCGTCATAGACGGCCAGCGTCAACAGGACGTTAAAATCTTTTACCGCTTTGTTGGTGTGGTATAATAGAAAAAAGAAAAGACCCGGCTGCATCCGCAGTCCGGGCATACACCTGACAACATTCTATGAAAACGGTTTGCGATTGAACCGCATCGCTTTGTCGAAAAAGAGTGATTCAGCAGAATACCCTTCCCAAACAGCTTATGTTCTTGAACAGGTTTCGGATGGGTGCCAGTTCATTTTCTCCCTCGGCCGTGTCGATGTTGTCCGAAACGGCAACAAGTCGGATGTCATGGTCCGGGAAAAATTCTTCTGTCAGCCGTCCGACCTCAATATAGTTTCGGCCCAGACGGGAAAGGTCTTTGACGAACACAGCAGAGGCTTTTCCTTGTTCAAGTTGCTGCATCATTTCAACGAAACCGGGACGGTTCATGGTCACGCCGGAAATGCCATCATCCAGAAAGTGAACCAGATTGGTATAGCCTTTTTCCTTTGCAACTTTGGTGAGCAGTTTCTTTTGGTTGACGATGCTGTAACTCTCGCCCTCCAAATTATCATCACGGGAAAGACGCTCATAGAGAAAAGCGGTTGCTTCACGGGATTTCTTGTTACTCGACTGTTTCATACTCGCTCCTTTCTTGGGACAGTCGAATAGCAAATTCACTTGTACACCTATATTATAACACAATCTGCTTTCTCTGTCCGCTGCCTCCCGAAAGGTCATTATAATTTTTCGCTTTCGGATTTCATCAGCCGGAGAAGAACTTCTCCTAAGGTCTGGGAACTTTCTTCTTTGAACACCGGCTCAACGATAAAGGAGCGATTGCCAATACGATAAGTCGAATCCAGAGTAAGCATCTCTGGATTTTTTGTTTTTTCAGGGTTTGTCTTTTTCGCTTGCATCGTAAAAATCCCCTTTCTTAAAAATCAAAAAATGAGCCAACGGACGGCTGCTGGCAGCAGCCCACGGGAATCTCACCCCTGCATTCCTCATGCAGCCCTACTCATTGCCTGCGACGCTCTGAACGCTCGGACTTTGACGGTAAGGGAGTATCAGCCTGCCTGTATGTCATGGCCCACAAGCAGCCGCGCTTGCATTGCGGCATGGTGATGATCGCTCCACTTTTCAGAGAAAAGCATCATGGCGCACCCGCCGTCCGGCTCGATACAGACAGCAACGTATCCGTTTGCCCTATGATGCACCGCCGTTATCTTGCGGGCTTTCTTTATCAAGGAACAATAAGGCTTTGTCAGCCTGTAAAAGCATACCGTTTCCGATATGCTTTTACGGAACGACAAATAGCCCATAACGGGAAGCGTGGAAAGGGGACACGCTCCCCGCATGGGCTAAAAGATTATCCTACATGAAAAGCAAGGGTGCGGGTAATAAGGCGCACTTGCAGCCTGTTACGCATTTCCTCGTCCACATAGGAATAGGTATTGCCCGCGTCGTCTTTCAGCGTGCGGGTACAAAGTTTCGCTATGTAACCCTCGTAGTGCTTCAAGATCGCGCACATGGCGGTTGTGTCGCCGTTTGCCGCTGCGGAAATGACAGGGAACGGCAACAGATTTTCAGACTTCCTAACGGTATTCATCATCTGCTTTTCCCTCCAAATACTGTTTGATTTTCGCAAGCGCGGATTTCCTGTGCCGGAAAACCGTCGTGCGTACAACATTCAGCAGTTCGCCAATTTCCGCGTCGCTCATATCCAAGAAGTAGGACAAAAGGATAATGTCGCGTTTCCTTTCGGGCAAAGCGTTAAGGGCTTCGGCAAGCAGTTCATTTTTGACGAGTACATCAAAGCCGGACACTTGAAAACGGAAATAATCGCTTTCGTATTCGTCCGTTGTGAAAAGCTGCGCGAGTTCGCTTTCGCTCAAATCCGAAAAAGTAACTTCGCGTGCTGCGCGTTTCGCAAGAGTGCGGCGGTGGCTTTTCGCTTCGCCGACCAAAGTTTTCTTTGCTAATGCGTCGTACTGATGTTGTATTCTTTCCTTGTCGGAAGAAGATAGCTCCATAGAGTTCACCTCCTTCCCGCGTGGAGTAGAGGACGGGAGTTAAGGGCTTGTCCTCTCTGCCCCTTTCGCTCCGTACCCGTTCGGGAGATGGCTCTTGAGTGCGCTTTTCAGAAAAAAGTTGAAAAAAGCAAAATGCGCCCGTCCGCAAGACGCGGACGGGCGCAAAGGAAATGTAAGCAGTAGCTAAATGTATTGACAGTTCACATTCATAGCCGGAATATCCCGCTTGCGGAGCATAGCTTTTTTTGACCGCAAAGCATTAGGCGGGTTACAGTAAATAAAAATGGACACGGCGATACCTCCCCGATACCGCCGTATCCTTAAAAAAGGGCGACTTTAATACACTACCCGCAATCCATTCTATAATAGGGAACAGCGGCTTTTGCGCAATATTAAATAAAAAAGCCGATAACACATAGGTTTTTTGACCTAATGCGTTATCGGCTCTGCGTCTATGCGTCTGGCACTTTTAATCATTTTTTTTTGAATTTATTATATGTGTTAGCTAACTGTCCACAAGCCGCGTTAATCTCTCTGCCATGAGAAACTCTCATAGTAACTTCAAGTCCTGCTTGCTCTAATTGATGTTTGAATGCAACTATTTCCCGTTTCTGTGGTGCTTTAATTCTTGAATTGCTTGTTGGGTTGTATTGTAACACGTTAATCATAACTTTTTTGCCCCGAAACCATTTTGCAAGTTGTCTTACATCTGAGGGCCGGTCATTTATACCCGGTAAAAGCAAATACGCAAAGACAATTTTGCGATTATGCCTTTCAGAATAGGATAAGGCTTGCTTAACAACATCTTCAATAGCATATATGCGCATGTGAGGAATAATACGATTTCTTGCAGATTGTGTTGCTGCGTGTAAAGATATTGTCAACTGAATTTTAAGATGTTCCTCGCGCAATTTTTTTAATTGATCGACCGGACCAACTGTTGATATGGTAATGCCGTCGGTTGGAAAGTTGAGCCCATATCTATCTCGGAGAATATGGATTGCTTTTATCAAGTTGTCATAATTGAATAAAGGCTCTCCCATACCCATAAAAACGATACGGTTTACTTTTCGACGCAACAATATAATCTGTTGTACGATTTCTGACGATGTTAGATTACGAACAAAGCCATTTCGCCCGGACTCACAAAAAATACAACCAACAGGACAACCGACTTGTGTGCTCACGCAAACAGTTCCACCATCTCGCCGCTTGATAAAAACCGTTTCAATGTATTTGTTGTCTTTCAGTTCGTAAACATACTTTTCAGTATCACTGCTTTTGCAAATATTTTTTACCAACATTGATAGATTTTTTTTGCGTGGTAATTGCTTATATAATTCTTCATATAAGGCTTTTGCTTCATTCTCGCCAATAACTTCCGACATTTCTTTGTAAGTAAATCCGTATGGATCATTCCGTACTTCCGCAGGCGTATATTTAGGTAAACGTTTCATTTTTATATCCTTTCTTCTAAATAATAAAAGTTTGTTTTTCTGTATTTTTGATTACAATCTCTAATTTTTCTACATCAATGATATGCGTCAATTTGCATTTAGGGCAGAAAAGAGGAAAATCTTTTAATACAGTATTATGAAATACTTGAACTCTCGTCTTTCCGTTACAAATCGGACATTTTATCCAATATTTTTTAAGCATTATATTTCACTCGTCCTTTTTACACAAAAAAATGCAGGTCAATCCTCAACATGAGCATTGACCTGCATTTATAATGCACAGAGCAGTACAACAAAACTAAGGCATAGCTTGCACTATGTCTATACTATATCTATACGTCGTTAGTTTTTTGTATAGCATCCGCAAAATAAGCATGACAAAAAAGCCCATGTTGAAAATGGGAAAATCCTTTTTTTCAATGCTTATCTAATACGCATGCTATGCAACATAAACGCCGCCTCCTTTTACATAAATTTTATTTTATCAGAAAATCAGTCTACTGTCAATACACAACAGGAAGTATTTAACCTAATGATATGAATTGTGTGGACATATCCAAAAAGAAAGGTGAACTGTAAAATGTAACAGGGTGAATGAAAATGGCAAAAAGACCCGTACCATTGTACGACTTTAAGGCTTTCGGGGCAGCTATAAAAGCCGCGAGAAATGAATACGGCGAGAGCCGCAAAAAGGTAAGCGACGAGTTATATATTTCCCCGCGCTACCTTGCGAATATCGAGAACAAGGGACAACAGCCGAGTTTACAGGTATTCTATGACCTTGTAACCCGGTATCATATTTCGGTAGATCAATTTTTCTTCCCGAACAGCAATGCGGAGAAATCCACCGGGCGGCGGCAGCTTGACGCGCTGCTGGACGGTATGAGCGATAAAGGCATACGGATTGTAACCGCAACAGCAAGGGAGATAACGAAAGTCGAAAAAGCAGAGGACTAACCTCACAATATGGGAAACAGGAGATTGCAGCGAGCGCATGGCGGCTGCAATCTTTTTTTGCGTCCAAAATTAAAGGAACGCGCAACAAATACCGCCTTTCGGTGGGGGTATGGAGTAGATAGCAAGCATAGGGAGTGTAGCCACTCCCGGCAGAAATGCTTGCTGGGGAGTACCCCAGACCCCCAAGAAACGAGGTGAAACTATGACGAACCGAACCCGAAAAATTGTTCTGCGTGTTCCCGTGACGCCGGAGGAACGGGAACTTATCCGGCAGAAGATGGCTCTGCTGCACACACGGAATTTTTCTGCCTACGCCCGGAAGATGCTGATAGATGGTTATGTTGTCCACATCGACACCACCGACATCCGGGCGCAGACCGCCGAACTGCAAAAGATTGGTGTCAACGTCAATCAGATCGCGCGGCGGCTGAACAGCATGGGGCCGCTGTACACACAAGACGTTGCGGACATTAAGGGAGCATTGGCGCAGATATGGCAATTACAAAGATACATCCTATCAAGTCAACGCTGAAAAAGGCACTGGACTACATCGAGAATCCGGTCAAGACGGATGAAAAAATACTGGTGTCCTCCTTTGCCTGCTCCTACGAAACCGCCGACATCGAATTTGAACTGCTGCTATCACAAGCCATGCAGAAAGGCAACAATCTGGCCCACCACCTGATACAGTCTTTTGCGCCGGATGAAACCACGCCGGAGCAGGCCCACGAGATTGGTCGACAGCTTGCAGATGAAGTCCTGCAAGGAAAATATCCCTATGTACTGACCACGCACATTGACAAGGGGCACGTCCACAACCACATCATTTTCTGTGCTGTGGACATGGTGAACCAGCGGAAGTATGTTTCCAACCGGCAGAGCTATGCTTACATCCGGCGCACCAGTGACCGACTTTGCAAGGAACACGGCCTGTCCGTGGTAATGCCCGGCCAAGACAGAGGCAAGAGCTATGCCGAGTGGGACGCACACCGCAAGGGCACAAGCTGGAAGGCGAAGCTGAAAGCTGCCATAGATGCAGCCATCCCGCAGGCCAAGGATTTTGACGATTTTCTGCGGCTCCTGCAGGAGCAAGGCTACGAGGTCAAGCGTGGCAAGTATGTTTCGTTCCGCGCGCCCGGACAGGAACGGTTCACCCGCTGCAAAACGCTGGGCGAAGCCTACACCGAAGAAGCCATCACCCAGCGCATCAAAGGGCGGTTCGTGGAGCGGAAGCCCAAAGAAAACCGCAAAATTTCTCTGCGGATTGATTTGGAGAACAGCATCAAGGTCCAACAGTCCGCAGGGTACGAGAAGTGGGCAAAGCTCCACAACTTGAAACAGGCTGCCCGGACGCTGAACTTCCTGACTGAGCATGAAATCGAAAGCTACCCGGATTTGGAAAGCCGGGTGGCCGAGATCACCGCCGCCAGCACCGAAGCTGCCGCCGCATTGAAAGCAGCAGAGCGCCGACTTGCTGAAATGGCCGTGCTGATAAAGGATGTCACCACCTGTAAAGAACTGCGCCCACTGTTGCAGGAGTATCAGCGGGCTGCTGACAAAAAGCAGTTCCGACGTAAACATGAAGGAACCTTGATTCTCTATGAAGCAGCGGCGAAAGCTCTAAAAGAGCAGGGCTTTCAAAAGCTGCCCGACCTCTACGCCCTGAAAAACGAGTATAAGCAACTGGCCGAGCAGAAAGACCAGATGCAGCGGCAGTACAATGATGCCAAACGCCAGATGCAGGAGTATGGCATCATAAAGCAGAATGTGGACGGCATTCTGCGGACAGCACCGGGAAAGGAGCAGATGCAGGAACGGTAAATCTGCACAAAATATTGTTCGGATTTTTGAATCCCAAACGCTTAGACCGGGTGGCGTTTCCACCCGAAATCATGTAAAATAGACTTAGACAACGAAAGCGAGGAACCCTCTATGGCAGAAGTGAACGATAACAGCTCTATCCAGCTTTTTGAAGATCAGAAAATCCGCACTGCATGGGATGCAGAAAAGGAAGAATGGTATTTTGCCATCGTTGATGTGATTGCTGTTCTGACTGACAGCGCAGACCCACAGAACTATTGGCGCGTTCTAAAAAAGCGCCTTAAAGACGAAGGAAATGAAACCATTACAAATTGTAATGGTTTGAAAATGACGGCCCCAGACGGTAAAAAACGTAAAACGGATGTTGCCAACACTGAACAGCTCCTGCGCATCATCCAGTCCATCCCGTCCCCTAAGGCTGAACCGTTCAAGGCATGGCTGGCAATGGTGGGCAAGGAACGCATCGAGGAAACCATCGACCCGGAACAGGCCATCGACCGCGCACTTGATACCTATTTGAAAAAAGGCTACTCCGAAGAATGGATTCACCAGCGGCTTTTGGCAATCCGCATCCGCAACGAACTGACAGATGAATGGAAGAAGCGCGGAGTGCAAAAAGGCAGGGAGTACGCCATTCTGACCGATGAAATCTCCCGTGCATGGTCTGGTATGACCACAGGGCAGTATAAGCAGCTGAAAGGTCTGACGAAAGAAAATCTCCGTGACAATATGACCGATTTAGAGCTTGTTCTGACCATGCTGGCCGAAGCCTCCACTACGGATATTTCCAAGACTGCAAAGCCGCAGACCTTTGAAGAAAACAAGCAGGTTGCCAAACGCGGCGGCAAGGTGGCCGGCATTGCACGGCAGGCTCTTGAAGCGGAAACCGGCAAGCCCGTTATCACAGAAAAGAATGCGTTTGACTTCCAGCAGCTTGTGACCGACATTGTAGAAGATGCCGCAGAACTGCCAGAAAATCCCACCGAGAAAAAAGATAAAGACTGATACATAAAAAATAGCCGGACACAGCAACCCCAAGGCCACCGTGTCCGGCTATTTCTGTGTTGACAACGACACATTACTTTCACTGAAAATAATGTGCTATTGTCAAGCTGGTGGTATTATTCACCCGCAAAATCGAACCTCTGTCCGTCAAAGTCCGCATCAGTCATGTGCTTCAACTTTGCAATGGTGCCATTCGCAAGCCGCCGCATTTCGGTGTCCATATCCGGCAAAGCGGCCCGCATCTGCGCCATCGTCCGGCGGCGGTCAGAAGTGTGGTACATACAAATCAAATTTTCTTCTTCTACGCTGAAATTCATGCGTCAGACCTCCATTTCGTGTTGCTTGCTGCGGGCCGCTGCCTTTTTCGGGCTGGCGGCCTGTTTTGTTTCGGAAAGCTGCTTGCGGACGGAAGTGCGGGGCTTGCAGATGCCCTTGTCCCGGTTTTCGTTTTTGCCAACCAGCGCGTAGATGCCAAAACGGTCTTTCACGCTGGACAGGTGCAGGGACTTGTACGGCAGCATGGCAAGTAGCTGGTCCGTGTCCCGGCTGGATGCCAGCTTGGTGAAATAGGGCGATACCTCTACCATAAAATGATTCTTGTCCGGGCTGTTGGGAGCAGCCAGCCGCTTCATATCGGTTACAATGCGCTGGGCCTCGGCCTCGATCAGCCCGGTGTGCAATGCCGCAAGGTGTTCTTTGAAATCACCGGGCCGTGCAGATTCCCGGCTATACTGCTCCTGCCGGATAGCCGCTTGCAGAAGTTCCGGGTCACGGGGCTGCATTTCATACCGCACGAACTCTCCGAAATATTTGTCCGAGCGGCTGTCGAAATGCTCTTTCGGGCCAATCTCCCGCATCCCGCTTTCGTAAATCAGGCGATTGGCGCCCACGGGCAGGGCTGCATCCCGGATATGCTGGAAGTGCTGCTGATAGTCCAGTTCATACAGATTGCCTTGCACAGTTCCGTTGGCCGCGCTGGTCAGCTCCACAGCATAGGCAAGAATCCTGTCATGGGTCTGTTCGCCGCAGAATTTCCATGTGTTGTAGGCTTGCGTGTCTTTGAGCAGCACGTCCCGTTCCCGGAAGCAGAATGTTCCAGAAGGCCGGGACAGCCACAACAGCAGCTTATCTTCCGGCTGGTCGCTGCGGGCGGCCTCCCGCAGCATCTTGATGTCAAAGGCAAAATCGCTCTGATAGTATGCGGTGTTCTGGTGCATAATGGCTTCCAGCGCAGCGATCACATCCATATTTTCAAATTTCTGCACGGTTTACACCTCCAATTCCTTTGACTTTTCCCGTGGCTGTGTTTGCTTGCTCTGTTCCTTTTTCGCGGCATCCAGTTGTGCCCGGATAGACGGCTTTTTCGGTTTGGCTGCGCGGGATTTCTTGGCTTTCGGTGCCTTTTCTTCGGCCTTGACTGCAGCGGCAAGGTCTGTCAAAGAAATTTGTTCCCCAGCCTTTGCTTTGGCCTCCAACTCGCCCAGAGAGGGCGCATTGTTCAGCACGCCATCAATCATATTTTCGTTTTGTTCGGTGGAAAGTTCTGCGGTGCGCAGCGGATTTTCCCGCAAGAACTCCGGCACCTGCTGGAAGCCCACACTGTCGCAGTAGTGGGCGGTGTCCTGCCCATTCTGGTGCAGCACCACCACATCCGAAACAGACAGCGAGTGTCCCTTGAAATCTGCCGGATAGTCCACATTGAATGTGCGGTAGATGTCCTCCAACGTGGTGCCAGCAGTCAGCGGCGCGGCGTATACTTCCGTATAGTTGGCCTTGTCCACGGTCAAACCGGCAGCCTGCAGGCGGTCGTAGGGTTCAAAACGGTAATCGCGGGTGGAATCTTCATTGCGCAGCTGGTAGATGGAAAAGCTGTCCTGCTGCGGTGCTTCAAAGCCTGCCGCTGCGTATTCCTCTACGGTCATTCCAGCAGCAGCCGCTTCCTGCGCGATCTCGACCTGCACCTGTGCCTTGTAATCCTGCAAGCTCTGGTCAAAGTCAGCCAGCTTGGGAAGTTCAGGCAAGTTATACTGGCCTCGGTTAAGCAGCGGGCGGCAGTCCTGCACATAGGCCACAACAGTATTGTAATAGGCAGCCTGTTCCGGCGAAATGTTCTGTTCCTCCCGCAAAGCGGCGGTGGCTGCCTGCTCCATGGCCGAAAGATTGCAATGCTGTTTGAGGTACGGGATAAACTCGGTCAGCACCATTTTACGCTCTGCCTTGTCTTGTTCCCACGCTTCCGAGCCTTTGTTGTGCAGAACAAAATTTTTCCAGTTCTCGTCCTTGGCGTAGTATTCGTGGTAGTTCTGGATATGCTGAACCAAAGAACCCTCTCCGTCACCAAAATCCTGCCGTCCCTCGTAGTTATCCGGCTGGCCGTTCATAGTAAAGTCAATGCGGAAGGCGGTTTTGTCGTACCAGCCGCCCGTGTAGCTGTCCTTTTCCCGGTCAGTGTGCTGGGCGGCGTCCAGTTCTTCAAAAACACGATTTGCCACGGATAGCGGCATAGTTTCGCCGTCCTGCAGCTTGTCGCTTTCGCTCCACAGAATCGTGACCGTAGGCTCTGCGGCGGGGTCTGGAATTTTAACGGGTGCGGGAATTTCGTTGGCCTTTTCCGCCGCCTCTTGGAACGCCGCCAGCTTATCGCCCAACAGAACTTCCGCCACCGCGGCTGTCTGCCCCAGCAGAGCAAGGGCTTCTTCTCCGGCATCTTTCAAGGTCAGGCCGGGTGCGTCCAGCTGGCCGCCGTCCAGAGCCTTGTTGTCCGGGCCATACAGGGTGTAGTCATAGCCGGAATCGCAGGTCTGGATGAACAGGGTACTGCCGTTGTCCAGTGCAAATGCGGCCTCCTGTGCAGCGGAAAGGTCTGCTCCCCGCTGCTGGCGCAGTTCTGCCAGATGTTCGTCCAATGCAGAGATCAGCTCATGGGCCGCACTTCGGATAATTTCCAGAGAGGCTTTCAACTCGGCCAGTTCCCGGCCCGAACTCCACCCGGCCACATAACCAAAGGAATACTCGGATGTGTCCAGCCCGTAGTGCTGGCAGACTGCATAAGCTACGCTTTCGGCCTGCACCTCGCGGGTGCGGCTGTCCGGGCGGTTGGTCTGTTCCGGGTCGGTGGGGTCGATGGCGTGAAGTTTGGCGTGGGCAATTTCATGGATAGCCGTCTTGATGGTCTGTAACTGGCTCATGCCCTCTTGGATGGCAATGCGGTTGTCAAGCAGGTGGAAATAACCGTGCGCCCCGCCCTCGATGTCCTCAAACCCGATGGGCACCGGGGAAGCTTGCTCCAACGCTTTGAAAAAATCTTGATAGTCCTGCACGCTGCCGGACAGTTCATTCACTGCGATAGATGGCAGCGGTTTGCCCTCGGTCTGGCTGACATCGAACACGGAAACCACCTTAAAGGCCGGAATCTGCACCGTTTTTTCTTCCGTCAGCGGCTTGCCGTCCTTGTCCAGAATCGGCTTGCCCTGTTCGTCCAGCTTTTCCATCTTCTGCTTGACCTTGTACGGCGCAGGAGCAAGGATTTTGATGCCTTTTTCGCCTTTCTTTACGGTGCGGTGGAACGTGTCTTTCCACTTGTTGAAGCCCGCCACCAGCTGTCCGCCCTGCATGGCGATCAGCAAGGTGTTGTTGAAGCTGTAATTGTGGAATTTCGCCATCGTGGTGAGGTAGGCTTTGTAGCGGTCGCTGTCGAACAGCTCTTGAATCCCCGTTTCCAGACGGTCCGTGATTTCTTTCATGCGCTCTGAGCTGTCTTTGCCGTTCAGGATGATGGGGATAACTTTCTGCGGTTCCGTTTCAGGCTGAACAGGCGGCGGGATGTTGGCCGCATCCCGCAGGATTTCCGATGCAGGAAAAGACAGCACCCGGTATTCCTCTGGCACAGGCTGGCCCTCGTGGACTTTCTGCCACGCATCCCCGCTTTTGACAAGATAGCCATACTCGGTAAACACGCCCTGCTCCTGCTGGGCCACATACCGGCCAAACTGCGCCGTGTCGATGCCGCCTTTCCATTCTTCCGGCATATCCACCATGCCGGAGCGATTCAGGTAGTAATCTCCTAGCTGGGCAGGCCCGTGCACATCCGGCAGATGCACATAATATTCCACGTTTTCGGGAAAGTCGGTGATTTTCCCGATGCTGGAAAGCTCACTCTGCGGGGCTTGCAGAGCGGCGTTCAGCTCTGCGCGTTCCCCGGTAGAGAGTGTTTCCAGTCGTGATGCCAGAAAGTTCAGTTCGTCCACATTGGATGCCAGCACCATGTTATAAGGAATTGCAAAGCGTTTTTCTTCCTCGGCAAAGTAGCCGGAAATGAAAAGGCCCTGCGGATTATCGGACGAAATGCCGATTTGCCGCAGGGCCGCTTGTACCTGTTCGGTTGTGGTAGGCAGGTCCAGCCAGACGCCATCCCTGCCTTGCTGCTGCCGATTTTGCAGCTGGATGGAAAATAATTCGCTCATTTGGTCACACTCCTTTTTTTTGCTATCCTACGGATAGAGAGAGCCGGTTATGGCAAAATGAATGCTTCACCTTACCATAACCGGCCCTCGTATTTTTGCCTTACTCTTTGCGCTCTACCCGGTAATTGACGTACTTGCCTCCCGTATCTGCCAGAAGCACCGTTGCATCATAGGTTTTGCCTGTCTTTTCGGAATAGAGGCCCTTGACCTTTGCCTTACCGTTTTTGAGCAGAGCAGCGGCGATCTTCGGCGTGAACGCCTTTTTGCGCTGCTCAAAGAAGCGGTCATTCTTCCACATCACGAACTGACAGCTACGATTCCCGCAGTAGAAGTTTTTCTTGCCCTCATAGACGTTTTCACTGCACCGGGGACACTTGCCGATAATAACCCGTTCCGACTGGAACAGGTTTTGCTTATCTGCACTGATACAAGAATAGGTCTTGACCAGCTGGCGCACCTGCGCTTCAATTTCGGCCATGAACTCGTCCGCGTCTGCATTGCCCTTGGCAATCTCGGTCAGACGGTTTTCCCATTCAGCAGTCAGAGCGGGAGAGGTCAGGCTTTCCGGCAGAACCACCGCCAGATTGATGCCGTCCTTGGTGGGGACAAGCTGCTTGCTCTTGCGCTGCACAAAGCCCATTTGCACCAGTTTTTCCAGAATCGCGGCACGGGTGGCGGGTGTGCCCAGCCCCTTGCGTTCTGCGTTTTCCGGCATATCCTCGGCTCCGGCCCGCTCCATTGCTGACAGGAGTGTATCTTCGGTGTAGGCTTTCGGCGGGGACGTGAAATGTTCCGAAATATCAGATACAACAGAATAACTTTGTCCCTCGGTCAGTTCCGGCAGGGTGTTCAGGGTTTCCGTTTCTTCTTCGCCGTCTGCTTTCAGGGTGGAGCGGAACCTCTGGTCGATCTCTTTCCAACCGGGAACAAGCACGGTCTTTCCCTTGGCGGCGAACTCGTTCCCTGCACAGGAGAACACAGCAGTCACAGTTTCGTACTCATGGGGTGCAGCCACGGCGCAGAGCAGCTTGGAGCAGACAAGGTTCAGCAGCTTGCATTCACTCTCGGCAAGACCAGTGAAACCCTGCTTTACAAATTCTGCGGTGGGAATGATGGCGTGGTGGTCCGATACCTTTTTGCTGTTCAGCACCCGGCCTACTTCCGCAGTCAGCGCAAGTCCTTGGGCAAAGGGCAGCAGTCCCAGCAGATCAGACACAAGATGTTGTGCTGTCTGGCCCATGTCCTCGGTCAGATATTGGCTGTCGGTGCGGGGATAGGTCAGCAATTTCTTTTCGTAAAGCTGCTGGGCGTAATCAAGGGTCTGTTTTGCGGTAAAACCGAACAGACGGTTTGCTTCCCGCTGCAATGTAGTCAGGTCATAGAGCTTGGGCGGCTGTTCTGTCTTTTTCTCCCGCTTGACAGAAGAACAGATAGCAGATGCCCCGGCACAGGCATTTTTCAAAGTGTCGGCCTCGTCCATGCTGGCAATGCGTCCACTGTCTGCTTTCAGACTGCCGGACTGGATGCCGACTGTGTAATACCTTTCTTTCTGGAAGCGCAGGATTTTTGCATCCCGGTCCACCAGCATTTTCAATGTCGGTGTCTGTACGCGGCCCACGGTCAGAGTCTTGTGGTACAGCACCGAAAACAGCCGCGTTGCATTGATGCCCACCAGCCAATCTGCTTTTGCACGGCAGAGGGCCGATTGGTACAGCGCATCATAATCCGAATCCGGGCACAGGTTTGCAAAGCCCTCCCGGATGGCGGCATCCTCCATGCTGGAAATCCAGAGCCGCTTTACGGGTTTCGTGCAGCCGGCCATTTGGTAGACAAAGCGGAAGATCAGTTCTCCCTCCCGGCCTGCGTCGGTTGCGGCAGTCACACTGTCCACATCCGGGCGGTTGAGCAGGGCACGCAGAACTTCAAACTGCTGTTTCTTCTCGTCCGGGACAATGAACTGCCACGGCTGGGGCAGGATGGGCAAATCCTCATACCGCCATTTGCAGTATTTTTCGTCGTACTGGCCAGCCTCGGCAAAGGACACCAGATGCCCGATGCACCAGCTGACCAGATACCCGCCACCCTGCCAATAGCCGTTTTGCTTTTCAGCGGCCCCGATCACGGCGGCAATGTTGCGGGCTACGCTGGGCTTTTCGGCAATTACCAGCTGAACGCTCATGTTTCGTCCTCCTGTCCGTCCTCTGAATGAATTTCGATTTCAGCCGGTTCCTCGTCTGCATCTTCGTCCTCGCCAAAATCGTATTCGTCCAGATCATCGTGCCCGGTGGTATCGGCCTTGGGCTTGCGGAACTTGAAATAATAGAGCGCTGCACCACCGCCCGCCAGAGCCAGCACCAGCAGGATCATCAGACTGCCTATGTTGGACTTCGGCTTTTCCTGCGGCGTTTCGGTATCAGTTTTCACCGCTTCCGGGGCCGTGCAGTTACGCAGGCTCTTTTCACACAAGGGGCAGTTTTCGTTGACGTTTCCGGCCTCACATTTCACCGTGCAGGTGCAGACTTCGGCGGCCTGCGGTTCTTCATCCAGCAGGGCCAGCAAGTCGGCATCGTCCACTTGGTTCAGGAAGTGAACGGACGTTTCCTTGTCCTCGTTGGCACGGTCAATGAGAATGTAAAAATAATTTCCGGCCTTGGTGGTCACGGTGATAAGCTGTTTGTCCCCGTAGAAATCATCCACCAGTGTTGCGTTGCCCTTGGGCGTGATGGGCATACCCTCCGGCTCCATGCCGCCCGTGGTGGGTTCTTCTTCGATAATCTCCGGCAGAGGTTCCGGGGCAGGGTCAGAGCCGCTTGCAAAAGCGGGCATGGAAAAGGAACAGAGGCAGAGCAGGATAGCCAGCAGTCCGGCAGCGAAACGGTTCCAGTTGTCAGGTTTCATCGGCGGCATCCTCCTGTTTGTGGTACGGGGTGACGGTGGGTGCAGCATTCAGCGCACCGCTGCGCAGAAAAGCCGCAAACTCGTCCGGCGTCATGTTCATGCTGCGCACCAGCTGAATGATCTGCAAGTTTTCCTGTTCAGTCTTTGCAGCTTCCAGTTCTTTCAACTGCTGCTGGTATTCAGAGATTTTTTCTTTGAGCCGTTCAATGTCGCGCTCAATGCGGGAAAGTCTTTTTGCCATACAAAATCCTTTCTGGCGTCACGGTAAACGCCCATAGCTGTAAAAATGTTCCTGCCAATATTTTGAGTTGAGGTTTGTGTAAGAGATAGGGTCGCCGCAGTGCAGCATGATGGAATTGCCTACATAGATACCGCAATGGCTCACGCCGGGGGTATCGTAGGTGCCCTTGAAAAACACAAGGTCGCCCGGTTTGACCTGCGCCGTCGAAACAGGAGTACAGAGGTTGTAAAGGCCCTGTGCGGTCTGACGGCCCACATTCCAGCCGGAGTGATTCAGCACCCACGAAATGTAGCCGCTGCAATCAAAGCTGGTGCTGGGTGAACTGCCGCCCCACACATACGGGTAGCCGATGTACTTTGTCGCTTCCTCCATCATGGCAGCGAACTTATCATCTTCAAGCGCTTCCGGGGGAATATCGTAGTAGGTGGGCTGCTTGATGGTGGACGCATTGGGGTACTGCGCTTTGCCGAACAAATCCGGCCGGTTGCCCAGCGTGCGCATATAGAGCGAATAGGCACTGAGCTGTTCTTCGGTCAGCACTTCCACGGGCAGATGGGACAAATCCTTGTTCTTCAGCTTGACGGTACAGATGTAGTATTCATACGGCTCTTGGTAGGTGATAACCTGCGGCACACCATACGGGCCAATAATGACCATCATTTTTGTGCGGTAACGTATCTGCATGGTCACGGTCTCGGTCAGAATGTATTGCTTTTCAAACAGCATTTCAAGTTCACCCTGCACCTCGGCCAATGTAAAAACGCCATCATGGAGCGCGGACAAAATCGAGATCAGCACATAGGGGTCATGCTCGATTTCGTCCAGATAAAAATGGTATTCATCGTAGTTGTGGGTGGCCTCGTAGGTGTCGAGATACCGTTGCAGTTTTTGTTCCAGCTTGGCGTAGGCTTTCTCTGCACCCAGCATATCCTTGTCCTTGGAAAAGTAAGAGGATGCCGTCACGCCGGTTCCAGCGGTGCCCGCCATCACGGTGCAGGACTGCAACCCCGTTATCAGGAGCAGAGCCAGCAGACCAAACACCGCCACGATCAGAATGGTTTTCCAGTTCCGGGCCGCAAATTCGGCTACCCGTTCGCCGCCCTCGGCCGCCAGCTTTGTTACCCGGAAACCGTTCTCTGCGGTGGTGGCTGCACCATGCGCGGCGGCTTGTCCGGCCTGCCGTGCAGCTTTGGCATACTGCTGTTTGATACGCCGTTTCTGCCACATCCGGGAAATGGGGTTGCTGGCCGCCTGTGCAATTTGCGGATTGTCCCGCAAGGATTTCTGATAAAAGTATTCTGCATTGGCAGACATGAGCTGACGCTCTGCCTTTTCCACGGCCTTGTAGGGCTTCATCTTGTGGTGCCGGATGCCGCTGCGGATGACCTTGGCGGTCTGATGCTCCACCAGTTCTTCACCCTTGTGGCCACCCTCCACACCCACATTTTCGTGTTCGACTTCATGGATTTTTCCGTGAGCGAACAGCAACGCTTCTGATAGCGGGCGGCTGGCCGGGTTTGGTTTCAGGCTGGGCGGGCCTTTGTCCTGCTGCTCAAAGTGCAGGGGGGATTTTGCCTTGCCGTTGGCAGCATCGTAGACTTTTTCCTTGACCGGGACACGCTTTTTGGGCAGAGCAGCGCGGGCCGCATCCAGCTTGTCGGCTTTCGCTTCCGCCTTTTGGATGTACGGCTGCAACGCCGGGTCTGCCCGTTCTTCTTCGGTCAGTTCCAGACGGGCGGCGGAACGGTGCAGACCATCTTCACTCTCGGCGGTTTCCGCAGCTTGTTTGGCTTTTTTCTTTGCCTTGTGCTTGTCCTTTACGTCCTCGGCCCGTTCCAGAATTTTTTCGGCCTTGCCCTCGGCATCCGCGGAGTAGTCCTGTTCCGCTTCCCGACTGGAAACATTCTCTACAGTGCCGTCCGCTTGATTTTCTACCACCAGACCGTCACGGGTCATGGTCTGGGTGACTTTGGCTTTTGCCTGCAATTCTTTCAAAGTTCTTTACCTCCCATCGGACAGCGGCCTGTTTCAATGTCTGCAATGTATTTGAGAATCGGGAACACCTGCGGCGGCGAAACTGCATTGCCCAGTGTTTTCATCCGCTTGCTGCGGTTCGGCACCTCTTCGGTCAGGCGCGGGATGTCGGCGGGTTCTTCGGCCCAAAGGGAATGTCCGTCCATTTGCGCGGGAAACCCATCAGCCACTCTACCCAGTCCGGGTTGAGGTAGGGCCTTTCCAGCGTGGTGGGGGTCATGCGGTAGACCACATGAGAGAGCCGCGCCGTCCATGCTTTGCCATCCTTGTTCATCTTGCGATAGCTGCCGTTCGCAGAGATTTGGATGTCCAACCCCTTGCCCACATCCCCGGTGTCGCTGGCAAGGGGTGTGGGAAGCAGCGGAGCCGATGATGAATACCCGTTTCCGTTCGTGCCACGCGCCAATGGCAGCAGCAGGTAATACGAAAACCCGAACATCGTAACCTGCCTGCTCCAAGTCAATGAGCGTTTTGTCGAGCCCCATACGGAGGAAGCCAGCAACATTTTCTCCAAGCACCCAACGGGGCTGCAATTCCCGGATGACCCGCAGCATTTCGGGCCACAGGTAGCGTTCATCGTGGAAGCCGCGCTGCCGCCCTGCGGTGGAGAACGGCTGGCACGGGAAGCCACCTGAAATGAGGGTGACGGTGCGAAGTCCTGTTTTTTCAAAGAAAGCCTCCTTTGTTACAGTGGTGATGTCCTGAAAACGGGGCACCTCCGGCCAGTGGCTTGCCAGCACAGCGGCGGGAAAGGCCGCCCACTCGCATTGGCAGACCGAAGTAAAACCCGCTGCTTCTGCGGCAAGGTCGATGCCGCCGATGCCGGAAAACAAGCTGAAATGCGTTAGGCTCATAGCTCCACCACCTCGCTGAGCCGGGTGGTCATAATTTTGTAAAGCTGGGTGTTTTTTGGGATGGGGTTTGAGAATGGCAGCACCACATTTTCAAAAATCAGCAGTCCTTCGCCCGGTTCCGAATTGTCGATGTACTTCTGCTGGTCTGCGGAGAGGTTCAGCCGTTCCGAAAGGATTTTGCGGTCGCCGGATGCTTGATTCAGCAGCGTGATGAAGTCGCTGTTTTCCAGAATGTTCTCGATCTCCGGGGAAGAAAGAAGGTCCTTCACATTCTGGGTGGCGCCCGTGGGCACACCGCCCCATTTGCGGAAGCGTTTCCAAATCTCGGCACTGTACGCGGCGGTCTGTTCTTCTTTCAGCAAAAGGTGGAACTCGTCTGCAAAATACCATGTAGCCCGGCCTTGGCTGCGGTTCTGGGTGACGCGGCCCCATATCTGGTCTTGGATAATGAGCATCCCCAGTTTTTTTAACTGCTTGCCTAACTCTTTGATGTCAAAGGCCACAAGCCGGTTGTGGATGTCCACATTCGTTTTGTGATTAAACACATTCAGCGAGCCGGACACATACAAGTCCAATGCCTGCGCTACCCGGTCCGCTTCCGGCAAGTGCTGGTCGAGCAGGGCTTGGTGGAGGTCAGACAAAATCGGCATATTCTCCGGGCAGGGATTCGCCAGATAGGGGCGGTAGATGGCTTTCACGGCACGGTCTATCACGGTGCGTTCAATCGCTTCCAGACCTGTTTTGCCGCCCATGACCAGCTCACAGAACGACAGCACAAAATCCGACTTCAAGGCCAGCGGGCTGTCATCTTCGGAATAATTCAGGTTGATGTCCAGAGGATTCACATAGTCCTTGCTGGTGGGCGAAAGTTTGATGACCTGCCCATGCAGCCGCTTGACCAGCGGATAATACTCGGCCTCTGGGTCTGAAATAAAAATATCGTCAGCAGTCGTTAAAAACACACTGACGATTTCGGACTTGCAGCTCATGGATTTGCCGCTGCCGGGCGTGCCCAGCTTCAAGCCGTTGGGACACCGGGCCTGCTTGCGGTCCAGCATGATCATGTTGTGGGATTTTGCGTTGATTCCGTAGTACATGGCCGCACCGCTCTGGAAAAGCTCCTGCGTGACAAAGGGCACGAACACCGCCACGTTGGAGGTGGTAAGGCTGCGCTGAATCTTTATCTGGTTGATACCCAGCGGAAGGCTGGATACAAGGCCCTGTTCCTGCTGGTAGTCCAGCCGGACAAGAGAGCAGTTGTACTTCTGCGCCACGCCCGCCGCTTGGAACACATCGTTGCCCAGCTTTTGCTTGGTGTCGGCCACGTTCAGCACTAAAAAGGTCAGCATGAAAAGCCGCTCGTTCCGGGTCTGCAATTTATTCAGCAGCTTTTTGGCATCCTCGCCGTAGGTGGCAAGGTCGCTGGGCAGTATATCCATGTCGTACCCGGAACGAACAGCTTTTTTCTGCTCCTGAATCTTCATGGCATCAAGGTCAGTGATTTTTCGTTTAATCGTCTTGATGGCCTCGGTCTGGTCGATGGCCTGCACATGGAGATTGACGAGAATCCCGCTTTCCGTTTTGAGGAAGTCGGCCAGCATTTCGTCCGAAAGTTCCGGCGCAAGGATTTGTAAAAAGCTCACGGCTCCATATTTGCCGCCCAGCCCAAAGGTCTTGGCCGTGCCGAAGCAGAGGGAGGATGGAGCCACAAAATCTTTGGTGGACAGGCCGGAGGGTGCCAGCCAGTCCCATTCAAAGCGAAACGGTTCGCCGTCCGGGTGGAAGATGCCGTGCAGCACCTCCAAACGCTCCTGCCCGTCCATGACGTGCGCCACGCAGCCCATAGTCTTGAAGTAGCCCAGCAGGTCAAGGCCAATGCGGGTCAGCCGTGCCCGCGCCGTTTTCAGGCTGTCGGCCTCGATGGTGAAGGTCAGATATTTGGTTTTGACAATGCCGTTGTTTCCGCTGGCAAGCTGCTTTTGCAGGATGGCGGTGTACTCGGCGCGGATGTCGTCAAAATCATCTCCCTGTGGTGCGATCTCAAAACTTTTTGCGTACTGCACCGGGTCAACCTTGCGATTCAAAAACGAAAGCTGCACATGGATGGAAGCATCCACATAGTTGTACAGGTCGCACAGGTGTTCAAAGATGGCGGTCCGGGTCTCTGGCTGGGCCAGCTGATAACTGATGTCCTCAAAGGCAATGCACTTGGAGAATGTGCGTCGGTCAATGCGGCACACACCGTCCGGGTAGATGGCCTCATACGGGATGGTGGCCTGTGCCGTGCGGGGCTTGCCGTCACCCTTGTACTTGCGGATAACGGCATCAATTTCTTTTTTCTGGGCGCGGGTGAGCTTTTTGGGCTTTTCGGTTTCGCGGGGTATCGTTTTTCTGGACAATGGCCTTTACCTCCTGTTCCATTTGGTATTGCCGCACAAGGGCGGCGTAAGCGTTGTTGGTCTGATAGGGCCTCTCTTTGGGGCGCAGGAAACAGCACTGAACCATTTGCTGAATCACTACTTCAAGGGGCTGGCCGTGCCGCTCAAACAGAGCGAACAGCAGCCCCGGCAGCATGGCAAAAATCATCAGCAGGGCCGCTGCACTGTTGGAAAGATAGTTCCGGGTCAAAAAATAAAGCGGTCCGCCCGTTAAAAGCGCACCGCCGAAGCAGACCAGCTGCCGCTTGGTCAGCCCGAATAAGACTTTGGATTTTACATGGGTCAAATCTTTTGGAACGGTCACATACGCCATTCAAACGCTCCTTTCTCAATGGGCACCAAACACGGATTTGCTGATGCTGCCGGTCTTGAACAGACAGAAACAGAGCAGCACGGTGTAGCCCATGCAGCCCCAGATGGCCCCGGCAATGTCCGCTGCGCCTGAAATGTTGCGTATCAGCACCGCGTAAATGCCCACGACAATCATAATCAGGAACGCTTGGAACCCCAGTGCCAGCAAAGACTTCAAGTAGTTCTGCCCGGTGCTGCGCCACTCGCTGCTGCCCATGGTCGCCAGCGGGATGGGGCCTAACGCCGTGACCACATAGATTTCAATCATACGGCCATAGGTTACAAGGAAAATGCAGATAGACAGGATGTTCATGGTCAGGCCCACCACAAGGGTCTGGAACCACAGGCTGAGCAGACTGCCAATGGTCATGCTTTCCAGCTGAAATTCCAGTCCGGGTATCAGGCGGTCAAAGTGGATGGATGTTTCGCCAATGATAACGCCGGAACTTTGGTTAACAACGCTCTGGGTGGCATCAAATACGCCCATGACGATATTCCATGTGTTGCTGACTATGAGGATGGCAAAGGCAGACTTGAAAATCCAGCGGAAGAACATGGAAGTGTCGAAGTCGTGCATATTGTTCTTTTCGGTAATCATCTGGATAAGCTCATGGCACATCACAAGGGCAAGGATGGCCGCTGCAATGGGCAGCACCACCGTTTCGGAAAGACTGCGCAGCATATTGAAAATGCCGCTGTTCCATGCCTGCGGGGTAGAGCCGACATCCGAAGCGATTTCGCCCACCTTGGCATTTACGTTATCGAACAGGCCGGAGAGGTTGCCCGTGATGCCATCTATCAAAATGCCTTTTATCCATTTCTCGATGATTTCACTAATCAAGCAAAGATACCTCCTTTCCCGCGCCCTCCCATGTGAGAGGGAGAGCGCGGAGTAGGATTTTAAGTGTTAGTTGTTCGGAAAATTGTGGGCAACGATGCAGGACTTAGCCCAGCAGCCCGGAAAGCAGCGGGACAAGGGTCACGCCGATCAGGGCAACGCCGCCGCCCGCGACCAGCTGCTTGACGCCCTGGCTCTTGCTGCCGGGGTTATCCTGTCCATAGCCCTCCAACAGGTTGATGCCGCCCCAGACACACAGGGCACCGCCCAGACCGACCACGATGGTCTGCAAAGTATCGACTGCGCTGTTGAAAAATTCCATAAGGTCCTCACTTTCTGCCGCCTGTTCTGCGGCGCTCAAAAATAAAATTATTCGGCTGCATTTTCATCCGACAGATCAATTTCATACAGGTCAAAACTTTCGTCCTGTGCGACTACCTGCTGCCGTTTCCGGCGCAGGGTGGATAAGAACCTGTCCACATCAAAGGTGTTTTTCTTGTCCGCGTCCGCAAGGTATTTGTAGTGCGGGTGCTTGGTGATGTCGAACTTCTCCGAGAAGAACGGCCTCACACCCCGCAGCTGCAAAATACATCTGCCGCCGTCCATGATTGCGATTTCGTCCTCTGACATCAACGCCTTTCCTAATTTTTGATAGTTCAGTCCGTGGGAGGTTTGAGAACCCCGGTTCTCGCTGGTGTTGAAACTGTCGATGGTCTCTTTCCCCAGCGCATCGGAGATCTCTTTGGCATTTTTGCCCCGCCCACTCAAAAAGAGAACAGAATCGCAGTTGTCCGAAATGATTTCGGCGGCATCTTTGTAGATGGCTTTCAGCTGCGATTGGCTCTGCAAAATGATGGATGCCGAGATTTCCCGGCTGCGGATGGTGGCAATCAGCTTGTCGAAGTTGGGAATCTGCCCGATGTTGGCGAACTCGTCCAGAATCAGCCGTACATGGACAGGCAGTCGGCCACCGTATTTATCATCCGCACGGTCACACAGCAGGTTGATAAGCTGGCTTTGGAGCATGGCGAGAATGAAGTTGAAGGTGGTGTCCGTGTCGCTCATAATCAAAAACAGCACGGTCTTTTCATCCCCGATGGTGTCCAGTTCCATTTCATCGTTCTCCATCAGCTCCCGCACCTCCCGGATGTCAAATGGGGCTAAACGGGCACCACAGCTTATCAGGATGGAAGAACGGGTCTTGCCCGCCGACAGCAAAAACTTTTTGTACTGCCGGACGGCGAAGTGGTCCGGGTCTTTCTGTTCCAGCCGTTCAAACATGAGGTCTACCGGGCTTTGAAACTCCGGGTCGTCCTCGCGGGCTTCACTGGCGTTTATCATTTCCAGCAGAGTGGTGAAGTTCATTTCTTCTGCCGGGGCCTCGTACCAGATGTAGCCAATGAGTGCGGTGTAGAACAGCCGTTCCGACTTCACCCAAAAATCTTCTGCTGATTTCTCACCCTCGCCCTTGGTGTTAGCGATAAGGGTATTCACCAGCTTCAGCACGTCCTTTTCCGAGTGGATGTAAACAAAGGGGTTGTACTTCATGGACTTGGAAAAGTTTATCGTGTTCAGGATTTTCACCCGGTAGCCTGCCCGCTGGAACATTTGGCCTGTTTCGAGAACCAGTGTGCCTTTGGGGTCAGTGACCACGAATGAGGTGGGATAGTCGGAAGTGGGGAAACATTGCATGAGGTTGGGCTTCACATAGAAGCGTGTCTTGCCGCTGCCGGAGCCGCCGATCACCAGCACATTTTTGTTCCGGGCTGTTTTGGGGTCTTTGGGCCGCCCGGTCATGGTCAGGCGTTCGGTCTGGGTCAGCAGGATGTTGTTTTCAAACTTGGGGTCGATGTAGGGGGCAATATTCAAAGGAAAACTGAATGCAAAAGATGTGCAAGGTATCAATATGTGGGAACGGACTCAATTCTTGAAATACTTTAGCAGCAAATAAAAAAACTTTAGGTCCGGTTCTGGTTGTCAACTCTTTTCTCTTTTATTTCTCAAAAGCCCAAACAAACAGATTCTAAAATCCTAATAAAAATCAGGTACCGACGCTATGCGAATGACATAGGAGGTCGATACCTGATTTTCTTTATTATCGATAATCTATCTAAAATCAGTCCTTCTTATCCAGCGCTTCAAAGCAAGAATTCTTACTTACAAATTCCGGAACGATATCTTTCATCTGGTCGTATGTATAACTCAACTGAACAAGATTCTCAATACGTTCTTTTACTTCATCATAATCATATTCACGAACGGTAGCGATCATAATCTTTTCGTGATAAGTAGGCTTAGTCAGCTCTTTCACATTCAGCAGTTCTTCATACAATTTCTCTCCATGACGCAAACCGGTAAACTCTATCTTCACATCAGTACGTCCGGAAAGGCTGATCATACGCTTGGCAAGGTCGACAATCTTGACCGGCTTACCCATATCAAAGATATAGA
>OGDA01000426.1_pt1 | contig 24488 bp, 20 predicted proteins | sample 1570281 | NCBI WGS metagenome assembly OGDA01 (sample SAMEA2582184, study PRJEB24529) | metagenome
GGAGTGGGAATGAAAGTTAAGAACAAGCCTTGACACAGTTTAAATTACACCCCCGCATTTTCATTTTACGTACCTTTTCTGCCGCCAGTTCTATTGTCATATGAGAGTCAACCGCTTCATAATAACTATATTTTATGCTATCAATGGTTTTATTTAACCACGTACGTTCATCCGTGATTTTTGAGCTTAGAACCTTTATCACCTTTTCAAGATTAACAGAAGAGGTTCCAACCATCCCTTTTATCCCGTCAATAATACTACTTGTCCAGAACGATGAATCCATCGTAAAAGAAAGATCTAAAAGTTTATCGAAAACGGGTAAAGAATCTATTGTATAATTACAGAATCTAATTGCAGTAAACACATTACCGAAATAATATTTATCTTCTGTCATACACTTAAGAATCTCTTCTAAAGCCTCTTGATTACCTAATGATGCCTGACACTCCAAATATGTCTTTTTGTCATATTTCAATAGTGTATCCTTAAAGTGAGCTAGAGTATCTTTTACCCATTGCATATCATCCTTTAAATGGCACATCAACATTTTTAGGACATACGCTTTATGCTTATCAGGAATATCTTGGAAGATAGCCATAATTTGTTCCATTCCGTCAGGTTCACTTTTAAGATACAAATTTATGATATTCCCAGAATAACCGTCTTCGTCATGCTTAATGAATTCAAATATATAGGAATACACTCCAGACAAATGCGCATTTATTGCGTATTTTGCTAATTCTAGGTAGTCACAAACATCTAAGCCTTTCGGATTCTTTATCAAAGAAATAATTCTATGCTCAGCTCGTTCCTTACCTAGTTCCTGAACTGCGTAATCAATAAAAGGTTTATGGCTATAAGCATGTTCCCATCTGCTATCTCTTACAGAAGCATATTTCAAACATATTTCTTGAACATCCTTATCTAAAGTAATTTCATAATCTAATGCCAAGCTCAGATATCTCTGTCCTGTGCGGTTATCTTTTATCTTCGGCAACACATGTTCAAGTATTACTTTCAAACAGTTCTTTTGCTTGCCTGTTAACTGTTTTATCCTGTGATTTGCCAATTGATCCAATACAAACAGTTCATAAAGGCTTTGATCTTCTATCTTATTTTTGATTTTCTGCAGGTCATATTCCTGCGTGTTATCATTATAGAATAAGCTCATAAACGAACCGACATAACTGTCCCACTTGTTTTCTTCGCATTCCTTTACTTTTGCATACAATTCCTTTCTAGCTTTCGGTGCATACTGATTTACAATATATAGCACCGTTTCTTTAAATTGGGCATAATCCAGAAGCAACGCCATGCTTTTTTCTTCACGCAACTTCATCTCATTAGGATGGTAAAACCTTCTTTCGGGAAATTTCTTATGAACCAAGTCATAATGCAGAAGATTCCACGCATCATCATAATTATTAGTAAGCCAAGTTGCAATACCAAAATCATTTATCGAATCAGGTTGCAGCACATCTATGCATTTCTCCAAATCTGTTTCATCACCAAATAAAGACAGTTTTATTTTTAGAATTTGCAGAAGCCTTATTTCTTGTTGAGTATCTTCAACACTTCTAATTTCATTTATAAGTCTAATGAAGTCGGGCTTTGGCATATTATCAATACAAAATTTACGAAAAGCTTGAAAAATCTCAACGATAGTATCTCGCAAAGAAATATAATCATGATCCTTAGCAATTTGAATCCATGAATCTATAACTGTTTGACAGAACCCTCCATCATCCACATATACTTTACTATTGCATAGCATTTTTTGAATAGGATTTAACAAATCAGCCTGATTATGATCCGCCTTTTCCTCATCAAAGAGTTGCGGCAAGAACTCCCATAATCTCTTTAACTCATTTTTACCATAAACATTCCCCAAACATTTGTAGAAATCATGGCGATGAACGATATGAGTTGTACTCTTTAGACTATAGTTCTGCAAATATCTTTCTTGCGCAATAATATACCCCACATATTTATCAGCTTGATTCAAATTAGCAATCAGCTGAAATGCAGTTTGTATGATATGATGATCTTTCGACTTTACATCAAGTATGATAAGTCTATCAATGTCTTCTTCAGTATTCAAATAACTACTATAGAAAGGTACATACAAAGAATAGGTTTCCTGATCATCATTATTCCCCAGTTCATTTATCTTATCGAAAACAACATTCTTGAAGTCAGACAGCAATATGCCAACAGAAGGACTGGAGAAGTCCATCATAGAAACACAAGTTGCCAACAAAGCCAAATATGGATTTATCTGATGAACATTTCTATACTCTTTCAACAGGAATTCTGCATTATTTTTAGTATTACACAAGCATGCTATAAACTTGGCTATTTTGTAAAAATCATCAGGATAAATTTGCTCTTTACTATATTCTCCTAAAATTCCCTTTAAAACACTCTGCTTAACCACCATACTAATACTGGTTGAATCAATATTCTGTAAAACCTTCACATCATTTTTTAATAACCAGTCTATCATCTGATCTTTCTTGACAGATTCATTCATATATGAGATAGCAAGAACCAACACATTATACCAGTTCTTCTTAATTATTGGAATTTCACCATTTGCGTAGCATACTATCTTTAATATTTCTTGGTAGGAAAGATTCTTTAAAAATTTTGCAACAAAATGCTCTTTAAAGCCATTATGAATGAAAGAATAAACGTCCTTAAAAGAATCTTTTTTTAATATAGTATATAAAGTTAGATCAGAAATTTTTCCTTTGGAAAACTTTAAATATTTATATAATTCTTTCCCTGACAATACTTGTTTTTCTGAAAATTGCATGGTAAGCGCAATCACAGTAAACAAGCCTTCTGCCCCATATTCTAAGTCATTAATGGTATCTCCCTCTTTTTCTTTCACTTTCAAACTTTTGGTAAATACATAATCAAGTATTTTCTCTTGTGTTTGAGGAATCTGATGTTTTTCGCCAAAATAATCAACAACAGAAGACAGATAGAATGGCACATCAAGAAGTTCTGAAATGTTTTGGTGCTGTTCGATATATTTAATAAAACTTGTCGTATGTTCACCAAGACTACCCTTTATGTAAGATACTATTTCATCATAAGATAAAGGCAGCATTTCAAGTTGAGTAAAATCACTCAACATTCTACCATTGTTATAGTTTGAACGGCATGTAACTACAACCTTTATTTTTGAGTACTCTTTTAAGAAATCCCTTAGTTCATTTATCAAAGAATTCCTATCTTTATCATTAAGTTCGTCCATACCATCTAGAAGAATGTATTGGTTTTCTTCTAATCTACATGGCAAAATATTAAAGAAACTATCATGATGAAATTGACTATAAGAAGATGCCGCAATAAATTGAACACCCTTTTCCACATCTTTGGAAATTATGTTATATAGCCTATAAAGCTCTGTTGTTTTACCATTTTGAGCAGTACTAAAGATAACAAACTTACGCAATTCATTATTCTTGACCACTTCTTCAAGAATCTTATCCAATGAATATTCTTTAGATTCTGGAGAGAACAATACATCAAAGGCCTCCGAACGATCTGATTTCAGAGCAAACTTACGAGGTAAATAATGCTCAGGTAAAGGATAATCGCAAATGCTTTCAGAAAAATCCAGGAGACTATAAATCATTTTATAGGAAAGTTCACCATTAAATAGTAATTCCAGATGTTTCTCTATAAGTGAAATTCTATCAAAATGTGAAGTAAATTGGGCAAAAAGCCAATTTCCATCCAGTATATCTTTGTCTTTATCAAAGATTATAGGACTTGATAGATTGTGTATTTTGCTACTCGCTGGATGCTTATTAGCAGATGCTTTTAATATAAAGAATTTCAGATTGAATCCTTCGAGGCCATGCACGTTTTTTACCTTTTTAATGGTTTCGGAATATTTTTCTATTGTATCAGAAGAAGTAACCTGAAAGATAATTTTATTTTTAGTATCAATCAAATCGAAACCCACTTGATTAGGTACATTATTCAATATATTAGCATTCTGCAAATGATAATCAAAGCAGTCATTCAGCACATACATAAACACATTTTCTGCCAAGACATTTAAGTCATGGCAGTTGGACAATTTATTCAAAGATATTTGAGTAAAAATATTCGTAATAACGCTCTTAATCTTATCCAAGTTTTCAAACATACTCTTATATTATTTATAGTTCAACTTGTAACATCACTCTATACACCTCACCTATAACTAGTTATCTTACTCTGCTTCACAAAAAGCGAATACTGACATTGAGCCGCCATATAGAGAATTTGCATCATATTAGCCGTTTGTTCCCGAGAAGCAGGTCCAAGAATAATTCCACTTAAGCGGAACGGATATATATTATCTTCTTCGACTTCTCTCACTAACTTCTTCTCAATGTAAGGTGTCAAAATACCGTTATCACGATTAATAAACCATCCGTCAGTTTTCTTACTATTTACCATCAATCGACATTCACTCTCAGAAGAATAATCTGATAGTTTCAAGAAATGCTGGTATTTCTTCAAGAGGTTCATGCGAAATCTGATAGAATTATTCTTTAATGCATCTTGTAATTTGGCAATTTTTTCTAGAACATCTGATTTTTCAGCTATATAACTAATATTAAAAAGTTCATCACTATCCTTGTTTATGCGCTCAAACACCATGCATACGCCACGGGCATTGTCCCCATACAATCTCCACATATCAAGATCGTCAATACGTGTAGTAAAAGAAGTAATGAATTCTTTATCTGCAAACAGATACTTATCACATTCTTCATCAAAGTCTTCTTTGTAGTTTCTAATGTATTCCTCTAAAAAACCTATCTCTGTTTTGTCATTCATCGACACAATACTATTCATACGCATCTTTCCCGACTGCAATACAGCAACAAGCGTATCTAATGTGGTATATTTGGCTATTTCATCAGGCTCCACTGCCCTTTCTGGCTTAATGTCCTTCAGCATATTCTGCTCTACTTCTTCCTTCAAGACGAAGCATTTTGAAGCTAGATCATAGAGAATATCTGTTATTTGAATCTCAAAACCATATATAGTATGAATCAGTTCACATATTTTCTTCTTTTTCAAATCGGCATCTTCAGGAAACTGGAATATCACTTGCATCCATTCATCGAACGTTTTGTCTGATTTCAGTAAATCATTTCTATTATATACAGACAGACCACCTTGATGCATGAATTGTATCTTCCAGCAAGGTATATCATACCCTTCTATAAATGAATCTGTTCTAAAACGGTGCCCTAAGCGGTATTCAAGTTTTAAGAAAGGCTTGTCATATATATAGAAAGTATCAGAGAAACTGCACAAGTCTATTTTCTCCATACTTTTGTTATGCCTGATGTCTTCCACTCCTATGTTTTCCAAAGCCTTTTCAACTTTCAATACACTTTCCGTATAATCTTTCAAGCTCTGTTTCATATCCTTCAGCTCAAGTTCTAAAACAAACTTTCTTCTATCGTAGTTGACGATTCTTTCTGCTCCTAGACATTGTCCCACGAGTTTCATTTCCTCAAATATCGCATTATAATCGAAAATTCCTTTGGGTTTATTAAACCATTCCTCCAACTTAGGAAACTCTGAAAGTTCATATTCTTCTATGAAAACATCATTCCCTTCTGCATTCATCCTGAGAACAAATAGCATCTCAGGCTTATTATTATAACCTTCCATACTTTGTGTATTTATATAGTCGAGTAAGTGGAGGGAATTTCATCCTCCCTTCTCTCTGAACCGTGCTTGACAATCTCCCATCACACGGCTCTTCGTACTTAACTCTTTTGTTTCTTAGTTTATATTCTTTATTAACCTAGACGGGGATAGGGTACAAATCCCTTCACCCAGTGTGAAAACTCATTTCTGTTATGTGCCGCATATTCTACAAGCCATTCATACGCTCTGCCAAACTTCTTACCCTTGGAGAAGCGTTTGTACTTACGCATCACCTTTTCGAAGTATTCCTTTGTTTCCATAATTCTGATTTTAAGAATTCGGATGCAAAGGTAAATACTTAATGTGTTAAAGCCTTACGCTGTAATGGTGATATACCTATATATTTACGATCACTATGTAAGCATCCAATCCCTAAGGCAATAGCACTCCATCCCCAGTGTTTACTGGGGATACAGAGTATTTTAAGAAATTAGACTTTTTCGATTTTTAAAGCAGCTTTAACTAAAAGTGCTTCTGTCATCAAGGCATGATACTTCCACTTCAACACATAAATCGGAAGGACACCTCAAAAACTCTAGACAGAAAAACTCTGGTTCTTGTCTAACTACTGATAATACAAATGGCGCATTGTATTAATACGTTTTTCAATTTGAAGTTAACTTCTTCAAATCATAATACATGAGGCGCGTATGCAACGACTTTGTCATGTCATACCCCAGATTCTCTGCTTCTTGCTGTTCCGTCGAAAACAAAAACAAGAATTCATTCTTTTGATAAAAATCCAATGGAACCATACAATTATAGGCATCAACTATCAAAAAGCGGCATCCTGTTTTATTTTCTTCATCTATAAACCAAGATTTAATGAAATCCAATAATTCTGACCCTATACCTTGATGACGAAAGTCAACATTAATTCCAAGCCTTCCAATAAGTACAGCAGGATATCTACGCATTCGTTTCTCTCTAGGAATACCATGAGACAGTTTACGACCACGACTATTAGGTATGACATCTACTCTAATACTATCATTAGACAAAGTAAACATACAAACAATGGTTTTAGGATCATCATCCAGCACGAAGCAATAAGTTTTACCAAGCAATTCTGCTTTATAACGCATTGCATCATGTAGAAAGAAATCATCCAAATCCTCATCTCCACAAGTAAAAGGATGGCAAGTCGAAAGAATCTCGTCGTCCATCTTTTTAAGTTTACACTTATCTAATAAAAATCCCATAATTACATTCCTGCTTTTTTTAATATAGCACGAGCTATAGCTATTTTCTCTGAAAAATCAACACGCTCTTTACTTTTCATAACCTCATCAGCATTGTTGATAAAGCGAATAGCTTCATCACCATGAAGAGTCGGAATAACCTTTATATCTATTGCCATAATCCTATCTCCTATTATTTAGTTTATATAACTTGCCGCCAAAGTTACGCTTTTTTCCCGAAACCACCAAGAAAATCACAAGAAATCTGCAACTCATCAGCGAATTACTACAAAACCAGCACTTCAATAATCCTATCCACCTTTAGCCAGGCGGTCCCATCCCGCATAACATGGCGAAGACCGCTTTGGTCCGCCAACCTTAGAGCGTAGCGGTTCCGAGCGACGAGGAGGAGCGGTTACATCCCCTGTCCCCTGAGGTTTCGGTTCCCCCGGAAACGGGGGAACCGAAGGGGGTGTAAAGACCATTGGAAAGGGGCTTGGGGAAAGCGGTGGAGCCTCCCTTAATGATAAGGGAGGACGGGTGGGGGTTCGAAAAATTTTGATAGACTTTATAAAAGTCACAAAGAACATAGTAATAATCCACCAGTTGCCTTAACCCAATCCCCTCATTCATCAGATGCGAGTAGATAGGAGTCAATTGGAAGATAATATTAAACTCCACTGTTGGGATCACAAGATAACCTCATATTGTCTTTTGATTGTTTTCCAACTGCTTCATTCTCTTCAATAGCAGAGAGTTAAGTAAGGACTTTATTTTTCTTGCCAACCTATCGTTATCTATTTTGACGATAGCAGCAAAATACAGTTAACTATAAACTACAATTTCTCATACTCTCTATAGTATCATCATAGCGTTTTATATACTTATCAACGATTTGGATAGATAAGTCATCAAGATGAGAGCATCTATTATAAATATCTCTCAATTGCATATTCCGAAGATTTTCCAAATCTTCAATAGAGTCAACTATAGTTTGAGACGGATTATCTATAACCTCATTGTTGACTTCAGATGTTTGAGTAGCCGTCAGTTTCTTTGGTTTTATCTGCTTTAATAACTGCCTACAAGACATATAAGGCTGGTTTTGAGCTAACCAATTATAAACTGCAATAAGGCACGTCATCTGCTGTTTTTCTCTCTCATCAAGTTGCTTGATCTCAACGACATCAACATAACCATCAAAAACCTGATGAAATAAGCTTTGCAATTTTTCCAACTTATCCTGTGCATCCAGCAATATCATCGTCATTCTTTGAACATCATTGATAAAGCCACCTGAAGGCTGGTAACACTGTCTGAAGAAGATTGTCAAATCAGTAGAATAATGAGAATACAAGGAGTTTAATTTCTTCAAATTATCTTTTGCACTTTGATCTTCATTCTCCTTTTTGTTAATTTCATAACCTAATCCGAATCTATTTATTTCAGTTGCAGGCAACTCTATGTGAGTATTTAAAATCTTATCACACACATCATAAGAAACTTGATCCATTTTGGCATTGTACGCCTTTCCTACTCGATGAATGTCATCAACACCTTGCCAATATTCTTTTATTACATCAACAAATAGCTTACGCAAAGTTATCAATTGATCACAATAAGCCTTTCTGGAAGGAAGAACATAGCTTTTTTCATACAAATGCACTATCATTGTGCGCGGCTCTTGCATATCATCAAGCGGTAACTTTTCTCTACTAATATGCTTTTCAAAAGTCAAATCTATATCTTCAAAAATCTCATCTTTTATGATCTCTGAATGATATACATCTGCATTTGGAAATGCTTTTCTCAGCAAATCAATATGATGCAGATTAATGCGATGCATTATATCTCCATCTCCATTTTCAAATTGTTTCCCTGCAGTAAAATAGTCTAAGAAAGTAAGACATTTAACCTCATTTTCACAAATATCAAACTCCAAGATATTATTTTGGATGCGAAATTGTTTAACGAAGTTTTCTTCCAGTTGACTAAATGTGGTAGAATCGTAACCAGCCAATTTCAGTCCAAGAAGAACATCTGCCATCTCATCCAAATCATCAGGAAAATTAGCCTCTATCCTAAATTCAGAGAACTCAGGCTTATAAGAAAGCTGCAAATTACATATCGTTAAGAATTTTGCTAACCAAAAATAGTCACGCCACTCTTTAGGCTTTTCCAAAGAGATAGAACTATCAAGCCATTTACATAAATAGAAATAGACCTCAGTCTGCAAAGAAAATTTTTTCCTTACATCATCCATCGTAAGACCTATTTGGCTTCCGAACAATTTATCTACAGATTCCTCAAGTTCGATTTCCGTAAAGTTAACAGGCACTAAGTATTGCCAACAAAGAGGCGCAGTTTGCCTTAACCAATCAAACGCGGCTTGATTATTATCAATATAATGTTTAACTCCACACCACACCAATGTCCTTGCCACCATATACGCTTGCATAGAGTTTATCTTCTTACCCTCCAATTCACGTAAAAGAGAATCAGGCGTATATTTTCCTTCATCTATAAGGGCCATAAGAAACAAAGGACTTGTGTTTTCATTAATATGCTCGAATAATTCCATACCAATTTCTTCTAAACCATTTCTATAATTCCTAAATATCTCTTCAATTATGATATGAGTCCTAATGGGGTGAACATCAGAAAATCCTTCACCATTGTGCTCAAAGAATTCACCTTTCATTTGGTCTATACATCGAGACAGGTCCATTGGAGAAAGATGACACAAGTTCCGAATGGCATTCACAGAGATATTTCCCTGCAAGACATTCGAGACAGATATATACTGAAGAAAGGAGGCATTTACATGATCAAGTCTTCCTATCTGTTCAGAGATTCTTGCCCTTAGAGGAACACCATGTGTCAAGAAATACACATATTCAAGCAATGTTTGAGGATGTCCGGATTCATTCCAAGCCTCTTCAAATATATCAATATGGCACAATCCTCTATCGCATAGATGATCAAAGATATCCTTTGCCTCAGATTCGGTTAAATCTAAGGCAAGAGTAGAATAATGAAGTTTCTCATTAACCTTGTTTTTACACCTATTCCAATCATCCTGCCGGATTGTTACTAAGCACTTAACAAAAGGAGTATCCTCTATTTCATTTACCACTTGAATCCATGAAGTATCGTATGGCAGCACATCTAAATAAACAAAAGCTTCACTCTTCAAGCCTTTCGAAATATCTTTGATGGTGGCAATGATCTGCGATATGTTATTTCGATTTACATATTTAATCTCGTATCGTAAAGGAGTACCACAAATCTTCAAATAACGATATGCTAAACTACTTTTGCCAGAACCTGAGACACCCGTTATGAAAACAAGATTATTGTCTTTCAGCTTCTCATAGAGTTGTTGCAACTTTTCTTCTCTGACAACATCATAATTTTTGGCAATATGTATTTCCTTAGCAGATATACCTTGATAATAAGATATTTCAGAATTAACATCTTCCTGACAAACTGACTGAAAAAGTGGAATTACAGTTAGTCCAAATTGAGTAAAGAATTCCTTTTGACGCACAGAAAACGCTATAATCTGTCCTACCTGACAACATAAATCATCATAAGTAGCAGACTTTTCATTTATCACAAGATAACAAATCCACTGTACCAAGTAATCCTTTACTATTAAAGGATCAATAGATGGAAATCGATTCTTTAAAACAGATTCTACATAATTTTCCAACTCTACTTGAGATTTAGACTGCCATAATATTTTTGCAGCAAGCTCCTTGGAAGAAGCATAATCCAAATGAAGAGTTTCCTCTTTTTTGAGCGACTTTACAAGAGAGGACACCTTCGTCAATCTATCAGAAATCACTCCTTTATCATTGCCATGTCCAACCGCCACGAATGATATTTTTACATTTGAATTTTCATCTAAACTGTCCTTACCACGAGAAAACAAAGAAGTAGATTTACCCTTGGAAAACAGATCAGAATACACGATTGTCCCAGAATAACACTTCACCTGTATGGTTTCGATAATTTGGTCATTCAAATATATGTCTAAATCTTCTCTTCCTTCGGGCACGAATACTTCTTTAGAATCAGCAGACTCTATCATTCTATACAACGTATAGAGATATTGAACATGATAACCAAAAACTGTTGATGAAACGGACATAACTATAACCTTTGTCTCAAATCTGATACTTAAAAATCAAGATCACAGCACCGAGTAGGGCGGTTTCCTCCCTCTTCCCTGAGGGTGAGAGGGTCGGGGTGAGAGGTGGAGCCCTCTTTAAGGGGAAAAAGCGATGCCAATGAGTGCAATGAAAGCTCGCTTTCAAATTGCCGAGTGCAGCTCGCTTTATCAAAAAAGAGGGACGGGGTGATTTTCGAAGATTTTTGATAGACTTTATAAAAGTCGCAAATCACAAAGTAGTAATCCAGAAGCTGCCTTAACCCAATCCCCTCATTCATCAGATGCGAGAAGATATGAGTCAACTGGAAGATGAGATTGAATTCCACTGTCGGGATTGCAATCTCCCCTTGTTCCCCCAACATCACCCGATGCGAGAACAGCTCCTCCTTCACCCTTTCATAATATTTCTGAAGCTTTCTGTTATGCCAGAAACACAACAGGAAGCTAGGCCGATAATGCACTTCAACCTCTACACCCTTATACGATGACGAGTAATGTTCTGAATATCTATATTTAATACTTTAACTGTTTTCATTAAGAATCGCCTTATTAAATTATTATGTTTATAGAAAAAACAACTAAAATTTTGCAGAATCACAAAAAATTAGTATCTTTGCATTCGGAATTGTCTAATGCATTTCATAAGATCATATTTAAAATGCCTTTTAATTTTAAATTTTAAAATTATGAATAAATTAGTTACAATTCTTAGAGGATTGACAGACCAACTAGTTCATGTGCGTTCTTACGTACGAACTAGATATGGACGAGTAGAAAACGTCTGCGAGCATTATCGCAGATATCCAAATTCTACCATTCAGTTCTAATCCTCGGCTGGAGTTGCTTCCGATAGGTAGCAACTCCAGTTTTTTATATCCCTTCTATTTCTTTCAACCATGATTCTATTTGCCTAGAAGCATCTTTACTCAAAACAAATTCCAAATGATTACTATCTATTGAATAAAGCAAACATAAAACATCCCTTGCCACTCGTTGTTTCTCCGTTTCCGAAACGAGTTCACAATTATATTTCATCGCCTTTACACGCTCTTTTGAATGACTTTCTCCATTCAATAAAAGACGTAATACTGTATTCTTGAAATATTCTTTCTTATCAGAATCCTTCAATACTGTATCCAAACATTCCTCATCAGTATAACCATTAGCATAGTTAAATGAGAAATATGCTTCTAGAACTTTTCTCATTTGATTACCTATTGTGAAACTATCATCAGACACATTACCATCTTTTGCGAATTCAAAAATCTCATGGAGCAATTGTTTATACTCAGAAACATTACTTCTGTTCTCAAACTGCATTTTTTGATCAGACAAGAATATAAGTTTTTGTTTCTTATCAATAATGAGTTCATTAACTTTGAATAAATCCAATGCTACTTGTATGTCATGTGTTAAGACCAATGCCTTGCTATGCGAGTTTCCCTTATGCATTTTAGCCAATTGCCACTTTAAAAAAGAGATTACACCAATTCTGTTTTCAAAATCAAAACTCGATACAGGATCATCTATTACTGCAAGTATCTCATCAGTATATTGGGTATCCTCGTTTTTACCTTCAAATAGAGACGCAAAGAAATAACACAATCCAATGATATTACGTTCACCTAAAGAGACATCTTTAGGTTTTACTTCGTAACCTTTAGACTTTAAACGATAACAGCCTTCACCTTCAACCAACACGAGACGATTCTTATCATAAAAGATGAAATGCAAAGCTTGATTGATAAAGTTTAAGGCTATTCTTACCTGCTTCTTTTCCTGCTCTAAACTAAGAATTGCATTTCTATAAAGTTCTATCTGTTTCTCTACATTCGATATTTTTGATTCATTATCTCTTTGCATTGCCAGAGCTTTGAAATAAGCCTCAAACAAACCTTTGTTAGTCAAAAAAGCAATTTTATTATTAATCTCTATCAATTTATCCTTCAGCGCTTCTCGTTCATCTATTGCATTATTATAATTTTCAATTGCTACTGATAAATTATCACAAGCCTTATTATAATCAGATATAGCCTTATCAAACTCAGCTACATCAAAATCGAAATGAGTATCAGCGTAAATATTTGCAATCTTTACACCTATCTGTGTTCTTATATTTGCCAAATGTCTATTAAGCACTTGAACAGTTTCGATAATTGCTCCTATCTGATTTACAAAAGCATCATTATTAATACTAGGCAGAGAAGGTTCTACATTATTGATAGAATTCATGATACTATACAGGCGCCCCCTATATTCTTCTGCACTTTTATTAAAGAACTTATGGACTCGCGATTGCAAATCACTTTTTTCAGAATCAGAAAGTTCTCTTTGGCAAAGAGGACATACATGAAGTTCAGAATCTGCCAGTATGGTATCTACCTCATTTATATACTTACTGTATTTTCCTTCAGCTATACTAATAATGATTTTATCTCGCTCTGTAAGAGCAGGCTTTTCGATATGTATATTAAGCAAGTTTAGAATCTCCTGCGAAGATATAGTCAAATCAAAAGATTCCTTTGGCCAAAAGAGTTTGACAGCATTATCCGTCGATTGATATAACTCAAAATTATGTTTTAAAAGCTGCTGCAATTTTGGCAACGATTCAGCTTTGGCTATTGTTCGTTTAAGATCAAACAACCTAAGTAACACATCATCAGTTATCTTGCTATTTGTTTTTGTGTTTTTTATGTGAGAATCCATGCTTGCCCACCCATTCAAACCATTTTTTAGATTTTTTCTACAAGATAAAGGTGAAGCATTATTCCTTGCATTGCTAAGATGTTCTCTAAGTTCTAACAACTTTGAATAATCACCTTGCAGCTTGCTTTGCGATATTTTGAGTTTTTCGATTTCCGCATCAACTTCTACCTGTTTACCAAGCATAACTATCGTACCAACACCATCGCTGTCAACTAGAACTTTTTCCTTAACAAAATCTTCATTAAACACATGGATAGACGATTTATCAATATCCGCATTGAAACTAACAGTATATTTCCTTTCCTCACCATCTTCATTTCCATTCTTCGAGAATTCCCGAATAGCTCGAGATATAGAAGATTTTCCACTACCATTTCTACCATACAAGATATTTATAGTGTTTTGGAACAAAGGAAAGTCATCAGTTTCATTAACGAAATATCCTCCTTGAACTTTTAAACTTAAAATATTCTCTAACATAAGCTATAACTTTTAGTATAATGACTATTTAGTCCTAATTTTATACCTGTTGGCTACGATATAGCCCACCAAGCCTTAAACTACCACCATTCTTACATCAGCAAGCAATTGAGAATCCCTACCCCAGGCGGTCCCAGCCCACATACTCTGGCGCAGACCTTTGATGGTCCGCCATCCTTAGAGCGTAGCGGTTCTGAGCACCGGAGGGCGGTTACATCCTCTCTCTTCGGGCAAGAGAGAGGCTTGGTGAGAGATGTGGAGCCTTCTTTAATGGTAAAGAAGGACGGGATGGTTTTAGGAAAAAGACATTATCTGTCCTTATACATATTATCATAATACTTCTGATACTCCCCAGAAGTAACATGATCCATCCATTCCTGGTTATCGAGATACCATTTTACGGTCTCCTCAATACCCTCCTCAAACTGGAGAGATGGCTCTCAGCCGAGTTCCTTCTGCAGCTTTCTAGAGTCAATAGCATAACGCATATCGTGACCCTTTCTGTCTGTTACATAAGTGATGAGATCCATATCCTCGCCTTCCTTTCTGCCGAGCAATCTATCAACGGTCTTGATAACCACCTTGATGATATCAATGTTCTTCCACTCGTTGAAACCACCGATGTTATAGGTCTCGGCAATCTTACCCTTGTGGAAAATCATATCGATGGAACAGACATAAACCGCAAAATACCACACTGACTTTATAATAATTATATATGAAGAATTTTATATCTACCTACCAGAACTACAAATTATAGAAATTCTGAATTCGTTTATAAAGCAATTGACGTTTATACTCAGAGATTACACTGCCTTTGTAAAGAGAGTAATTTTCATAAAAGAATATATCTGCTTTTTTCTGGCATGTAGCAGGGATTTTAGTAGATAAAACTGCATTCCAATCTAAATATCCCTCATTAAATGATGTTTTCATGAATCTTGAAGAGGATCCATTTCTATATAAGAAATCCAAATAAACTGTAGAATTTATCATAACCAGCTCATTTAGGTCATTCTGCAATTTTGCCCAATACTCCTGAGTCATATCTAAGGACAAAATGATAACAAGAACCTCCCTAGAACCAGTTTTAAAGATTCTATAATTAGCCATACTCATTACCAATTATTACATATTCGATTTATTATTCTCAAAGCTTCCTTTATAATATCTAATGCATCATCAAAACTAAGAATGCGACTACTTTCTATTACAGAATCAACATGAAATGTTGTATGCCTATGTTTATGATAAAGGGTATAAGCTTCTTCCAAAGCTGATTTCAGACCTAAATTATGATCATAAGTTGTTATTGAACTGCTAAATTTATAAACATGCTCGTCCGTTTCCTTAAAAATACCGAAATAATTAGATTCTATTGGACTATCTTCTTGCATTCGTTTACGCATAAGAGCATCAAGAGCTTTTAGTATTCCAAAAGAACAACATCCGTAATCACCAACACAGACCCCAGAATTTATTAAGGTCAATGTACTACTAATAAATTTTCGAATAACAGACCCATGAGGTATCTGGGTTAAATCCTGAATATGACATGACAAATCTGGAGCAATAACCTCTTTAGAGGTATTCTTTATTTCGAAAACAGTTTCAATGATATTGTCAGGTGTTTCAGTCGTCAAACCTAATACATCTTGTGCTAAGATGACAAAAAATTCGGTTAAAACACCTTGTAAGAAAAGCGTCTCATTCGTATAATACGAAAGATGCATCCTTGCACCATAATCTCCACACAACGATGCTTCAATTTCAATAGAGTCGCATTTACTATCTATCATTTCACAAGTAACCCCATTCTCAATCTGTAATTTTAAGAAACATTCAACATCCTCTTTTGGAATATGCCTAACAGTTAGCGTTTTTTGAGAAATATCGGGAATTTGAGTTTGGGATATAATAAAGTTACGACATTCATCACAAATCTTATTATAAATAGGTGAACCTTGAATGTTAAATGAAACTCTACCATCTTGAAGTATGTAACATACCAATATTCCAGGTCTTTTAACTTTGCCATCTGAACCTACAAATTCATATCGGAATTCGTTATTTACAAAGCTTTTATTAACAGTAAAACTGTCATGAACAGCAGCAAATTCATCTACAGCCTCTGGTATCTTGCTTATAATCAAAGAATAACGTTTATTTGCCATTACCATAAATACTTTCACCGGAGACATGCCCGAAACATGTCTCCGCAGGTTTATTATTCATCAAAAATGTCACAAATAGGACATTCGTACTCTTTACCCTCAGGTCTGTCTGGATGTATATCATTGTCTAAAGACCCAATATCACCTCCAAAATCGTGATAATTCTTACACTCTTTTTCAAATGCTTCTTTAGAATTTTTAGCATAGCTAAACTTAAATTGAGCATATTTTCCTATACCATGCTTAATTCGTTTATTCAAATCAGAATCTGATCTTCCAACATACTTTACTATAAAAGTATTATCACTCTTTCTGGTATAACCATAGGCATAATTGCCAGGTTTACCTGTAGCTATACGTTTGTCAATTTCTTCTTTTGACAAAGTATAAGGACCATACATATTTAATGATGCCATATTTTAAACTTCTTTAATTAGTTCTGCAATTTCTTCTGCTATTTCATTTACCGTATACGAAGCAGTGTTTCGTGCTACTTTATCAGCCAACGAAGGCGAATATTCAATAACTTCTTGCTTTGTAATGCCATGCCATATTGGCAAAACAACTTGTTCACCTGTATTAGCTTTTGATATAATACCATCAAGTTCATAATTAGTCCATCCCTTTTTAATAAAAGACTTTGATAGAACTACTATTCCAAATCGACTATGAGCTAAGCCTAAATCTATTTTTCTACGTAAGCTATCCCCTATTTTCAGTTCAAACTCATCATACCATACCTTTAAACCATACCCCCTTAAAGCATGTGCTAGTGGTCTTACCAAATCATCTTTATCTTCAGAGGCGTGAGATATGAATACATCATAAACTTTATCAGCATCTTCTTCCTCTGAAAAAACCGGATTACGAACCAATGATGGCACTGATGATAATGCAGGCTCACGATATGTGGGCAATGGAGCCGGCAATTTGATGACTGAAGAGCGAACACTACCTCCTAACCCTTGTAAATCGATTGTTACATACCAATGGCCAGAACTTGGAACAGTAAGAATTATAGGAGACCTTGTTGCTCTTCCTCCATAATACTTGTGTTTACGTCCATTTCTGTAACAACTATAATTACTACTGTCCATTAAACGAACATTAGCCTGATTACCCTGAAGAGTTACTTTTATTCGCTCTCCTCGGCTGCACTGGTGAAGATCATATACTTGATAATTCATAGTCTTATTCCACTGTATAGTTCGTTATTTCATAACAATAAACAAAGCTAGAATCATTAGTTCCACCACCGGTATCACCTTTCATACCTTTATTCAAGTAATATTCCTCAACATGTTGAGCTGTCTTCTTATCAATGGCTTGACGATAGATCCACCATCCATTCTCCTTAGAGACATTATGTTCCTCAAACAAACGGCGTTCAATATCGTTTGTTATACCCACATAGAAATCAGAATAATATTGTTTCTGACTCTTTTCTAAATGCGAATCAATTTCCGCAACAATTTGTGTAAAATTTCTTTTCATAATCAATCATTTATATTAAACAATTATTTTATCGATGCAAAGAAACTAACAAAGATTGCAGACTATTTGCATTCTTTTAAAAAGCCTAATAATTTAACATTAATTATTCATTTCAACTATTTTTAAAGCTCTATTTCTGACTCTTTCTCTTAAGTATAAAGGTGAAATAACCTCACATTCATTGGCATAACCTAATATAATAGTCTCTAACTCATAATTAGGAATCAGCTTTAGTTCTATTAAGTAGTAGTTGTTAGTTGCTTCAATTATTCGTTGACTATGATGAATAGGCTTGGTTAGAATATAATTGATAGCAGAAGAATATAACTTAAGAACTATACGTTCCTTCTTACCTTGCACATCAACAGAAACCCCAACCACATCCTTGAAATAATCATTAATATCAAGACCTTCATATTCTTGATATACAATGGAATCAAGTTCTTCAACATCTTGAATTCTATCTAGTGGCAAGACCATAATTGGGATGAAAGCTTTTACCTTGGGCTCCATACCTATAAGAAACCACCTATTATTATATTGTTTCAACAGATAAGGATGAATTTCACGATTTACAGGCTCTTGTCCAAACTTAGCATACCTTACATTTATTACTTTTTTCGCAACAATAGCCTCAAACAACTTCCTAAAGAAATTTAATCCTTTAAGATTTTCATTTTGAGCAAAACTAACAGCATTACCTGTATTTCCATTTAGCTGAAAAGAATCCTCAAATCTGACAAATATCTCATTCATCCAATCAAATTTTGGTAATCCACTAAAACGGTGAAGCATTTGAACCACATCCGTAAGCAAATTCATTTCATCTTGTGTTAATGGTAAATTTCTTATAGAATAATTACAGTCAGAATATCTATACCATGCCTCATGCCCATCCATATGTTTCTCTATGGGTGCCGCATAAGGTATTTCCCGCATCATGTCTTTAATGTCTTGACGAACTGTTCGTTCTTCAACAGACGAGCCGTTATGCTCGTAAAGTGCATCTTGACAAGCTTTGACCAAATCACGCATATAATAACGCTTCCTTGTATCACGAAAACACTTATCTAAAGCAAGATATCGAATTATAGGATTTTTTGTTTTTGGCATAAGTTTAATATTTTAAAATTCTTCAGCTTCATTTCCCAAGCGGTCCCATCCCGCACAAGATGGCGAAGACCTTTGATGGTCCGCCAACCTTAGAGCGTAGCGGTTCCGAGCACCGGAGGGCGGTTTTCCTCTTCTTCCCTGAGGGGAGAAGACCGAGATGAGAGGTGGAGCCTTCCTTAACGGTAAGGAAGGTTTCTGTCCCCTGCAAGGGGAACCGAAGGGGTCGCAAAGACTATTGAAGGTAGGTTTTCGAAAAAAAACACCTAAATATTTTTTGGAAAAAATCCTTTTAGTTTTCAAAAGGACTTTCAAAGTCCTTCAGCGCCTCATGTTTCGTATCCTTTCCGAAAGATTAGCGTGTTCCGTAGGAATGCGCCAATCGATACCGAGCGAATCATCCAGTATCGAGATACCACCATCAGCCTCTGGGTGACAGATGGAAACTTATTCCACCGTCACACTCTTCGCCAGATTTCTCGGCATATCCACATCCAGTCCCTTATCTACCGCTACATAGTAAGCAAGCAGCTGCAGCGGAACCACGCTCAGCAGCGGAACCAGCGCATTCAGGGTTCTTGGAACCTCCAATACATTATCCGCTATTTCCTTCACCTGCTGGTCACCCTCAGTCACCACGGCAAGGATGCGACCGTTTCTCGACTTCACCTCCTGCATGTTCGAGATAATCTTCTCATACAACTGATGATGCGTAGCAAGGAAAACGATTGGCATATCCTGATCTACCAGAGCGATAGGACCATGCTTCATTTCGGCAGCAGGATAACCCTCGGCATGGATATAACTGATTTCCTTCAGCTTCAAGGCACCCTCCATCGCCACAGGATAGTTCACACCACGACCCAGATACAGGAAGTTGTGCGCATAGGTAAACATTCGGGAGATATCCTTGATTATCGGAGCCTGCTCCAATACCTTCTTCATTTTCTGCGGAATCTCAGAAAGTTCCTCTATCATCTGATAGTAGTCAGCATTGTTTAGGGTTCCCAACTCATGCCCCAAAGCCAAAGCAAGAAGCGTAAGAACCGTCACCTGCCCGGTGAAAGCCTTCGTACTTGCCACACCAATCTCCGGACCCACATGGATATAGATACCCGTATCCGTTTCACGTGCGATGGAAGAACCCACGCCGTTCACGATACCGAAAATCAGCGCACCCTTCTCCAATTTCACTATCTCAAGAAGTATACCTATATTTTATCTTCAACGCAGATATATTCATTTTTGCAATCATACTTCAAGAATAGGATTAACTCAAAACTATGGATACACAGTTTTGGTTCTGCCAATCTACAATTAAAGTATACAAATTCATCTTCATAAAGTCAGATAGTTCTGAAAGTTCTAATAATTTATCACGTAAGAAGTCTTCATCAACAACACCTCCAGAATGAAAACACAATCTATTAAATAAATCATGTCCATTTACCAAATGGTACTCTTTTTTATCTTCATCAATCGGGCAAGACCTAATTATACCATTCAAAAAACCGAAAGTTATATCATGGAAACCATTACTATTGCTTCCAATATGTCCATGAATCATATTATAATCAAGTTTTTCAACTTTACAAATTAGTTTATTAACTGGTTCAAAGTCTGTTCTAAAGTTATGCAATTCATTACACAACTTATAATATGACAAAGTATATAACTCTGTTAATGCAATATTTATATCAACATCGCACCCATTATCTTTTAATACTTCCAAGTACCTTTTCCGAAAATCGTCATCTGCTAAGGCACTCATTTCATAATCATGATAGTCTGTATATAGCATATTAGCAGATACAATTTTATGCTGACCCATTTTTAAGAAATCAGAATCTTGGATAGCCAGACATTTTTGTTGCTTCACTAATATCGGAAGTATTGCATTCATATTGTCACAGCCTGAAGTCGATTGAATAAACACAGATTTTTCTATAAGCATTTTTTTATAATACCTGTAATCACCATATCCCTCTACCAAGACTAATGTCTTGCCATCATTCATTGGGTTATTAAAAGATTGAGCAATAGAATTCAAGAGTCGTGTTGGAGTAACTCTTCTTTCTAGATTGTAAAAAACATCACGTCTATTCATGATTTTTCAAAGATCGATACAAATCAACACAATCATCCCAATCATCATTAACAAAATCAATTGAATGAGAAGCAAAAATGAGTTGAATTCCAAATTCTTTAGCGATGTTTTTAAAGTCCTCTAGCATAGATTTTTGCCATGCTACATGCATAGAGTTTTCGGGTTCATCCAAGCAAACGATCGTACCTTTATAAGTCTTGAAAATCAAATAAAAATATAGAATTATCAAATTTTGCTCCCCACTTGATAGCTTTCTCAGAGGAACTTCATAATTAGTATCATCTAAAATACGAAGCCCATCCTTAGCATTAAGTTTTATAGTTTTCTTTGACAACATTTTATTGTCTATCATTTTAACAAACATCATCATTTTGAGAAATAAGAGATGATAAACTCTCAATTTATCATAGATACCTTGTAAATACAAAAAAAGAGCTACCTTAAAATTCTCATTATATGTATAATCCACTTTGAGATCCTCCGCGATACCATATTCATGATAAAAATCTAAAATTTGTTTAATTTGCAAAGCAATTTCATTGTATCTTTCTTCGTTGAGATCAACAGAATCATTTCTTAATAATTTCTCTACAAAATGAGAGTCGATCTCTTGGCACTTTTTAACATACTTGTCTTGATACTCAGCAAATAATCTTTTTATATCATCTACTATCTTATCGACATTGTATCGATTTATCAGATGCCTGCCATATCTTTGAAAATCCAAAACCTCATATTGAATGCGCTGTTCTTTGACATACAGATTATTGTAGCTTAACAGATAAGAAGTCATTGTTTTCGAATCTTCAGGAAGAGCAGAATCATCTTCAAACCTATAGTTGCGAGTCAGATAATCTTCAATATCTAGCCCTTTCATCATATCCATTGTCCGATATCCTACAGAACTATGTCGTGCTGTTCTCATCAAATAATTAGCTGATAATGTGAATATACTTTCATTAGATACTGTTTTAGATTCATTCATTTGGCAGAACTTAAAGCATACTGTTTGAGTCTCAAAGTTATGAATATCATCTTTATCAGATGCCAGTAGCTTTGAAATAACTATAGAACATTCATCTTCAAATACTATCCGGATTTTTGAGAAAACCAAAATATTGAAATACCATAAATTACAAGTAAGTAAATTATGAATAATCTTCAATATCGTTGTTTTACCATAACCATTTGGGCCCGTCAAAATAGTTACTTTACTTGTTTTCTTGAAATCAATCTGGTAACTATAGAGACCATATAGATTTTCTACATTTATACTTTTTATCATTATATTGTTTTTTTATTATAAAAGCACTTATACAAGTGCAATATCAATCTTAACACTACACGACACTACACAAAAATCATACGTTTCATGTAAATAGCAGCAGATACCCTACATTATCTTACGATGGAAAATAGTGCCCTTCTTTGGGCAATATAGCGCCATCACTATGCATAAGTCGCTACGTCGTAATCCTTTTTCCGATTCATCAATCATCTGAAAGAAATCGAACTGAGTCTCATTTGAATCCGAAGTGAGGCTCAAATAAACTTCAATAGAGGCTCACGTAAACTTTATCTAAGCCTCAAACCAATTTGAAATAAAGCTTACTTCAAAGGCAAATGAAGCCAGTTTCAATCGCAAAAAAGCCTTTTTGCTTAACAGTATAAGCAAAATTGTGAGGGATGCGTGAGGGATAAATTCCCTTTTTTAGGTATCAGTCACACATATTGTTCCTTTGATTATCAATACCTTATCCGATTCCTTCCAGAAAATCGTGATGGGTGATTTGCAAAAACTTTTTTTAGTAGCATGACTCATCTGAGTCTCCAAAAAAAGTGCCAAGTTCTGAAGATAGGCTCACTTAGTGCTTCTGCAGGAAAATATCGCACGAAGTGCATATTTCTCCATATCTTTAGGAAGTATTTCTTTGCCATTCCTTGTTGTGTAAAATGCCCATACTTGGTGAAGTGCTTTCCGAAGTTGCCACCATTCAGTATCTCTGCCAGCAACAACTTTCCTCGCTTTTCATCCATCGGAGCTATCATCTTCTCCCCAGATAGTCCCAACGCCTCATGCAGCACATACATCACCGCCCCAGCAAACTTCCACAATCCCAAATACTTCAATTCCTTCGGCAACCAAGTTAACATTTCACAGTTAACATTTAACATTGATACTACATAGTAGTAGTCAATGATTTGCCTCATTCCAATCCCTTCATCAAAGAAATGGTGATACAGATGCGTCAGCTGATAAATCACATTGAAAGCCGTCGTTGGTATAGCAATTTCTCCAATACAATCTGGCAGGCTAACAACATTTGAGCATTGCAAATCCGCATTCCGTTTGAACCATTTCTGCAAACGTGCATTATAGATAGGATTATTCATTGTGCAAGGAAAGAAATGCAGCTCTACCGGTACTCCATCTACAGAAGTTTCTATATGTTGATACCTTATATCATCCCCAAGTTCGAAATGCTTCTTGGCATATTCCGTTATCTGTCCACGGCTTGCATTCACCCATACATCAATATCCCCAGGATTACGAGAATACGCATTTGGATACATCAAGGCATTCCCTTGTCCTTTCAGAATGCAGCACCTAAGTCCATCCTCTCTGAGCATAGAATAGAGTTTAGCAGCAACTCCATTCACCTTCATGTTCTGTCGGCGAATTTGTCGCGACACTCCCATCCAAGTCATCAGCAAGTCCCTTTCTATCGGATTTTTCTTTAGCTCCTCAGGATATTCCTCACTCAATCGCCTTATGCCATCAAAACAGATTCCAATAATTGTTTGTTTTGTCGCAAAGCTATATAGTTGTCGCCAATCCATATTGGAGACAACCATACTTAGGTCAACCTTATCTTCAAGGCAGTATCTTAAAAACAGAAAAATGGCTGATGTTTGTGTCATTTCATCATTCACAAGTTATCACTTCTTGTACATCTCCTCATAATACTTCTGATACTCCCCAGAAGTAACATGATCCATCCATTCCTGGTTCTCGAGATACCATTTTACGGTCTCCTCGATACCCTCCTCAAACTGGAGAGATGGCTCCCAGCCGAGTTCCTTCTGTAGCTTTCTAGAGTCAATGGCGTAACGCATATCATGACCCTTTCTGTCGGTTACATAAGTAATCAAATCCAAGTCAGCACCCTCAGGACGACCGAGCAATCTATCAACAGTCTTGATTACCACCTTGATGATGTCGATATTCTTCCACTCGTTGAAACCGCCGATGTTATAGGTCTCGGCAATCTTACCCTTGTGGAAAATCATATCGATGGCACGGGCATGATCTACTACATACA
>OGDA01000437.1_pt1 | contig 24056 bp, 27 predicted proteins | sample 1570281 | NCBI WGS metagenome assembly OGDA01 (sample SAMEA2582184, study PRJEB24529) | metagenome
CGGTGATGCTGCGGCCTTTTCCGTTCTTAGAGGAAATAAGCCGATACTTCCCCGGCTGTCCGGGAATGTTTTGCAGTTGCTTGTTAATGAGAATCGTGCCTTTTTCCAGATCGACGCAATCCCATTGTAAGCCGCAGACCTCGCCGCGCCGCATTCCGGTAAACAGCGTCAGTAAATAAAGTGTTTCATAGCGCGAACCCTCTACCGCTTTCATAAAAGCCGTGATTGCCTCACTGTCCAGCGGCTTGATCTCCTTACGCTCCACACGAGGCAGCTTGCAGGCATCGGCAGGATTGAAACGCAGATATCCGACTGCCACCGCCTGCTGCAGCGCCTTGTGCAGTACACCATTCACGCACTTGACGGTCTTTGCAGACAGACCCGCCTTATCGCCGTGCGGCTTTTGCAGGTCATTGTAAAAACTCTGAATTTCATGAGTGTTGAGAGCTTCCAGCTTGATCGCACCGAGCGCAGGCTTGATATGGTTGTTGACATGCTGTGTGTAGTTCAGCACAGTCATGGGCTTCACACCTCCCAAGTACTCCCTGAGCCAGATGTCGAGCCATTCGCTGACGGTCATTTTCAGCGGCTCTTTATAAACCCCGTTGTTGAGCTCAACGGCTATCGCCTGCATCTTCTCGCGCACCTCTTTTTGGGTTCTACCCGAGAAGGACCGTTGAATCTGCCTGCCAGTGCCGGGATCATATCCCGTCGTGATGCGGGCCTCCCAGTAATTGTATGTCTGCCCATTGCGTGTGACGGTCTTCTTTCTAATCGTACCCGCACCCTGCGCGGCGCGGGAATTACTCTTCTTTCCCATTATTTCACTCCCCAATCATTGAAATAAAAAGGCGGGAGTTACTCCCGCCTTTTCCTCACGCACTCAGAAATTCTACAATCGCGTCGCGAGGTACGCGGATCATCTTTCCGACTCGAATGCTGCGCAAACGTCCGCAGCGGACAAGCGCATACGTCGAGCTGCGGCCAATACGTAAGACCTCCCCCGCCTCGGCGACAGTAAGCGTCAGCGGCAGTGTATCCAAAGAGATGGAACCCTTGCAATAAATTTTGCCCATAATTACCCTCCAGCTTTATTCAAAAATTCATATGCTGTTCCACGTAGCTGCGAGCTGCGTCAGTCCGCAAAACGAGCATGCGAGGGCGCCCCTCGATGGACGCTTTCTTGGTAAACACAATCTTTGCTTTGTCGGACGCCCCTTCCTGAGAAACTTCAATCAACCTATTTGCGCGGAGGAGCTTGCGAATGGCACCCTCCTGCAGATGAAACTGCAGGCCTTTTGCCCTCAGATGCTGACAGATCAGCTCATGCAACGGCGCGTGGAGCAGCCAACAGTGTCCCTCCTGCTTAAAGCCAAGATAAGCGGACGGGGTGTAAGCAGCTGCGCTCGGAGCCAGAACAACCTTACCGGCATCAATGAGATTGAAAAACTCGCGCAAGTAGACCGCGAGAGGATCCGCCTCACGGGAGAAGGCTTCGCTGATCCGAAGGGCCTGAATCAGAGCAGAGCGCCACATTTCCAGCGTTGCACCTGCATCAGGAATCGTCGTCGCACCAATGCTGACAGCATATTTCAGCAAGATTTTTGCAGCGACGATCAGCGCGGCACCGGTGTCCGCAAGGCGGCGTTCATGCAGCACCTGGGCAAAACACTGACGTTCGCCGAGGCACTCAACCGCGATGAAATTAAGCAGCTCATTGCCGTGCGCTGCGCAGTAACTCAGGAAGAAAGAGAGATGCGTGGAAATCGCCTCCGGGTGGAGCTGAAAAGCCTCCAGAAGGTGCCCGTCGATATCACCCTTCTCGACCGCAAGGATGAGACAGCGCAGGTAGCTGGAATGACTGCCGCCGGTCAGCTCACCGGTGACGAAGGCGCATCCGCTGGGCGGATACTCTGCGGCGCGGGAGAGGTTCGCCTTGCAGCGAGACTTCGAGACGCCGTCTCCGACAAAACGGATTACCGCCTCAAGTTTAGCAATTTTCTCCTTGCTTGCGGCGGTCGTCACGGCAGGACAGAAATCGTCGATGACCAAAACGCTTCCGTTGGCGTGGCCGAGCTTCTGCTCAAGAGCGGTCACGGTGTCGTTGAAGGTTGCCGGAGGCGTATGGGAATCTTCGGCGTAGATCCTGAAAAGCGCCAACGCGAGCGAGGTCTTGAGAGACCCCGTCGTGCCAGCCAGGAACGTCACAAATCTCGGCTGATGCCCAGCCGCCTGAAAAAGCGGAAAGAGCGGGCCGAGGTGCATCAGGAGCAGAATCGGAAGCATCAATTCCAAGCGCGGCGACAATTTCAGAACGTCTAGTACCCGGAAGAATGCCTGCGGCGCGGACAGCTGCGGGTCCAACATAAGATGCCTGCCCGTCTCCAGAAGCACGTCGGGGTAAGACTGCGCCCCGTTATCGCAGCTGAACAGCCAGCCGGCCGGAAGCTGGATGAGGCCGGAAGCACGAAGGACGAAGACCTCCGCACAGCGGTCAAGCTGATCGCGAATGAAGGCGGCAACGTGCGCGGCACCATTTTTGGCATCCGGAGCGAGGTGACACGACGGCAGCCTGGCCTGGATAATCCTCACTGCATTGTCGATCTCCGACGAGTTGAGCACGATCTCCGCGGATGCGGTAAATCCACGCGTCACACGAAGTAAAAGCTCAAGATGCGGCTCCCGGCCGTTTTCAAATACAAGGCGGCGCTGGAGTACCTCGATACGGAAGTTCGTGAGGCGAATGGGGCCCTTTCCCGTCTGGAGAATCAGACCGGACGGCATGGGCCTGATGCTTCCTTCCCAGTCGTCGAGCTCGTCATAAACAGAACTGGTTGCCGGGAGAACGGTGCCTAAGTACGGCTGCAAGGACGAGCAGCCTGCAGGGGTAAGCTCATTTTTGGCGCGCTGCAACATGGCCTGTTCGGTCATCGACAAGTTAAAGCGCGGTTCATCGTAGCAGATGACGTCGAAATTCGCGCCATCAAAGATCTGCCCGGGTCGAACGTGGCCGCGCTCATAGGTATAATTGGGCGGCAATTTGCCGCCAACGCAGTCCTCGGCCATAATCATCGGATCGAACGTCCCGTCAGGCCGAGGATGTTGGCACGGATAGAACCGCGTGCGCGGTGCCTCATTGAAAAATTCCATGGGATCGATCAGCCCCTCAAGGGTGTGAGCCGAAAAGGCTCTGTATAGGTCTTGCATCGGATCGTGATTTTGAATAGGCATTTTTATCACTCCTTTCTGATCCGGATTGTACCACGTCTTGCTGACTTGTTCCATCTATGTCCTGTTAGTTTATAATGGGACAAGTTGCATAGTGCGCAAAAAAAGATTTCAGGAGTTATCTCCTGAAATCTTTTTTTCTGATCCGCCTTTTTCAGGTTGGGACAGTACATATGTCAAAGCGGAATGCTGGTCCATGATTTCGGTAGCGCATTTATGAATGAGGTGCGCTGCAACTATCTGAGCATTTGCGCGAAGCACTGACGCTGCGGGAGAAAATGCTGCAATATCATCTCCCCTTATTTGGAGCGTGTGGATCCGATCCATCAGCTTTTCCGTGTTGAGGGCGGCATCTTTAAATACGGGCAGAACTTCTTTCGCATAGAAGTCAAAGAACTCATCTGTGGGCTCGGCAGATAGGCTCTCCATGAGAGGTAATTCGCAAAAGCTGTCCGAGAGTTTTCCCAGCTCAAGGTCAATGTGATGATATAGCGTGCGAAGAACAGCAAGCGTATCTTGCTTACTTCCCTCCGATGCACCCTCCAATAGGCGATCCACATGAAACCCTTTAATGAATACGTTGAGCTTTAAAAGGCGAAAAGGTTCGTTGAGTGCTATCCAAATCTGGTCGTGTGCTCGTTTTGTGCTCTCTGTGATAAAGGCGCCGCTGGAGTGATCTGAGGTATACTTGGAGTAAGTATAAGGAATCGATTCGAGCTTATTGATATCTTCGAAGATGTCGCAAACGTATTGCTTTAGCTCGCCTTCCACCTTTTGACGCAGGGCATCGTCGGGCTCCCCTTTTTGAAGATAACTGCGGATATCAAGATAAGAATCTTTAAACTTCTGAACAGTCTTAAATAATTCAGAGTGCTGCTCTGAGAGGTACGCGTTATATACAGCCTTCAGCGCGTTCAACTCTTCCTTACTTGCTTTCGGGGGCATTCTGTTGAGGCATTCTTTCAGTGCATCAGAATGATCATTGACCTCAAAATAAAAGACCTTATTGTCGTTGGCGCGATTGCCCTCGCAGCGGGGGCGGATGGATTCCAGATTTTTGTAAACGTCTTCAATTGCGGATGAACCAATGGTTGGCACGGAAACGGAGGGTTTCATTTCCTGCAGCAAATCAATGAGCAGCTGGTCCAGAACAGGAATAGCATACCTCATATTTTTAGAAGAGATTTCAGGGGGCTGACACAGCGTTGCCTGCCATATGAGATTCAGACGGGCCATAATTTGGGGATAGTAACCGTAGATTAAGTAAAATTTGACGATATCGCTTTGCAGAATTGCTGTCGTCCGGACATCTTTCAGGATATCTTCATTGGGCATTGAGGATATGTCATTTACTAAAATGTCAAATGTTCTCTCAATAAGGTCATTACCGCGCAGGCGCTTTTTCGTTGACCGGGCCCGTGCAGCAGCTTTGACAAGAGGTTCTACCTCCCAATCAATTGTGGCAGCACGGGTATCGCTCGGTCGATTTGAATTTTCGGAATCAACGTGTTGGCGAAACAGATGTTGATACATCGGGTGATCGGTACCAAACTTGGAGTCGGAATTTTCATCTTCCACTATAAGGAGGTCACGCACAGCGAACTGAATCATTTTTCGAGAAAAGTGCTTGTGCTGTAAATCCGGATATTCAGAGCATAGCTCCTGTTGGAGCATATTCAGGCTCTTGTCCAAGGGCAATTCATAAACGCTCCCGGCGCGAAAAGTGAATTCCTCTTTATCAGCCATTATTGCTTCTCCTGTTCTGTGTCCACTTTGTCCACCATGTCCACCAAAATATGATATAGGGAAAAGCCCATAATTACAGCATTTTTCTATATTGAAAAAAGGTGGACATGGTGGATGAGATACCGTCAGTATAGCGCAATGCGTTCGTTTAGGCAACACAGGGCTTTTGATGCAGCAAAGCAGTCGGCTATGGGTTTGTCAAGGGATAAAATTACAGTTCGCGTGTATAAGGGGTATATCGGAAAAGGGCGCAAAGAACCAGACCCTTTGCGGGCCGGATGAAAATGATGCAGCTCGGTCAACCGGCAGATTGCAAAATGGGTTGGTACGGTTGTCCATCCCGGAGGACAGCGAAGATCACAGCGGTCATCTTTCTGCTGACATGACCAATCACATTCATGTAATGCAGACCTTCGGATATTTTCTTTTCGTAATAGGTTTGAAACATCGGATCACGATGCACTGCTACCGTGGACGCCAACCAAATGGCACGACGTAAATAAGGAGATCCCCGCTTGGACATACGATTCTGGTTGCTCTTAAATTCGCCGGACTGCTTCACGGATGGATCAAGTCCTGCGTAAGCCAACAGCTTATCGGCAGAAGAAAAGCGAGTAATGTCACCGATCTCGCTTAAAATTGTTGCGGCGAGAACAGTCCCAACTCCCGGTATAGAGGTTAAAGGGTTATTAAACTCTTGGAAGAATACGGATATCTGTTTTTCCAGAGAATCTGCCTGTGCAGTTAAAGACAGGATCTGCTCAAGGAACATCCCAAGCAACGTGGAATACACGCCGCTGCTGTCATCGATCCCAAAGCTGCTGCAGGCGGCCTCTTTCAGTTGATGGGCCTTCCACTCGCCAAAATGTCCGTTGCTGCTTTCCATAAGGAGATCCGTCAGTTTCCTGAGATTTGCATTTTTCACTTTTTGGGGTGTAGAGTATTTGCGCAGTACGGCAATAGAAGCCTTGCTGAAAACAGAATCAAACAGGGATTCGTACTCCGGAAATATTCTGTCCAATAAGGCAATCAGCTTCCGCTTCAGATCAGCGGCCATGTCTACCAGATAGGCGCGACTGCGGCACAGCTCTCGCAGAGCCAGGATTTTGTCCTGAGGCACGTTGCTGGCTTTGCAGCGGCCAAAGCGGACAAGGTCCGCAATGATGAGTGAGTCTCTGGCGTCGGTTTTGGTCTTGCGGATGTAAAGCTCCCGCAGAGAATGGGATTGGATAGGATTCAGAACCATGACTGTGTATCCGTCTTTCAAAAGTCTGGCGTAGAGTGCCAGCCAATAGTGGGCGGTGGATTCCATGGCGAATACGATCTGGCTCTTTACAAGGGTCAGTCTCCGTACCTGTTCCAGTAACAGATTGTAGCCGGTACAGTTATTCCGGAAGCTGAATGCCTTGCGGACAACCTGACCATCCTCAGCGATGATGATGGCTTCGTGACTCCGTTTGGCAATGTCGATCCCGACAATGAACATAGTGTTGGCACCTGCCTTTCCTGTTGATGTACAGACAGTTCCTCATGTCCTTATGAGTCATATCCTGCATAGAAATCTGCGGAAAGATCACTCCCGCATCCGGCTCATTCATGAAATCCCATAAGGGAGAGGTCCCATACTGCTGTAAAGCGGACGGTGCCGCAGGGATAAAGCAGGGAACCTCTGTCTGCATGAGGAAATTATATCATCGTCACCGTTGGACGAGGATAGCATACGGTAAATGTGCAAGGAAAACGCATAATTATTGAGAGATTCAACGCATCTTATTTATAGCAGAGATAAAGTCTTACAATGCTGTGAACATTCCGGTAAAGCTTGGGGACCCGTAGGGGAGGAACAGTTTTCCTCCCCTCGCGGAGAAGTCCCACAGAAGAGAAAGGAATGATCACTATTATGGCTTATATCAAATTTGTTGAAAGAACTCTCCCATATAAGTATAAAGATAACTCTACATATGAAGACTTACTGCGCTATTGCGGCAATCCGGAAAAGGCTGTTGCTGCAGGAGTCTTTCATCTGGAATCCCTGACAACAGCAGCGGCGGAAATGCAGTGTACCGCACAGCAGTTCCATAAAGACTATGGAACCCGTATTCAGCACATCATTATCACGTTTACCAAGAGGGAGACGCCCTCTCTGTCGATGGTACAGTTCATCGCAGATGCATGCGGTCGATTCTTTGCAGACCGCTATCAGGTGGCCTATTACATCCATTGGGAGCCGAATCCCCACATCCACATGATTGTCAATAGAGTTTCTTTCGCGGACGGAAAGAAGTATCCGGATCGTTTTGCTGACAGGCAGGCATTTTGGCAGCATGTTCGTTATGTCCTGAACGGGTACGGCATTTTCCTCTGCAAGTAGATACATATTAAATAGTAGAAGGGAGAATGTCTTGTTACTTCTTCCGTCCCTTGAGATAGCCCTTTCCACCGCGGATCATAATATAGACGTTGGCGGCCAGCAGCGCACCCGCTGCGAGGTCGTACAGCGGTGTGCCGACTGCGGCAAAGAAAATGGGCATCAGGAACCGCCTCCTTTTTCCCTGAGCGCTGTGCAGATACCTTCTGCGATAAACAACACCAGCAACGTCAGGACCATGCCGACCGTCACATATCCTAAATCCATTCTGCTCTCTCCTTTCATCTCTTCTTGCCGCCGCGTTCGCTGGCTTTGCCTCGCATTTTGCCGCGACTTTTGGACTTGCGCACACTGATCGTGCAGAAGCAGTCGAAGCTGCTGCCGCTTGCTTTGTAATTGCCTTTAATTTTTGTTTTTCGCCCCATTTTAATATCCTCCGTCATAAAGTAATTCTTCGATGTCACCAGTTGAGAATCCCTGTTCCAACAGCCTGTCAATCATCCCACTTGTAAAGCCAAATGACTTGGCAACCGACTTTAAAAGTGCGAGATGCTCCTCCTCGGAATGAGGTAATCTTGGGTATAGCGACGTATCCCAATATCCCCACGACGAGCGATAGAACTTGGACGCATCGAATATGCCACGGGTGATGCGACCGTTGTTATCAATCTTTACGATATCCCCCATCTCAATATCAACCTTCTCTGCACGCCCAAGCCAGTTTCCGCAGCGGGCCAACGCCTTGTTCAGAATCTCAGCGGTGGAGGCATAGACATAGACGCCGACTTTCGGGAAGTGGATGATATTAAGAGGATTGTCGCCCTTGATCAGCCAGAGATCATCCTGCTCAGAGAGCACCGAGAAAGAGAACGAGCCCTCAACCTGTTCTGCCATGCATTTGAGGCTGGACAAGTTGAGGGCGTTTTGCCGTTCGATGAGTTGAACGGCTATGTAGCTATCAGTCTGAACTTTTGTTCTTGGCAGGTGCTTTGTGCGGCGGAGCTCAAGGTCATTCCAAATGGTGCCATTGTGCGCCAGCGCAAAGGATTCTCCCTTTACATGACCGAAGAAGGGATGGTTGTTGTAGTTTCTCTTCGCACTGCCCTGTGTCGCCATCCTCGTATGTCCCATATTCACATGGGCCTCCGCAGGAATCCGCAGATGCAGCCGATACGCCGCCAGCGGACGTTTGTAAATTTGCAGTCCGTGCGATGTGTTGTAGGCGATACCGGCGGCATCGGTACCGCGTGCTTCTGCCGCGATAGAGAGCTCCCGAATCAGACGATTTTTCTGCCTAACACTCAGCGCGCCAGCGTAGTCAATGAATCCGAACAAACAGCACATCAGACCTCCGCCTCGCTTTCTACCGGCTCGTTGACGTACAGGCGACGCTCCTTCAAATACTGCACTAACTCAGGCTGTGTGCAGCCGGAGACAAAGGTCGTCCACGACATTGCCTTGACCTGCTCGTCCGACATGAAAAGAGCCACATCACAGATCCGGTCAAGGAGCTGCAGTGTGGCGATAAGCGTGTTGTATTTGAGAGTTCCACGGAAGATGCGGAATTCAATAGTGTTCTTGTTGGTGAGGTTAACACTGGTGTAGCGACCGGCGTGAGCGCTCTTTTTAGCATGGTCCAAGAGCTCTTTCGGTTGATCCTTGTAACCGTAACGGGCGGCCCACTGGTCGAGCTGACTCTGCGTTCTGCGGCTGAATTTCAAAAGCTCTTCCCAGTTCTTTTCAAAGAAATACAGGATTCTGGCAATCACGGCATCCTGCTGTGTTTCCGTTTCACCGAAAGCATTGCGATTCACATGGACGTGCAAACCACAGGTGCCCGCCTGATGGCTTTTGTACCCCATCTGCACGGCCTTCCGCAAGATGGCTGCCCACGGCATTTCAGCCTGATGATAGGAGAGTGTCATGGGATGCGTCACCATCTCAAAACCGTCGTCCAGCGAGCCGTCGTGCTTACAGTAGAGACTTTCCAAGCCGTTGCTGTTGGCAATAGATATGACTTCGGCGGCGTTGTCGTCGTCTTCACCAGCGCCGTCCACTTCCAGCTCTACACCGAAGAAGCGATCGCCGTCCCCGCGGAACAGCGGCTCGGGTTTGTAGTAATAATCTTGAATCGGCTTGCGGGAAGTGCGGCTCGTGTAGCAGTCGTAGCAGAACGGATACTCGTTTCCATCGCTCTCACAGGCGTAATAGGTCTGGCTGATGCGGATGAGATTGCCGCAGCAGTGGCAGTTTGTGTAGTGACGGTCATAGCAGTCCTGACAGAGCGGTGTGGATTCGTCTCCGGCATTGTCATCCCGCCAGATGCGCTCACCGCAGTGGGAGCAGAGAACGGTTTTGGCTTCCAAACAGTCCGGACAGAGAAGTTCGCCGCTGAACGGGTAGAGCTCATCCTTGGGGAATTCTTCTCCACAGTTGGTGCAAACGAGCTTTGGCAGGGCAAAGACTTTGCTGTATTTTTCAATCAAATCGTCTGGTAACGATTCAAAATGTTCGCTGTCGGCTGGCGCGGAACATACGAAAAACGTACCATAGACGATATCGTAGATTTCACCAGTCTCAGGGTGTTTCAAGGGGCGATTCTGCGGCAGACCGATCAGTTTCCCTTCATCGTTGCAGATCAGGGCAACATGGTCTGAAAATGGATAGACGGCTTCGATGAGGCCGCCGACGAGGGACTGCATGGATGCGGGGGAGCCGTCGATCTCGATGGCGCGGGGGTCAGCGTTGGGCTCGACAAGTAAAACATTCATGGGGAATACCTCCATACAAAAATAGAGCCACAGAAAAATCTGTGGCTCTTCATGGAGATAATATCTAACTGAAAATAAAGCAATTTACAGCTTCAAAACGTAACATAAGGTAATGAAATTCGAAAGGAGAATTCAAACTTATGCAAGGTGAAGAAGCGTTCCAAGAATCCGTGCGCTCCATGCGCAATCAGACTTTGCGTGTAGACCGTGCCGGAGACTACTGGACAGATGAGGAGAAGAATCGACTGAGAATTTTATTTGACAGCGGTGTCGGTATTACCGAGATCGCACTGGAATTGGGGCGAACAGAACCGGCAGTTTATCAGCAGATCGAGAAACTGGACCTGTATGGTCGTAAGCAAAACCCGCAGCGACAAAGAAACGGCAAGAAGCCTCCCGAGTGCTTATGTGACCGCTGTATGGCTGATCCGGCATTGTGTCCGCTCCGGGAGCAATGCAGCATAGTGAAGGAGAGATGACGAGTGTTTGAGTCCTACGATGATATTCTGAACGTTGAAGAGGCCTGCGAAGCCTTGAAGATTGGCTATAATGCGATGTACGAGCTCCTAAACACCGGTAAACTCAGGGGCTATCGAAACGGTCGTGTGTGGCGAATTCCGAAAGCAGCGTTAGTGGAGTACATCCAGAATTGCATCGGCACAAAGTAAAAGTATCAGGCAAGCACTATATATGTGCTTGCCTGATACTTATGATGAGAGAGTGGTATTGTATGGAAAGAGAAATGTCAGAAAAAATATTAGGCTTTCTTTCTTGTTAACAGAGAAACAACTACCAATGTGATAGCGGAAACGATGCCGCCAAACATTTCGCCAGGGATACCTGCAAAGCTAATGAGACCAGATAAAGAAAGAAGTGTGAACAGTGCACCCGCGACCATACCAGCGATGGCACCGTGCTTGGTGGTCTTTTTCCAGAAAATACCAAAGACAATGGGGCAGAAAACACCGCCCGTATAAAGATAATAAGAATACATAGCAGCATCAATAATGCTTGGTATTGCAATAGAGAATAGTGCTGCTCCGACACCGGCAATGATGGTAAACATGCGAGAAACCCACAAAAGCTTTTTGCTATCAGGGGCCGTATCTTTTGCGAAGTGCAACATGTAGATATCATTCATAAAGTGAGATGTTGCTGCACTAAGGACGGAATCTGCTGTGGAAAGGATTGCAGAAAGTGCGGCCGCAACAACAATGCCAGCAGCCCAATTGGGTAAGACATCCAGCGCGAGGGTAGCGAAAGCCGCCGCTGATGCATCACCTCCGGAAAGCTCCGGATAGCGAACGCGAGCGATGATTCCGAGTATTGCAGGCATAAAAGTAATACATGCAAGAATAATGGAAGCAAAAATAATTGCCTTAACAGCAGTTCTTTTGTCCTTGCAAGCAAACAGACGCTGATAAGTGTCCTGTCCAATCATAACATACATCGTGAACGGAATTGCTAACCAAGCAAGGCCCGAGATAGAGACCGTGCTATAAGCTTGCGGCAAATCAGGTAAAGTGCTCAGAGCCTCTGAAATGCCCGAAAAACCACCTTGTCCATTAAGCGCTGCAATAAAGACCCATGTTACACCTGCAATGACGAGAATAATTTGAAAGCAGTCTGTAATAGTGACGGCTAAAAGTCCCCCCATCGCAGTCAGTGCGATAATAACGACCATCGCAAACATAGCAGCGAAAACCGTGTTTTTAAAACCCAATGCGCTCAGGAATCCTGTGACAGCGGATACTTGACTGCCGAGGATTCCTATCAGGGCGACCATCGATAAGAGACCAGCGACCGTTCTTAACATTTTACTGCTAAAACGATCTTCTAAATATTGAGTGATAGTTGCGTAATTGCTAAAGTTGTTCATTTTTTGCAACAGAGGAATAACAGCAAGAAAAACAAATCCGCTCAGAATGCCAAATGCAATGCTGAGAAAGCCATCATCATAGCCCATCTGTGCCGTTCCGGTCAGACAACCGCCACCAAATAATGTGGCGACCAGTGTAAGAGTGGCTGGAGCGACAGTGAGGCTACGGCCTGCCAGAAGGAAGTCGGTGACGTTTTGATTGCGTCTTGTGCACCAAATGCCCAGTCCAAAAAGAGCCAAAAAGTAAATCACTAAGGTTGCAACGGTGTACAAAGGGAACATAATAAAAAACTTAATAATGGACTGCCAATCTTACACAAAGTACCGCCCAAACGAGACTACGGGCGGTATTTTTGTATCATGGCGGAGAAAGGAGGAACTTCCCACGGGGGCTTGACTGAAAAGTTGAGCCTCTTTTTTCATGCCAAAAAACAGGAGGTAAATGCTTATGGCAGATGATAAAACCACAAAAACGCCGGAACAGCCGGTAACGGATAGCGGGCCGGGCAAGGAAACGCCTCCCGCTCCCCCAAAAGAGCCGGAGAAGGTTTCCGTTTCCCCAGAGCCGGAAAAAAAGACGGAACCGGAGGTAAAGAACCCGCAGGTTTCCGTCTATAACTTCGCTGAAATTATGAAGGAAAAGAAGGTCGAGGAACGGGCGGCAGCTCCCAGCGGGGAAAAGCCTGCCCCGGCAAAAACGGAAAAACCGGAAAAGCAGCCGGAGGCTCCGAAGAAAGCGGAGGAAAAACCCAAAGAGCCGGAACAGCCGAAGCGCCGGGGCCGTCCCCCGAAAGCAGATAAGGACAAGGCCGCAACCCCGAAGCCCAAAGCTCCTGCACAGAAACCGGAAAATGCGGTCAAAAAGGAACCGGAGAAAAAAACGGCGCCAACGGTACAGGCCGCTCCCGCTCCGAAGGAACCCGAAAAACCGAAGGATGCACCACGCCGGGGCAAGGAGCAGATCGTCTATATCAAGCTGAACGAGCTCCACGCCTTCAAGAACCATCCCTTTGAGGTTCGGGATGATGAAGAAATGCGGGCTATGGTGTCCAGCGTCAAGGACAAGGGCGTGACCCAGCCCGCTATCGTCCGTCCCCGTGAGGATGGCGGCTATGAGATCGTGTCCGGCCACCGCCGCCAGAAGGCCAGCGAGCTTGCCGGATATGCGGATATGCCCTGTATTGTTCGCAATCTGACGGACGATGAAGCCATCACGCAGATGGTCGAGGACAATCTCAACCAGCGTGAAGAAATCCTCCCCAGTGAGCGGGCCAAAGCCTTGAAAATGCAGCTTGAGGCCATCAAGCACCAGGGCTCCCGCACTTCGGGCCAGATTGACCCGAAGGACGCAGGAAAACGCTCCAACGAAATTGTAGCCGAGCGCAATAAGATGGCGGTCAAGCAGGTGCAGCGGTATATCCGGCTCAATGAGCTGGTTCCCGACCTGATGAAGCTGATGGATGAAAAAAAGCTGGGCTTTACTACGGCGGTGGAGCTTTCCTATATCGGCAAGAAGAACCAGAACTATATCGCCGTCGCCATTGACAGCCAGCAGTCCTCGCCTTCACAGGCGCAGGCAAAGCGTATGCGTGAGCTGGACGAAAAGAAGCTGCTCAACGGGGATGTGATTGACGGCATTATGATGGAGGACAAAAAGGAGGTAGACAAAGTGATTTTGACAGGTGCGGAACTGAGCAAGTATTTCGGCAAGGAAACTACGCCGAGGGAAATGAAGGACCAGATCATCAAGCTGCTGGACGACTGGAAGGGTCAGCAGAAGGAACATGAAAAGCCGGAGAAGAAAACCGAACAGGAAAAGTAAGCCCAAACTTCGGGTCAGCATGGCCCGAGGATTGCGGGGCTCTGCCCCGCGCCCCGAAGCTCTGGAGATATAAATTATTCCCCGTCGCCAGTTATTCCGTAGCATAGCCGGGAAAATCAGTCAAGGGCAGCGCCGCCGCAGGCGGTGCCAGAGGCACCCTTGACGGATTTCTCCCGGTTATGCTTTTTCCCGGTCAAGCGACGGGGATATAAATTCTCCAGAGCCGTTCCCCTTCCCGGGGGAAGGGGCGGAGGGGTTGGGCGAACTCTTGCTTTTCCCTAAACCAAAACAGAAATGGAGGCTCAACCAATGAAACGACCTTTAGCATACCTGACCGCCGCATGGAGCGGCGAGCCGGATGTTGATATGGAGCTGGCGGCCCACTACTGCCGTCTTGCTTATGAGGCGGGCTTTTCCCCGATCTGCCCGCTCTTGTATCTGCCGCTGTTTTTGAATGACAGCGTTCCCGAGGAACACAAGGCCGGGATTGATATGCGCCGGGATATGCTGCGGCGCTCCCACACCCTGATTGTCTGCGGCAGCGCTGTGGACGAGGATGTAAAAAATGATATTGCGGTTGCCGGGCGGCTGGGCATTGCGGCGACCACACTGGAAGGGGTGCTTGCCGTGAAGGGACACGGCACCCCGGGCCATGCCGGACATTAAGCTGGGAAGCCTTTTCGACGGGATTGGCGTGTTCCCTCTGGCTGCTTCCCGGTGCGGTATCCGTCCGGTATGGGCCAGTGAGATTGAAAAAGCGCCCATCTCCATAACCAAAAGGCACTTTCCCGACATGGTGCATTTGGGGGATATTACGAAGGTGGACGGCGGGAAAATCCCGCCGGTTCATGTAATTACCTTCGGTTCCCCCTGTCAGAACCTTTCTCTGATCGGCAACCGCTCCGGCCTTGCCGGGGCAAAATCAAGCCTGTTCTATCAGGCGTTTCGTATCATACAGGAAATGAGGGATGCTACTGATAACCTATATCCAGCTATCGCTGTTTGGGAAAACGTCATGGGAGCGTTTTCTACAAATGACCGGATGGACTTTAGAGCCGTCCTATCCGCCTTCTCGGACACCGAAGTTCCAATGCCTCCTTCGGGAAGATGGGGAAACGCCGGAATGGTGCGAGGGGGAACGCCTGATGTGTGCTGGCGGCTCATGGACGCCCAGTATTGGGCAGGCTCCCGAAGGCTGGCACGAAGGCAGCGGATTTTCGTCGTGGCGGATTTTGGAGGCAGACGTGCCGCAGACATACTATTTAAGCCCCGTCCAATGCTCCCACTTCCTCCGCCTTGCGGAGAGGGCGGGTGGGCCGCCGCCGAAGGAGATCGAACAGCTTCTTTTGAAACAGGGCGGCAGATACCAGTCATCCACCCCTTTCAGTGCTTCCGTATGCGGGGAGCGGCAAAAAGGCAGGAAGAAACGGCCTTCCGAAACAGCTTCGGATTACCAACTGACCCTTTTCCCACTCTTTTAGCCAGTGATGTAACGCCCTTTGCCTTCTGGTATGAGGGCGACCCGAAGGGCGGCTGTATCCGTTTTCTGACGGAAACGGAAAGCGAACGGCTGATGGGGCTGCCGGAGGGCTGGACAAAGTACGGGGCGGACGGCGTGGAGATCCGGCCTCTGCAACGCTACAAGGCACTGGGAAACGCGATTTATTGGGACAAAGCCATTATGTTAATGATGGGCACAAAAATGGCATGAATACAAGGCTTCTTGGGATTTTACTGCACATAATACTCCACATTTCAACCTTTAATCATAGCAGCTAAAACCTTTAAAGTAAGGGCTTACTTTTTCCGCTTGTTCAAGTAGAATTGTCATTGTAATAGGAGAAATTTCTACATGAAGGGCGGTGGGTATATTGCCAAACAAACTAATCAAAGACCTCATTGACAAAGGTGCAGTAACTCTAAAAGAACAGGGATATTCCATACGCAGTAGAGAATACACCCTATTGACATGGAAGCAATTTCAAGAGTTCTGCAATAAAAAGGGATATGAAACATATTTGCCCTCGCATAAAGATGAATTCATCACAGAACTCGGCAAGTGCACTCCACCTTTAAGGCAGTCCACAATTGACCGCAAAGCCGGAAGCATGAAAATGCTTGATCTGCTTGCCACCAAAGGTACATGGGGAAAGGGGATGCTCAATCCTCTGCAAGAGTTGTTGCCGGAATTCAACTCCTTTCTTGATGCGCAGGAAGAATATCTCATCAAAACCGGTTATTCAGAATGCACCAGAGAAACGATGCGAAATTATATCTCCGTAGTTATGCGGTACTTTCAGAATGCTGGTATAACAAAGCTGGAAGAACTTAACAGCTCACATGTCTCGGCATATCTGCTGACTCTGAGAGGCCATGCAAAAAGTACAGTGCGTTGTGAACTCAGCCGACTGCGGAAGTTCCTGTCGTATCTGTATCTGCTTGGATATACATCCGAAAATCTTGCACCTCATGTACCTGAATATCGTCTGGGACAAGCACAGAGCATAATTAAAATCTGGGAGTCAGAGGAAATCAATGCAGTATTGGAAACCGTGAACAGAGCCAGCCCAAAAGGAAAACGAGACTATGCTTTCATTACTATTGCCGCTGAACTTGGTGTGCGAAGCAAAGATATCTGCAATTTGAAGTTGTCCGATATTGACTGGGAGCTTTGTTCAATCTCCTTTGTGCAAAGCAAGACGGGCAAGCCGAACACACTTCCTCTCAGCGAAAAAGTGGGATCTGCTATTATTGACTACCTGCATATTCGTCCGCAAACAAAATGCGAATACCTGTTTGTCAGTTTGAACCCTCCATATGGCAAGATGAAATCAATCCATTCAGCGTTCCATAGGTATGTCGCGCGTTCAGGGGTAAAAGTGCCAATTCATGCGCATCACGGCCTGCATTCTCTTCGGGCAACCGTTGCGACAAAACTGCTATCTGCCGATGTGTCTCCAGATATCATTTTTTCATTTCTTGGCCATTCGGACCGAGAATCTCTGGGACATTACATCCGTCTGGATATTGAAAACCTGCGTGAATGCGCCCTGTCGTTTGAGGATGGTGATCTCTTATGAGCAGAACTTACGAGTACAGAAGCGGACTGGCAAGTCAAATAAGTGCTTTTATTGCAGAAAAGCGGGCCTGCGGATGTAAGTATGAAAAAGAAGCCAAAACCTTTCAAACATTGGACCGGTTTCTCGTAGAACAAGGAATCAATACTCCAGTGTTGCCGGAATTGGTCGTTGAGAAATGGATTGAAAAGCGGCCCAATGAAAAGCGTAAAAATCAAAAATGGCGGCTTAATTTCACAAAACGCTTTGCCAAATATCTTCAATTGAATGGCTATGCCGCGTACTACCCCGAACTTACCATTTCGTCTCGAGATGATGCTGACTTTTCTCCCTGCATTTTTACGAGCGATGAGTTGGCACGTATTATGAAATATTTTGAAACGATGGTTCCAAGCAGGCAATGCCCTACTGCGCACCTTGTCTTTCCTTTGCTGTTTAAGACTCTGATCTGCTGTGGATTACGTGCCGGAGAGGCAACCCGGCTCCGTGTAAAAGATGTAGATCTTATAAACGGCGTTTTGCAGATTTGGGAAACAAAGCATGACAAACCAAGATATGTTCCTCTGTCTAAAAGTCTGTGGGCGGACTACGAACAATATTTTGAAGAAATCCATGCGGAAAGTTCCGGTAACAACTATTTCTTCCCCAATCCCCGAAAAAGCTGCTACCATACAACCACAGTCTACAACCGGTTTCGGGATGCGCTATGGCATTGTGGAATTGCGCATAAAGGACGTGGATACGGTCCGAGGGTTCATGACCTTCGTCATACCTTTGCCGTTCGTTCTATGCAAAAGCTGAAAAAATCCAAGAGCGACATCGTGACTACACTTCCATACCTTTCGGCGTATCTCGGCCATTGCAACATGAGTGCGACGCAAATCTATCTGCATTTAACAGCGGAATGTTACCCTGAATTTATTCAAAAGCAGTGCGATTATCTTGGCGATACGATTCCAACGTGGGAGGCGCCGAATGAAAACTGCTGATTTTGCCGCACATTTGACGGAGTTTCTTTCCCATTACCTGCCCGAACTTAAAAATATCAGTACGAACACGATTTCATCATACTGCGATGCATTTCGGCTATTCCTTGGCTATTGCCAGGATGTAGAGGGGATGAGGATTGAAAAGCTTTCCATAGATGATCTGACGCCGGAACTCGTTGACCATTTTTTGCAATGGCTGAGGATAGAGCGAAACAATGGAACCGCGACGCGTAGCCAACGTCTTGCAGCCATCCGCTCATTTGTTAAATACCTGCAGATAAAAGAGCCGCGCCTTTTGCTGAATTTCCAGCAAATACTGGCAATCCCAGTGAAAAGAGCTGAGCGCAAAGCGATTAATCCGTTGACAAAAGAGGCGATTGCGCTGATCCTGCGCCAGCCGGATACATCCACTCTCAGCGGCAGAAGAGATGCCACTATCCTGTGTTTTCTTTATGATACAGCAGCCCGTGTGCAGGAAATCTGTGACTTACGTATTGAAGATGTCCGTCTTGATTATCCTGCAAGTGTCAAGATCCTTGGTAAAGGCAGAAAAACCAGGGTAGTTCCCATTTTGCCGGCAACGGCGCAGAACTTGAAAAAATATCTTACTGAAATGCACATGCTTGCACCGGAAAAAAGTCATCTGCCGCTATTTATGAACCGCAACGGGCAAAAGCTAACTCGTGCAGGGGTTACGTACATCCTGAACAAATATGCCAAGGCCGCTTCAGTGATTGATCCTTCCATACCGGAGAAAATTCCTCCGCATTTGATGCGCCATACTAAAGCAATGCACATTTACGACGCGGATAATGATCTCGTTCATGTGCGCGATTTCCTCGGACATTCCGACATTAAAACTACAGACATATATGCCCGTTCAAGTCTTACAATGAAGCAGAAAGCTCTGGAACGAGTTTCGGATTCTCCAGTTCCCTCAATGCCTTCCTGGCAGAAAAGCCGGAGTACAATGGAGTGGTTGAAAAGTTTTGGGTCTCAAAAAGCATAGCACATTATGTGAAGCAACTGCGCCAGGAATCCTCTCCTGGCGCAGTTTTCACATCTGTTCTTCTCATAACGACCATGATTAAATAAATGGCGTTATGTTGAGCTTCACATAACAGCGTGGCCATCCCCTGTGTAGAATACCTCATGCAGCGGGTGGCTATGGTCATTACGCTTGATTTGGAATGGGATTTTTAGTTGGCTTTGGTCATAGCTTTCACACTTGCTTTCGGGTATCTTAGCTTTACCATTAAAAAGATTGGAGGAACTGCTATGGCAGAAAAAACGCGCAACCTCTGTGCTGAAATTCCCTTGGAGCTGCATACCAAAGTACGGCAGCGACAGGCGGAATCCGGCGAGACACTGAGCCGGTACATGACCGCGCTCATCACCAAATTTTATGAAATGGAGGAAAATGTGAAGATGGACAAGGACAATGTGAGGACGGTGGCGTTTCAGGTGCCCACCGAGCTGTTTGAGCAGCTCAAGGCATACCTCAAGCGGAACGGCATCAAGCAGAACGCCTTCTTCCTGGACTGCATCCGGCAGGCGCTGGCGGAGGACACCGGCGCCGCTGAAGAATAAGAAATACATCGCGCGAACCGCTGCTGAGATTCTCGGCAGTGGTTTCGCTTTGGAGGAACCAAATGTTTATTTACCCTGAAAACCTGAAAGCCAAGCCCATGCTGTGGCTCTGGCTGCTGCGGGACATCGCCGTGATCGGCATCGGCGCTTTGCTCTCTGTACTGGCGTTGACCCAGGGACTTGGCATGGGACTGCTGGTGGTCACGGTGCTGTATGCCTTCCTCACCATTCAGGTGGATGGCAGCAGCATTCTGGACTTTCTGCGCCGTGCCGCCTGTTTTCTCTTTCTGCGGCAACAATATTACGAATGGAGGCTGGACCCATGAATCGGAAACAGAAAAAGGAGCTGCGCCAGCGGCAGTCGACCCGGCAGCTCATGGGCATCGTCCGTGTGACGCCCCATGGCATCGTGACAGACTCCGGTGAGCGGGTCTTCTTCCTGATCCAGCCGGACAATCTCTCCGTCCTGTCCCCGGAGGTCATCCGGGGCCGCGTCCGCTCCCTCACCATGCTTCTCAGCACCCAGCCCTCGCTGGAGATTCTGGCATTGGACTCCCGCGAATCCTTCCAGCGGAACAAGGAGTATTACCTGCGGCGCTTGGAGGAGGAAACGGAGCCTGCCGTGCGGGAACTGCTGGAACGGGACATGGCCCATCTGGACGCCATTCAGTTCTCCTCCGCCTCCTCCCGCAAATTTGTGCTGGTACTCCCACTGGATGAAAAAGCCGGTGCGGATGAAAGCGCGCTGCGGCAGTTGGAGAAAGCCATCTGCGACCACGGGCTCCGTGTGCGTCTGGCGGAGGAGCAGGATGTGAAGCGCCTGCTGGCGATCTACTACCGGCAGGATCTCACCACGGAGGTATTCCGTGATTTCGATGGAGAGGAGTATGTACATGGCTAAAAAGAAAACAAAACCGAAAAAGAAAGCGGCAGAGCAGGTACAGCGTCCGAAAGACTTTCTGGATATGATCGCGCCCGCGGCGATAAAATTCAACACCGACCACTTCATCCTTGGCAGCCGGTATCACACGGCGATGACACTGAAAAGCTACCCGCCCATGACGGATGAGCTGGCGCTGCTGCGGAGCCTTGGCGATATGGGCGGCGTCAACCTGCGCCTGACGGCACGGCAGGTCACACCCGCCGAGGAGGACGCCATTCTCCATGCCGCCACCAACAAAAGCCGCATGGAGCGGAGCAACACCAACGATTACAAGCAGAGCGTCACGGCGGAGGCCAACCTGCGGGATATGGCGGAGCTGCTGGCAAAGCAGCGGCAGGAAAAGGAGCCGCTCATCCACTGCGGCGTTTACTTGGATATTGCCGCCACGGATACGGAAAAGCTGCGCACGGCGCGGGATACGGTATCCGCCCAACTGGTGCGCTCCCGCATGGGCGCCGATCCGCTGCTCCTGCGCCAGCGGGAGGGCTTTCTCTCCGCCAACCCCGCAGGCGGCAGCCAGCTTGCCAATTTTGCGGAACGTGTTCTGCCTGCCAGGAGCGTTGCCAATCTGTACCCCATGAACTATTCCGGCAAAACCGATCCCAAGGGCTTCTTCATTGGCCGGGACAGGTTTGGCTCCAACATCATCGTGGACTTCGACCGCCGTGCCGCCGACAAGACCAACGCCAGCGCCCTCATCCTCGGCAACACCGGACAGGGCAAAAGTTACCTTCTGAAGCTCCTGCTCTGCAATGTGCGGGAGGCGGGCAAAAGCGTGATCTCTCTGGACTCCGAGCATGAGATGGAGGATGAATGCCGCGCCCTGGGCGGCTGCTTTTTGGACTACTTGAGCGGGCAGTACCGCATCAACCTGCTGGAGCCGCGCTGCTGGGACGATGGCAGCGGGCCGGAAGCCCCGGACGCGCCGGACGCTTTTCGGGGGACGCTGCTCTCCCAGCACATCTCCTTCCTGCGGGATGTGTTCCGCGTCTACAAGGGCTTCGACACGCCCCACATCGACACGCTGGAGCTGATGATAGAGCGGCTCTATCAAAAGTGGAACATCACCGACCGCACGGACTTTGCCGGAATGCAGCCGACCGATTACCCCATCCTCTCCGACCTCTACGACGCCATTCAGGAAAGCTATGACCATTACGAGGCCGCAGACAGCCTCTACCTGCGGGAAATGCTGCGGGATCTGCTGCTGGGGCTCCATTCCATGTGCCGCGGCGCGGACGCCAGGTTCTTCAATGGGCATACCAATATTGACCGCTCCAAATTCCTTGTTTTTTGTGTCAAGGGACTGGATAACATGGCGGAAAATCTGCGGAACACCCTGCTGTTCAGCCTGCTGTCCTATATGTCGGATCAGCTTCTGACGCTGGGCAATTCCGTGGCCGCCATTGACGAGCTGTACCTGTGGCTGTCCGATCCCACCGTCATCACCTACATCCGCAACGCGCTTAAAAGAGTACGAAAAAAGGAATCCGCTCTGTTCCTTGCCAGTCAAAATTTGGAGGTCTGCTCCCAGCCGGGCATACGGGAGCTGACACGCCCCATCTTTTCCATCCCCGTCCATCAGTTCATCTTTAACGGCGGCAACGTGGATAAGAAATTCTTCATGGATAACCTCCAACTGGAGGAGTCCGAATATGCCCTGATCCGGGACCCGCAGCGCGGCTCCTGCCTCTACAAGTGCGGCAATGAACGCTATCTATTGCAGGTGCAGGCCCCGGAGTACAAGCAGGCTCTCTTCGGAACGGCAGGTGGACGGTAATGGCAGTACCCGTCGCGGCACTGGCGAAGCTCGCCGCTGCAGCGCTCTCGGATGAGGACACCCGGCGAAAGCTGGGCTGGATCGTGGCGGCGATCTGTTCACCGTTGATCCTGACGCTGGCGCTGATCTGCTCTCTGCTCTCCGGCAGCGCGGAGCATAACAATTCCGCCGTTCTGCTGTGCTTCAATGGCGGCAGCATTCCGGACAAAACGCCTGCGGAATATGTTGCTTACATTGAAGATATGCGCCGCAGCTTCACGCTGCTGGACGATGCCATTGCTACCATCAATGACATGACAGAGGGCGAAAACGGCCTTGACGGTATCCGCGTCAAGGCTGTTTTCTACCCCATTTTCTTTGGAGAGGACACGCCGAGCCGCCGAGCGAATAAGCAGTTCGTGGACTGCTTTGTGACCTACGAGGAACGCACCCGCACCGTTACCAGCGAGGACAGGACGGAAACCGAGGAGAGCTACACCGTGGCGATTCCCGTTGCGGACATATCCGCCGTGTACGGCAATCTTGAAAACGTGCTTCACTTACAGCTCTCCGAGGAGCAGAAGTCCAACGCCGACAGTGTCTACAACCTCGTCCGCTATGGCATAGCCGGAGGTTCAGAGGGCTGGATACCCGGCGCGGATGTGCCGTTTATCGGCGCGGACGGTTTCTGTTCGCCCATCGGTTCAGGCTGGGAGCGCCGTGTCACCTCTGAATTCGGTAACCGCGTCGATCCCATCACCGGGAAGCGCAAGGGGCACGGCGGCATGGATCTGGCAGTCCCCACCGGCACACCCATCCGAGCCGCGTTGCCGGGGACGGTGACGGTCTCCAAGTACAACGCCGGAGGCTATGGCTATTATGTGATGATCGACCACGGCAATGGCCTTGCCACGCTATACGGCCACTGCTCCAAGCTGCTGGCAAAAGTGGGACAGACGGTGGAGGCGGGAGACATCATCGCCCTCTCCGGCAGCACCGGGCGCTCCACCGGTCCGCATCTTCATTTCGAGGTGCGTGTCAACGGGGAGCGGACGAATCCAAGGGCATATCTGCCGAAAGGCTGAAAGGAGAAAAATGATTATGAACATGGCTCGTTATGAGCAGGAAACCATTATCAGCTTCAACGAGGAAGAAAAGAGCGCCAGAATTTATACTCACAACAAGGTACTGCGTCAGAAGCTGGAAGCGCTGGCGCGGGACAGACCGGAGGATTGCAGGCTCGTCAAAGTGTCCCGCAGCGGGCGGGCAGTTGACTACACCATCCCGAAATCATGGATAAAGATCGCGCCGCCGCGGATCGCAAGTGAAGCGCAAAAGGCATCTCTTGCAAGAGCTCGGAAAGCCGCAAATAAGCCGCTGTTACCCCTGCGCGCGCAGTGTTTCAACAACACCTGTCTCGCACCGAGGGTAGTGATACCACCCACAACACAAAAACGCCAAAAAAGCATGGAGCACAGCGACATGGAGGCGCTGGGCTTCCAGCTCCGCGACTACTACGAGGAGGTTGAATAACAATCATGAAAAAGGAAAATGTCACGATCTCATTCGAGAGCGAGCAGCTTGCCGCTCTCGAATTTTCACTTAAAAAGAAGAACACCAGCGTACAGGCGCAACTGGAGGAGCTGCTCAAATGCCTCTACGAATCTGAGGTGCCGGAGCCGGTGCGGGAGTATCTGGACAGCCGCGCGGCGCCCGCTGCCCGTCCCCGCCGTCCGGCAAGACCGGCGAAGCCGCAGCCGCGGGAGGAACCTCCCTCCACGTTGGCGCAGCCCACTGACGAAAGGAATGGTGAGTGAAATGGCAGATCATGTAGACATCACTCTGTGGATCGACCGGCGATGGAAGGATGCCATTGAAAAGCAT
>OGDA01000461.1_pt1 | contig 23046 bp, 20 predicted proteins | sample 1570281 | NCBI WGS metagenome assembly OGDA01 (sample SAMEA2582184, study PRJEB24529) | metagenome
TATATTATTATATATATATAATATACTATCTACACAGAGAGTGGTAACAACAGCGAAAAAAACTGAATACTGAATACTGAATACGTTCCACGTAATCGGTTATTACTTTGTAATATACTGATTTATAGCGCAAAATATAGTTTTCCACACCGCAAGACATAGAGATGCGTCCCATGAAACATAGAGTTATTTCTCTTTACTAAGTTTCAAATCGTAAGCTGCTGAAAATCGCTCCTTATCACATGCCCAAATTTGTTAGATACCAGAAATCTTCGTATCTTTGCACCGGCAATCGAAAGAACAGTCTTTTGTGTCTCGCTCGAGTCTTCTATTAAGACCAACACGGGTTATAAATGATGGCAGACGCCGGTCATCAATGAAGACCCCGAAAACGGCAGAAACGGGGCGTTCTGGGGAATTTGAACCAACTAGGTTAGTGTCATACCGACACACAACAAAAAAAAGCCCCCGATGCAGAAACGCACCGGGAGCCTTCGTAAGCAAATTATTATTATCTTAAAAAGATCAACTGAATATGCAGCACATCACAGTACACACCATGACGCACCGGCAGAAAGGCTTAGATGAGGTTCATGCCCGCTTCCTCAGCCTCCTTGCGCATCTCCTCAGGCCAGATGCTAGCCTGGATCTCACCAATGTGAGCCTTATGAAGCAATACCATGCACAGACGGCTCTGACCGATACCGCCACCAATGCTCAGAGGCAACTTATCGTTCAGGAGCTGCTGATGGAAGTAAAGCTTCTCTCTATCCTCCTTGCCCTCCAGCTTAAGCTGACGCAGCAGACTCTCCTTGTCGACACGGATACCCATAGAACTGAGCTCGAAACTGCGACCCAGAACAGGATACCAGATAAGGATATCACCATTCAGTCCCATCTTGCCGTTCTCAGCCACGGTGCTCCAGTCATCATAGTCAGGAGCTCGGCCATCATGCTTCTTTCCATCGCTCAACTTGCCTCCGATGCCCTCTACAAATACAGCGCCATACTTCTTGCAGATTGCATCCTCGCGCTCCTTAGGAGAAAGGTCTGGATACATATCGAGCAAATCCTGCGCATGAATAAAATGAATATCCTTAGGCAGGAAAGGCTTCAGCTGAGGATAATGCTCGCAAGCCAGGAACTCGGTACGCAAGATGGCACCATAGATGCGGCGCACGATATTCTCGAGGAAGGCGATGGTACGGTCTTCCTTGGTAATCACAGCCTCCCAATCCCACTGGTCAACATAGAGCGAATGAAGATTATCCAGCTCCTCGTCAGCACGGATGGCGTTCATATCTGTATATACGCCATAAGCAGGCTCAATCTCATACTCGGCAAGCGTCAGCCGCTTCCACTTGGCAAGAGAATGAACCACCTCAGCCTCGGCTTCGCCCAAATCCTTGATAGGGAAAGTTACAGGGCGCTCCACTCCATTCAGGTCATCATTGATACCCAAACCCTTCAATACGAAGAGAGGGGCGGTAACACGACACAGACGGAGCTCGGTGCTCAGGTTTTGCTGGAAGAATTCTTTTATCATTTTAATACCCATTTCGGTCTGGCGCATATCCAGCAGCGCCTTGTACCCTTCAGGTTTTATCAAATTGCTCATTTTTATTTCATATTTAGTATTTGCGCTGCAAAGTTACAAAATAATAATTAATCTGCAAGCATTTTTCCGTATTTTTTCGCAAAATGATAGCATTTTTAAGTTTTTTAGTAGCATTTTGTAGAACAATTCACAAATACACATTATATATATGAAAAAATCTGCCCCAAATATTTGGTTATTTCAAATAAAAGCAGTAATTTTGCAGTCGACTTCCCGATTCGATGTCATTCAGGCGGAGAAACGGGCGGCAGAAAAGAGGGTCTCGTAGCTTAGCTGAATAGAGCGTCAGATTCCGGTTCTGAAGGTCGTGGGTTTGAATCCCACCGAGATCACCCGAAACAACAGAAATGATTAATAATTGAAAACATGGATTTAGTAGAACGATTTATAAACTATACGAAATTCGACACACAGTCGAGCGAAGAATCGACCAGCGTGCCTAGTACGGCAAAACAGCTCGAATTTGCCAAGTACCTGAAGAAGGAACTTGAGGACGAAGGATTGAGCGATGTCGAAATGGATGACATGGGCTATATCTATGCCACCCTGAAGAGCAATACCAAGAAAAAGACTCCTACCATCGGATTTATTTCACACATGGATACATCGCCTGATGCCAGCGGAAAGGATGTAAAGGCGCGCGTCATCAAGAACTATGACGGCAACGACATCGAGCTGAGCCCGGGCATCATCTCAAGCGTTGAGACTTTCCCAGAGCTGAAGGCTCACAAGGGAGAGGATATCATCGTAACAGACGGTACTACCCTGCTGGGTGCTGACGACAAGGCGGGCATCGCTGAAATCGTACAGGCTATGTGCTATCTGCGCGACCACGACGAAATCAAGCACGGAGATATCCGCGTAGGTTTCAATCCTGACGAGGAAATCGGTATGGGTGCGCATCATTTCGATGTAGAGAAGTTTGGCTGCGACTGGGCTTACACCGTAGATGGCGGCGACCTGGGCGACCTGGAATACGAGAACTTCAATGCTGCCGGAGCTAAAATCATCATCAAGGGCGTGAGCGTTCATACAGGCTATGCCAAGGGCAAGATGGTGAATGCAAGCCGACTGGCTGTGGAATTCCAGAACATGATTCCTGAGAACGAGACTCCTGAGCAGACAGAAGGCTACCAGGGCTTCTACCACCTCATCGGCATCGAGAGCCGCTGCGAGGAGGCAAAACTCAGCTACATCATCCGAGATCACGACCGCAACAAGTTTGAAAACCGCAAGGATTTCATCGAGGACTGCGTGAACAAGATGAACGAGAAGTATGGCGACGGAACCGTAAAGGCGGTTATCTACGACCAGTACTATAACATGAAGGAGAAGATTGATCCTAACATGCACGTCATCGACATCGTGCTCAGAGCGATGCAGGAGAGCGGCGTTCCACCTCGCGTAGAGCCTATCCGCGGCGGTACCGACGGAGCTCAGCTGAGCTTCAAGGGTCTGCCTTGTCCTAACATCTTCGCCGGCGGTGTCAACTTCCACGGCCCTCACGAGTTTGTGAGCATCCAGGTAATGGAGAAGGTAGTGAAGACCATCGTGAAGATAGCGGAAATCACAGAAGAATTTAATGACTAATACAGATATGGGGAATTTAGGCACATCTAAATTCCCCTTTTTCATAAACAGAAAAATATGGCTGAAATTCCATTCTTAGTAAAAGACCTCGCCCTCATCCTGATGGTGGCAGGCATCGTAACCCTCATCTTCAAAAGGCTCAAGCAGCCGCTGGTGCTGGGATACATCATGGCGGGATTCCTGGTTTCGCCACACATGTCCTACACCATGTCGGTAGTCGACGAGACGGATATCCAGACCTGGGCCGACATCGGTGTCATCTTCACCCTCTTCTCGCTCGGTCTCGACTTCTCGTTCAAGAAAATCGTGAAGATGGGTGCCTCTCCCATCATCGCCACCGTGGTCATCGTGTTCTGCATGATGATGCTGGGTATCAGCGTAGGCCACAGTTTCGGCTGGGGAAGGATGGACTGCATCTTCCTGGGCGGTATGCTCGCCATGAGCTCCACCACTATTATATATAAGGCATTCGATGATATGCGGCTGCGCACCCAGAAGTTTGCCTCGATGGTGATGAGCGTGCTGATACTGGAAGATATCCTGGCTATCGTGATGATGGTGATGCTGTCGGCGATAGCGAGCGGAAGCAGTCCCGACGGCGGGCAGATGCTTGCCTCTATCGTGAAGATAGGCTTCTTCCTGGGCGTGTGGTTTATCGTGGGCATCTTCGCCATTCCGTGGTTCCTGCGTTCGGTGAGGAAACTTATCAATGCCGAAACCCTGCTCATCGTTTCGCTGGGTCTGTGCTGCGGCATGGCGGTACTGAGCACCAAGGTGGGGTTCAGCAGCGCCTTCGGAGCCTTCGTCATGGGCAGCATACTGGCAGAAACCATTGAGGCAGAGAAGATTATCAAGCTTGTAGAACCGGTAAAAAATCTCTTCGGAGCCATCTTCTTCGTATCGGTAGGTATGCTGGTAGACCCGAAGATTCTGGTAGAATATGCCGTTCCTATCCTCGCCCTGGTGGGTACGATACTGGTAGGTCAGGCGATATTCGGCACCTTCGGCTTCATGCTCGGAGGCGAGTCGCTGAAGTCGGCGATGCGCTGCGGTTTCTCGATGGCTCAGATTGGTGAGTTCTCTTTCATCATCGCCTCGCTGGGTCTGTCGCTCGGCGTCATCAGCAAGTTCCTCTATCCGGTAGTGGTAGCGGTGAGCGTCATCACCACCTTCCTTACACCTTATATGATCCGTCTTGCCACACCTACCTATCAGGTGATGGAGAAACATCTGCCCGACAAGCTCATCCATATTCTGAACCATTTCGCGATGAGTCATCCCCAGACGCAGCAGCAGAGCAAGTGGAAATCGCTGATCCGCCAGATGCTGGTCAACACCACCGCCTACTCCATCCTCTCGGCAGCCGTCATCGCCCTGATGTTCACCTTCGTGCTGCCACTGATGCGCAATCTGCTGCCCGGCTGGCATCTCCACTGGTATGCCAACGCCATCACCGGTCTGCTCACCGTCCTGTTCATCTCACCGTTCCTGCGCGCCATCGTGATGAAGAAGAACCACAGTGCCGAGTGGAAACGCCTCTGGGTGGAGAGCAGCATCAACCGCGTGCCGCTGCTCTTTACGGTGTTCGTGCGCTTCATGATAGCACTGGCCTTCATCTTCTATATCATCAATTTCCTCTCGCGCTTTACCAATGCGCTGATTGTCTGCATCGGTGCCGCCGTGGTGATTCTGATGCTGGCATCCCGCCGCATCAAGAAGCGTAGCATCGTGATGGAGCGCGTCTTCGTTCACAACCTCCGCTCGCGCGATATTGCGGCTCAGGTGAACGGCGAAAAGCGGCCGCTCTACGAGGGCAGACTGCTGGACCGGGATATCCACATCAGCGAATTTGAAGTGCCTGAAGATAGCAGTTGGACTGGCAAATCGCTGAGAGAGCTGCATCTGCGCCAGCGTTTCGGTGTTGACATGAGCAGCATTCACCGCGGCTCTCACCGGTTGAACATCCCGAACGGCGACATGATCATCTTCCCGGGCGACAAGCTGCAGGTAATCGGCAACGACGACCAGCTGCAGAAATTCAACACCGCCCTGCAGAGCGACCTGCTGCCTGAGGAGGCTGAAATAGAAAAGCGCGAGATGAAGCTCAGCCAGCTCATCATCTCTTCTTCCAGTGAATTCCTGGGCAAGACGCTCATCGAAAGCGGTATCAGAGACCGGTACAACTGCATGGTTGTAGGACTGGAAGAAGGTCGTGAGAATCTGACGCACGTATCCCCTACCCGAGTCTTCAAGAAGGGAGACATCATCTGGATAGTGGGAGAAGAAGCAGATTTGAAGAGAATCAAGAATTAAATGAAACACCACTACTTCACGGTGATATGGAAGCAACCCTGCTTCACCTCATATTTAATATAGCAGCGGTTCTTGTTGCGGAAATCGCGGAGCACCTCGGAGAACACCCATTTCAGGGTATCATTCTGCACCTGGCGGCGAGGCTGTTCACGGGTCTGAATCTGCTTGTAGCGGTTGTAGCAGATATCGAAGGTAGTACCATAGAGATGACACGAATTCTCGGTAGCATTGCCGTTTCGGGTACGCAGTTTCGCCACATCATCCTTGGTACGCAGAATGCTCGTCACGATAATCTTATGCAGCGGAATGCCCTTGATCTGCAGCGAATCAAAATAGGCACGGCCGATATCCTGGAGCAGCACAGAGGCACGAGGCACCAGGTAAGGAATGCTGTTGTTCAGCTTGTCGACATAAAAGAAAGGATTGCTGCCCACATACACCAGCTTGCCCTTGCTGTTCTCCGCCTCCAGACGGTTCTGTACCGGTTTCACGCCGTGCTTAGTAGCCGCCAGAATCTGCACATCCTGCTGGTCGGGGAAAGTATTGCCGAAATGAGGCACCGAGAAGATGCGATGCTTCACCTCCCTGCCATCCTTGTCGAAGAAGATAGAAGGCTTGCCGCTCTGTACCGTATCAGGCATAACAGAGAGTTCATCCTTCTTCAGGTCCTCAGCCACATTTCCATCAGCATCAGCCGATGCATCAGAAATCTCAGCAGAAGAAGCATCAGAAGCAGCCGAATCCTTCGCTGCCACGAGCGTAGAATCAGCCGCACCAGCAGCCGCAACCTTCGGTTTTGCTACTCCCGGGAAGATGACTCTTACCAGCGCCAGAAGCAAAACCACAATACCAAAACCCTGTAAATATCTGTTCTTACTAATCTTCATAATTATCTTATTTTCACGAAATAATATTCTATATTCTTCAGGCAAAACGGGAACCGCATCGCCAAATTTAGCTGCAAAGGTAACAAAATCTCTCGAAAAAATAGCTTTTTTAATATTTAAAGAATGTTTTATTCGCCGAAATTTGCTCATTTCATGGAAAAGTAGTAATTTTGCAGCGTTATATAACAAAATATTAGATAGGATAGTTTAAACTTTATAGAATTAAGACATTTTGATAGAGAAACATATTGTACTCGAAGATATCGATCCAGTGATGTTCTACGGTGTGAACAATGCCCACCTGCAGATGATTAAATCGCTGTATCCTAAGTTGCGTATCGTAGCACGCGACAACGTGATTCGTGTGCTCGGCGACGAAGAGGAAATGGCAAAGGTGGAAGAGGATATTGAGCAGATGCGCAAGCACTTGCTTAAATACAACATGCTCAATGATGAAGACATCCTGGACATCGTGAAAGGAAAACAGACCAAGGCGGACAGCGTGAAAGGCGTGCTGGTATACAGCATCAGCGGCCGACCTATCAAGAGCCGCAGCGAAAACCAGCAGCAGCTGATAGATGCTTACGAGAAGAACGACATGGTATTTGCCGTGGGACCAGCCGGTACCGGCAAGACCTATCTCAGCATCGCCCTTGCCGTAAAGGCCCTCAAGGAAAAAGCCATCAAGAAAATCATCCTCTCACGACCAGCCGTAGAAGCCGGCGAAAAACTCGGTTTCCTGCCTGGCGATATGAAAGACAAAATTGACCCATACCTCCAGCCGCTCTACGATGCGCTGGAAGACATGATACCTGCCGTAAAGCTGCAGGATATGATGGAAAAGCACATTATCCAGATTGCTCCGCTCGCCTTTATGCGCGGACGCACACTCAGCGATGCCGTCGTCATCCTCGACGAGGCGCAGAACACTACCTCCCAACAGATTCGCATGTTCCTCACCCGTATGGGCATGAACACCAAGATGATTATCACCGGCGACCTGACACAGATTGACCTGCCACGCGAACAGCGAAGCGGACTGAAGGAGGCGCTCAAGATTCTGGACGGTGTGGAAGGTATCGGAGTGGTGAAGCTGGGACAGAAGGACATCGTGCGCCACAAACTCGTAACCCGCATCGTCAACGCATACGATAAGTATGACAAGGAGAGAGCGGAAGCACGGGAAGCTCAGAAAGCAGAAAAAGATAATTCAAAATAATCAGAATGAAGAATGAACTGAATGATTCTTTAAAAATAGATTTCATCAAGAATGCAGATCATAAATAAAGCATATCATAAAGTTCAAAGTTCAAAATTCAAAGTTCAAAGTAAAATGAAAGCATTAACAAAGACAGATTTCCATTTTGATGGACAGAAGAGTGTTTACCACGGTAAAGTACGTGATGTGTATGACATTAACGACGACCTCCTCGTGATGGTCGCTACCGACAGAATCTCAGCGTTCGACGTTGTTCTGCCTAAGGGTATCCCATTCAAGGGACAGGTGCTCAATCAGATTGCAGCTAAGTTCCTGGACACAACTACAGACATCTGTCCAAACTGGAAGTTGGCTACTCCAGACCCAATGGTTACCGTAGGTTTGAAGTGCGAAGGTTTCCGCGTGGAGATGATCATCCGTTCTATCCTCACCGGTAGTGCATGGCGCGAGTATCAGAAGGGCTGCCGCGAGATCTGCGGTGTGAAGTTGCCAGACGGTATGCGCGAAAACCAGCGTTTCCCAGAGCCTATCATCACCCCTACTACAAAGGCTGACGAGGGTCACGACATGAATATCTCTAAGGAAGAGATCATCGCCCAGGGTATTGTTAGTGCAGAGGATTACGCTGTGATGGAGGACTACACACGCCGCATCTTCGCCCGCGGTCAGGAAATCGCTGCCAAGCAGGGCTTGATCCTCGTAGATACCAAGTACGAGTTCGGCAAGCGCGACGGCAAGGTTTATCTCATCGATGAGATCCACACTCCAGACTCTAGCCGCTACTTCTATGCTGACGGTTACGAGGAGAAGTTTGAGAAGGGTGAACCACAGCGCCAGCTCTCTAAGGAGTTCGTTCGCCAGTGGCTCATCGAGCACAACTTCATGAACGAGCCAGGCCAGACTATGCCAGAGATTACCGACGAGTATGCAGAGAGCGTATCCGACCGCTACATCGAACTCTACGAGCACATCACCGGCGAGATGTTTGACAAGGCTGCAGAGGAAGGCGACATCGCTGCCCGCATCGAGAAGAACGTAAGCGAGTGGCTTGCTGCACACAAGTAGTTTTTAGTTAATAGTTAATAGTTTACAGTTAATAGAGGCTACGCCGTTGAGCAACAAAGCGGTTCATGCTATAAACTATAAACTATAAATTATATACTATATATAATGTATAAGCAAGAACAGATAAAGCCCTACGAGGGCACAGGAGACAAGGGCAAGCTGGTAGAGGAGATGTTCGACAACATCGCCCCTACCTACGATACCCTGAACCACCGTCTCTCGTGGGATATCGATAAGGGATGGCGCAAGAAGGCAATCAGGCGTCTTGCGCCCTTCTCTCCTAAAAAGATGCTCGACATCGCTACCGGTACCGGCGATTTCGCCATCCTAGCCGCACAGATGCTACATCCCGACCAGCTGATCGGAGCAGACATCTCGGAAGGCATGATGGAGATAGGCAGACAGAAGGTAAAGCAGCTGGGACTGGAAAACACCATCTCCTTTGCCAAGGAAGACTGCCTCAACCTCTCGTTCCAGGACGAGAGCTTCGACGCTGTAACCGCAGCCTTCGGTATCAGGAACTTCCAGAACCTGGATCAGGGACTGAAGGAAATGTGCCGGGTACTGAAAAAAGGCGGACATCTCTGCATCGTAGAGCTCACCACGCCGGTCAGCTTCCCGATGAAGCAGCTGTTCAGCATCTACAGCAACACTGTCTTGCCGATGTATGGCAAACTCATCAGCAAAGACCAGAGCGCCTACAGTTATCTCAACAAGACCATCGAGGCATTCCCTCAGGGCGAGGTCATGATGGAGGTGTTCAAAAAGGCAGGATTCGCAAAGGCAGAGTTCAAGCGACTCACCTTCGGCATCTGCACACTCTATTTCGCAACCAAATAAAACAAAAATATTATGGACAAGTATGGACTCATAGGTTACCCTCTGGGGCATTCGTTCTCAAAAAACTATTTCAACGAAAAGTTTGAGAACGAGGGCATCGATGCCCAATACATCAACTTCGAGATACCTTCTATCGAAAATCTTACCGAGATTCTCGACTCAAATCCTGAGCTTAAGGGTCTCAACGTCACCATTCCTTACAAGGAGAAAGTGATCAGCTATCTCGACGTGGTAAGCCCTGAGGCGAATGCTATCGGAGCCGTCAACGTGATCAAGGTAGAGCACAGAGGCGAAGATGTTTATCTGAAAGGATATAACAGCGATGTAATCGGTTTTACCAAGAGCATCGAACCTTATATCGAGCCTTATCACAAGAAGGCTCTCATCCTGGGTACAGGCGGAGCTTCAAAGGCTATCAACTTCGGTCTGAAATCGCTCGGACTGGAAACAGCCTTCGTGAGTCGATACGAGCGTCCGGGTACTATCCAGTACGAAAAAATCACCCCTGAGGTTATCAAGGAGTATAACGTCATCGTAAACTGTACCCCAGTGGGCATGTACCCACACGTAGACGAGTGTCCTGCGCTGCCTTACGAGGCAATGGACAGCCACACCCTGCTCTACGATCTCATCTACAATCCCGACGAAACCCTCTTCATGAAGAAGGGCAAAGAACACGGAGCCACAGTAAAGAATGGCTTGGAGATGCTCTTGTTGCAAGCCTTTGCATCATGGGATTTCTGGCACCAGGATTAGTTACTAGTTAATAGTTTATAGTTTATAGTTAATAGGGCTTTTCTGACTATGAAATATAGTATACTTAGAGAAAAAAGTAAAGCTTTTGCTATTCGGATTATCCGAATGTACCAATGGTTGACAAAAGAAAAGAAGGAATTCATTCTTTGCAAACAATGCCTAAGAAGTGGTACTAGCATAGGAGCTAACATCACAGAAGGTCTCAATGCTCAAAGCACCAGCGACTTTTTAGCAAAACTCTATATTTCACTAAAGGAAGCCAACGAAACAAACTATTGGCTAGAACTATTATATGAAACAGAGTATATTGATAAAAAAAAGTTTGATAGCATGAATAAAGATTGTTTAGAGTTGATAAAATTGTTGACTTCTATCATCAAGACAACAAAAAGAAATAATCAATTATAAGCAAGAATGCTATAAACTATAAATTTTAAACTTTTAATTATGAATAATAGATATATGATGCGCGGTGTTAGCGCAGCAAAGGAAGATGTTCACAACGCTATCAAGAACATCGACAAGGGTATCTTCCCACAGGCTTTCTGCAAGATCATACCTGATATCTTGGGCGGCGACCCAGAGTATTGTAACATTATGCATGCCGACGGTGCAGGTACCAAGTCGAGCTTGGCCTACATGTACTGGAAGGAGACGGGCGACCTCTCTGTATGGAAAGGTATCGCTCAAGATGCTATCGTGATGAATACCGACGACCTGCTCTGCGTAGGCGCCGTAGATAACATCCTCGTAAGCTCTACCATCGGACGCAACAAGATGCTCATCCCAGGCGAGGTAATCTCAGCTATCATCAACGGTACTGACGACCTGCTCCACGAGATGCGTGAGATGGGTATCGGCATCTATCCTACCGGCGGTGAGACTGCTGACGTAGGCGACCTGGTTCGTACTATCATCGTTGACTCTACCGTTACCTGCCGCATGAAGCGCAGCGATGTCATCAACAATGCCAACATCCGTCCAGGCGATGTCATCGTAGGTCTTTCTTCTACAGGTCAGGCTACTTACGAGAAGAAGTACAACGGCGGTATGGGCAGCAACGGACTTACTTCTGCCCGCCACGATGTATTTGCCAAGTATCTCGCAGAGAACTATCCTGAGAGCTACGACCACGCCGTGCCAGACGAGTTGGTTTACAGCGGTAAGTATAAGTTGACTGATGAGGTAGAGGGTTCACCTATCAATGCCGGCGAGTTGGTTCTCTCTCCTACCCGCACCTACGCTCCTGTCATCAAGAAGATTCTCGACGAGCTCCGCCCAGAGGTTCACGGTATGGTTCACTGCACCGGTGGTGCCCAGACCAAGGTTCTTCACTTCGTAGGCGAGAACTGCAAGGTAGTGAAGGACAACATGTTCCCAGTACCTCCACTCTTCAAGGCGATCCACGACTGCTCAGAGACCGACTGGAAGGAAATGTATCAGGTATTCAACATGGGTCACCGCATGGAGATTTACGTACGTCCTGAGGTTGCCGAGAAGGTTATCGCCATCAGCAAGAGCTTCAACATCGATGCCCAGATTGTAGGTCACATCGAAGAAGGCAAGCGCAGCCTGACCATCAAGAGCGAATTCGGAACATTCGAATACTAATTGATAGTTAATAGTTTATAGTTTATAGCGGCTTCGCCGTTTAGCAAACTTGCCATAGGTGGTTCATGCTATAAACTATAAACTATAAACTATAAACTAAAATAAAATGGACAATAACAACATATTACAGAAGCTAGAAGGCTTAGAGAGCCGATACGAGGAAGTAAGCACCCTCATTACCGACCCAGATGTCATCGCCGACCAGCCACGCTACGTGAAGCTCACCAAGGAATGGAAAGACCTGGGTGACATCATGGACGCACGCAAGCGATACATCAACTGCCTGAACAGCATCAAGGAGGCAAAGGACATCCTTGCCAACGAGAGCGATCCGGAAATGAAGGAGATGGCTCGCGAAGAACTCAACGAGAACGAGGCGCTGCAGCCTAAACTCGAAGAAGAAATCAAGATTGCGCTGGTACCTAAGGACCCAGAAGACGCCAAGAACGTACAGATGGAAATCCGAGGCGGTGCCGGAGGCGACGAGGCTGCCCTCTTTGCAGGCGACCTATTTAATATGTATAAGAAATACTGCGAATCGAAGGGATGGACCGTCAGCGTGACTTCTGTTTCTGAAGGCGCAGTAGGTGGATACAAGGAAATCGACTTCGCTGTAAGCGGTACTGACGTTTACGGTACATTGAAGTACGAATCAGGTGTTCACCGTGTTCAGCGTGTGCCTGCTACTGAAACACAGGGCCGTATGCACACCTCAGCTGCTACCGTAGCCGTATTGCCAGAGGCAGACAAGTTTGAGGTGAACATCAACGAAGGCGATATCAAGTGGGATACCTTCCGAAGTTCAGGTGCCGGTGGTCAGAACGTGAACAAGGTGGAGTCTGGTGTACGCCTCCGCTACCCTTGGAAAAACCCAAACACAGGCGAGGTAGAGGAAATCCTCATCGAGTGTACCGAAACCCGTGACCAGCCAAAGAACAAGGAGCGTGCTTTGAGCCGCCTCTATACATTCATCCACGACCGTGAGCACCAGAAGTATGTTGACGATATCGCCAGCCGCCGCAAGAGCCTCGTTTCTACCGGCGACCGCAGTGCGAAGATCCGTACCTACAACTTCCCGCAGGGCCGTGTTACCGACCACCGTATCGGTTACACCACTCACGATCTCAACGGTTTCCTGGCAGGTGATATTCAGGACATGATTGATGCCCTGACCGTAGCCGAGAACGCAGAGAAGCTGAAAGAAACAGAATTGTAAAACCCCGATTCATCGTTCCGTGCTTCGGGGCGATGAATCATCATATCAATCCATTATGAACAGAAAAGAACTCGTAGAGCAGATTTTCGCCAAGAAGAGTTTCTTGTGCGTAGGTCTTGACACAGATATCAACAAGTTGCCTAAGTGCATCACCGAGAGTGAAGACATCCAGGGCGCAGAAGCCGAAATGATATTCAGATTCAACAAGGCTATCATCGACGCAACAGCCCCATACTGTGTGGCTTACAAGCCAAACCTGGCTTTTTATGAGAGCCGCGGCATCGATGGCATGATTGCCTTCGAAAACACCATCAAGTATCTCCACAGCCACTATCCAAACCACTTCATCATCGCAGATGCCAAGCGCGGCGATATCGGCAACACCAGCAAGATGTATGCCCAGACATTCTTCGAGGAGTACAATATCGACTCTGTAACCGTAGCACCTTATATGGGTGAGGATTCAGTCAAGCCATTCCTCGAGTATGACGGCAAGTGGGTTATCCTCCTGGCACTGACCAGTAACAAGGGTAGCCACGACTTCCAGCTCACCGAGGATAAGGAGGGCGAGCGCCTCTTCGAGAAGGTTCTCAAGAAGAGCCAGGAATGGGGCAACGATGAGAACATGATGTATGTAGTAGGCGCTACACAGGGCAAGATGTTCGAAGACATCCGCAAGGTGGCTCCTAACCACTTCCTCCTCGTACCGGGCGTAGGTGCACAGGGTGGCAGCCTGCAGGAGGTTTGCAAGTATGGCATCATCAAAGATTGCGGCTTGCTCGTCAACTCTTCCCGCGGCATCATCTATGCCAGCAACGGCGATGACTTTGCTGAGGTAGCAGGTCAGAAAGCTAAGGAGTTGCAGGCAGAAATGGCAGCAGAACTTGCTAAGTTATAAAAACTCAATTTAGGCGCAAAGTATCTTAAAAAAGAGGCTTTGCGCCTAAAAAATACCCTTTTATGGGGCGAAAAAGCAAAATATTACAAAATAAAGTCGAGAATCTAAATCTTTTTTGCTATTTTTGCAAACAAATTGCGGTTACCTAAAGGTAATGATGCCTTGGGAACCTAAATAAAACAAACTAGAAGTCAGATAAATTATGGAATTTACCGCTCAACAAATAGCCCAGTTCGTTCAGGGCCGTGTGGAAGGTGATGAGAACGCAACAGTCAACACCTTCGCAAAAATCGAAGAAGGTAAGGAAGGCGCTATCTCGTTCCTTTCTAACCCTAAATACACTCATTATGTTTACGAAACCAAGTCAAGCATCGTACTCATTGATGAGAACGTAGAATTGGAACACCCTGTCAGCACAACCCTCATCCGTGTGAAGAATGCATACGAGTGTGTGGCTAAGCTCCTGCAGATGTACGAATCCATGAAGCCTAAGAAGACCGGCATCGATCCGCTGGCTTTCGTATCTCCAAAGGCTAAGGTGGCTGAAGGCGTATATGTAGGTGCTTTCGCATATATCAGCGATGGTGCAGAGGTAGGCGAAGGTAGCCAGATTTATCCTCATGCCTACATCGGAGAGGGTGTGAAGATTGGTAAGAATGCACTCATCTATCCGAACGTTACCGTATATCACGGCTGTAAGTTAGGCAACAACGTTACGCTTCATGCAGGTTGTGTAATCGGTGCCGACGGATTCGGATTCGCTCCAGGTCCTGAAGGTTACGACAAGATTCCTCAGATTGGTATCGTTACCATCGAAGATGATGTAGAGATTGGTGCCAACACTTGTGTAGACCGTTCTACAATGGGTTCTACCTATGTTCGCAAGGGCGTAAAGCTCGACAACCTCGTACAGATTGCCCACAATACCGACATCGGCGCCAACACCGTGATGTCTTCTCAGGTAGGTGTAGCAGGCAGTACAAAGGTAGGCGAATGGTGTATGTTTGGTGGTCAGGTGGGTATTGCCGGCCACATCACTATCGGCGATAAGGTGTTCCTCGGTGCCCAGAGCGGTGTTCCGGGCAGCCTCAAGAGCGGCCAGCAGCTCATCGGAACTCCTCCTATGGAGCAGCGCGCTTACTTCAAGTCTCAGGCTATCTTCCGTCGTTTGCCTGACATGTACAAGGAACTCAACGACCTGAAGAAGCAGATTGAAGAATTAAAGAAAAAGTAATTTTTTTCAATGTTAAATGTAAAGTGTTAAATGTTAAATGAGCGAATGCCCCAACAAGTTAACACTTAACATTTAACACCTAACATTAAAATAAATCGTTATGTCAAAACAGAAGACACTGAAAGGTAGTTTCTCTCTTTGCGGAAAGGGGTTGCATACAGGCTTGAGTCTCACCGTAACTTTCAATCCAGCACCAGAGAACACCGGTTATAAAATACAGCGCATCGACCTTGAAGGCGAGCCTGTCATCCAGGCTGTAGCTGAAAACGTTGTTGAAACACAGCGCGGTACCGTACTTGGTAAGGGCGATATCCGCGTTTCTACCATCGAGCATGGTATGTCAGCACTCTATGCCCTCGGCATCGACAACTGTCTCATCCAGGTAAATGGTCCTGAGTTCCCTATCCTCGACGGTTCTGCTGCTCCTTATGTAGAGAAGATTCAGAGCGTAGGCATCCAGGAACAGAATGCAGAGAAAGATTACTACATCATCCGCCATAAGATTGAGGTGAAAGATAATAACGGGTCTGTTATCACCATCCTTCCAGACGAGGACTTCAGCATCACAGCCATGTGTTCTTTCGAGAGCAAATTCATCAACAGCCAGTTTGCTACCCTCGAAAAGATGGAGACATACGCAGAGGAGATTGCATCAGCCCGTACCTTCGTTTTCGTACGCGATATCATGCCTCTGCTCCAGGCTAACCTCATTAAGGGTGGTGACCTGGACAATGCCATCGTTATCTACGAGCGCCAGGTAGAACAGGCTCAGCTCGATCAGCTCGCCGACCATCTCAAGGTGCCTCACATGGATGCCAACAAATTGGGTTACATCCAGCACCGTCCATTGCAGTGGGAGAACGAATGTACACGTCATAAACTGCTCGATATCATCGGCGATATGGCACTCATCGGCAAGCCTATCAAGGGCCGCATCATCGCTACGCGTCCAGGCCATACCGTAAACAACAAGTTCGCTCGCCTCATGCGCAAGGAGATTCGCAAACACGAGATTCAGGCTCCTATCTACGATCCTAACGAGGAGCCAATCATGGATAATATCCGCATCCGTCAGCTCCTGCCACACCGCTACCCTATGCAGCTGGTCGACAAGGTCATCGCTATGGGGCCTAGCAGCATCGTGGGCGTAAAGAATGTAACCAGCAACGAGCCTTTCTTCACCGGTCACTTCCCTGAGGAACCGGTTATGCCGGGTGTTCTCCAGGTAGAGGCTATGGCACAGTGTGGCGGTCTGCTCGTCCTCAACCAGTTGGAGGAGCCTGAACGCTGGAGTACTTACTTCATGAAGCTCGATGATGTAAAGTTCCGCAAGAAAGTGGTTCCGGGCGATACCCTCCTCTTCCGTGTAGAACTCCTCGCACCTGTACGTCATGGCATCAGCTCTATGAAGGGCTATATGTTCGTAGGCGACCAGGTGGTGGCAGAAGCTACTTTCACAGCACAGATTGTTAAGAACAAGTAAAACTCAGTTAATAGTTAATAGTTTATAGCGGCTGCGCCGTTTAGCAAGATTGCTTAGGTGGTTCAGGCTATAAACTATAAATTATAAACTTTAAACTAAATAGAAATGAATCAGATTAGTCCATTAGCGTTCGTTCACCCAGAGGCAAAACTCGGTGACAACAACATTATCGGTCCTTTCTGCTATATCGACAAGGACACCGTTTTGGGCGATAACAACGTATTGCAGAACAGCGTTACCATTCACGTGGGCGCTCGTATCGGCAACAATAATGAATTTTTCCCAGGCGCCAGCATCTCTACCAAGCCTCAGGACTTGAAGTTCAAGGGCGAGCAGACGACCTGCGAGGTGGGCGATAACAACAGCATCCGTGAGAACGTTACGATCTCTCGTGGTACAGCCTCTAAGGGCAAGACCGTAGTAGGCAGCAACAACCTCCTGATGGAGACCGTTCACGTGGCTCACGACTGCGTGCTCGGCAGCGGCTTGATTATCGGTAACTCTACCAAGTTTGCCGGTGAGGTGGTAGTAGATGACAACGCCATCGTCAGCGCCAACGTTCTCGTTCACCAGTTCTGCCACATCGCAGGCTACGTAATGATCCAGGGCGGTTGCCGTTTCTCTCAGGATATTCCTCCATACATCATTGCCGGCAAGGAGCCAACCCGCTACTGCAGCATCAACCTCATCGGTCTGCGCCGTCGCGGTTTCAGCAATGAGACCATCCAGAACATTCATGAGGCTTACCGCCTGCTCTACAGCAAGGGTATATTGAAGGAAGGTATCGAGGAAATCAAGAAGAATCTTGAGGTTACCAAGGAGATTCAGTACATTATCGACTTCGTAGAGAGTTCTCAGCGAGGCATTATCCGATAAAAGTAAAAGGGTAAAAAGGTAAAAAGAGCATCCTTGCATAGGTTTATGAAACGAGCAAGGATGCTTTTTCTTGAATATAAAGAATGATATATGAAAACATTGATTGTGGTCTTAGGTCCTACCGGTGTAGGTAAAACGGAGCTTTGCCTTTCACTGGCAGAGCATCTCGCTATACCTATCATCAATGCCGACTCCCGCCAGATTTTCGCCGAACTCCCTATAGGAACCGCAGCCCCTACTGCCGAACAGCAGCAGCGGGTGAAGCATTATTTCGTAGGAAACCACCACATCGAAGATTATTACAGTGCTGCCCAATATGAGGCTGATGTGATGAATCTCCTGCAGGAAGACATCTTCAAGAATCACGATGTGGCTCTGCTTACAGGTGGCAGCATGATGTATATCGATGCTGTATGCAAAGGAATCGACGACATCCCAACCGTGCGGGATGACATCCGCAGCTGGATGAAACAGCGCCTGGAAGACGAAGGCTTGGAGGCACTGGTAGAAGAACTCCACAAGATGGATCCGGAGCACTGGGCGATAGTAGACAGGAAGAATCCACGCCGCGTGGTTCATGCCCTGGAAATCTGTCATCAAACTGGCAAGACTTATACTTCTTTCCGCACAGCCGAAAAGAAGCAGCGCCCTTTCCGCATCATCAAAATAGGTCTAAACCGCAACAGAACTGAACTCTACGACCGCATCAACCAGCGTGTACTGATGATGATGGACGAAGGTCTGGAGACAGAAGCACGCAGCGTATACCCACAGAAGGGACTCACCTCGTTGAGAACCGTAGGCTACAAGGAAATGTTTGCCTATTTCGGTGGCGTGATAGATAAGGATGAAGCCATCCGCCAGATACAGTCGCATAGCCGTGAATACATGCGCAAGCAGCTTACCTGGTTTAAGCGAGATGCCGAAATCCACTGGTATCATCCCGACCAGCAGAATGAAATCATCCGATTTATTGATGAAGAGATATAGACATAATCGCCCGATAGCATATTCTTTGATGCTGTCGGGCGAGTGGACTCACTATTGAGTCCACTTGAAAAAGTCATTTTTACGAAAACGTGCCATTGATTGTCAATAAGTTACAAAGACAAGAAATATAATTCGGGACTTTTTCAAGTGGGCTCAGTAACTATATTATTACCCAGTAACCATCCTTACGACCTCCAACACGTTTCAGAGGTTTTTCATATCATCTTTCATGTCATCTTTCATATCACCTTTCATGTCACCTTTCAGGATTGGTCCTCCTAGACAATCCGGATTACATGGTATGTCTATCAAGAAAAACGTTCGCTCTTCATCAGTCATATACAGTTGTCGTCTTTGGGGTGGAATATGAGCTTATAGATGCTCTTTTTGCCTTCACGAACTTTTTCCTTTGTTTGACTACTTTGGTAGTCTCTTTCATGTCATTAGCGAACTCTTTCGCTCCATTGGCGAACTGTTTTGTGTCGTTGGCGAACTCTTTTTCAGAGTTGACAAACTGTACTTCTGAGTTAGCGAATTCATTTTTGTTGTTAGAAATATAGTTGAGATTCCATAATATTACATGGAATTCTCCGGAATCAGATTTGAATTCTGGTGCTTTATAGCCCATGAACTTTTCAAAATGCTCGTGTTCTTTGATGATTTTCTTCATACCTTATAAAATCAGCGTCTTGTTTGATGCAGAATTCTAAATAATTGGAGGTAAAAATGAAATAAGCTTCATGTGCTATCGAAACAGGCTTCATGTGCGATTGAAATAGGCTTCATTCGCCATTGAAGCCTATTTCATTTAGAGCAGAAGTAATCTTCCCCTGCCAAAAAGGGTTTTTCTGTCAATATTTATAACCAAATTTTGCATACTGGTAAACTTGGAATCTAGCAACGAAAATAGGGAGTTTTGGGCATCTCGAATTCTCTATTTTTTGTTTCTAATTAAGCGAATACCCTATAGTTGTACAACTATAGAATTCCTATTTTAGTGCTATTAACCAATAAATCCATAATTCCCTGATTATTAACATATTACCATTTTCTTCCATATTTTCAATATTCACAAAGAAATAAGAATCGTTTGAAAATACGAGAATCTCAGCAAGGGAAATGTATAAAAAATAAAACGACCCGCACATTTGAGTGTACCCATATTGACACTGATAGCCATTTTCAGCTTTGCAGTGTCAATCAGATATTCTATTGTTCAATACTTCCACCCAACTTGGCTTCCCATTCCTCTATTGTTGGCATCGTTCCCTCTAACTTTTCTGGATAGAATTTCTCCAAGTCATATTCTGATATTGCAATTGGCTGGCTACTTGATTCCAAAGCATATTGGGCTTGAATGCGGTCTTTTTCCTTGCAGATAAGTATGCCTATTGTTGGGTTGTCTCGACCCTCCTTACGAAGAAGATGATTGCAAGCTACTACATAGCCGCCAAGTTGCCCGACATCAGCAAAGGTGAAGGATCCTATCTTGACTTCCAAAACTATATAGCATGACAAATTCAAATTGTAAAAGAGCAAGTCGATAAAATTCTCTTTCTCTCCAATCTGCAAACGGTATTCCTTGCCTACGTATGCAAAACCTGTACCCAGCTCAGTTAGGAACTTGGTGATGTTGTTGAGCAAAGCATCTTTGAGAATACGCTCATTATATGGCTTGGTAATGCCTGCAAACGCAAAATTGTATGGGTCTTTTGTTATTTCTTGTACCAAATCACTATCGACATAAGGTAATGTTCGATTAAAGTTACTCAATGCTTTCCCTTGTCGTTCATACAGAGATGAGTCTATGAAATTATGAAGGACATTTCTACTCCAACCATTTGCCACTGTTTGACGGACATAGAAAAGAGCCTTTTGAGGCACTGTTAAAAACTTATCTATCAATAGCATGTGATGTCCCCATGGAATGGAGAATATATCTTTTTCTAATTGGTCAGCAAGTTGCTGATTAATTTCAAAGCTACTATTTTTTGCCCTATGTTGAGATGAAAAATCCTTCTTCTCTAATTGGTCTGCAAGTTGCTGACCAATTTCTGTATATGGTAGGTACATACAATAAAAATTCTTCATGTATAGAAGATTCTTCGGCGAGAAGCAAGTTGCCAAAGGGTTTGCTTCTTTTAAATCCTTGCTAAGATTTTTATAGAACTTACTACCCCATCGAGCCTCTGCTTTAAGGGCAACAATGTCTCTACCCAAACTCCAATAGAATTTGAGCATTTCTGTATTGACTTTCACCGCAGCCTTTATCTGGCTCTGGCGATAACGCTTGCATAGTTCCTTGACCCATTGCAAGTAATCTTTGTCCAATATGTTTATCGGTTTATTCATACCTTTATTCCTTTTCCACATTACTATTAAAGCTTATACAGCCCAACAGCTTCATAATCTCATTCTCCAAACAATGACTTTCTGTGAATTGTTGCACAAGCGTAGTTTTATAAAATGCAAATATAGTGATTTCTTTTAATAAATATCTGATTCAAGGCTAATCTTTAACAAGATATAACAAAGAAAGTTTGAGTAGTTACTTACAAACAATATAAAAATAAAACGACCCGCACATTTGAGCATCGTTGAGAGGCTTGGCGGGTACTGGTTCTGCAAAGGTACGAAGATTCTTCGAAACCAGCAAATTTTTGGGGAGAATTTTTAATTTCGCATGCTAAAAAGTATAAAGCATTTACAAATTAAGCTACTCCGCCCCCATGCGGTAATTCTTTGGCGATAATCCGGTATGCTTCTTGAAGAAGGTGCCGAAGGATGAGGCATTCGGAAAACTGAGCTCACAGGCTATCTGCTGAATCGTCATGTTCGTATTCTTCTTCTCCTTCTGCTCCTCTTCCCTTACCTCCTTCCCAAGTTTTTCTCATTCACATTCTTCAGCAGATACTCGCGGGTCAGCTCCTTGATGTTGCGCTTGCGCCAAGCTCATCAAGGCTCATCAGAAGGGTGAAATCAGCCTCTGGGATGAGGAAGAGGAGCAGCGCAAGGAGATTCTGCATCTCTTCAGCACCTTCCACAGTCCATTCGTTGAGACTTTGGTATCACTGAAAGATAAAGAAGGAGAAGAATAAAAGTATTATATGAGTATTTTATAAGGGTTTTAAGACCCTTATAAAATATCGAGTTATAAGATATCGAGAAGTTCCTCGAATCTTGAAATACGACGGAGCTTGGGATGTTCAAATTCCTCTGTCTTTTCATGCGCCCATGTGGTATGAAAAGGGATATGGACAGCCGAAGCTCCGATTTTTAATGCCGGAGCAATATCACTCTTGAAACTGTTACCCACCATCACCAGCTCGTCGGGAGTTACATCCAGTTCCCTGCAAAGACGATGATAAGCCTTGGGCGTCTTGTCGCTCACGATAGTCACCACATCAAAATACCGCTGCAGACCCGAACGCCACAACTTATTCTCCTGATCCATCAACTCACCCTTGGTGAAGACTGCCAGCTTATATTTCTTCATCTCACGGAAACAAGCCAAGGTTTTCTCTACCCCTTCCAAAGGCTTGGCATCAAGATGCAGGAGACTCTTACCCAAGTCCACAATTTGGGCGATGACATTCGCCTCCACCTTACCATGACTCACCTTCACCGCATTCTCTACCAGGGATATGGTGAAAGCCTTGCAACCATAACCCAAATCAGCCATATTTTTACTCTCCGTCTCGAAGAGAGCAGCAGAAATATCCTTTTCCTTTCCATATTCTGCTAGCAACTCGCAATACTCATGCTCCACATCCTCGAAATAGTTTTGTAATGCCCAGAGCGTATCATCGGCATCGAAGGCTATCGCCTTGATATTCTTCAGCTTTTCCATACTTTTCATTTTTTTAGTTGCAAAGTTAATGTTTTTATCCGAAAAGGAAAACAAATTATTCTGCTTTCTTTTGCATATACCAATATTTTCCGTAACTTTGCCAAAAATTCAAATAAAGCAACAATATGAAATACACTATAAACTACTCTTTTAGATATATAATAAAAATCGTTGGAGTATTTAGGATATGTCTTCAGAGAATATAGGTTCGTCAGTCACATATCAACTGATGTGCACATGTCACTCAGCTTATATGCGGCTTTCTTGCATGGATACTCTTTCTTATAAGATATAAAGATGATACCACCAAGGAACAGAGAAGAAAACATCCTCGCCATCTTGCAGGCGGCGACAAGGACATTGTCAAAGTCTTCAAATATGAAGGCTAATGCTGTTGACGGAATATATATGTCGTAATGTAAGAACTTATATTTCTTGGTGCAAGAAAGCCTTTTCATAGATACCATGACAATCGTCATACTATTGCACGACATATATCATTCAATCATACGGCATATGCCGTGCGACTACATGACCTATGTCGTCAGGGCAGACGCATTAAATATTTTATTCGTTAACATCTGCGTTGTGCAGTTGTAA
>OGDA01000470.1_pt1 | contig 22539 bp, 28 predicted proteins | sample 1570281 | NCBI WGS metagenome assembly OGDA01 (sample SAMEA2582184, study PRJEB24529) | metagenome
ATATTTTTATTACCGATTTAATATCCGGCTAATTTTTATTATTGATAACCTGTTTTATTCGTTCATTATCCGAACTGATATCACAATTTGAACTATTTACGTTTTTCAATACGCTATTGGTTACGTTTCCTATCACTTGATAATACACGTTGACTACTATTCCAGAGCATTGTGTCAATTGCTTAATAAGCTCTTTTATAGTATCCTCATCATTAATCATAAGCTCCATGCCTTAATCTTTTATTCTTTTAGGGATGGGGGCGTAAAACGCTACCCCATCCGGATTAATAATTTATTTGTTATTCTGCTTCTTTCAATTCGCCAATAGAAATACCTGTTTTGTTACCAGAAAGGAATCTATGCAGCAAATAGACATCCTGTATTGCTATACGTTCGATATAGTGCTCATTACCGGATTCATCTAACAGAATGACATTATCGGACAACAATGCATCGAAATAACCCACAATTCCGTTAATGCAAACTATATCGTCCAAACCTATTTTATTCGTCTCTTTTGCTGTATATGCTTTCCCCTTGAAAGTATATTGTGTTTCTTGATTCTCCATCTGTATAATAATTATAATTCTAAAAACCGTTCGTCTTGCTCTTTCAATATCCTTTAGCCAATATACAGCCATCCGAATATTATCAATGTCTCTATCATGTACTTATGTATTAATCATCGGTAACGGGTACGTATGAAATTACCGGAGATATTTCCGGGTATATTCACGATCCATTTTATCTATCTTGCGTTTAGTCCTCTCAGCAGCCCGGATAATCCTTTCGCACCTCTTTTCCTCCTTTGCAATCCGTTTGGATAATATCACCCTGTGTTTATTAAAATGTTCCCTTTTCGCTTCACTCTTTACCAATGGGGATAAAACATATCTCAGCGTAGCAAAGTACTTATCAATCATTTGTGTTATACTGACATCCGGTGTGTCAATAATCAATACCCTTTCGTCTATCGGCAAACTACTGAGATTATTCGCATGCATCAACTCTTTGATAAACTCTTGCATTTCTGCATTTCTTTCTGCAATTAAATCTTGCAAATCAATTGTTTTCATTCCTTTTTATATTTGATATTAAATTGTTTTCTTGATTAATCCCCTACATACCGTGTACCGTACAAACCTTTACTGTTTGAATTGTAGTAAGCGGAAGCCGGTATAGACAGATCGTTATATGCTTTGCTCGGAGTGGCTTTTGCCGATCTACGAATTTCTTCGTTGAGGTTATTTGCAAACTCTCTATCTCTTTTTGATACGTTATCATCCGAAAAAGAATCCTGCATTTTAGCAAACTTCCATGCCGATTTTAAACATTCGGAAAATGTCTTTTCACCGTTGGACTTTTTGAACTTTCTCCAAGCTGATTTCATTATTTGGGATAAATTGTAGCGTTTCATATTTCTATAACTTTAAACCGTTAGCTTTAATAATTGCAGCACAAATATAACCTATCGATTTAAACAAGACAAATTATATATTAGCTTAAAACTTTAATTTAATATTTATTAATAAAGCGATTGCTTTAAGCTCCGTTTGCTTTGCATATATTTGCAGTATCTAAAAAATTAAAGTTATGGCTTTACGCATTAAAGAACTAATCAAAGAAAAGGGTACAACTGTAAAGGAGTTAGCCCAAAAGATGGGAATTAGTAATGTTGGTTTGAGCCAACATATTAACGGAAACCCCAGTGTAGAAGTGTTAGAGAGAATTGCATCTGCTTTAGGTGTTGATATCTCAGAGTTATTTACTCCTTTTTCCGGTGGTATTATCGGAGTGATCCGTATAAAAGATACCAATTACAATATCAATAGCGTATCGGACTTATCCCGGCTACTGGATAGAATAGAAAGTGGTGAGATCGTTTTGTAACATCAAAGAATATTAAGTATGAATACCAATGAAATAGACAAATTAAGCCTTGTGAAAGCCCACGCCTTGTTTGAAACGGGCGATATCAATAAGATCGAGGTAGGAACTGTAAAGGGTTTATGTGATATACACCGTTATCTGTTTAACGGATTGTATAACTTTGCTGGAAAGGTACGCACATTGAATATAGCAAAGGGAAACTTCCGATTCGCTAATAGTATGTATCTTGACGTAATACTTCCAGTAATAGAAAAGATGCCCGAAACCACATTCGATGAAATAGTAGCGAAGTATGTTGAGGCAAATATAGCTCATCCGTTTATGGAAGGTAATGGTAGAACGATGCGTATTTGGCTGGATATGATGTTAAAGAAGAACCTATCAAAAGTTATTGATTGGCGCAATGTGGATAAACACCTATACTTACAAGCTATGGAGCGAAGCCCTATCAATGATTTAGAATTACGTACTTTGTTGAATCAGGCACTTACCGACCAAATAAATGACCGTGAAGTAATATTCAAGGGTATTACACAATCCTACTATTATGAAGGTTATGAACCGGAATAAACGTACTGTGTCCTTCACTGTGCCGATTATAGTATTAAGTCATTGATATTATTTTATTTATCTATGACATTCACTGTGCCCTCTGTTGTGCCCTTTGAGACAATATTTGAATCAAATAAAGTAGAGAAATAATAAAAACAAGAACGCCCGGCTACTTTTCACAAGCAACCGAGCGCAAATACTTAACAGTACAAAGATATGGATAATTTCAAATACATCCTATTTCCACTACCGCTAATCCAAGAAATATTCAAAAAACCAAAGAACGGATTTAGCGACATTTTCTATGTGGGGATATACCGTGTATCTCAAACCTTAGAGATAAACGAATATAACGCCCTAAAACAACTCATGTATTGTTATTATCGTGGTGGACTTACTAAGAGTTTAGGAAGCCAGCTTTATAACCTTGAACAACATGAAGTGTTTTATAGCGATGAGGATTATAACGGGTTCAGTGACTACGAATTTATTCCCGACACAGAAATAGAAAGCATTTACGAGTATTGCAAAGAGCATCAAGAACTGAAAAACGAAATAGAGGAATTTCATCGGTTAAGGCAAGTAAAAAATGTGCTTGAAATAAAATTTGATATATCTTCTGTTGCTGAAACTTATAAAAAGTATCATGTTGCTTATAATGGGTTTCACAATCAACCGTTAGTATCAATCAGCCAAAAGATGATGTTTGATTTTTATAAGAACACAAAGACCGGCTACGAAAAAGCATTGTTCGCTATGTATGCCGGAATACGTTCGATTATCGGATATAAGGATTTTGCAGAAACGACCGGTAGTATGATTAAGTGTCGAATGTTCGGAGCTAAGAATCAAACCGAATTAAAGCTTATTTTAAGTGATAGGAAAGTGAAGTCTGCATATAGGCAATATACGACTGACTATCATTATAAGAAGATGCTAAAGGATATACACGCTCATCAAATCCATAAGAAGAAGATGCTATCTCACCTTTCTCGTTCTTACTACCCAACTCTGGGCTGAAGCTGTTTGCCTTGAAAACAGTCAAAGGACGATCAGCAGTCAAGCTCAAACGAATGCTCGGCATCTTGAATTTTCCAAAGTCTTTCTTCGGGAATGTATAAGCAACTTGTACATTCTGAATACGGAAATAAGAACCATCTTCTACATAGAATGAGTTAAAGTTAGAGATATTCCAAGGTTTTACAGAACCTTTCGCAGACATATATTCGTTAGTAGAGCCCTCACCTGTCCAACGATTCTCGAACTGATCTAAGTCATAGTTCAATTCAGAGTGCCAACGGCGGTCACCACGTTTACGGTTTACGATCTGGTTTCCAGCTACACCTTGCATAACCATAGAGAAATCGAAATTCTTGTAAGAGAATCCTAAGTTGATACCGTAATTGAAGTTCGGGATATAAGAACCCAATGTTACACGGTCTTTATTATCAATCTTACCATCCTTATTTTGGTCAACATACTTGAAATCTCCGGGCTCCAAACCATTTGCTACAGCAATCGGATCAGCAGCGATCTCTGCGGCATTCTGATAAACACCCTCAATATCATATCCATAGTAAGCATTCAACTCACCACCAACTTGAGAAATCGTACGGAACTCCGCAGAACCACCATATAAATAAGATAAACCATTCAAATCTTTTACCTCATTGTGCAAGGTTGTCAAGTTTGCTCCAATGTAGTAAGAGAAATCTTTACCGATCTTATCAGCCCAGTTAAAAGACAACTCAACACCTGTATTCAAAATCTCACCTCTGTTACCTAATAAGTTACCAGCACCCATTGGCAGAGGAGCGTCGATCACGGCATTTTGAGTCAAACGATAATACCAGTCTGCCTCTATTGTCAAACGGCTATTCAACGTACGAAAATCTAAACCGACGTTCGTCTCATTCACGACTTCCCAACCTAACCAACTAAAATAAACCAAGTTTGTATAACCAGGAACAGCGCTTCCTCCAAATATACCAGAGGTACCCATATCTTGCGTAATGGAAGCGAAACCATCACTAGCCGCAACCTTATCGTTACCTAACTTACCCCAGCTCGCACGTAATTTCAGATAATCAACCCATTTCTGATCTTTCATGAATCCTTCTTCTGAAATATTCCAAGCAGCACCTACAGAAGGGAAATAACCCCATTTCTCTTGGTATTTGGAAGAACCATCAGCACGCATTGTAGCAGACAATAAATATTTGCCTTTATAATCATAAGATACACGACCGAACCAAGAAACACCACGATAAGTCGTACCGTCATCGCCAGTTTTACGTCCATCCGCATTACCTTGATTCAAATAGTAATATTCCTCGTGTCCGCCCGGAACACCTGTAGCTTCTCCCCATAGGTTACGCCAGTTCTCTTCACGTACGGATTGACCCAACATCGCGGTTAAACCATGATCACCGAACCTATCTGTATAGGTCAATGTATTATCTAAAATCCAACTGTGATAAATATCATTCTTCTTATTCAAAAGGGGAGTCGAATTCAACTGAGTTCCACCAACCAAAAATTCTGGAGTATAAGCTCTTGTCTGAATAACATTGATATCTTGGCTATAAGCCGTTTTAAAGAATAACTTATTCTCCGGCAAGAAGTCGAATTGCGCATAGAAAGAAGGCATTACGCGCAACATTGAATTTTTAGAATCATAATACTCCGCTTGAGCAACCGGATTGTAGTAATACTCACTCAAACCGATTTGGGCAGGAGAACCATATTTCGTAGGATACGGATTCAAGGAGCTATTTTCATCATATACAGGAATAATACCCGGTGTACGGAAAGCTGCTAACCAAACCTCGCCGTTTGGCAAGTTTTGCGTAGAGTTGCTCAAAACAACGTTAGCTCCTACTTTCAACCAATCAAAAGCCTTATAATCCGCTTTCGTACGCAAATTGAAACGAGAGTAATCATTTTTAGAATCCAAGATACCATCTTGATACAAATAAGAGGTACCCACAGAATAAGTAGCTTTTTCAGTACCTCCAGAAATGTCTAAAGAATGGTTGTGAGTTAAAGCTGTATGTAAGATCTCATCATACCAGTTTGTATTCGGAAGTGTTCCCCAAACATTTTTAGCGTTATTTACAACAGCCTGTAAGGTTTCATTACCCATCTCACTGATCATAGTCGCATATTGCTCACTATTAGCCATTTTCAATACATTCGTAGCCTTTTGAAAGCCAACATAACCATCATAAGTAACCGTAGCAGGACGATTCAACGCACCTTTCTTTGTCGTAACCAAGACTACGCCATTCGCCGCACGTACACCATAAATAGAAGCGGCAGAAGCATCTTTCAAAATAGACAAATCTTGAATATCACTATTATTCAAGAAATCAATATTATCAAAGAACATTCCATCTACAACATACAAAGGTTGGCTATCCGTATTCATAGAACCGATACCACGAATACGTACGGAAGGACCGGAACCTGGCTGGCCACTATTCGTAATCTGCACACCCGGCACTTTTCCTTGCAAAGCACTCATCGGAGATGATGTCGCATGTTTCGTAATCTCATCAGCCTTGATCACGGCAATTGGCGCTGTCAAATCCTTAGCCTTACTCGTACCATAACCGATAACGACAACCTCTTCCAAGTTTTGCGTATCCTCACTCATCAGAACATTTACTACAGTCTGTCCGTTAACCGGAACTTCTTGTGTAGTCATACCTACATAACTAAATACTAAAGTCGCATTCTTGGGAACATTACTCAAAGTATAGTCTCCATCCATAGAGGTTATGGTACCATTCGTCGTACCCTTAACCAAAACACTTACCCCGATAGCCGGGTATCCTGTGGCCTTTTCAGTTACCACACCGGTAACTGTCAGATTCTGCGCAAACATTGTTGTCGCGGCAAGTAACAGGCATAAACAAAGCATTAATTTAGCTTTCATTCATTCTAGTTTTAAAGTTGAACATTTGTTTTTACACTCATTATTAAATTTGAGGCAAATGAACACCCAAACCTAAAAAAGGGCAAATTTTTGTATACTTCAACACTACTGCAAGCCTTGCGCAAGCGGAAAATCACTACTTTTATACTACTGCAATACATATTAATTGTCTTATTTTCAGTTATAATACATTTGTTAATTCAAAAGGAGAACATTATATGTTATTAAACACATTTCACTAAATATGGGAACACAAAAATGACAAGGAAAACTCATAGTTATGATTTTCTTATTTCATAGTTATGATATTTTTCATTCATAACTATGAAATTTCTTAGTGGAACTGGATCATGAAATCTACCAAGCTTTGCCCCTCCGGTAGATTTAGTTTTTTACGCAATCGATAGCGCGCCGCCTCGATACCACGTACGGAGAGATTTTGCATACGAGCCATATCCTTAGTTGGCATATTCAAACGTAATAAAGCGCATAATCGTAAATCGCCCGGAGTCAAATCGGGATACCGCTCTTTTAGATTCGTAAAGAACTTTTCGTGGATACGATCGAAATTAGTCTGGAAAATGGCCCATTCATCCTCGCCTGATATATTCTCTTCGATCATGCGGATGAGCTTATCGAAGAATCGTTTCGTATAACTTCCCGATAATTGTTGAGCTTGTATCTCCTTCTTTAAACCTTCGAGGAAATCATTATGAGAGATAACAGATAAAGTAGCGCTGGCTAGTTCCTTACTCTTATAAGTAAGGTCATCTTCTAATTTTTCATTCTCTAGCTTGATAATCAATTGTTCTTGCGCCTTCAATTGCTCTTCTTGCAATCTCTTTTGCTCCTCGTTGACCTTCTTCTCACGCATGACAATCCACATCGTATACATCCTCACCAATACGACCAGTATGCATAAAAACAATGCGAAATAGATGATCAGCGCCCACCAAGAGCTATAAAACGGACGTTCGATCTTGAATGGATAAGACAGAGAGGATAGCTCTTTTCCCCGATCGTCTTTCACAACCGCATGTAACACAAAATTGCCATACGGTAAATTAGAATAAGTCCGTTGAAAATTACTGGTGCCTTCTGTCCATTCATTATCAAATCCGTCCAATTTATAATAGATCTGGAAACGGCGCCCCGTAAAATCCGGATACGAAAACTTAAAAAGAATCGTATTATAGCTATAACTCAATACGGACGCACCGGAAGCCGGTGCGTCCGCTCCCTTGCAAGGGAGCGGAGCGAACTCATTTTCATGCCGATTATAGGCCCTTACCTGCGACAAACTTAATGGAACTCGAGTCGTATCCACATAATTCCGGTATCTGTCATAACGAGCGATCCCCCCGTTTAGACAAAAATAAGACGTCCCGTCGGAAGCCACATAAATATTTCCCCTATCCTCTATGGTCGGATTATCAAACAAAGTAAAAGGAATACGCTGTTTTAACTGGAATCGCCCGGACTCATATCCTAACAATACATATTCCGAATTCCGGATAAACCAATATAAATCATTATTCAAGGAAACAACTCGATAGGTATCGCTTAACTCGGGAAAATCCTCATTCAACAAATCATAAGGAACGATCTTTCCCGTCAAATCCTCATAAGTATAAAACTTACTCCCATCCGAGAAAACAATACGTCCGCGTAATTTCATTACATTAATCGTACCACTCTCATTACCTCCCTCCAGTTTTCCGATATACTCCATCTCTTTCACGCTCCTCAAATCCTCATTCAAGCGAAGACGATAGATACCTTTATACATATGGCTAGCCCATATATTGCCGGTAGGGTCAACCTCAAACGATTTGATCAAATTAGAGAATCCTTCTACATTATGGCTAAATTTCCAACGATTAGTAACCATATCCCGGGTGAAAACACTGAGTGGACGGTAAGACATCTGGAGTAAAACTTCCTTTCCATGGATAATTGTCTTACGTAATGCGGTACCCCCTCCATTGGGCCCCGGTATCTGAGTAGCTTTTCGGCCCTCTAGCTGTAAGGTACCTGTATTATGTCCGGCAATCAGTTGATTTCCGACATCGGAGATATACCATGTCTGTTCCTGAGTACCGGGAACCAAGGTTGGGTAACTATCGTTCTCAGATAACGCATAAAGACCTTGGTTCGTAGCTAAATAAATAATATCCTTCTCTATCACCATATCATGCACCATACCAATCTGGGCCTCAAGCGGCTCATAAAAATAGATCGGAGAATTCACATGTATCTGCGCGATACCATTATCCAATGTAACCCATAAATTATCCGAATTATCAGCAAATACTCTCAATACCGTATTATTAATCAAGCCATTCTCCCGGTTGATATGCCACAAAGTTTCCCCCTGCTTATTAATCGCTACAACCCCATTAGAAATCGTACCCACAATAAAAGTGGAATCTTTCATCATGACTCCCCGGTTTGCGATCCCTTCCTTTAATATCTCATTGGCTGGCGTATTCCACACGGACAATTTTTTGCGTACCTCATCATAGATAAAACATCCACTACGAGCCGAGACCAATAATAGCTGATGATCAAATGGCAAGACCGAAACCACATCATCCTCCAAAACCTTTTTCGATAGTAACTCCGTAAACTGGCCGTCATCCATCCGGCAAAAGCTTCCTCCTTCCATAAACTGAACATAGAGATGATCGTCCAATGTGAAAATATACAATGGAGGCAGATCGGATACGCCCTTCCTTACCTTCTCCCCATCATAAATAAAAAAGCTACCGAATGATTGGAAATAGATCTCACCCTTATATTCATTAATCGTCCAGAACTCATCATTATTTAAATAGACGTTTATCTCAGACGAACTGAGTGAATGATAAATCAGATCATTCTCATCATCCATCTCAAAATACCCGAACTCCTCGAAAGAGCCGACATAAATACGTCCGTCCTTCGATATATACAAAGCACGGACACCTAGATTATTCGGTAATTTCACAAGATCCCAGTGAATACCGTCAAAAACCAAAAGCCCCCGGTTATTACCAATATACATCTTTCCTCCCGGACCTTGGGAGACGGCCCAATTCTGGTTTCCCGCTTTGTAATCGCTTACGGAATAATTGATGATTTTAGGAATATAGGGTACCTTCGCATTCCCCGTTATACAAAATAACAAGGCAATAACGCAACAAATCAACATACGAACCAACGTCCTCTTAAGTATCTCCTTCACTATATAGTACAGAATGTTATGTACCACAAAAGTAAATAAAAAAACATCACGTTACACCCTACTTCTTATAAACTCTTACATAATCAATCTCGAACACATGTGGAAAAAGAGAATCATCAATACCCTTTTGGCCTCCCCAATTCCCACCGATCGCCAGATTCAGCAAGATATGAAAGCGTTTATCGTAAGGCCAAACCTCATAGCCTGTCCCCTCGTTCTTAAATGTAAAGTATAATTGATCATCTACATAAAGCCGGTACTCATCTTCCTCCCATTCCAAGGCGTACACGTGAAACGCTTTATAACAATCCGGACACGCAATTTTAGCATTTTTTTGAGTTCCGATCGCATGATTATATTTTTCCGTATGCGAAGAACCTACGATCGTGTCGGGATCATAGCCCACATTTTCCATAATATCTATTTCCCCGCTTTTTGGCCAATCCCCGTATTCCCAATCCGTTGGAAGCATCCAGATGGCCGGCCATGTCCCTCGTCCAGTCGGGAGTTTCGCCCGAATCTCAAAACGTCCGTACAACCAATCCCCTTTTCCTTTCGTAATCAGGCGAGCCGATGTATATGAACGACCTTCCATCGGTTCTTTCAAGGCCGTAATCCTCAACACCCCATCCGAGACCCAAGCGTTCTCCTTTCTGCCGGATGTATAATATTGAGCCTCGTTATTTCCCCATTGATATACATTACCTTCCGTATCATAAGACCATTTCGTAGAATCAGGAAATCCCGTATAGTCAAACTCCTCACTCCATATCAATTTCCACCCGCCTTTATCCATGGGTGCAGACAAATCGACATCACTAGCATTCGCCAGACTGCTCAAGAAAACACGATATAGGATAAAACTAAACAAAAGAAATGACCGTGACATAACAATATTGATTTAAATCAGAATTTCCACAAATATATGAAAAATAAATAAAAGTGTAGATGAAAAACACATCGCAAGGTTATCCCCGCAATTATACTGCGAATACCACAGGAGATATACTTCAGGTGGCAGAGAAGATATACTTCATTGCCAAAGTAAGTACTACCTCATTTTCCCTAGGGATTTATCGGATAAGCTATCTATACGGGAAAATGCCACAAAATAAAAAAGGGATGCCAAAATTGACATCCCTCTCTCTGGATTGTTGAGTTGTCTCACGAGGATTCGAACCTCGACAGACAGAACCAAAAACTGTAGTGCTACCATTACACCATGAGACAATCCGATTGCTTTACTAAAGCGATGCAAAGGTAAGAATAAAATCTTACCTTGCAAATTTTTTGATTATTTTTTTACTTTGCGATCAACAAATAATAATTTTTCTTACCTCTTTGAACCAATAAATACTTATCGTCAAGCAGTGAAGAACAGTCGATTACAGTATCAACCTCCGCTAATTTCTCTTTGTTAAAACTTACGCCACCACTTTGTACCAATTTACGCATCTCACCTTTTGAAGGGAAGATAGCGGCTTTTTCAGTACACAAATCAACAGCCTTGATTCCTGCGGCCAATTCATCACGGGAGATATCGAAATGAGGAACACCCTCGAATACGGCTAGTAATGTGTCCTCATCCAATTTCAACAAAGCCTCGTGAGTGGAGTTACCAAACAAGATATTGGAAGCCTCGACAGCGGCCTCATAATCTTCCAAAGAGTGAACCATAACAGTCACTTCTTTCGCCAAACGTTTCTGCAACGGACGCAAATGAGGAGCGGCCTCTTGCTCCGCCTCCAAAGCGGCGATCTCTTCTTGGCTCAAGTCCGTGAAGATCTTGATATACTTGGCGGCGTCAGCGTCGCTTACGTTCAACCAGAATTGATAGAATTTATACGGAGAAGTATAGCGACGATCCAACCAAATATTACCGGATTCCGTCTTTCCGAACTTACCACCGTCGGCCTTCGTGATCAACGGGCAAGTCAAGGCATAAGCCTCCCCTCCCAACGTACGACGGATCAATTCCGTTCCAGTCGTGATATTACCCCACTGATCGGTACCACCCATCTGTAGACGGCAACCCTCATGCTCATACAAATACAAATAATCGTAGCCTTGTAGCAATTGATAGGAAAACTCGGTGAAAGACATACCTACACTGGATTCGCGGCTCAAACGCTTCTTCACAGAATCCTTAGCCATCATGTAATTCACGGTAATATGCTTACCGATATCGCGGATAAAATTTAAGAAAGAATAATCCTTCATCCAGTCATAGTTGTTCACCAACTTAGCGGCATTAGGAGCCTCGGAGTCAAAATCAAGGAACTTAGCCAATTGTTTCTTGATGCAATCCTGATTGTGACGAAGAGTAGCCTCGTCCAGCAAATTACGCTCAGCAGACTTCATAGACGGGTCACCGATCATACCGGTAGCGCCACCCACTAAAGCGATAGGACGATGACCGGCACGTTGGAAATGCTTCAGCATCATCACACTTACTAAGTGTCCGATATGCAAAGAGTCTGCCGTTGGATCGATCCCCACATAGGCCGATGTCAACTCTTTCTGCAATTGCTCTTCCGTCCCGGGCATCATATCAGCGATCATGCCCCTCCATCTTAATTCTTCTACAAAATTCATCGTATTAATTTATATCGTATTACATTAATATATTTGTCACTTTATCTCATACGAGGCAAAGGTACGACTTTTTAATTGAGAATCGAAAATTGATAATTGATAATTATCCGTTTAGGTGGAAGATAGAAACGTTTTTAGCGATTTGAATCCGCAGCTTTTCTTCCGGAATATCCAACGCTTCCGCTACATTTTGGTAGACCCCGCGGATATCAATCGATTTATCATCGGTCTCCAAGAAAAGGAAATCAGGCCATGCGGCACGCAAAGCCGACGGATTAAAACGATCTCCAAAAGAGAGATAAAACCCCAAGCGAACCAATTGGGAGGCAAGTTCACCATTACCTCGAAAGCCATGGATAATCCAAGGCATCTCCGGTTTCACGGCCTTTTTACAGGCAATGAGATCCGCCCACGCTTTTACGCAATGGATGATTAATGGCTTATGTGTTTCCTCCGCTAAATTGGCTTGTGCCAGAAACACCTCTTTTTGCAAATCCATTGGAGATTCGGCCAGCGTATCAAGTCCAGCCTCTCCGATCGCCACGACTTCCGGACCGGAGGCCAAGCCCCTAAGTCCATCCATCTGTTCCTTTACATTATATATATACCACGGATGAATACCATATGAGCGAATAACCGTATCAGGAAGTGAACCCGGCTGCATATCACCCATTGGACTCACGATCCTATTTATAATCGCGATATCCTCCTTATGGAAAGGCATCTGATGCGTATGTATATCATAATAACCCATGGCGTTACGGAACCGGATCATAACCGCTCCCACCCCAAGGATGGCAACGAAGTATTCGTTTAACCGCAAGATACAATCCTTTCACAGGGCCATATTTCTTCAAGGCTTGCACCGCATATTCGGAACAAGTGGGCGTATACCTGCACGAAGCCGGTGTCATAGGAGAGATACAATATTTATAGAAATAAACCGGCAATAAGAGTAATGTGGTAAAAAAGCGTCTCATTATTCTTTATCCCGAAGGATATGGATCGCTTTCTTCATTGCCTTTTCCATCGCAGCGTACGGATGGATCTCTTTATCGAGGTACAGGAAAGCGATTAACATGCCCTTATTCTTCGCTTCCAACGGTTCCAGTAAATCATATTTACGAACCCGGTAAGCCTCACGTACCTGTCGTTTGATCAAGTTACGTTTTACGGCTCTCTTAAATCTTTTCTTCGGTACACTCACTAAGAAGGAAGCACGGGCTGGCATCTCTTCCTCCATCGGTAAATAAACGACCCGCAGTGGAAACGCCACGAACGATTGTCCTTTTTCGAATAATAGGTCAATGTAACGTTTCCACGACAGGCGTTCTTCTTTTGAAAGGGTATACCTTTTTGTCGTCATTATTTTTTACCGTCTTGCTGTTTTTTCAGATATAAATCCAAAGCAGCAGTCATAGAAGGGGCTTCCACCGTGGGAGCCTCAACGTCCAAACGCAGACCCGCATCTTTAACAGCCTTTGCCGTAGTAGGGCCAAAACAGCCGATCTTTATATCGTCTTGTTTGAAATCCGGGAAGTTCTTCAATAAGGAAGAGATACCCGACGGACTAAAGAAAACCAACATATCATAATCGAATTTCTCGTCCTTCGCGAAATCATTGCTCACCGTACGGAACATCACCGCTTTCGTATAGTTGATTTTCTTCGCATCTAACAAAGCGAATAGATCATCTTTATGTACATCGGAAACAGGTACTAGGTATTTCTCCTTCGCATGTTTGGCGATAACAGTCACCAAATCATCTGCCTTACCGGTCTGACCATAAAAAATCTTACGTTTTCTATAAACGATATACTTCTGGAGATAAACAGCGATCGCCTCTGTCATACAGAAATACTTCATCGTTTCCGGGATAGCCACACGCAATTCCTCGCATAAATGAAAGAAATGATCGATAGCCGTACGAGCCGTAAAAATAACGGCGGTATGATCCAAAACCGAGATTCGTTGCTGCCTGAACTCCTTGGAAGATAAAGGTTCAACCTTGATGAACGGACGGAAATCTATTTCCACACCGTATTTTTCTGCAATATCGAAATATGGTGATTTCTCCGATGCAGGCTTCGGTTGTGATACCAATAATTTTTTAATATTCAATGCCATAGAGTACTTGACTCGATAAAGTTATACAAATAAATAATGCCTTCATACAGAAAAACTAAAGGCAATATTTCTTGGCCGCAAAGGTACAAACTAATATATAAAAAACTGCTATTTTTCCTGTGAAATATCCGTATGGTCTTATAAATTATCACAAAACGACACAGAATATAGAAAAATACAAACAACAAAACAGGAATCTGTATACTGCTCCCCACGAATACCAACCAAAGTGCCGGAATGTATAAACAAATCCCCCACGCTCCTATAATAGCGTTATAATTAGTCTTCCAAAACTTGTATTTCGGAGCATCCGTAAAAACAACCCCCAATAAATAATAGAAACAGCGCTTACACCAATAAAACAGTATCAATACCATCATTATCAACCCAATAGATATCAATACCGTATTTTCTAGCAAATGGTTGAAATACCCATATGCCCTAGCGATAGCAAAAAGGCAAACGCTACAAAGAAACAAGGCTTGAAACGTCATGAAATTCCGGAAGAGCCATTCGCTCCCCCTCGTTACCTCAAATAAATTTTGACGTTCTTTCACATATACCACATCACGCATCATCTTCAGGAATAAACGATAATTGGTACGGAACACCAACGCAAAACACATAAATAAGACGAACAAAAGGCTAAAGACCACATCGTCCACCAATTGTCCGTCCCACAAACGAATCCCTACATATCCTTCAAATGTACCCATGTGCCGCTATTATCGGCACAAAGGTACATAATTATTTCAATAAAGCGCTTCCTTAATAATCTCTCCTACCGTAGGATGCGGGAACACAAACGACTTTAACTCATCCGATTTCATCCCCTTCTCAATAGCGATTCCGGCGATCACGATCAACTCCGAGGCCGGATTACCCAACATATGGGCACCGATCAACGTCTCATCCTCCGACAAGATCAACTTACAAACACCATTCCCCATCTCATTCTCCGCGACAAAACGCCCAGAGAATGCCATCGGTATTTTTTTCACGGTATACGAAATACCTTCTGCCTGCAACTCCTCCTCTGTCTTCCCGACACCGGCGATCTCCGGATTCGTATAAACGACACCCGGAATAGCCTTATAACTCATCGGGCGCAATTTGCCCAAGAGATGATCCACGGCCACCTCCGCCTCGCTAACTGCCGTATGCGCCAGTAAGGAGAAAGCGGTAATATCACCGCAAGCATATACATTTGGCAGGGAAGTCTGCATGTACTCATTCACCTTCACCCCATTACGAAAAGTCTCCGGAGCCAGTGTCTCCAAGCCAAAACCTTTCGTAACCGGACTACGCCCTACACTCAAAAGGACCTTATCGCCATGCAACGTGAATGTCTCCCCGTCTTTCTCTACAGAAACCTCGGTTCCATGCACCCCGGTCACTTTATAACTTAGATAGAACTTAATCCCCCGTTTAGCGTATTCCGCTTGCAACATTTCGGACAGCTCACGATCCATCGGGCCTAATATCTTATCCAACATCTCCACGACATGTACCTCTACCCCAAGGCTATTGAAGAAAGAAGCGAACTCCATACCGATCACGCCTCCACCGATTATCACCAAAGAGGCCGGAAGCTCCTTCGATTGCAACGCCTCCCGGCTCGTCCAATATTCCGTCTCCGCCAATCCGGGGATAGGAGGGATTACCGTACAGATCAAAAGGTTCGCAGCCTCGTATAGCTCTTCTCCGGCAGCGATCGTAATCGTCCCGTCGGCCGCACGTCCTTGGATACAAGCTTCCGCCGTAACCATCACCACGCCATGCTCCGTCATTTTCATACGGATACCGGCTGTCAGCTTTTTCACGACCTTATTCTTACGGGCGATGATTTTCGGGAGATCAAAAGAAGGATTCTCCGCTTTCACCGCATACTTGGAAGCATGCTTGATATTATCATACGTCTTAGCGGAATAAAGAAGCGTCTTTGTCGGCACACATCCCTCATTCAAACAAACCCCGCCCAATGCGTTTTTCTCAAAAAGAATCGTGGAAAGCCCACCCTGCGCCGCTCTCTCCGCGGCAGTATAACCGGCAGGACCTCCACCGATTATAGCGACATCGTATTTCATACTATTAGATCTATTTAAGTTGTATATTAGGATTTATCTTTCTCAACTGTTTGATAAAATCAGCCCGGTTGGTCGGAGATATGAGCATCCAAGGTTTCCCATTGCTCCATATGATCAGCCGATCCAACGAAAGGGCGTAGCTGGACACCGGCATCACGGTAGATTCCAACGCCTCTATATCAGCGATAGCGATCTTCTTCTCCGGGAAAATACTACAATGCGCTATCAACACATCATCTTCCGTTATCCGGTAATACGTATTAAAGAAAACATGAAGCACCCCCAACGCAGCGACCATCATACCCACTATAGCCGATATATTGGTACGCAAAAACGCAGCCACACAACCAATTACCACCATGATAATCACCAGATGATACCACCATCCCACTTTTGATTTATATTCTCTTTCCATTTTCCGAAATTTGCCGCAAGTTAACGAAAAACGTCAAACAAAAAGAAAATTGCCCAATCTTTCCCATAAAAGAAAATACGCTGTCACTTCTCAGCAACAGCGTATCCACTTAAACCGGTTAATACAAATCATAAGATTGTAGTCGCCTTTTTTATTTTAATTCTTCCAATACCGTATAGGATTGTAATACGTTATTCTTATCATATTGTTCCGTACGCACTAAGCCTACATTCGGGCTGTACCACTCATAGCCATACCCAGTGATTGTCTCCTTTGATTTAGGGGAACGTGTAGCGATATTATATTTTACCTTAGCGCAATCGAACGTACCGGCAGGAGTTGTTATGCTTTCCGTTTTAATAAACTCACGGTCCTTAATGGCCATATCCTTACGATTCTTCCGGTTCTTCTTATCGTAGATCTTTACGGAAGCCTCGTCGAAATACACGTTATTCTTATCGAAATTAGCCGCATACGGATTTGGGTAATTTATAAAGTTCTCCGTGATATCCACATTCGTATTCATTTCCGATACCACTCCCGGATAAGAGAGCGTCTCTTTCGAGTCGAGGAAAAATTCTCCATTCTGGCAGTATGCCTTGATATCTCCTTTGTTCACGATCGTACCGGAGGGATTAGTATATACGTAGTCCGCTTCCACCTCTTGGCCGGAAGGCAATGTTTCCACCTCATCCACTTGATAACTCATAACAGATTGTAAGTTTCCCTTCGCGTCATATCCTTTACGGACCCATACCGTTCCCTCTGTTTGCGGAAAGAAGAACGTACAATCTTGCGCCATCGCTCCTCCCGCGATCAATGAGATTAAAGCCGTGTATAATATTTTCACCTTCATAATTTTGACGTTTAATTAATTCACTACTAAATACATGCCGGATATCCAATGCTTTGTTAGAACAGAGTGAACCACTAAATGTTCAGAAGGTAAAAATTAAAAATAGCCAAAATATCGTAAGGCAGCGGTATATCATCCACTATCAATGGATACCGAATATAGCATCTTTTACGACGATAGAATCATTTACATCGTACCTATTATATAAAGTCCCTTCCATCTTTCCCTCAATATATGGCATCATGGACGATTCATGGTAACGAACACTATCCACATAGACCTTAAACGGTTTTTTTAAAGGACAATATTCCACCTTATTTAGTGAATCCGTTATCCGGATATAAGACGTTATCTCCTCTTGTGTCCGAATCCCCTTCTCTATATTATATTCTCCTTCTTGTAATGGGAGCAATACCACCTTCATCGCATAACGGCTTGAATGTGAGCATCTCAAGACCTCCCATTCTCCCCTCCTTACTTCCGAATAAAATCCAGCATCTATATATCTCCATGAAGCCGACTTATTCCTAATAGAAATATCCTGTCCGTTTACCGCCCCCTCAAAATATCCCAGATAATAGGGTGTTTCTTTAGGTGTATCCTCTATTATCTCTTCTTTCTCGCAAGAGATAAACGCCAACTGCAAAAGAAATAGTGAAAAATAAATTAGGTATCTCATAACGCATATATTTTAGAAGTAAGACACTTATATTCAGAGCTATTTCCAAAGATACAAACTTTATCCGGATTTCAAACTAAAAAGACGTAGAATTGAAGTTCTATAAACCAAATACACACAAATCACTTCCTACATATGTACGAACCTCTTTACTATACAAGTTTCCATATATTATATTATCAGTTACATTTTTCTTAGATAAATTCAATCCCCAATGATATCTAAACATTAACCTATTCTCGCCTTCCTTAAACAATGGGGATGATACAATTACGGGGTAGTTAATCTCATAGACTAAACCGGACGGTATATTTTGTAACTGATCCGATTTTCCCTTCGACAATATGAAACTAGGAGGCATTATACTAGAACTCATTCGCATAGATTTTTCGTATATCATAATCACTCCTCCCGGATAAAACAGCTTATCCTTATCCGATATATTCTTAAATCGCAAGCTTACCCTTACAGTATCACCCATCAAAACAGTGTCTCGATCAGTTGCAATCACAAGGCTCATATTTTCTACGATATTCCCATCCGGCAATAATTTATCTTGTTCTTTCTCAAACATCAATGACTCCGAATAATGCCATTGTCCACTGTCCTTGCTTCTTTTAAGAACAAAATTATAGAAACTTTTAGCGGCCAAATCTCCATTTTTTGCTGAGATGAACCTAAATGATTTTGACAATTCCTGTATAGTATTCCTATCCTCTCCATCCATACCTTTCTCCCAAGAAGACGAGCTACAATAAGGTATCCCATTCTCATCTATCAAAAATGTTATAAAAAAATGGGTATCCTCATAATTAATCTCCGATAACTTCTCACAAATCAAATCCGCATATTTACCGGACGATCTCATCAAAACTGGTGGGACACCCCACCATGTCACTAGATGATTTTCCATCCATCTTCCATACCTATCGTAATATTCTTTATCACAATCAGAAGAAGTGTCTTGAGCAAATGCAGTTACACTGATAGACAACATCATCCATAAACATCCTATTTTCAACATCTTGATAACATTTTTTCGTCAATACTAGAAATGGAATCGTACCCCCGCATCAAAAGTCAAACGAAATAAGCCAGAGTAATCTCCTTTATCGTAAGAGACATTCTCTTGCTTGGGTAAGGAACCTCCTACATAACCGATATTCAAGCCCACTCCCACATGCTTTGACAAAAGATATTCTGCGCCTAATGAGAAATTATATCCTACACCGGATAAGGACTCGCTTATCCCCCTCGCCGATTCCCGGTAACTAAAATATCCTATACCTATTTTCTCTTCCACGATCCATCGGTTTATGATTTGTTTCATCACAAATTGAGGAGCGACATAAGTAAGCCCCACGTTAATATCTATTCCCGAATAAATATAAGACGATTTATATCCCGAATACAATAAGCCAGCACCGAAACCGCTCCTTGATATCCAATCATACCCAACTTGCCAATCCAATCCGTTTTTAGGATGGCCAGACCCACCCGGTGGCAAATAAAATTTACTGGTCACAAAAGCGTAACCTATATTCGCATAAATCGTGTTATGCTCAAATGAAGACTTCTCCACGACAGCCTCTTCCTCCAAATCCAAAGCTTTCGATAGAGGAGCGGCCCGAAACGCCGCCGTGTCCGACACTAAAAGCATACTACCGGCTATCTGATGGCAACTACTACCCAATAATGAAGGTTTCCGATGGTCTGTCAACGCCAATGCGTTACCTCCCGCTTTTGCCGTTTCTTGTTTCGCCAACCAAACAACCTGATCATAATTACATTTAGTAGACACTCCGTTATCCACTACAGAAACATTGCCGATCCTCTCTGCCGAGGCAGGAACAGCCTCCCCCAGCTCATACAAACGAACCTTATCCGCAGTTACGCTTGCCGGGTAACTTTTAGAGATATTTGTAATGACTTTGGGCGCACATCCTGTCATTAGAAACAGAAAAGAGACAAATAAGACAGACAAACATTTAATCATTTTCATTTTTCATTTATAAGTTCAACATCCACTTTCTAAACTCCTCATTCTTTCTAAGTACCTAGATTTAATAATAAAACGTGCTTAGCCACAAAAAATTATTTATCACAAACCATTCTATCCAAACCATTGAACAAGCCCTTACCTTTTGCTGTATGAAACCAACATATCAATATACAAAAGTTCAAACAAAAAATAGGCTGTCTCATTTTCACTATGAGACAACCTATTCCTTTTAATTATCTTTCAAAACCGCTACCATATCATTCCCGATACCACCCGAAGAGCAACACCGAAAATACCTTGAACACAATCCTCCAAGCTCATCAACTGATCTCCTAAATACAGGGATATCTAACCTTCTATTTTAACAGAGGTTTTATTATTCAAGCAATTTGCTCAATACGACTTTCTTGGCACAAGGGATATGTTGCGACAAAAGGCTCTATTTTCTGTTTCATTTCGGAATAAGAATTTCCATAAAAATACAAGGCCGTGTATGCATCGCTCTCCCAATAGCTATATAAACCGCCGATTCCCTTCATTGCCAACTCCATTTGTTCAACCACATGATTAATGTCACAGGTTTCGTAGACTACATCGGGTAAATCTGTATTATTAAGATAATAAGCCAATCCCTCCAAAGTCCCAACTTCCTCTCTAAATTTACGATCTATCCCTAGCAAGGCAGAACCATTGGGGATACCCAAGCGATTTAGTAAATTTACCAAAAAACTTACATGATCCCACTTATCACCAGCTAGATGGATATCTATATCACAACTTACAATCTCGCCGTCTGGATTTTGAACCGTACCACCCCCTGTTACTTCTCCCATTTGCTCCTTCTCAAGTACACCTTGAATCGCATCCTCTAATTCATGTCTATGCATCGGTTGCAAACGTGCGTTTATGAGATAGATGTGAGTTTTAGATACGTCTACAAATGTATACAAAATCTATGATTCCTATACTTAAAACGATAAAGTAGATTATCTCTCCCTCTATTTAGCCTGTTTTCATACTAGAAGTATGCTTTATACCTTTAAGGATATGATCATCCATAATCAAAAGCCACACCTAAAGTACCAACCCTAGACAGGACTACCCAGAATACCCAAGCCATAATTCTTCATACTCATGAGATGAACTCGATATCAGTACATATACAAAAACTCAAACAAAAAATAGGCTGTCTCATTTTCCATCACGAAACAGCCTATTTTTAAATAAACCCCTTCTTATTACCGCTTAAAATCAAGAGAATAACTCTGCATACATTTTGAGGTAGCGCTCCCGAAATTGCAACGCTATGCCTTTTCCCATCGCTCCGGCGCAATTACAACCATGAGCGTAACTGCGAACTCCATTCAGATTGAATATATCACCTTGCTTTATAAAATTAACCAAAAATCACATCTATCTAATTTTCTCCAACACTCCATCATCAAATCCTACAGTTATATACTTAGTATGTAATAACCAAGCACTAACCTTCTCCAATGAAATAATGTCCAATAAGATCGTAATTACCTCATTTAAGAACTTATCCGGATCCACATCAACACCTTCAATATTTAGATACTTATCGACCGGCTCATACATCACAAGCCCAATCATCATCGTCCACATCATAACTTTCAGAGCCTATCAAATAAACACAATATCCATTTTCAGACTCAAAAATACCAAAATTCAGTGCTACTATATTTTCTGGTATCACTTCATTATGGCTTAATTCCAAAAGCCAGTCTTCTATCTGTTTCTTCATAGCATTTATTCTTTTAAAAATACTTCAAACATATAAAGCACATTCGATAAATTAAGTTAACACAAAATTTATTTCATTAAATCAACGACATCCATTATTCGTTTTTTTCTTTCTCTGAAAAAATAAAACATACAGAATGATCATTAAAACCAGCCCAAAATGAAAGAGGTATTTTAATTATTTTCAAATACATTCTGAAGTCATACTCATCTAACAATGATAAATCTTCATGTATTATTACAATATCATTATTAGATATCCAGTCAAAATCCCTATAAACTTCACAAAGAGCATCCCAATTTTCTCCAAAATAATTAGGAAACACTAGAGCTTTTGATAAGTTAAGGAATAAATCCATTTTGTCTCGTACTTTATATACATATCCAATAAATGTATCCTCCACTA
>OGDA01000496.1_pt1 | contig 21622 bp, 20 predicted proteins | sample 1570281 | NCBI WGS metagenome assembly OGDA01 (sample SAMEA2582184, study PRJEB24529) | metagenome
CTGCGGGCCGCACATGTGCGGCCCCTGCTGCGCGGCGATTTATACTGCACGAAAGGAGCTGCCATGGACAAGGCTATATTTGAAACGGCCCATCTGGCGGCCCTGAACGACCAACAGCGCGCGGCGGTGGAGGCGGTCAACGGCCCGGTGCTGCTGCTGGCGGTTCCGGGCAGCGGCAAAACCACCGTGCTCATCACCCGGCTGGGCTATATGACCGAGGTCTGCGGCATTGCGCCGGAAGCCATCCTGACAATGACCTACACCGTCGCCTCCACGCAGGAGATGCGCGCCCGGTTCGCGGCGCGGTTCGGCGGCGAATTGGCCGCACGGCTGGAGTTCCGCACTATCAACGGTGTGGCGGCGCGCATCATCGCGCTGTACAGCCGCATGTATGGCCGTACCCCGCCGGAGCTCATCCGCAATGAGAGCGAGACCACGCCGCTGCTCATGCGGCTGTGGCAGGACACAAACCACGAGTACCCCGCCGAGAGCACGGTCAAGGATCTGCGCACGGCCATCACCTACATTAAAAATATGTGCCTGACCGACGCGGAATTGGACGAGCTGGAAACCGACATTGAGAATCTGCCCGACCTGTACCGCGGCTACCAGAAGGCGCTGAAGGCCGCGCACAAAATGGACTACGACGACCAGCTCTGCTTTGCGCTGCAAATCCTGCGCGGTGCGCCCGCGGTTGCGGCGGCGTTCCGCAAGCGGTACAAGTATTTCTGCGTCGATGAGTCGCAGGATACGTCCAAGGTACAGCATGAAATTATCCGCGTGCTGGCGCAGGAAAGCGGCAATATCTTTATGGTCGGCGACGAGGACCAGAGCATTTACGGCTTCCGCGCCGCCTATCCCCAGGCGCTGATGGACTTTGAAAAGACCTATTCCGGCGCACAGATTTTGCTGATGGAGCAGAACTATCGCTCCACAGAGCCGATTCTGGAGGCTGCCAACCGCTTTGTGGCGCGCAACCGCTTCCGCCGCCCCAAGACCATCGCGCCGACGCAGGGCCCCGGCGCACCGCTGCAGATCGTCACCGTGCCGCGCCGCGCCGACCAGCTGCCATTCTTGTTTGAGACGGCGCAGCACTGCGATACCGGGACGGCGGTGCTGTTCCGCAACCACGAGAGCGCACTGCCCATCATCGACCTATGCGAGCGGCGGGGCATCCCCTACGCCTGCAAGGCAGTGGACCAGACCTTTTTTACCAACAAGATCGTCCGCGATGTGACCGACATTTTCACGCTGGCCGCACACCCCGCGGATGGGGAAACTTTTCTGCGCTGCTACTATAAATTCGGCGTGCCTGTCACCCGCGCACAGGCGCTGTTTGCCTGCAATCAGGCGCGGCAGTACGGGCAGGGCTGCTGGACGGCCCTGCTGAATGAGGACAGCATCCGTCCGCGCACCCGCGCTGCCATGGCTGACGTGGCGGACGGTCTGGCGCGTCTGCCCAAAATGGCCGCGGACGATGCGGTGCGGTTCCTGGCCGACCAGCTGGGCTACGGCAAATATCTGGACAAAAACGGCATGGACCGCACGAAGCTGGCCGGGCTGGAAATGCTCGGCGCACAGGAGCCGACGCCGCGGTACCTGCTGCGGCGGCTGGAAAAGCTGCGCAGCATCATACAAAACCATGAGAATCCGCCCGGGTGCAGGTTTTTGCTAGCAGGTTGTCGTACCGGTCAATGAGCGGCACGCAGCTCTCGCCGCCAAAGTCCACATAGGCCTCATCCACAATGACCACATTGTCAGGGTTCGCTTTCAGGATGCCCTCGATGGCACTGCGGGGCAGGGCCAAGCCGGTGGGGGCGTTGGGGTTTGCGATGACGATGGTCTCGTTCAGGCCGTAGTAATCGGCGGGGTCAAGGGTGAAATCCTCCTTCAGCGGAATGATATGGCTGGGGATGTGCATCAGCCCGCACCAAACGCTGTAACAGCCGTAGGTGATGTCGGCATAGGCCAGCGGGTGGGTCTCATCGCAGAAGGCCCGCAGGGCGAAGAAGAGGTTCTCGTCACTGCCGTTGCCGGGCATGATCTGATCCGGCTGCAGGCCAAAGTGCGCCGCCGCCGTTTTCAGCAGGTCGGTGCAGGCGGGGTCGGAGTAGAGACGGAGCTTTTCCACCTCGTGCTCGCTCACCGCCGCCACCACCGCCGGGCTGGGCAGATAGGGGCTTTCGTTGGTGTTCAGCTTGATGTATTGCTGGTCCTGCGGCTGCTCCCCCGGGGTGTAGGGGGTGACTGTTTCAAGTTTCGGAGAGAGATATTTACTCATAGCAATTTCCTCACTGTCAGCGTCCTCGCCCTCTCAGGCGCTTCGCGCCAGCTCCCCCAAAGGGGGAGCCTCTGGCGGTTTTCCGTAACCTTGCGGGAAATTGCCAAAGCCTCTCCCTTTGGGAGAGGTGGCATTGCAAAGCAATGACGGAGAGGGCGAGCCACCTTTAGTCCTCTTCATATCTTATCGTCACACTCTTCGCATGGGCGTGCAGGCCCTCGCGCTCGGCAAAATCGGCAATGCGGGGTGCCACCTCGCCCAGCGCCTCGCGGGTGTAGTAGAGGAAGCTGGACTTCTTCACAAAGTCGTCCACACCCAGCGGGCTGGAGAAGCGGGCCGTGCCGCTGGTGGGCAGGGTGTGGTTGGGGCCTGCAAAGTAATCGCCCAGGGCCTCGGGCACATTGCGGCCCAGGAAGATGCTGCCCGCGTTTTTGATCTCGTTCAGCACCCCGAAGGGATCCTCCACGCAGACCTCCAGATGCTCCGGCGCAATGATGTTGCAGGCCTCAATGGCCTTGTGCAGGTCGGTGCAGACGATGATCTTCCCGTTGTCGTCCACGCTGGCGCGGGCAATGGCGGCACGGGGCAGCTGGGGGATCTGCACCTCCAGCTCTGCCTGCACGGCCCTGGCCAGCGCCGGGCTGTCGGTGACAAGAACAGGGCTGGCCAGCTTGTCGTGCTCGGCCTGGCTCAGCAGATCTGCCGCCACCCAGGCGGGGTTGCAGCCGCCGTCGGCCAGCACTAGGATCTCGCTGGGGCCGGCGATCATATCAATGCCCACCTTGCCGAACACCTTCCGCTTGGCGGTGGCAACGTAGATGTTGCCGGGGCCGACGATCTTGTCCACCGCCGGGATGCTCTGGGTGCCGTAGGCCAGCGCGGCCACGGCCTGTGCACCGCCGGTCTTGAAGATCTTGGTCACACCGGCGGTGGCGGCGGCGGCAAGGATGACCGGATTCACCCTGCCGTCCTTTCCGGCGGGGGTGGTCATCACGATCTCCGACACGCCCGCGACCTTGGCCGGGATGACATCCATCAGCACGGTGGAGGGATAGGCCGCCGTGCCGCCGGGCACATACACGCCCGCCTTTTCAATGGGGGTGTATTTCTGGCCCAGCACGATGCCGGGCTTCTCGTTGATCACAAAGTTCTTGTGCACCTGCTGGCGGTGGAAGCTCTCAATGTTGGCGGCGGCCTCCCGCAGGGGCTCAAGGAAATAGGGGTCCATATTGGCAAAGGCCTCGTCGATCTCCGTCTGCGTCACCTGCAGGTCGTCGATCTTTGCCCCGTCAAATTTCAGCGCGTACTCCTTCAGCGCCTCATCGCCCCGGGCGCGGACCTCGGCAATGATGCCGTCCACCACATCCTCCACGTTTTTTTCCGCGCGGATGTCCCGGTTCAGGATCTCCTCGGGCCTGAGCTCATCAAAATTATACAGCTTGATCATTTTGTTTCCTCCTGCAAAGTCTTGCGCAGCGCTTCCAGCATGGCATCCATCTCGTTGTGCTTGAACTGGTAGCTGGCCTTATTGGCAATGAACCGGGCCGAGATGGGCATGAACTCGGTGACCACCCGCAGGCCGTTCTCCCGCAGGGTGGTGCCGGTCTCCACGATATCCACAATGACATCGGAAAGGCCCAGAATGGGGGCCAGCTCAATGGAGCCGTTCAGCTTGATGATATCGATATCCCGCCCGATGGACGCATAGTAGCTCTTTGCAATGTTGACGAATTTGGTCGCCACCCGCACCGGGCGGCTGGGGTCATCCTTGTAATCCGCCGGGGCAGCCACGCACATCCGGCACCTGCCAAGGCCGGTATCCAGCAGCTCGTAGACATCAGCAGAGGCTTCGGTGAGGATATCCTTGCCCACGATGCCCACATCTGCCGCGCCGTGCTCAACGTAGATGGCCACATCGCTGGGCTTGACAAGGAAGTACCGGATGCCCGCCGCAGGGTTCTCCACCACCAGCTTTCGGGTGGCGTTGTAGTCCTCGGTACAGCCGTAGCCGATGCGGGCCAGCAGGTCATACATCCTGTCGCCCAGACGGCCCTTGGGCAGGGCCACATTCAGCATGACCCGGCCCGTGCTGTTCCTCTGCACCGGCGGGGTGGGGGCGCTCAGGCGGTCAAGCTCGTCCAGATAGACCGCAAAGCCGATGGCCCCGGCCCCGGGGGTGAACTTCTGCATCAGCAGGTCATAGCGGCCGCCCTTGAGCAGGGGGCGCGGCAGGCCCTGCAGGTAGCCCTGAAAGACCAGACCGTTGTAGTATTCCATCTCACCGGCAAGGCTCAGGTCAAGGCGGACCGCCCCGCCGGAGGCCTCCAGCGTTTTGGCCAGTGCCCGCAGCTCAGCGGCGGCGGCGCGCATCCGGTCGTTGCGGCAGGCACTCTCTGCCTTTGCCAGCGTTTCCTCGCAGCTGCCGGAAAGCTCCAGCAGGCCGGTCAGGCCTGCGCGGCGCGGCGGAACTCTTGCGCATTCTTTTCCCGCAGCTTTTCCAGCAGGCCGGGGCGGGCATTCTCCGGCACGCCCAGTGCGTCGAACAGGCCGAACAGATAGCCCATGTGGCTGACTTCCAGCACCCACGCGGCCCCCAGCTGGGCCAGGCTCTGCGCTGCCAGCCGGACCGCCTGCTGCACCTGTGCTTCCCCCACCGCGCCCAGCATCTCAAGGCCCATCTGGGAGATCTCCTGGAAGGTGTGGCTCTCTGCCGAGGGGCGGTAGACGTTCTCATGGTAGTAATACCGCAGGGTCTCGCCGGGGGCGGGCTGGGCCGTCTTGGCGATAGACAGGGTCACGTCCGGCTTGAGCGCCAGCAGACGGCCATCCAGGTCGGTGAAGGTGATGACCTGCTCCGAGGACAAAAAGCTCCGGTTCTCCTGATAAAGCCCATACTCCTCAAAGCGGCCCATGTGATATTTGCGGCAGCCCGCCGCCTCATACAACGCCCGCAGCGCAAAGGAGGCCCGCTCCTTGGGCTGCAAACTGTCCAGACTGAACTCCATCTCGATCTCCTCGTTCCCTCTCTGCGTATTTCCCACTTCTTTTGTTTATTTTACTTTATCAAGATAAAGTTGTAAAGCACGAAAGTGACGGCTTTTCAGCCCTATCTTACCGTTTTTCTGTGCGTTTGTACAGAAAGGCGAAATCATTTCACCCCAGCGCCAAAACAGATGATGGAGAGCAAAAACCGGGGATGCAAAAAGGCCGGGCCAGTCTCCTGCATTGGAAACCGACCCGGCATCTTTCTTATTTTGCAAGCTTCAGATTCTGCGGCTCTTTGGGTGTGAACACAAGCTTCAGGTCCATTCCCATTCCGTCTGCCAGACGCTTCAGCAGCTTCAAAGATGGGTTGCGTGTTCCATTTTCCAGCTTGCTGATATCCGCCTGATTGATGCCGGTGCGTTCGGCCAGCTCCTTCTGGGTCAGGTTCTGAGAAATGCGTGCATCTGCCATCGCCCGGATGATATCCATTTCCGGCTGGTTCTCTTCCCACTCCTTGCGGAACTCCTCATTTTTCAGCTGTTCATTCAAATACAGATCCAGTGTTTTCATCTGATCCACCCTCTCTTTCCAAAAAATCTTCCGCAGGGCGCTGACCATCTCTTGTTTCATAAAATTCCACCACGAACGGTCCCATTTCAAAATCCTCCCTACACTTTTCCCCTTTCAGTATATGGCAGATATGCCATATTGTCAAGTGCAAAAAGGCCGCCGCCCATTCGAAAACAGGCAGCGGCCATACAGCTCGATTTTTGTCTTTTAGCCCAGCAGCGCCAGCACAGCGGCCTTGGGGCGGGCACCCACAGCCTGATTGACCAGCTTGCCGTCGCGGAACACCAGCAGGGTGGGGATGCTCATGACGCCGAACTCGGCGGCCAGATCGGGCTGCTCGTCCACATTGACCTTGCCCACCTTGACGTCGGTGCGCTCCTCGGCCACCTCGTCCACGATGGGGCTCAGCATCCGGCAGGGGCCGCACCAGGTGGCCCAGAAGTCCAGCAGAACAGGCTTTGTGCTGTGCAGCACCTCTGCCTCAAAGTTTTCTTTGGTAATGGTAACAACAGCCATATCGGTTTCCTCCATTTTTTATCCGCACCCTCTGCGGGGGCGGTCAGTTCCCTCAAAAGAAGGAGTGATTCTTACTTATGGCTCTAGTATACCCCAAACGACAGGATTTTTCCAGAAACAATCTGTGAACAAAAAAGGCGGCGGCCCGCCCGCTTGGGGGAGAGCCGCCGCCCTGTATTGTTCTTTGGAGTTCTCCGGGCTGACCGGTCAAAACAATCAGGCCGTGACCCAGGCGATCGCGGTAACGGGCCACCAGCCGGTCAGGTTCAGAGCGGTGTAAACGCCAACGATTGCGTTGCCGATGGACTTACCCATGTAATCGGCAGCGGCATTGATGCCCTTTGCTGCCAGATCGGTGATATTCTCGCCGTTCTTCTTGTTGTTCTTGATCCAGGTACGGGTCTGATCCAGACCCCAGATCAGGTTTGCAACAGAAATGACTGCGCCAATCGTCCAACCCACAGCAAACGGAGCGGTAAAACCGTCGCCGCCGCTGGTATAGGTCATTTCTTCTTCGTTCATCACGTTGTAGTTCGCGGGCAGCATGAGCTTCTTTTCCATAATAATACTCCTTTACAAAAGCATTTATTGCACGGTGCATCGTACACCGCAGGTTACAGAAAACAGACCCGGTATCCCACTATCCTGGCTTACAGGATCAGCAGAACAGCGCTCAGGGGAGCCAGAGCCACCACCATGGTGCTGGAAACGGCATCCCGGACAAAGTTGGCTGCGGACTTGGACATATCCTCACCGACGGCATCTGCGGCACGGCCCAGAACGGTGAAGAGGTTGCCCTCACGGTTGCTCTTCTTGTTCAGCCAGTCCTTGGAAACGGAAATGCCCCAGATATAGCTGGCACCCAGCACCACAGCACCCACGACCGTAGCGGCAGCGGATGCAAAGCCGCCAATATCGGAACCGCCCTGGGTATAGGTCATCTCTTCTTCGGAAAGCACTGCGTATTCAGCAGGCAGATTCATGTTCTTGTTCATAGGTCTCATACTCCTTTTTTGAGCAGCTTGAACCGATGGTCTTCTTTCCCAATTTACCATCCGGTTTCCAGCCTTATATTACTACATGACACAGTTTCATGCAATGGATTTTGTGAAAAACCATCAAAAATCGGAAAGTCGCATGAAAAAACAAACGAAAGTTTGGTGAAAAACACTGCAATAATTTTCCACTCAGCCTGCCACACCCGCGCGGTAGAGATACGGATCGGTGGTAAAGCTGGCATAGCTGTACAGCACAAGGATCTGGTCGTAGTCGTTGGCCGCAATGAGCTGGTCCAGCCCATAGTTATAGTTGCGGAAATCCACCACGTCGATGGCCGCATAGTTGGCTGTCAGGTAGGGCACAAAACTGTTGGCATAGCTGTCCTTGATGACCAGGATCTTACCGGTACCGCTGCCCTCCACCCGGCTCAGGCCGTTGTTGCCGTGCAGGAACATGGCATACTTATCATACACCCTCAGCTTATCCAGATCGTACAGGCCGGTGGTGGTGCCCTCGGTGGGCTGGCCCGGGCCGGTGACGTTCCAGACCGTCAGGCTGTTCTGCAGGTCGTACCAGGTAATGGTGTCGGGTTCGGCATTCCAGGTGCGGGCCTTGGAGTAGTGGGTGCCGTAGAAATCCTCACAGGTCTCGGCCGTGTGGGCATCCCGGTCAAAGGGGGTCAGGCCCAGCGTCTCACAGAACTGCTGGTAGGCGTAGTAGGCCCCCAGCGTCGTCCAGTGGTGGTCGGTGCGGTAGTAGATATATTCGTCCTTGTGTGCGGTGAGGGTCTGCCGCACGTCCACAAAGCGGCCTCCGGCGGCCTGTACGGCATCAGAAAGCGAGTCGAGATAACAGTCCTCGTCCAGCAGCGGAGCGCCCGCAGGGACGTTTTCCGGGTAGATGGCGGACGCCGCAGGCACCAGCATCACGTTGACCTTGCCCGGGTACCGCTGACAGAGCGCTTCCAGCGCGGCAGTGTTCTTGGGCAGGGTGCGGGTCTCGCTGGAAACGAGGCCGTAGGTGCGGGGGAACATCATCTGCTGTTTGCCCAGCAGGATGCCGCCGCTCTGCTCCTTCTGCATCACCTTCGTTTCCACGGTGCTCTGCAGGGCGACCCAGCTGTCACGGCCCGCCACCTGGTCTTTGACGTATTTCGTGTAGGCCGTGAAGAACTTGTTCAGCCCATCAGCCGAGACGCTGGACAGGCTGGGCCGCTGGGAGAGGGTGGTGTTTTCCAGTTCACTGTACGCGCGGTCGGGCGTGGCCATATCCAGCACGAACAGCCCGATAAAGAACAGCCCGAAGGCCACCAGTACCGGGTACCGGAACAGAGAGGGAGTTTTCTTTGTATGCTTGTCCATTCAGATCCCCTCCTCAGAAGTTGAAATACAGGAACGGGCTGTTGGTGCTGCCCACCACATACGCCGTGGAGAGCACCAGCAGCACCAGCACCGCAGCCACACGGGTCACGGTGTGCTTGCGCAGGGCGTTCCAGAGCTTTTCGATGAGCGGGGTGCAGCAGACGACGGAGACCGCCAGCAGTACGCCGTAGTTGCGCAGGAAGTAGACCGGAGACGCACCGCCCGAGGGGAGGAAGAGCTTGCGGAACAGCAGCCCGAAGCCCACCCCGGCCTCGTTGCCCACGAACATGGCCCAGCCCACCACCACAAGGAACATGGTGTAGATGTGGGGCCAGATCCTGCCTTTTTCCAGATACTTGAGCAGGAATAGCTTTTCAAGGGCCAGCAAAACAAAGTAGTACAGGCCCCAGCAGATAAAGTTCCAGTCTGCACCGTGCCAGATGCCGGTGAGCAGCTCCACCACGAACAGGTTGAAGATCTGCCGCTTCAGGCCCTTGCGGTTGCCGCCCAGCGGGATATAGACATACTCGCGGAACCAGCCGGAAAGGGTCATGTGCCAGCGCCGCCAGAACTCAGTGATGGAACGGGAGATATAGGGGAAGTTGAAGTTCTGGGGGAAATCGAAGCCCAGCATCTTGCCCATACCGATGGCCATCAGGGAGTAACCGGAAAAATCAAAGTAGAGCTGAAGCGAATAGGCAATGACACCCAGCCAGACCAGCGGCGTGGACGCATTGGCCAGGCCCACAAAGGTGGTGGAAGGGCTGTCGGCAATGCCGATGATATCCGTCCAGAGCGCGCCGACGGCATCCGCCAGCAGGACCTTTTTTGCCAGACCGAAGGTGAACAGGGTCATGCCTTCCTCGATCTGCTGTAAGCTGTAACGATGCTTGTAGACGTGCAGCTGGGCCGAGACATCCCGATACTTGACGATGGGGCCTGCAATGAGCTGGGGGAACATGACGACATAAGCGCCGAAGTCGATGATGTTGTGCTCAGTCTTTACCTCCCGGCGGTAGACATCAATGGTGTAGGAAAGGGTCTGGAAGGTATAAAAGCTGATGCCCAGCGGCAGGACGCTGATGCCCTGAATGGCCGCAAATCCGGTGCCCAGCAGGCTGTTGATGCTGCGCAGGACAAAGTTTGCGTACTTGAAGTAGAACAGCATCCCCAGGCTGGCTGCAAGGGCGACCAGCAGCAGCACCTTGCGCACGCCGGGCTTTGCGTCAAACGCTTCCAGCCCCAGGCCGCAGAGATAGTTGATGAGGATCAGGGCCAGCATGACCGGGAAGAACCGGACCTCACCCCAGCAGTAGAACACCAGGCTGCACACAAAGAGCACCGTATTCTTGAGCTTTGCGGGCGCAAGGTAATACAGCGCCAGCGTGATGGGAAGAAACCGGAACAGAAAGATGATGGTGCTGAAAACCAAGGCTTCGACCTCCTTCAAAAAAAGAGCTGCTGCAAATGCCCTCTCACACTCGCTGCGCTCGTCAGCTCTCCCTTTGGGAGAGGCGGCAGTGCGGAGCATTGACGGAGAGGGCCTGCAGCAGCCCCAGCCCCCCGAAAAGCCGTTCGATCTTCTCGAGCCGGGTCGGAGCGCCGTACAGTTCGTTTACGATTTCGGCGTGGTATTGCCTCAGCGCGGTGATGTGCTCCATCGAGAAGGCTTTGTCGCCCTTCTGCAACCCTTCGAAAACCTTCTCCAAGGCATTCGTGGTCTTACCCATTGCCGATACGATGATGAACAGATCCCGTTCGTCACCGATGATCTTCAGCAGGTTTTGCACACCGTCCGCGTTGCGGACCGATGCGCCGCCGAACTTGTAAACTTTCATCGCTCAATAAAACAGTATGGTTATCGGCCGGTACTTCGTCGTGCCGGGTTCCGGACCCGCATCGGGATCGGCCCGGCTGCTTCCGAAACTCCGTTTTCAACGAAGTTTCGGACATGCGACCGGAATAGCATTATTTCGTTTCGACCGTCTTGTAAGGCGTGTCCGTATTCTCGAACAGGAACGAGAACACGTCGGTAGCCTCTTCGATGCGCTTCGAGACGGGTTTGCCGGCGCCGTGGCCCGCCTTGGTGTCGATGCGGATCAGGATCGGAGCGTCGCCGCCCTGGGCGTACTGCATCTCGGCGGCGAACTTGAACGAATGAGCCGGCACGACACGGTCATCGTGGTCGGCAGTCGTTATCAGCGTCGCAGGATACTTCGTGCCCTTCTTGATGTTATGCAGCGGGGAGTATTTGTAGAGGTAGCCGAACTGCTCCTCGTCGTCGCTCGAGCCGTACTCTACGACCCAGCCCCAGCCGATGGTGAACTTGTGGTAGCGGAGCATGTCCATCACGCCGACCGCCGGCAGGCAGACGCCGAACAGGTCGGGACGCTGCACTTCGCAGGCACCCACCAGCAGGCCGCCGTTCGAACCGCCCGCGATGGCGAGTTTCTTCGACGAGGTATATTTGTTGGCAATGAGGTATTCGGCCGCTGCGATGAAATCATCGAAAACATTCTGTTTTTTGTCCAGCATGCCGCCCCTGTGCCACTCTTCTCCGTATTCCAGGCCGCCGCGCAGGTTGGCTACGCAATAAACGCCGCCCTGTTCCATGAACATAATGGCAGCCGGGTTGAACCAGGGCGCGAGGCTGACTTGGAACCCACCGTAAGCGTAGAGGTAACAGGGGTTGTTGCCGTCGAGCTTCAGTCCGTTGCGATAGACGATGAACATCGGGACTTTCGTGCCGTCCTTGCTGGTGTAGAACACCTGTTCCGTAGTGTAGTCTTCGGGGCTGAATTTCACTTCGGGACGCTTATACAGGGTCGATTCGCCCGTTGCGAGGTCGTAACGGTAAACGGTCGAAGGTGTCGTGAAGTTGGTCAGCGAATAGAAGGCCTCCGTTTCGCCTTTTTTACCGGAGAATCCGCCTGCCGATCCGATGGCGGGCAGCTCGACTTTCCGAATGAGCTTGCCGTTCCAATCGTACTGGTAAACCTGGCTTTGGGCATCCTCCAGGTAGGAAGCCATCATATAGTCGCCCGGTTTGCTGACGATCTCAAGCATATTCTTCGGATTTTCGGGGATAATCTCCTCGATCACCGAAGGATTATTCAGGTCGATGCGGATCACGCGGTAGTTGGGAGCATCGAGGTTGGTACGCACGTAAAGTTTATCGTTCTCGGCGCGAATAATCTCGTGGTCGTTGGCAAAGCCGGGAAGCAGCACCTTGAACTTCTTATCGCTGCTTTTTCGGTAGAGGATCTCACTGCCCGACGTACCCTCCGATGCCGTGATGAAAAGCCACTTGCCGTCCTTGCTGACACTGGAAGCGAAATAGCGCAACGGATGTTGTGTGTCCATATGAATCAGACGATCGGAAGACTGAGGCTTACCGAGCGTGTGATAATATACCTTCTGATATTGGTTCTGGGAAGAATAGACGCCCGCTTCCGGAACGTCGAACGTACTGTAATAGAATCCCTTTTCGTCGGGTGTCCACACTGCGTTGGAGAGCTTCACCCATTTTACGATATCGCCCGTGGGCTGCTTGTCCGCCGTACGGATGACATGAATGTCGCTCCAGTCCGAACCTGAAGCCGAAGCCGCATAAGCCAGGTAGCGGCCATCTTCCGAGAAAGAGATGCCCGACAGCGCAACCGTTCCGTCCTCGGAGAGCGTGTTGGGATCGAGGAATACCTCCGGCTCGGCGTCGAGCGAAGCCTGGCGGTACAGCACGGCCTGGTTCTGTCGTCCGTCGTTGCGGTAAAAATAGTAATAATCCCCGAATTTAGCCGGAGCTCCCTCCCAGGGATAAGCCCACAGCTCGGTCAGGCGGGCACGCATCGCCTCGCGGAACGGAATTTGATCCAGGTAATTCTGCGTCACGGCATTTTCGGCAGCGACCCAGGCGGCCGTCTGTTCCGAACGGTCGTCTTCGAGCCAGCGGTAGGGGTCGGCGACTTCGGTGCCGAAGTAGTTATCCACGACTTCCGTACGCTCGGCATCGGGATAAGGCAGGTGTTTGATTTTCATAGATGACTTACAGGCGGTAAGTGCAGCAGCGGCACAGAAAACCGCCAAAGTAATTTTAACGTGTTTTAACATATTTTAGTATTTGAAGGGTTTCGAAAGACAAATATACGAAAAGTCCGGCGCAATCGTGCAGGTTTGTTCGCAAAGATTGTCCGAACATTCCATATATTCGCAGAATATACGAAAAAGTTGCCGGCATCCGGCGATCCGCAGGAGAATTTTGTAACTTTGAAACCGGAATAACGAAAGCGAAAAACAGGAATGGACAATCAGTTGCGACAAATTATCGAAGAGGCCTGGAACGACCGGGCATTGCTTGCGGAGTCCCGTGTGCGGGAGGCGGTCCGCGCCGTTATCGAAGAACTGGACAAGGGCCGCCTGCGAACGGCCGAACCCATCGATCCGTCCCGGAGCCAATGGCAGGTCAATGAGTGGGTCAAGAAGGCGATTCTGCTCTATTTTCCGATGCAGGAGATGCGCACCATGCGGGCCGGAGAACTCGAATGGCACGACAAAATGGACCTCAAGCACGGCTACGAGGAGCTGGGCGTACGGGTTGTACCGCACGCCGTGGCGCGCTACGGAGCTTACATTTCGCCGGGGGCGATCCTGATGCCCTCCTACGTCAATATCGGAGCCTGGGTCGGTGCCGGCACGATGGTCGATACGTGGGCGACGGTCGGCTCCTGCGCCCAGGTCGGCGAGCGCGTCCACCTGAGCGGCGGTGTGGGCGTGGGCGGTGTGCTGGAACCCGTGCAGGCGGCCCCCGTCATCATCGAGGACGACTGTTTCATCGGCTCCCGGGCCATCGTGGTCGAAGGGGCGCACATCTGCCGCGAATCGGTGCTGGGCGCCGGCGTGGTGATTACCGGATCGACGCATATTATCGACGTAACGGAGGCGGAACCCAAACAGTACAAGGGATACGTCCCCGCCGGATCGGTGGTCATTCCGGGCAGCTACCCCAAGCGTTTCCCGGCCGGGGAGTACGGCGTTCCCTGTGCGCTGATTATCGGACGCCGCAAGGAGTCCACCGACAAGAAAACTTCGCTCACCGCGGCGCTCCGGGATTTCGGAGTTTCGGTATAGTACCTTTCGGATGCACAGGACCCGTTATCACTTTCTCGAAGAGACGACCTCGACCAACGACGAGGCCCGGAATCCTCGCTACGGACACGGCGATGCGATCTGCGCCGAGCGGCAGACTGCCGGACGCGGCCAGCGGGGGCATACCTGGAGCAGCGAGGAGGGACGCAACCTGATGTTCTCGCTGGTATGGGAACCCCGTTTCCTGCCCGTTTCGGAACAGTTTCTGCTTTCGGAAGCGGTAGCTTTGGCTTTGACGGACCTTTTCGGCGGTTACGGCATCGACGCCCGGATCAAATGGACGAACGACATCTATGCGGGCGACCGCAAGCTGGTCGGCATCCTGATCGAACACAACCTGACGGGCGACCGTCTGTCGCGTACGATCGTCGGAATCGGGGTGAACGTCAATCAGACCCGGTTCGATCCGTCGTTGCCGAACCCGTCGTCGATGTGCCTCGAAACTGGCTGCGAATACGATCGGCAGGAGGTGCTGCACCGCTTGGGCGACTGTCTGGCTGCCCGGTACGAACAACTCGAGAAAGGGGATCGGGAGGCGCTACAGGCCGACTACCGGCGGCGGATGTACCGGCTCGGAGAGCGGCATCGGTACCGTTATCCCGACGGCCGGACAGTGGAGGCCGTGCTGCGGGGCGTGCGCCCTTCGGGAGAGCTACTGCTGGAGCTGCCCGACGGCCGTACCGAAGGGTACCTGTTCCGGGAGATAGAGTTCGTTATCGAGGGGAAGCGGACGGCTCGAACGGACGGGACGGGCTGCGTGTTAAAAAAATAACAGGATAACGTTGGCCGAACGAAAAATAACCTTATATTTGCAATGATATTTTAGACCGCGAATAAATTTCATTTTAACCAATTCAAATACCGAAAATTATGAACGTACCTGCAAATCTGAAGTATTCCAATGACCACGAATGGTGCCGCGTAGAGGGCGGTGAGGCTTTTATCGGCATTACCGATTTCGCACAGAGCCAGTTGGGCGACATCGTAGTCGTCGATGTTCCGACCGTCGGCGAAACCTTGTCCGCCGGTGACGTCTTCGGCTCGATCGAGGCCGTGAAGACCGTGAGCGACGCTTTCATTCCCGTCGGCGCCGAAGTGTTGGAGTTCAACCCTGCAGTGGATGCCGATCCCTCCATCGTGAACCGCGATCCCTACGGAGAGGGTTGGCTCGTCAAAGTGAAACTGACCGATCCCAAGGAGTGCGAGTCGCTGCTTACCGACGCGCAGTACAAAGAGTTGATCGGCTAATATTCGTTCGATGTAAATCGAACCCCGCAGCCTCCCGTTTTCGACGGGTGTCGGCAGGGAGTGTCAGGATAGAATCCGGCATCAAAAGATACCGTAACGTGAGTCCGACGTGTTCTGTTGTGACAGTATTTTTGTTTTACATCCGAAATCAATACGTCGGACTCGCCTTAAAACTATAACATTATGTCAAAGGTAACAGTTGTGGGCGCGGGCGCCGTAGGCGCTACTTGCGCCAATGTGATGGCTTGCCGCGAAGTGGCGAGCGAAGTGGTCCTCATCGACATCAAAGAGGGCCTGTCGGAGGGTAAGATGCTGGATATGTACCAGTGTTCTACGCTGATGGATTTCGATACGAAGCTCGTCGGCGTGACCAACGATTACAAGCAGACTGCCAACTCGGACGTGGTGGTGATCACCTCGGGTATTCCCCGCAAGCCGGGTATGACCCGCGAGGAGTTGATCGGCACCAACGCCAACATTATGAAAGGTGTGATCGAGAACGTGGTGAAATATTCGCCCCGCGCGATCATCATCGTGGTCGCCAACCCGATGGATACGCTGACTTATCTGGCGCTCAAGGCTTCGGGACTTCCCAAAAACCGGATTATCGGCATGGGTGGCGCCTTGGATTCGGCCCGTTTCAAATGTTACCTGGCGAAAGCCACCGGCGCCAACATCAACAACGTGGACGGCATGGTGATCGGCGGTCATGGCGATACGACGATGATTCCGCTGCTTTCGAAGGCTTCGGTCAATGGCGTGCCCGTGACGCAATTCGCCTCGAAGAAGAAACTCGAAGAGGCTGTCGCCAGCACGATGGTCGGCGGTGCCACGCTGACCAAACTCATCGGCACTTCGGCCTGGTATGCTCCGGGCGCCGCTGCTTCGATGATGGTCGAATCGATCCTGCATGATCAGAAGAAGATCGTCCCCTGCTGCTGCTACCTCGAAGGCGAATACGGCCAGAACGACATCTGTATCGGTGTTCCCGCCGTGATCGGCCGCAAGGGTATCGAGAAGATCGTCAAACTCGACCTCACCAAGGAGGAGGCTGCCAAATTCGAGGCATCGGCTGCTGCGGTCCGCAAGACCAACCAGGTGCTTCACGAGATCAAGGCGTTGTAAGCGTTTGCCGACAACGATAGCAGATCCCCGGTCTTTCGACCGGGGATTTTTCGTGAAAGAGCCTTCCGCCGCACATTTCGTCGGAAGTAAGTCGTATTCTATAAGAAACTTACCCGCATCCGGAAGCGGAAAGTTTCCCGTCTGACCCGTATGAACGGAACATAACAACCGATTTCGCTCCTTGCCGGGCAACAGCGGCCATATTCTTTCGGAACATTGCGACAACGGTCGCTCCCGGAAAAACTTTTCACTTCCCCGGAGTGTCTTTTTTACATACGTCGGAGGACAGTCTTCACCGTCTGCGAAGCACCTGCGTCATGCAGTGTGCGGCACCGTAGCCTTTGCAAAGGTTGTCAAGCCCGACCCAGGTGACCTTCACCCCTCGGTGTTTCAGTTCGGTCCGCAGGGCTTCGGACTGGCCCGCTACCCCGATGATACGGCGCGACCCGACCGTCAGGAAATTACCCGCCAGCCGGTCGGCATCCTCTTCGGAAATGGGGATGATGGCGGCACCGATACGGCTCCTCAACAATTCGACGAATCCGACATCTTCTTCGGTTTTGGTATAGACGCCGTTTGCACCTCGGAGATAAATATCGGCCAGCAACAGATCCGGAGAATCCGGATCGGTGGTCATACGCCGAGCTGTGAGCGTCACCAGATTGCGGTCTATAATGTTGAAATAGGTGTCCAAGTGCATTTCCGCCTGGCTGAACAATCGGTCCTTGACTACGACCAGACGGTTGCAGCCCAGCAGGTCGTGCTCCATAAGCTGATCGATGGCCGGTTGCGTGGTGCGCATCCCGCAGCCGATGAAAGCCGTATCGCCGAACGGATAGAAATCCCCGCCTTCGAGATGAGCTCCCTCCCCTTCGATGCGGTGTAACGGTTTCATGCCGATTTTTTCGAGGCAGAATTGCAGAATGTCGCATCCTTTCTCCCGCTGCGGGGAGTTCATGCGTCCGATTACGATGCCTTTGGCTGTGGTTATCAACTGGTCCCGCGTATAGAAGAGATTCATCACGGGGTTTTCCGAATATTCGGCCTTGAGCCCCGTGTTGATCTGCGTTTCCGACAGTCGGATGATCGGTTGTCGCAGAATAATCCGCACCAGATCCCGGGGCGATGTCTTGGCGAGGATGGATTGTCGGTACTCCTTTTGCTGCTCGGCTGTTTCCGGAGAGAGGTTTTGGGTGTCGAAGGTAAGAAAACCGGCCGCGAAGCGGCGCAGGTTCTCCAGCTTCGTCCGGTCGGCGGGTTTCCCGTCCGCGCCGGTTCCGTCGAGCAGGATCTGACGTACCGTGAGTACCCTCGCTCCGGCCTCCTCGAGCACTTTGCGATAAGTAGCATGTTCGGCGATGAGTTCGGGGATATCGATATGTTCCCGGAAAAGAGCCGCAGCCGGATGAAGGGCCCCCAGAAACAGCTCTTCGCCCGGGTCGTGGGTCAGGATGAGTCTGGCCTTGCGGTACTCGCACGTTTGGCCGCAGCGGACGGAGCGTCGCCCGCGCATGATAGATCCAATCAGTGAAGAAAGAAACGTCGAGATGGAGATGGAAGATCGGGAGTTAAACATAACGATTCGGGGTTAAATCTGGTTATAGGGATCGTATGTCGGTTATTCAAGCCACCCCTGTTTCGAGAACAGAACAAAAATCGCAGCAAATACGAATTTTGACGGATGGATCGATATATTAAAAACGAGAAAAACCGTAAAATTGTTTTGCGGCTCGTGCAAATCGGTGCAATAATGGTTGCTAAAGCGTTCGGCCGCCATGAGCGAACGGAGCCGCCAAGCAGCTCCGTTCGGTTTATACCCGGAAAATATCATGACTTTCCGAAAGCGATATTTTCAAAAAAGTTCCGTATGCCGTCAATCCGGATGAGCGACAACGATATTCCCTGTCCGGCGAAGCAAGGAGCCGCCGGAGCTTCCGGCAGACCGTCAGAAGCTGATCTTCGCACCGACGAACCAGCTGCGGGGTAGCGACGGGCCATAGATGTAACCCGAATCGCGGTTGGCCCCCCGGTCGAAGTCTTTCTGGTAGGCGTTGAAGATATTTTGGATGCCGGCATGGAGTTGCAGGGCGATCTCCTTATAGAGAATGACGTCGTACGACACTTTGAGGTTCAGGTCGAAGAAACGAGGTGTCGTGACGGCCCGATCGACGGGCGTGCCCGAACCCGCCATGTGCTGCACGAGCATTTTGCCCGTGTAAGTTCCGGTAATGGCTGCCTGCAAATTGCGTACGGGGGTCAATTCAGCCGTAAGGTAGCCGTAGGTGTTCGGCGTGCGGAACATCTTGCGGGTCGGTGCGACCTCCGGATCTTCGCTCCACTGTTCCGGTTCCTTGTAGCGGCTCTGCTGAAGGGTGATTCCGGCCTGCAGGTCGAACCAGCGGGTGAAGGCGGCCTTGCCTTCGATATTGATGCCCATGACGCGGGCGCCCGAGCCGTTGTAACGCTCCTTGATCGTACTCCCGTCCGTATCCGGATCGGGCAGCGGACGCAAGGCGAAAACGTGGTCGAGCGTCGTGTAAAAACCTTCGACGAGCAAGTTGGTCTGGACTTTTCCGAAACGGTGATAAAGATCTGCCGAGAGGCTGAGGCTGTGCGATCGCTCCTCGCGCAGATCGTCCGCCAGGCGAATGCGTACCCGCTCGCCGCCCACGATGGCGATGTGCATATCCTCGTCGAAGGCCTGCGGAGCACGGAAGCCGCTCGAATAGCTTAGGCGCAGGCTCGCCCCCTCTCCGGGATTGTAGCGCAGGTTGGCACGCGGACTGAAGATTACGTGATCGACGAGGCTGTGCTTATCCAGACGGCCGCCGATAAGCAGCGACCAATGCTCGTTTTTCCACTCGTTTTGCAGGTAGGCGCCGATGATGTGCACCTTTTGCTTCGTTCGATAATCATAGCCGATCGATTCGTCGTCCAGATCGTTGTAGTTATATTCCACGCCCAGGGTCAGGTCGGCGGGAAGGAACCACAACCGGTCGAACGAATGGATGTACTGGGCGCCGGTCGCCACGGTGAGGTCGTGCGTGCGACCGTAGGCGTCGGGATCCTGCTTGGAGCCGTAGTAGCTCTTGCGGGCGATGTGCTGGAACGAAGCATAGACATTCACACGGTTGGAGAAGTCGGCGGACGAGAGGTCGAACGAGAGGCTGCCGCCGTTGATGTTGTGGTCGGTCTGCTCGGCGATCATCGCTTCGTGCGGCGGCAGGTCGAGCCGGTCGCCGCCCCGGCGGTACTCCATGACGGTATTGTACTGGAGCGTAATACGCGAATAAGCGCTGGTCTTGAAGAATGAGCGCAGTCCGAGGGATTGGGATTGCAGTTGCGGAATTTCGGTGAAGCCGTCCCCGTCGTGGTCGTACCCCGAGCGGTGGCGGTTCTGTCCATAGACATAAAGTCCCGCCTTACGGCTGTCGGTGACGAGCGAGGCATTGGCCGAGGTGACGTTGTCGTAACTGCTGCTGTTGCCGATCGCCGTGATCGTGTGACCGACTTCGGCGCTGTTGCGGTCGGGGTCCTTGGTGATGATGTTGATCGTACCGCCGATGGCCGAGGAGCCGAAGAGTGCCGAGCCGCCTCCGCGCATCACCTCGACGCGGTCGATCATGCTGGCCGGAATCTGCTCCAGTCCATAAACGCCCGAAAGGGCCGAAAAGACGGGATGCGAATCGACGAGAATCTGCGAATAGTGTCCGTCGAGTCCGTTGATACGCACCTGCATAAAACCGCAGTTCTGACAGTCGTCCTCAACGCGTACGCCGGGCTGGAAACTAAGCCCCTGAGCCAGACAAGCCGAGTTGGTGTTGTCGAAAATCTTGCGGTCGAGGACGTTCACCAGGGCCGGGGCCTTGCGACGCGTGGTTTCGCTGCGGCTGGCCGAAACGACTACGTCGTCCATGGTGATTCCGTTTTCCGTGATCTCGAAGTTGAGTTCGAGGGATTGTCCTTTCCTGAGCGATACCTCATGGCGCACAGGATCGTAACCCATCATTCGGGCTTCGACGGTAATCGTGCCCGTCGGCAAGTTCTTCAGGAAATAGTGCCCGCTCGCATCGGTGGCAGTACCGATGGTCGTGCCGGGGATCGTAACAGTAACATACGGCAGATGTTCGCCTGTTTCGCTGTCGATGACATGACCGTAAAGATGAGCGTCGCTTTGAGGTTTCGGGGTCGTTTCGTCTGCAAAAAGTGTATGATAAACCAGGCACATTACGGCCAAGAGGATCAATTTTTTCATATTATAATAATTAAGCGATTATATCTTCAATGTCCCATTATCCGACGGTCGCGGAATCGAGTTCGAGGGCGTTTATTCGCGGCCGGAGGCTGCGTCTGTAATGAAGTCCTCCTAAATCTCCTCCTCGGAATGGACTCGGGGCGCTATGCTCCCAAATGGATACACAATATAATCCTATGTTTTAAGATGTAAAATGGGTCTGTTTTCGCCAGGCAGGGGCAACGGCCCGTAATACGGCCGATGAGAGAGAATACCCTGTGAAAACGATGTTTTGCCGCGCCGCTCGGCACGTGCGGTCGAATAGTCCCGGAAACGAATGGTTCCGGAACGAATTTATCTACCCGATTGCAGGCGGCGCACGGAGCTGCGAGCCCGATATCGCAACGATTGCCGGATCGTAACACTCCGGCCGGAAAAAGGTTTCCAGCAAACGGAACTCACTGTCGAGGACCCAGTCGGTAGAATGGATATACGAGAAGAAATGGAAATGGCAAATCGCACAGTCGTCCACAAGAGCCGGCGACGTGGTATTTGCATCGTTCTCCGTGAGGTAACGATAGTACTCATCGGGATGGGTATGCAGGCTTTTGCCCGCATAGGCCGCGAGCAGGATCAGCAGCAGCGCCCCCGCATTGAATACCCGTATGAGTTTTTGTCCGCTCATTTCAGGTGCAAAAATAATGAAAAAAGGTTACCCGGCAAGGTGCACTCTCCCAAATACCTATATATTGGGATGCTTCTGCAGGGAATCAAATATCAATATCTCGAATCCCAAACATACCCTTTTCCTCGGGTATAAACGGACACAGGCTCCGAATTTATTCGAATGGTCAATATAATATCACAACAGCATCATACCCCAAGTTACTATGACCGGTTTCTTTACTTCCGGCAGTTCCGAGAATACGAATACAAAGTTACCTCTTCATAAGACATCAATCCAATTTTAAAAAACTTAAATTTAACATCCTAAAAAATCATCCGTTTTTTGTTTTCTCACTACTTTTATTTATTTTAGTAGTGAATTAATCACTAAAAAATAATAAGATTATGAAAAAAATTTTAATTCCTTTTCTTATTTTGGCGGTGTTCGCCGGAGCATGCAGTGACGACAAAACCGACGTACCCCCCCCCAAACTG